>Ga0114974_10001913_pt1 | contig 16211 bp, 19 predicted proteins | sample S_130206_EF_Meta_FD_87318 | JGI IMG/M metagenome (GOLD analysis project Ga0114974, IMG submission 87318) | Freshwater microbial communities from Lake Simoncouche, Canada to study carbon cycling - S_130206_EF_MetaG | ecosystem: Environmental > Aquatic > Freshwater > Lake | place: Lake... | reverse complement strand
TGTCGACCCAACATTCACCCATATGTTGACTCAGTCCAACATAATCACAGATGCTTACAATTGGTTTATACGAGGATGTTTCTACTAAATGCCGTGCCCCTTGCGGTGCATGAGCAAGTGTTCTTCTAGGGGGCACCGACATTCTACTATTTGTTTATAGAATCTTTGATGAAACAGCGATTCCCATACCCAGAAAGGTTCCACGAGTGAATCGTACGACTTCTTCAAAATGATCTACGAATTCAAAAAAGGTGAACTAATCGTCTTTTAAATAATTTTTTTTGTTTTTTTAATCATCCATGTATCTCCATCTCCTGTAAATGTGAGTGTATATTTATGAACTTTACAAAATAAATCAACATCATATTTTACAGCTGGAAAATAATGGTAGTCGTCTCCAAAAAGAACTCCATTCTCTTTCAATATATCATGATATAACATAAGTTCCATAAATGTTTCTCCGGCTTCGTGTGCAGAATCTACATATACAAAATCAATTTCATATTTCAATACTCGCAGCATTCGTGCAGCAACAATAGAACTTACACGCAATGGAACAACTGTATTTGTTAATTTATTATTAATCATATTTATCATAAATTTATCATATAATTGTGGATTTCCATCTTGTTTATCCATAAAACTAGTAAACGTATCCAAAAGCCACATATTAATATCTCCACACCAAGTATCTACGCACAATAGTACACCACTTGTATCTTTCATAAAATTTCCTAATAGAGTTGCACTTGCTCCTACAAAACTACCAACTTCTACACCGAATCGTGGAATATATCCTAACGTATCAACAATCATTTTAATTGTTTTTGTGGTAATATGAGCATCTCCTGGTGGAGTTGGTATAACATCGGATGGAATTTTATAATGATCGTAGGGACTCTCAGATCGAAATAATGTTCGTGATATATCTTTAAAAGTTGGTACTTTTGATTCAAAATTATTTATATAGATTACATGTCGTAATTGAGGATCACAATCGGTAGTTGATTGAAACCATCTTGCAATAGTTTCGGGTGTAAAAATAGAATCCATATATAAATAATTATGTATTTAATTTTAATATTATAACGCCAAGCATTAAGTTTTCTCTTATGAATAAAAGTACGGTAGCATTTTCTACTTAGAGTCTACCGCTGCAATAGAAGTAAAATGCCAACCCTTTGTTTGAATATGATTGTAAAGAATGAAAGTAGAATTATTCAACGACTCTTACAGTCTGTGATCGGTATTGTTGATACGTATTGTATTTGTGATACCGGTAGTACCGATGATACGAAGAAGGTAATTACGGATTTTTTTAGTAGTCGTGGTATTTCAGGAGAAGTGTTTGACGAACCGTTTCAAAATTTTGGGTACAATCGAACGGTGGCGATGCAACGGGCGGCTGGGAAAGCCGATTATCTACTATTACTGGATGCGGATATGGTGTTGGTAGTTTCACCAGAGTTCAAGAAGGAGGAACTGAAGGAAGGAGCCTATCAAATCACCCAACAGGGCGGAACGTTGGTCTACTATAATACAAGATTGATCAAGAGTACGATTGGTGCTACTTGTGTAGGACCTACTCACGAATATTACAATATTCCAGCAGGATATCAAACGGCCAAACTTCTAACATTATCAATCCGTGATATTGGAGATGGAGGAGCGAAGAGTGACAAGTTTGAACGGGACATTCGATTATTAAAAGGAGGGTTGGAGGCAGAACCTCGTAACGGTCGTTATATGTTTTATTTAGCTAATAGTTATCGTGACAATGGTAGGAAGGAAGAAGCTATTGAATGGTATAAAAAGCGGATCGCTGTAGGAGGATGGGCAGAAGAGATTTGGAATTCTGCATACCATATTGGAACTTGTTATAAGGATTTGAAGAAGGATGCAGAAGCTGTTTACTGGTGGTTAGAGGCCTATGGAATGCGTCCTACCCGTGCGGAATCAATTTACCAACTGACCAAATATTATCGAGTCTCTGGAAAACATACCTTGTCTCTAAACTTTTACAAAGTAGGAAAAGAGATTCCCTTTCCCAAGGATGATGTTCTTTTTATTGAAAAGGATGTATATGAATACTTATTTGATTATGAATTGTTGGTAATTGCATATTATGTAAAACATCCCTTGGATCATCGATCTATTTTGAAATTGATTGGAAATAATTTTTGTTATGAGAATGTTTTATCCAATTATTTATTTTATGCGCCCAAACTTAAAAATATTTTAAAAAGTCAAAAGATTCATTTTACAAGAACTGTTTCTAAAGAGGTTGGAGGAGTTGTACGAGAATTTTACAGTTGCAACCCGTCTATTGTATTGTATAAAGATGGATACTTGATGAATCTACGGATGGCAAATCATAAAATTACATCTACCGGTGGGTATACGGTAGGAACCATGGATAATAAGATTGTAACCTATAACATTCGAATGAAATTGGATAAGGATATGAAGTGTCTAGAAGAGACAGAATTACTTCCAGTTATTACGGATACACAGTATTTGGGATGCGAGGATATACGATTGTTAGAGGGCGAAGAGGTGTTGTATGCTGGTATGACGCAGGATCCTGCTACGAAGGCGTTGGTAATGGGAAGTGGTATTTACTCTGATTTTATGGAACTTCCTTATGTATCTTGTAAATCTCCGATGGGTCGATCGTGTGAGAAGAATTGGCCGTTGGTTCGCAGGATGGACGGATCGGTAGGATTTGTGTACGAATGGTCCCCTCTAACAATTCTGGATCAATCTGGAACAATTGTATCAAAGAATGCGAATGTTCCAAGTTGGTTTCGGCATCTTCGAGGATCCTCCTGTGGGGTTCTATGGAAGAAAGAACTTTGGTTTCTGACGCATGTGGTTGCTCATGTAGCCAATGCTCCCCGTATATACTACCATATGATTGTTGTATTGAATGCAGAAACCTTGGAATATGTAAGAAACTCTTACATGTTTCAGATAGATGGTGAGACCACTGTAGAATATGCTCTTGGGCTTATTATTCAAGAGGGAAATATCATTATTAGCTATAGTAAGATGGATCGTGAAGCAATTGTAGGAATTTATTCCTACGGTGAGTTTTGTTTTATGATAGGATTGTAAAAAATTGATATAAAATAGGCTTATAGAAATATATCTTTTATAGTATAGAATATGCCTAAGAAGATATCAGGTGCGAGGCGGAAAGAAATTAATAGTAGTCGAGGTGCAGATGCCATTTCCGGCCGTACAGAGGGAATTTTATTTGGTCGTGTTGTTAAATTACTTGGAAATGGTCAAGTTCATGTAGCCATTTCTACAGTTAAATATGGTCCAAAAACACTTTTAGTACGACTTCCTCGTCTCTTTGCAAAAAAAGGATCCACTCCTCTTTCAAATACAAGTATTGTAAGTTTCTTTGCAGGAACTGAATTTGATCCTGATAAGGAATTGGCTGGAGGAGATGCTGTTGTAACTAAATATATGTTTGATATAACTTCTATTTTGGATGATAAAATGGCTCAATCATTGTTTAAAGAGGGTATTATTCCAGAATGGATGGTACGATCTGATGCAGCAGATGCAAGTAAATCAATTGAAGAGGAAGCCTACATATTTACAGAAGATGTGGAAGAAGAGGAAGAGAAAGAGGAAGCACCGAAAGAAGCACCAAAAGGGGTTTCAGGACGTGAAAAAGCAGATCCATTAAGTTCTCGCTTACTGCATGTTGAATCGGATCATGTATTCAGTTTTGAATAAAATTAGAAATGCATAAATCCCAACTGATTAAATTCATGCAACAAAGATTGAATTTTTGAATACTCTTCTTTCAATTGTAAAATTTTATTTTCTAATTGAGGAATATCATTATCGCGTCCATCTGCAGCATACTCGTAGATATCCTGTTGAAGCATGTAAAGATCGTCGTGATACGTATAGGTAAGATCTTGATGTGCTCTCCAAAGAACTCGATAAACGGTTTCCATTTGTTCATTACGACATTTAATGGCCAAGAGTAAGGATATATAAGCCTTCAGGACTCCAACATCTTTGTAGGATGTAATTTCTAAAGAGACTCGTTCAAAGACTCGTTTCGAATAAGACATGATTGTTACGAATGTAAAAAGAGATTTAAATTTGATCAATTTTATTAAGAATAAAATTGAGCATGTTTTTTACAGATGTAACAATAGTTCTACACCATGATCTTTTACACGCAACTTTACCATTTTGCGGAGGAGAAGCCTGAGCTGTTGAAGGCCTACCTACTCCTTGCACTTGCAACGGAGTTGGCGATACCAAAAACACTACAGAGACTTCACCAGGATCTTTGGTACGATAGGATTGATTTTATCAAACAAGATCTTGAAAATGCAACCGAGGAGAGCGAACTCGCTCGACTCAAGAAACAGCTCGATGCCTACGAACTGATCTGTAAAACGATCTGGGAGATGAATCCTGCTTATACAAACCCTGTTTAATTAATTGCTTTTTTTGCCAACTGAACCCAGACTACATCACTTTTTAGGAGTTGATCCGGCGATAATCGTAGCGCCCATTGAAATTGGGTGGAACGTTCCAATGCTTCACCATCTACAGCAATATAGACGACTGATGAATCAATATGGAGTTTAGTACGTCCCCAGAAGTCTTCCATGGTGAGAAGGGTTCCATCGGTTCTACGGGTTCCTTCCGGTTCTCTGAGAACGGTAGCACCGTTCTCCCGCTGATGCAACATAATCTCTTGATCCACTCGTTGGGCCATGGCAGAGGCGTAGGAAGGAGCACCAGGAGCTACCACAGCGGACCACTCGTTGGCAGCTAACTTCCATACAGGATGGTGGGCATAGGCAGCCCATCCCATATAAGAAGAGGGACCGGGAGCCACAGCAGTGGTAGGAGAGACACGGGGTTCATCCGGATTCACACCAAACAAAGCCGCCTCAACTCCTTTGACTCGTTCCATCATGGAAGGGCCTGTAAACAGAACCGAATCACCATCTACATACAATCCTCCCTGCGAGGCTAAGAGAGCAGCTCTGGACAATCCTTTCCATAGCTTGGGAGGGAGTTGCTCATAGTTGGTAGGGAGAGGAATTGTTATTTTATCTGCAACAGCTTTGCGGCCCTCTAACACTTCAATACGAAAGGCTTCTTGCGTTTTAAAAGCTGCTTGAAGGGCAAGTTCTGGATATCCACGGTTACTTGCACGGGCATTACGATCTTCAAAACTGATCCAACGGCGACTGTTGGCCTGATCATCCAAGACGAACCAAAGAGTGGGACGGGGATCAACGGCTTTTGGAAGGGTTTGAAAGACTTCCGACTTGTATTTAACAGCAACTCCTGCTGCTACTAAAGAGGCAATGATTGCACCATATACAATCATAGAACTCGTATCCATTCTATATTCTACATGGAATATAGAATGGATGCCTCCCAATATTTACGCTACAAAGTGCAATCCATGAATCAGTATATTAAACGGGGTGGACCGGTCGATGCCGGACTTCAAACAATGCGATTGACCCAACGGGCTACCTCTCCTGGTGTCTTCTTCTCCCCCATCAACCAAACGGGACCGGTGGCAATTCCAGCCTGTTGTACCAAAAGTCCTGGCTATTCGGATACAGAGTCCATGCCGGTAAAAATGCCCTGTGTAGCAGGAGCATGTACAGAAGTTTCCAGCATTCGAGCAACTCCTTACTTGTATATTACCGGTTGCCCCATCCCCTACATGAGTACTAATACGGCTGTAATTGGTGGATGTGAATGCTATCAATCAATTCCTTCTAGAGATAGGTATATATCTCAGCAACAGGCCTGTAGGATTAAACAGTTGCATTAAATAATAAAATATTTAGAATGATAATTTATAAATTATCATTCTAAATAGAATGAACGAGCATACTCTTCTCCACATCGCCCATTTATTAATTCTAGGTCCCTTTCTTCTCTATATTGGGTTCGGCTACCCCATTCCGTTACAAGCTGTAGCTGCTGTGGGTATTTTTGTAATTCTCTACCAAGCCTATAAAACATATCAAAAATATATTGGAAAAGAATCCATGTGGGTGAATCTTTTCCATGTGTTGGTTGTAGGTCCGGCTTTACTGGCCTACGGGTTGAGTGGTCAAAGGTACCTCCGTGAATTAATCTTAATGTTAGGATTTGCTGCTATTGGGTATCATGGGTATTATTTAATAGTATAATTATACTGAGCACGTTTGTTTACAAACGGGGCAGGTGGTATGCGTTGTTAACCAACTTGCTATCGCATCTCGATTAAAGACATGATAACAACTTGTTACCGCCGCAGATTCTTTTGTAATTGGTTCCATCGTAATAGGACAATCTTGTTTTTTAGCAATAGCATCTTCTAGTAAAAGAGTTGTAACATAGCCTGGAATGGGAGGAAGTTTAGGAGAGGTTGCTTTGGTAGGGGCATATGAATAAGGCATAAATACGGCATTTCGCACCGCTAATCGACTGACCGCTTTATCAGTTCTTTTTACACGATCAATCCATTCTATAGCAACAGGGGATTCATAAATAGCAACCGAACAATGTTTTGTATAAGTGCAATTTTTTGCACAATTTGAAATTTTCATAACTGGAAAAACAGCTGACATACCAGATCCATTCTTTTTACATAACCATGCATTTTGAAACCATGTACAAAAAGAAAACTGAGAGTTTACGATATATACTTCTGTAGGAGGTTCTTCTGGATTTCCAGTGGCATGAAAATAAAAGGGTACATTTCGTTCTGTTTTGTAAGGTTCAATAATATGGTATGATTCTGCCACTCTTACACGAAACATACCAAATCTATTATGTTTTTCATAATAAATTGCAAAAATTGGATATAAAAAATTCTTATAGTCATACCCCCATACAGATGGGTTGGATGTCAGTGGGGTTGGATAAATTCCAATATGTTTTTCCATCTTATACTATACTATAGTATGAGATAGACTTTTAAATGTAATTACAGATCTAAGTTTTCGGGGAGAGGTTTAATTGTAATTTTATAATGGGCTTCAATTTCTTCTTGAAGATGTTTGTCCCTTGAACTTACAAAATTAATAGAAGTTCCTTTACGACCGTAGCGACCGGTACGACCAATACGATGGATATAATTTTCACGATCAGGAATCTCATAATTAATTACGAGAGAGACCTGTTGTACGTCAATACCTCTGGCCAATAGATCGGTAGAGATAAGAACACGACAATCACCGTTACGAAATCGTTGCATTCGTTCTGCCCGTTGATGGGTGGCCATATCGCCATGAATACATTCGAGATCAAATCCATTTCGTTTCATTTCTGCCGCCAATTGTTCTGCTTTTCCACGAGTATTGCAATAAATCATAGCTTGAGTAATTTTAAGACGTTCATACAAATCAATCAAGGTAGGAAGCTTGTATCGCTCTTCATCCAAGAAAATCTGATATTGTGTAATTCCATCTAAGCTTACCTTTTCAGGAGGAAGAAGAATTTCAACAGGATCTCGTAGAAACTTTTTAGCAACTTTTACAATCTCTTCACTCATCGTGGCACTAAAAAGTGCACATTGAGTTGCATCCGAAAATCCCTTTTCCATAATACAATGTACTTGTTCCAAGAATCGTTCCTCCAACATTTGATCTGCTTCATCCAATATAAGGACTCTAACACTTCCAGCTGAGAATGCTTTCCGTTCCAATAAATCATAAATACGTCCTGGAGTTCCTACTAGAAACTGGACGCCGCGTGAGATAGCACGAATATCCTCGTGCACGGGTTTTCCGCCCGTTGCACAAAATACAGAGACTCCCATAGGACCTCCTAGTGCCGTAGCTACCTTGGTGGTCTGCTCCGCCAATTCACGAACTGGTGCAATTACCAATACTTGAACCGTCTTTATTGCTGGATCTACTCGTGATAAGGATCCAATCGTAAAAGTACCCGTTTTACCAGTACCCGATTGAGCATGACCTAGAATATCCCGTTTGGCTACCATTGGTACTATTGCCAAAGATTGAATCTGCGATGGCTTTTCAAAGCCATATGCATAAATTCCTCGCAACAATTCATCAGGAAGTCCCATCGTATCAAATGATTTATGTTCTTTCAGTTCAATGGGGGCTAGTACTTCTGGTGGCGCACCAGCACCACCGATAGCAGGAGATGTTGTTTCTGCCATTTTCACTTAATTTAATATATACAGTTTCCTCTTTAGGCAAATTCTTCATTTTTATTAGTGAATAAAAATGATACTTTTTCTTTTCCTATATTATTGTATAAAATCATGACCATTCCCAAGTTTCCTACGCTTTCTGCAGCCTCCTCCACGGGCAAAACCAAAGTATGGTCCATTAAGGTCATAGACCGCTCTGGTGTTGGTGTTATCGTAACCAAACATGGATATGAAGAGGGGAAGATGGTAGAGAATGAACGATTGGTAACAGTCGGTAAAAACATTGGAAAATCAAATGAAACCTCTCCTGTGGAACAAGCCGTAAAAGAAGCTCAGTCGGATTGGAATAAAAAACATGATGCTGGATACCGTCCTGAAGAAGATAGTCCAATGGGAGGAGCCGGTGGTCCATCCCCTGCTGCCTATACTCCACCGTTGCCCATGTTGGCCCTGGATTATCACAAGCGTGGAAAAGATATTACATTTCCTGCCTATGCCCAACGCAAGTTGGACGGAGTTCGATGCTTGGCTATTTCTGGCAAAGGATTGTACAGTCGATTGGGAAAGAAGTTTCCCCATCTTGAAAACATTTTAAAAGAAATTGATACTCTTCCCGCGAATACTATTCTGGATGGAGAACTCTATTCCGATACATTGACATTTCAAGAGATTGTTGGATTGGTAAAAAAAGAAACTCTTCTTTCTAAAGATCTTCCCAAAATGGAACAAATCTTTCTCTGGGTCTATGATACTATCCGTGATGGAACCTATACCGATCGCAAAAAGTGGTTGGATACATTGTTTGAAAAGAAATTTAAACATCTTCGTCAACTTCCTACAGATGAATGCAAGGATGTCGATGACATCCGTCGCCTCCATGCAAAATATGTAGAGGAGGGCTACGAAGGATTAATGCTACGAAATAAAATGGGACCGTATAAGATTGGTCACCGTTCCAAAGATTTGCAAAAGTACAAAGAATTTCAAGATGATGAATTTGAAGTCATTGGATTTACCGAAGGAGATGGAGTCGAAAAGGGCTGCGTTATCTGGACTTGTCAAACCAAAAAGGGTACGCCCTTTGGGGTTCGCCCTCGTGGAAGTCATGAGGAACGTCAAGAACTCTTCAAGAAGGCTAAAACATTTGTTGGAAAGAATTTAACCGTTCGCTTTCAAGAGCTAACGGATGATGGAATTCCACGATTTCCTGTTGGTATAGCCTTTCGCGACTACGAATGATTATAAATGAATAATATTGAAGAAATTTTTTACAATCTATAGAACCTCTAACATCATGGAGACACTCAATCGTGTCTTTGAAAATATGTTTGGTAAATCCTATGCGGAATGGCACAAAACAGAATTTTGTGCAGCTGAAAAAGAATATGCTCGTACCAAACGTCTCTATCGTCACGATCCTGAAAATCGTAATAAATGGAAGGCTGCTAAATACCGTTATAAAGTAGCTATGAAAATTCTAGAAATTTATGAAGGATTTGAATTAGAATTATCCTAAAAAGATTGAACCCGAAAAGGAACTTTGTTTCTTTACGGGCATACTCTTTTTTAAAAAACACCTTGACGTAGTCAAGGTGTTCTTCTAAAAAGATTGATTCGTATTTTTAATTAGATTCCATTTTCAAAAATGATAAAAACTAAAAATGCTCTGAAAGGTCCTTATTGGGTAGGAGAGGAGAAACATGAAGGTCCTTTGCCCAAAGGATTATTCCCTGGAGCCGATCTTCCTATCCTAGTTTGCATTATAGACTTAGTGAATCGAACACGGCAAGGGACTTCTAAATCAGGAGTTCCTTTGTACCTCGCCCATCCATTAGATCCTTCTTATCCTCCTATTTTGGTAGGAAGTCGTGAAAAGGATTTAACTTGTAATCGATTTGCAATGGTGAAAGTGAATGGGTATGAAGAGGCCTATCGGTGGCCACGGGGGGAACTTCGTACTTGGATTGGACCCGTTGGCAATGCTGATGCCGAACGAGCTGCTTTGGTAGCCGTGGGAGGCTTTGCCTCCCCTCCCCTCTTTACCCTACCTACCGCAGAATCGCACCCTTTATTAAATTGGCCCACCTCTAACATTGATCCATCAGGTTGTAAAGATATTGATGATGTAATTTCTTGGAGAAATGAAGATGGAAAAGTAGTAGAAGTTGTTATTTCAATTGCTGATGTAAGTTCCTTTCTACGGAGTGGAACTCCTGAAGATATTGAAGCATCTCGACGAGGGCAGACCTTGTATGCAGCTGGAACCGTTGTCTGCCCCATGATTCATCCTGTCATTAGCGAAGGAGCAGCCTCTTTAAAAGCAGATGGCATCGCAAGACCCGTTCTCTCTCTCTATTTACCTTCTCTTGAATGGAAACGGCATTTACTCATTAATCAAAAAACATATACCTATGAAACAGCTCCCAAGGAATTAAAAGAAGTATTTAAATTTTGTGGAGCCAAGACAGACGATCCTCATGAATGGATTGAACGTGCAATGATTTTATACAATGTAGAAGCAGCTAAACGATTAAAAGGGATTGGAATTCTTCGAACCCAAGCTCCACCGGATGCAGCCAAAACTGCTCTTTGGGCTGCTGCTGCTGAAGTCGCCAAGGAGCCATCTTTGGCTCTGTTGGGCTATTCGGCAGGACTTTACGCCAAGGAAGGAGCTCATTGGGCTCTAGGCGAAGAAGCTTATTGCCATGCTACCTCTCCTCTCCGACGGTATGCTGATGTAGTGAATCAACGATATTTAATAGCTTTGTTACAAGGAGTCAAACCTCTAACATGTTCTCCTGGATTGATTGATGGATTGAATGAAAGGGGTCGCATTGCAAAGCAACTCGACCGTTCTCTTCTCTGCATTCCTCTTGATACAATTATAGAAGGAGAAGGAATTGTAATTGATTTTAAAGAATTAAAAGTAGGAATTTATTTTATCCCTTGGAGATCTAGAATTACAATTAGACTCTTAGAACCGTATAGTGGATCCATTGGAGATCGACGATTGATCAAAGGATTTTGCGATAACACAATCACAAATTTAAAGAAAAGAATGATATGGAGTATTAAATAGAATGTTTTGGGCTACTTCTGCGGGACCTACCGCTCTGCAATTATGGAATCCGTTTGAAGCAGGGGATCGCATTCTACGGACTGAATCTGCCAAAGCTCCTGCTCCTTGGAAAGAGTTGAAACAACCTGTTGTCTGCAATCGAACCGATGCTGGACGGCTCACAGCCTTTTTAAACAAACATTACCGTGGAGAGGATTGGACTCTTCATCTATCCATAGAGAAAGCTCAATCAATTATTTCTACAAGTATTGTTTTATTAGCGGTACGAGAGGGAGAGATTCTAGGATGTATTCTAAGTCGTCCCTTGGGGGGAACGTTGCAAGGTCTTACAAATCCTCTACCCTTTGTGCAGGTCATTGAAGGCCTTTGTGTTCGTTCCGATCTACGAGGGCAGCATTTAGCAGGGTGGCTGATAGGTTGGATTGATTTTTATACCTCTCAACCCCGTCCGAACATTTTAATTTGGTATCGAGAACTTCCTGTGGCTCCTTCTTCTTGGACTTCTACCGCTATGCAGGTAGAATCCTATTCCTATATCAAAACTAAATTAGTTGTATTGGATACAATGCCAATGACGCGAATTCCTTTTGAAACATGGAGTTCCCTTTGGAAGACAGAAATGATCTCGAGTGGACATATTTACAGTGATGGTATATTGGATTCTGAAGATTTACTTTGTTTTTCACCTAGTGATCGTCCTTCCCTCTTTTCAATGGTGATTGTGGTAAATACGCATCGTAAAACTCTTGAAGGGGGATCCGTATGGGAAGTCCTTTGGTGCTCTTCTACAGGAGCCTATCTACGTTTGAATGGAGTTGCTTCTCAGTTAGAAGAAATGGGACAAGGAGGGTTATTGTTTGCAACAAATGCAAAAGAACGAGGAGGGGCGACAGGGGGGTGGCCGTCTCCGTGGGTCTGCGGCCGTGCCGGTGTACATTGCACCTATTTTTATAATTATATTCCTTCGAAACGTCCTTTGAGTCTTGTAGCCCTTCGAGGGTGTTTATAAAAATTGACAAAGAAATTTTATTGAGATACCCCGCAAAGCGGGGTATGTCAATAAAATTGATTTTATTTTTTTACACTTCAGACTACATCCTACCTACCATGGAATCTATCACTCTCACACGTCCCACCTACGAAGAGGGTGAATCGGTCATGACCGTGATCTCCTTTGACCACGACAGGATCGATATACCCTTTGAACACCCCATCTTCCGCTTCTTCACTGTGAAGGAGGTGCGAGAACTGCGACTTGTTTGTCGCGAGTTCAAGGACAATGTGGAAGTCACACCGGTCAAGGTCTTTTGCACTAATAAAATGATCCTTCGCAGACCTATTTCTACGAGTCTACACTTCATGAGCGTGAGCTTTCCAAAGCTCACACACATGAGTTTGCGTTCAAGTCACATTGGTGACAAAGAGGTCGCTGCTCTTGTAGAGACCTTTCCTTCTCTTCCAGCACTCACGAGGTTGTATTTAAGCCGCAACTCCATCGGTGACGCAGGTATCATCTCCCTCGCCGCAGCGTTGCCCTCTTTGACGGCACTCAAGCAGTTGGATTTGCACAGTAACAACATCGGCGATGCAGGAGCCGTCACTCTCGCCGCGGTGTTGCCCTCCACACTCATGCAGTTGGATTTAAGCCACAACTACATCGGTGATATAGGTATTATCTCCCTTGCAGCAGTGCTTCCCTCCACACTCATGCAGTTGGATTTGCATCGCAACAAAATTGGCGATGCAGGGGCCACTGCCCTCGCTGCAGCGTTACCCTCCCTGACGGCTCTCCCGCAGTTGGATTTGAGCAGCAACAAAATTGGCGATGCAGGTGCTGCTTCTCTTGTCGCGGTGTTGCCCTCCATGACGGCGCTCACGGTGCTGAGTTTGGGCAGCAACAACATCGGCGATGCAGGTGCCACCGCCCTCGCTGAGGCGCTGCCCTCCATGACGGCTCTCAAGCGGTTGTATTTTAGCTACAACTCTATCAGCGCCGCAGGTGCTCTTGCGCTTCGAGCTACTGCTCTTCCTCATTTTAAAATGTACGTATAAAATTGATTTTTCTTTTTTACACTTTCAGAATACATTCTAGCGAAGACAGATAACGACTGTCAGTTTCAAGCATGTCTGATTCAGATCTGTTTGAAGCATCCCTTCTGATGGCAATTACTGCCCTCTTTCTCTCTCCAATTGGTCTCACCTGCGGCCCTGGTGAAGATCATTCCATCCTGTCCACTCTCATGAATGGGTGGGACAGCCTCTTTGGCTACGAGCACCCTCTCTTGCGTTTCTTCACCACAAAGGAGGCGCGAGTGCTGCGACTCGTCTGTCGCGAGTTCAAACACAACGTCGAGGTTACGTCTTGGAACGACCTTGAAAGCCCTATCGGTCGATGGGAAAACACCCAAAATTGGGTCGGTCCCTACATACAACTCTGGCGCGAATGCTTTCCCATGGCCATTGCCGCATCCATATCATCACACGTTGATCACATACTGCGCGACGAGGACTTTGCCTTCTTTCAAGGACTTCGCATTCTTAAGATCCCTGAGTTTAGGACGATTACCAATGCTGCTTTTCCTCACCTTCGAGGGATTCAGCAACTTATCATGAATGGCTGCAGTGGCTTTACCGACGCAGCCTTTCCGTATCTTCAAGGTATCGAATACCTTGACATTTCTGGCTGCAATGATGTTACGGATGCGGCCTTTCCATATCTACGAGGAATCAAATACCTCGACATCTCTTTCTGCACTGGCATTACAGATGCGGCCTTTGGTCATCTTCAAGGAATTCAATCACTTGTTATGCGCCACTACGGTTCAACTCGTCTCACAAATGCAGCCTTAGCCCCTCTGCGTGGCATCAAGAAACTTGTAATGGGATTTGGCCATGGGCTCATTACCCATGCAGGGTACGAGCAGCTCAAAGAAATCGACCACTTAGAAATCCCTCGACATGAGCATCCGCTCATTTATCTTTTCATGCCCCATGTGGTTGTAGAAGATACAGTCTTACGCGCGATTGAAAGGAGCACCCCCCTCTGGATCCATGCCTTAGATCATCACGGCTGCTCGATACTTCACTGGGCCGCCAAACGCGGACTTGAGCGCATCGTACGCTACCTTCTCGAGTACGGGGTCAATCCAACGACTCGAAATGAGGAGACAGCGACTGCTCTTCACTGGGCTGTCCAGCGCGGACATGCAGGAATTGTGAACCTCTTACTCGACAGAGGTGTAGATGCATCCGTTAAAAACATTGACGGAGATACTCCACTCCACTGGGCCATCAAGTACCAACAGGTGGCCATTGCCCATCTCTTAGTGGACAGGGGTGCAAAGTTGAATGTGCAAAACCGACACAAGAAAATCCCTCTCGCCTGTGCTGTAAACGAAAATAAGCTCCATCCTACGGATGAACTTGCAGCATTCATTGCAAAGATTCAAGAACTGAGCCCTCGCCGCCACAGGTATTAAATGTGCTAAATTTTATTATTTTTTTACGTACTGTTAAGAATTAAATATTAGATGGTACTAGTAGAAATGTTTTTAACACATTCAGATTATTTAAAATTGTTGAAAGATCCAAAATATTACCAGCAAGTGAAAGATCTTTTATACGATGCATTTGAAAAATCAGAGGTTTATTATATACCTGTTGGTGGTTTTTTTGCAGCTCTCCGAACTACTTCTCGTGATATAGTCGCCTGTGCTCGAGTTTCTCCAATTTCTGGTTCTTCAGGATCGTACCTGATTCGACAAATTGTCGTAAAAACAGGGTATCGTGGGAAAGGATTATGTCCAAAACTTTTGAAAGAAGTTTTCCGTGAATTGAAAAAGAAAGGGGGTGAGAAATTAGTGTTAGATGTCGACCCCTCTAACATTCCTGCTGTGAAGTGCTATACTGGTGTAGGGTTTGTTCCCATGGGGACCAAAACCTATAACGAAAAAGAGTATACAAGGATGGTGAAAGAGTTATAGATTATACATTAATAATTAACCAATTAAAACTATCAGTACCGGAACCTGCTACTGTAAAGCTTGAACCAGCACTAATTCCGTTAACACGAACCACATTAAGTGCAGATGTATTTGTCAAAAAAATCCTGGAATTGGTGGTGACTGCTGTTGTGTTAATGGTTAATGCTCCGCCAGACAATGTAGCACTTCCGATCGTTGTAGCACCTGCTGTAGCATTCGTACCGGCTGGGCTCACAGACAAATTTCGTGTAAAAGTAGAAGGAGCAATCATCAATGTGCCGGAGCTGATGGACTGACCAACATTCAGGGTGGTACCGATAATTGCAGAGGTACCGGTACTGAGGGATGATCCAATCCTTGCAGTTGTACCCACAGTTAAAGAGGTTCCGGTGCTGAGCAAACCAGCATATGTACCAAACCCATCTGCGATGACCGAGCCATGGGTGTAGATAGAATTACCCAAGTTGTTGAGACCGCTGGTACCAGGATCCACACCCTGCCCCATGTACGGAGGCTTATCCCCTGTAAAAATGGCAAAGGTAGGAGAATTGGGGTTGATATAGCCGGTCACCTTGCTAGTCTGATCAAAGACACTCACCATTAGGGTGCTGACTCCTGAATTGGCGGAAGGGTAGAGCTTTTTCCCCGTTTCGGAGAGAATGCTGCCCTGCAGCGTAGAAGTTGCCGGAACTCCAATCGTTGACAAACGTCCAATATTTGTAAAGGTTGCGTTATCAAAAGTCAATGTATAGTTAAACAAATCAGCAGTGTAAGAGTTCATCGCAATGTAAGAGCGACGAGGAACATTGTTGAAATTTCCGTGGGAATTGGTTGCGATTGTGGCCATTTATAAACTGGACAAAGAATTTATAAAAGAGCCACCACAGCAGCTCCGTTCACCGCATGGCACCACATCGATGCCCAGTCGCGATTGTAATAATATTTATAATATAGCCAAGAACCAATATAC
>Ga0114974_10001912_pt1 | contig 16220 bp, 12 predicted proteins | sample S_130206_EF_Meta_FD_87318 | JGI IMG/M metagenome (GOLD analysis project Ga0114974, IMG submission 87318) | Freshwater microbial communities from Lake Simoncouche, Canada to study carbon cycling - S_130206_EF_MetaG | ecosystem: Environmental > Aquatic > Freshwater > Lake | place: Lake... | reverse complement strand
TGTGGAAAAAGGTTCACTGTGGTTCGGGGTTGGACGGAAGGCGATTCTTCGCGTGGACGTGGCGCACCGGCAACGCGCCGGCAGCGAGCGGAGGTGGGAGGCGGGTTTCAATCGGTTCGAATTGGTTTAATCGGTTCTTATGCGTTCTTATGCGTTTCTTCTTATGCGTTCTTATGGGATGGGGGGTTTGCGCGTTTGACTCGCGGCGCGCTGGGCGCTTGGCTTTGAGTGTCCCTTATCCCATCCCGATTATGCTTACTTCCGGCACTTTTGCTCCGCCCCTCTCCCAACGCGCCACCCGTGTACTTCTCCTCGGCTCCGGGGAACTGGGCAAGGAGGTGGCCATCGAGCTGCAGCGGCTTGGGTGTGAGGTGGTGGCATGCGACAGGTATGCAAACGCGCCGGCGATGCAAGTGGCGCACCGCAGCCATGTATTTTCGATGCTCGACGGCGAGAGGCTGCGGGCGGTGGTGGCTCTGGAGAAGCCGGATCTTGTGGTGCCGGAAATCGAGGCCATCGCAACGGATGTCTTGATCGAGCTTGAGGCCGCCGGACAGCGGGTGATCCCGACGGCGCGTGCGGCGCGTCTGACCATGAACAGGGAGGGGATTCGGCGCCTGGCGGCAGAAGAGCTTGGGTTGCCAACCTCCCCCTACCGATTTGTGGCGACGGCCGGCGAGGCGCTTGAAGCCGGCGAGGCGCTCGGATTTCCCTGCGTGCTCAAACCATTGATGTCCTCCAGCGGACACGGGCAAAGCCTGGTCCGCACGGCGGGGGAGATGACGGCCGCTTGGGACTATGCACAAAAAGGAGCCAGAGCAGGTGCCGGTCGCTGCATCGTTGAAGGGTTCATCCGGTTTGATTACGAAATCACGGTGTTGACGGTCTCGGCGGTGAACGGCGTTTTCTGCTGCCCACCAGTGGGGCATGTGCAGATCGATGGAGACTATCGGGAAAGCTGGCAGCCGTGCCAGATGTCCCCGGAGGCCTGGGACAAGGCACAGCGGGTGGCTCAAAAGATTGTCGAGAGCCTGGGAGGCTTCGGCCTCTTTGGCGTGGAGTGTTTCGTCTGTGGTGATGAAGTGATTTTCAGCGAAGTGAGTCCCCGCCCCCACGATACGGGGCTGGTAACGATTGGAAGCCAGGCGCTCTCCGAATTCGCCTTGCATGCGCGCGCTATCCTTGGGCTTCCGATTCCCGAGGTGCGTCTGCTTCGCCCGGCTCACAGTGTGGCGTTGCTAGGGCATCTTGAGGGGATTCCAGTGATCTCTGGAGTGTGCGAAGCTCTGGCTATTCCTGAAAGCCAGATCCGGCTGTTCGGCAAACCCGAGTGCCACGGACACCGGAGGTTGGGGGTGGCGGTGGCCACGGGCGAGACGCCCGAAGAAGCCCGCGTTCGAGCCCGCGCAATGGCCGCTTGTATCCAAATTCAAGCGATGGAACCTTAGGGTAGCGGATCTTCCCTCCGCTGGGCAAAGCCCGTCCGTTGCGTGGAGGAAAGCCTGTCCCTTTCGTGGAGGAAAGCCTGTCCCTTTCGTGGGGGAAAGCCTGTCCCTTTCGTGGGACAAGGGCCGTCTCCTTCCTAGGACGAGGATCCTCTTTCACTCATTGGAAGAAACGGATGACATCACCGATTGGCTTGATTGAACGAACAGGGTCTCTGGTTCAACAACCAGAAGACGCGTCCTGCGAGTGGGGCAGTAAGAGCTAAAGTGAGGGATTAGACGCTGCAGGCTCGGAACCTATTCGCGATGCGTAGCTCCAGGCCAAGATTCTTACGACACAGGTGTGACCCGCGATGACCAATGGCAGGTCCAGACCCTCATGGAGTGCCTCGAAAAGGCCCGTGTCGTGCTTTTCTCAGAGCGTTCACCCGCGGACCGAGCGCATGCCCGGGCAGCGTATACAAAGGACCCAATCCGGATGATCCACGATTTTGTGGAAGCTCGGGGCGGCTCCCCCTTGGGCGTTGCGATTTTTGCGGAGGGGCGTCTGTCGATTGCCTGCCCACCCGCGTAGCGGACTCCGCCCGGTTTTGGAGGTCGCGTGAACCGTATTGTTGCGGGTGACTGTAATTCCCTTGAACCTTGAGGTGGCATGCCGCCCGCCCAGGGGGGGAGGCTCGTTAGGCGGGAGGGTTGCGGGGGGCGCCGGATACTCTCAAGTGGTGCTGCTTGCTGTGGAGCTGATTTCCTGTCAATCATGGGACGGTTCAAAGAAGCCGGATCGTTCCAAGAACGGACGAAGCGGTGCTCTTCCTCGAAGCCTTCCCCCCCCGATCCCAGAGCAAAACCAAAACAAAGGAAACGAACCCGGCCACAGGAACACCTTCCTTAGGATTCTGGGCGGGATTCAAGCTCTGGATTAGTGCAACCTCCTACTGAAATGCCAAAACTGAAGGCTAAGCTCCTCAAACACCTCAAATCCGAGATCTATTGCAAAATCGGCGTGTCAAAAATTCACGGCGTCGGCGTTTTCGCCCTTCGGGAGATTCCAAAGGGAGCCACTCCCCTGCGCGGACCCAGGCAGCAGCGTGAGATCAAGATCAAGATCAAGGAGATCGACGCATTTCCAAAGCCGCTTAAAAACTACATCAACGGGTTTTGCTTCGTCGATGAAGACGCCATCTTCATTCCCTCCGATGGCCTGAATGCGATGGACATGGCCGCTTACCTCAACCATTCCAAAACGCCCAACCTCCGTTTTCGAAAAGACGGCATCCTGGTCGCGGTCAAGAAAATCAGGTCAGGCGCCGAGCTCTTTATCGATTACGATGTGAGTTTTGGCGAAACGCACTATTTCTAGACCCACTCCTTGAGTGGGGGCGCGAAGCCAGACGCCGGTGAGGGCGCGGCCGCAGGCAGCGCGCCGTCCTCCCCCCTTAGACGGGTGGTTTTTCCCGCCTGGTACTGTTCGGCTGCGGCCCTATTCCTTGCGGTTTCGGATGATCACTCCCGGGTTTTCCCGGTAAAGTTTGTTCCATTCCTCCGGTTTGAAATCGACATGAAGAGGCGAGGTTGTATCCAGAGCCAGGGGATGTGTTTCGTCCGTCAGAGCAATAGCGAATATCGGCTCGTAATCGGTGACGAACAACGCTTTGTAACCGTAATCATCCACCGGGCCGAGGTTGTAAAATTTGAAGTTGTTACGGGCCGCCCAGCGGCAGACAAGTAAACAGGCGAAGATGCCGGGTGAACGGTTCTTAAACTTGCGGTTCCACTGGCAAAAACTTCCGTAAACCTGGTCATAGGCGGGCATCAGGATGGAAAAGTCCGTGAGCACTAGTTCTCCTTCGGAATCGTGAACCCTAATGACGAGCACATCGAGTTTGCGTACATAGTCGAGAAGTCCCGCGACTTCGCGATCATCGATCTCGCAGCTCTCGAAATGGGAACCACCCATTTCATAGACGTTCTCCAACGTCAGCATGTGTCCAGGCACCACTTCCTCCGTGCAAACGAAGTTACGGAACTGCTTTTCCATTTCCCGAAACTTTCTGGCCCGCCGAGGATCCTCCTCAAACTCGGGCGAGGCGACGTTCACCATGCCGTACCTGTCGTTAATGGGCACCCCAAAGTTGCTGTCCGGAGGCAGCGCATAAACGATGAAGGGGCGGTTCACGCTGGCCAGCAATTCCTCATCCACTGCGATGTAAGGGCATAAAGCATCCCACCGGCAGGTGAAGTAAGGAATGTCGTTGTGGTAGCTTTCAACGCACAGATTTTTCGATGTCCAGCTCTGGTAACCGACCTCTCGAGAGTGAGGGGTCGTCCGTTTCTTTGTCCGGCCTTTAAATGCCTGATAATCTATTTGATGCATGTGTGTTATCGAACGTTGACTGAAGGGAGTTTCTTCAGTTCGAAGTAGGCTTTGTCTACACTGAAATTTCTTTTCAAGAACGCGGCTTCACTTTCCTTAATCTCTGCAATCACTGTCTTCATTTCATTCAAATGATGGAGTGCGTCACTGCCGGGTTCTGACAGTTGTCGCACATACTCGGGCATGAGCGGACATTCTTCATCATAGTGGAAACGGCCGTCCGCAGGGTTATACGCAAGGGGGTAAAGCTTGCAGCTGAGTGGCTTGGTGTCGCCAAGAACGCATCCATTAGCACCCAGATGCTCGCATTCACTCTCAATGCAGATACTCCGATATTTACCTTTTTCTTGTTGGGTGAGACTCACTTCAAGAGGCGGAAAACCGGGATCCACATGACAGCAGCTTCGACACTCGGCACAATAGTCAAACAGCATCACTAGTACTTACCAAACAGATGCATTTCTTCCTACGGGAAAATGAAACGAAAATGAATTTCATGCACTCCTGTAAGACCTTGATGGTCCCTTCGAGTGCGCAGACTTCACGAGGCAGATTTTTTTACTGAAAAACACACACCAACAAGGCTTCGAAACATCAGGCAGACCGAAGTTAGAAATATTACCTTAACCATCTCCACCAAAAACGTTAGCGCTGAATTTTTCGGAAGCTAGAATGCTTTAAAAGCGTCATCACTGAACGACCTCAGGCAAATCAGCTTTCCCCAGTGAGCATCCTCGGGTTTACGAACCATGGGCTCGGAGCGTTGGCCCACGTGAAGACAGCCGCGTTGACTGCGGTAAGCGAGGTGTTGTCCTCGCGTTTTCGCAAGCATCGCATGCACCTATATGGTGCTTTGGTAATAGCCGTCGATTGCTCCCGTTTGTTAATCGCATGTTTTCCGACGAAGTGCGTTTGAAAACCCACTCCAGAAGCGTCCAATCGCCAGGTGGAGGCCCCTGTTTTGCGGTCTAATCGGCCATAAAAAATCTATGCATCTAACTGTTTTGCAGTGCCTTATTGCAGCGTGCTTCAAAATTAGGCGACGGTTTGCAGAGCTTGTTTTGTCCGAAGCCGCGGCCTTCTGAGGCGAAGCGGCCGAGCGTTTAAACAGCCCAAACACGGGGGGCTTATTTGAGCACGAGTGAGCGGCTGAAATCGCACAGGGTCTATCGTCGAGGCCGCGGCATGCCGTAGATCGTCTCTCAAACCGTCTTTTTACTCTGCCTCTCTAATCTCCTCATGCCGTTCGGATGGTATGGTCATTTGAAAACGATGGGCGACCAACCGTGGTCTGATGCGGCATGGCTCCGTTGGGGCATCGCACTGTTTGAATACCTGTTGCAGGTGCCTGTAAATCGGATTGGATTTACGCTGCTTTCGCTGCCCCAGTTCAAAATCACAAAGGAGGTTATTTTCATCGGGGGGGCATCCCGTTTGCGGTGCTGATGAAACAACCGCTCAAACACGACTTTCTCTGGGCAGGGTTTTGTCTGCCTGATGCAGTCTGTTTACATTCCGGGGTTGATCGATTCGCGGCCGGCCTCCAGTGCGAGCAGGAAACGCTTGCGCTCCAACCCGCCTCCATAGCCTGTAAGCGAACCGGTTGCACCGATAACTCGATGACAGGGAATTACAATGGAAAGGGGGTTGCGTCCACTGGCCATTCCCACAGCGCGCGCCGCTCCGGGGTGGCCAATGACCCGTGCCAGTTCGCCATAACTAATGGTCTCGCCATACGGAATTGACCACAGCGCCATCCAAACACGCGACTGGAAGGAAGTACCCATGGCTTGGGTGGTGAGTGAAAATTCGCGCCGTTCACCGGCGAAAAACTCTTCCAGCTCGCGCTGGGCGTCGCGGAAGGGGGCGTGATCGTTCACCGCATCAGGTGGCCGCGGCGGTTGGTGGCGATGATTTTCCATGAAGACTGCCGTGAGCGCCTCCCGGGTGCCGCGCAGATGGAGAAAACCGATGGGGGACAAAAAAGCGGTGTAGTAGTTTTTACTTTTCATTTCGCCGGAGCCGCGCGTCGTCCAAGATGCGCGTGATATTTTCCCTTTCAGCTTCTTCTTTGAGTTGCAGCTCGGCCTTGTCGAGTGCCAGAAGAACCTTCTCCGAAAGGGCGGGTTGTTGGTCCAGGATGCGATAAAACTCTCTCAGCTTGGCCGAGTTTTGGCGGGGGGCGACTACCGCTTGGTACCAGTTCATGTGGTCGCGAATCCGACTGAGCCGGGCCGAGACACTTTCCCGTTCGAGAGTGGCTTCGCGTAGCCGAAGGGGGATGCCCTCGGTTTTTCCACGGGCCAATTCCCCGCACACAGCCGCGTAGGTTGCAATGACTGCGCCGTACAAAAAATGCCCCCTTTCCTGGAGGAGAATCCATTCCAGCTGCCTTGTCGCGAGAATCGAGCGGATGCCGGGAAAGCGGAGGAAATCGGAGAACTGTTCCAGCGGGAGACTCAGGTGGCGGCCGGTCTCGGTTTCGGTGAGGTCGAATTGAAGAAGCCGTTCGATCTCCAACTGTGTTTTTGGACCGTCCAGGGAGACGATTTCGTCCTGTGTGCCGTAGGCGGCGATAGCCAAGGTCCACTCTTTGGTAAGGCTTACTTCTGTGTTGCCCAAGAAGGGGAACAGTTTTTGGATGCTTCGCAGCGGATCCTGCGTGAAGTCGGTTTTCAAAAGCGCCCGGAGGCCTGAGCGGTTTTCGCTGCGATTGGTGAGCATCCAGAGCAGGCAGCGCGCGAGGGCTATTTCTTCCTCAGAAGAGACGGCGACATCGTTCTCAGGCCTGGCCAGAAGAAGGAGGGGGGACGGGATCCTACCGCCCTCCAAAACAGGCCTGAGGCGAACGGGCGAAAAGCGGGAATCAGGATGGTGGTGTTTGTGGAGAACCGCATCCACGAGCCAACGTGGCGGGTAGAGGACGGGCTCCAGCTTGTCGCTGCCGCCCGGGGAGCTGGGGCGCTGGGAGAGTTCAATGATAAGAGCCGTCAAAATCGCGCGTTCGACCTGCGGGGAAGCCTCGCCCTCCAGCGGAGCGAGACGCAATTGGAGCTTGAGACCGCCCGGGTCTTCGATCACCTCCACCTCGGGCGGGATTTCGGGCCGTTGTTGAGGATTCAACAGCAAAAGGAGAGGCCGGGCGGTTGGATACCTCTCTAGCGGAAGGTAGAGCGCCTTTAGCAAGGATTCCCGAAGCTCTCCCGCAAGTTTCAAAACGGCGGCCCGCTGTGGAAAAGTGGCCCCTTGTACGAGCAACTGGTGGGACTGGTCCATCGTCTGAACCGCACGCACAGGGGGAGGCGCCGCGCCAAGCGATTGCGCAAGCACGGCAAGGCTTAAAAAAATGGCGGTTGCGCAGCGCATGGACCAGAACGATTTAAGTAGCGCAAAAGCGCCCCGTTTACAACAAACGCCACTCAAATGTGAGAGCGAACAACCGGGCCGTTTTTTTAAGGCGGCACTAGCCGAAGAAACGGCGCGCTTATGCCGACTGGGTTGTGGACTCAGTGGACTCAGTGGACTCAGTGGACTCAGTGGACTCAGCGGACTCAACCGACTCAACGGACGGCGCGCCTTGGTTGACGGGTGCACCAAGAAGCCCTGCCACCTCCATCTGCACTTCTGCGATTTGGTCCAGACGCAGTTGAGGGTCGGGAATCACGAGTGCTTCACCGGTTTTCGGAAACTGATAGATGCGCAGGAGCGTGCCATCCTCGGCGAGTGCGGTCTCGACCTCTTTGATGGTGCGCTTGCGCTCCAACATCACCGCGAGAATATAGCGAACATTGCGCAGTTTCGGATTCGGGTCCGCCATGTAGAGGCGCAGCAGTTGTTCGGCGGTCTGTTTACCCAAGGCTTCCTGGGGCTTGGCCGGGGTGGGTTCAAACTTTGCGCGCCAGTGGGAAAAGGCAGCTGGAGCGTCTGCAGGGCGTTCCCGGAAGGCGGTTTCACAGAGGTCTTCCCTCCGCAAGCCTGCTGTTTCTTGGAATAGGAGGGTATGAAAAACTTCGCCTGCTGTGAAGGGAGCTTGCGTGGTGGTGCACAGCTCGCTGCGTGTTTGAATCGTCCAGTCTTGGTTCATGTGACAAAGGAGGCGGGCCTAGGCCTTTCTCAAAAAAAGGCTTCCGATGTCCCGGTTGGAGGAGCGCAGCCAGAAAAGAAATACGCCGATGCCAAAAAAGATGCCCTGAGGTATCCAGGCCGCCAGTTCTGGTGGAAGACGGCCCGCCTTACCAAGGGCAAGAAAGAGACTGCGGCTCATTAACATGAAAAAGAACAGGAGGATGGCGAGGCCGGCGCTCGAAAGGGACCCTCGGCGGGAGAAGACAATGCTCAAAGGCGCCGCAAGGAAAACGACGACGAGGCAGGACCAGGGCATCGCCCAGCGGTCGCCGAGGGTGGTCCGGAAGGGAGCGAGTTGGACCTCTGGAAAGTCGTGGTTGTTGACCAAATACTCCTCCAGTTCGGGGGTCGTGAGTTGCTGGGAGTCCAACCGGGAGGAGGCGATGCGCCACGGGGTTTCAAGCCAGTTCTCTAAAAAGCGCTGCCCCTGTTCCTCAAAGTTGTCGATTTTAAGCACTTCACCCTCGGCATTGAAGTCGACGATCATGCCCCTCTGCAGCGTCCACCGGCGCGTGGCGGGATCGTGGATGGCCTTGGCTGCATACCATTTTCGTGTGATATTTCCCTGCTCGTCCTGCTGCAGGATCTGAACGCCCTCCATCACCGAACTGCTGGGCCGCAGGCGACGCACAAACCAGGTTCTTCCACTGAGGCGATCCCGGAAAAGGTGGCCGTCCACCTGATCACGGGGAGCGCTTTGCTTGCTGGAGCGGCGGATGTCTTCGAGGGCGGCACGTTTGGCGGCCTCGGCCCGTGGGGCGAGCTGGTAGTTCAGCCACAAACAGATTCCCGACATGCCCACGCCCACTAAAAACAGCGGAAGAAGAACGCGCCCAAGACTGCGTCCCGAGGAGAGCATCGAGATGATTTCGTTGCTGCGAGACATCCGGCTGCAGCAGAAGAGAAGGGCGAGCAGGATGGCGATGGGGAGGGCGATGAGGAGGATCTGGGGCAGTTGAAGCAGGTAAAACATGCCGATCTGGGCTGGGGCAGCGCCGTTTCTAAAAAAGTCGGCCCCATGATCGCTGAGGTCAAAAATGAGCCAGATGCCCAGGAATGCGCCCACCGCCAGCAGGAAGGGTTCTGCAAAGTTACGAAACAGATAACGGTCAAGGAGGGACATCGGAGAGATTAGACTAGCGGCAGGTTCGCACAGGGTGAACCGCAAAGAAAACAAAGAGGAGCGGGAAAAATGCCGCCGCTTGTGATAAGGAAGAGCATAGTCGATTCGTGCGTCCAAGCGCGTATAGATACCCCATCTGATCCACTGGCATGATTTCGCTCTCTGAAAACTCCGGCTCCACATTCGTTGAGCGCGTGCACGCCTTTTTTACGCCGGAGGGGGAGCTGGGGAAGGTCAAAAACTTTGAATTCCGCGAGGAGCAACAAACGATGGCGGTGGCCGTGGCGGATGCTCTGGAAAACGGACGGCACCTCGTGGTGGAGGCGGGGACGGGTGTGGGCAAGTCGCTGGCCTATCTGGTGCCCGCCGTGCTGTGGGCAGTGGAAAACAAAAAAAAGGCGGTGATATCCACCTGCACCATCAACCTTCAAGAGCAGTTGGTGCTCAAGGATCTGCCGGTGCTTCAAAAAATTCTCGCGCAAGAGTTCGACGTGATTCTCTGGAAGGGGCGCGGAAACTACCTCTGCCCGATGCGCCTGCAGAGGGCCATCGCCCAGGCCGACGGGCTATTCACCTCGCCCGAACGCGCGGAACTGGAGCGCCTGCGCGTCTGGTCCGAACGCACCGAGGATGGAACCCTTTCCGACCTCGCCGTCGAGCCGGACAGCCGCGTATGGGCGGAAGTTTGCTCGGAAGCACACATTTGCACCGCCAAAAGCTGCGGCTCCAACCTGCGTTGCTTCTATCAACAGGCCCGCAAGCGCCTGCTTTCGGCAGACGTGGTGGTCATGAATCACACGCTTTTTTTCCTTAACATCGCCAACCAGGGCGACGAAGACGACGAGAGCTCAGGCTACCTCTTTGGAAACGATTTCGTGATTTTTGACGAGGCCCACACCGTCGAGGGTATCGCAGCACGCCAGCTGGGGATGGCGGTTTCCCAATACGGCCTGAGACAGGCGCTTCAGAGACTTTACAACCCGAAAACCAAAAAAGGGCTCTTCCAGGTCCTGCGCCAGCCCGATGCTGTGCGCGACATCACCGGGCTTCTGGAGCGAGTGGACGAGTTTTTTGAGCGCGTCAGCGAACGGGGCGAGTTTTCTGAAAAAAAGAAGGAAATCCGCGTCCGGCAGGCGGACTGGGTGCAGGACACCCTGACCGAGCCGCTCATGGCGCTGCAAACACGCGTCGTCCAGCTTGTGCGCGAGCAAGAAGACGAGGTGCTCAAGGGTGAAATGCAGGATCTGGGACGGCGCATTCGCGATGCCCGGGCGGCGCTGGCTTCCTTCCTGAAACTCGAGTCAGACAATTTTGTCTATTGGGTGGAACAAACGGGCCGCACCCAACGGCTCTATTCCCTGAATGCCGCGCCGGTGGATGTTGCGCCCTACCTGCGTGCGATGTTGTTCCGCCCGGGTCGCACCTGCATCATGGCGAGTGCGACGCTTTCCACGGGTAACGAGGCGCTGGAGTATTTTCGCAACAGGGTGGGAGCGATGGAGGTGGAGGCGCTCCAAATCGGGAGTCCCTTTGATTACGAGCGGCAGATGAAGCTCTATGTGGTCAGGAAACTGCCCGATCCCAAAGAGACCGAACCTTACGAAAAGGCGCTGGCGCAATGGATCGAACATTTCATCCAGCAAACGCAGGGCCGCGCCTTTGTTCTGTTCACTAGCTACAAAACGATGCAGGCCCTCGCCTCCGCGATGCGCGAACGCCTCGACGAACTGGACTACAAGCTTCTCGTACAAGGCGAAGGAATGCCGCGACACCAACTCGTCGCCGAATTTAAAAAGGACCAGCGGCACGTTTTGTTTGGGACGGAGAGCTTCTGGAGCGGCGTGGACGTGCCCGGAGCCGCCCTCAGCAATGTGATTATCACCCGCCTGCCTTTTGCCGTGCCAGACCATCCTTTGGTGGAGGCGCGCCTGCAGCAAATCGAGGCGCAGGGGGGCGATTCCTTTTCCGGCTACTCCCTTCCCGAAGCCGTCCTCAAGTTGCGGCAGGGGGTCGGCCGCCTCATCCGCACCAAGTCGGATTCTGGGATTGTTGTGATCTTGGATCCCCGCATTTTGAGCAAGGGTTACGGGCGGATGTTTCTCAACGCCCTCCCAAAGTGTCCCGTGGAGGTGGTGTAGCTTTCCTTTTTTCAAGAGGGACCACCCTGGTAAAAATCGGCCGGCGTCGAGCCCGCGTGTCCCCCGCCCGGGGTAAGGTCAGGTTAAACCCCGGGACCTTCTGGTTGAAAGGCGGGAGGCCTCAAAAAATCGTGGGCTTGCCTTCCTGCATCCAGACGATGTGTTCCTCCATTTGGCGGCTGAAAGCGGCGGCGAGGAGCCTGCGGGGAGGCTCGTCGAGGGGTTCGTAGGAGAGGCGGAACGTGCCGTAATGCATGGGCACCATGACCTTCGCTTTCAGAGCAAGAAAGGCGTCCAGCGCCTCCTCCGGGTTCATATGAACCGCCCGCAGGCTGGGAGGATCGTACGCTCCGATGGGCAGCAGGGCCACGTCCACGGGAAAGCGGCGGCCTATTTCCTCGAACCCTTCAAAATAGGCGGTGTCGCCACAATGATAGATGACGCGCCCGCCAACCTCGATGATGAAACCGCCAAAGCCTCGGTGGGAGTCGTGCAGGAGGCGGGCTCCCCAGTGGCGGCAGGGGGTGAGGGTGACACGCAACGGGCCGCACTCGTAGGTTTCCCAATACTGGAGCTCCTGCACGATGCGAAAGCCGAGGTCATGCACCAGATCACCAACTTCAAAAGGAACCACCACGGGCTGGTTCGCTGCGACGCCCCGCAAGGTGCGGCGGTCGAGGTGGTCGAAGTGGGCGTGTGTGATCAAAACCAAATCGATTCCGGGCAGTGCGTCCAAGGCGATCCCAGGGCTTCGCATCCTTTTGATGCCCTTGATCCAGTTGCTCCAATTCGGGTCGATGAGCACATTCAACCCTTCCGCCTGCAGGAGAAAGGAGGCGTGACCGATCCAAGTCAGGGCGATTTCACCCACCGCCAGACTCGGCCATTTAGGGCTCTGGGAGACGTCCTCGCGTCTGGAGAAAAGGGAAGGCAGGAGAATTTCGGTGACAGGGTTGCGTTTAGTCCACCCGGCGCCGGGGGCGAGCTTCACGCGTTCGGCCGTTGGTTCCGCCGTCGGAAATGCCGCTCGTTTTTTGGGGTGCAGTCCCCCCAAACCAGTTGATTTGCGGATTTCCGCCGTAGACCCTTTTCGTGCTGGGATAGCCACAGGCTGCCACCTTAAACCACGCTTTTCACCTTCGCAAAAGGAAACGCGTCGACCCGGTTTGCCGGAGGCGGATTTGACCCCGGCTCGGGACGAACTCAATCGCTGCACCGGTGCGATTGACAGTGCGTCCCCTTCTCTTAAAGAGTGGGCGGCATGACACCCCCCATAGTCGGACGTCGCGTCTTTTTACAGTCGGTCGGCGGTGCCTTGATGGCATCGGCGATTACGCCCAGATCCCTCTATGGTTCAGCGGAAACCGTGTCCCCTGCTCCCTCTGCCGAGGGCACTGCCCGGATCACGTTCATGGAGCCCGCCGAGGTGCTCATCTGCGGAAGCACCCTCTTCGCCTGCCAACTCGCTCTGGACTCCGCAAAACGGGGTAAAAAAACGGTTTTGGTGATGGATCGCGTGAACCCGTTTTACGAGGGCATCGCCTGCCTGCGCCCCTGGGTTTCCAACGAAGATGCGGACAAATTTCCCTCCGTCGTGCGCGGCGTTTTGAATGCAGCCACCAGCGAGACCAAAGAAGGCCGCACGTATTTCAACGCCTCAAAAGCGGCTCTAGAAATCGAAGACCAATTGAGCGAAGCGGGCGTCCGCTTTCTGTACAACGCCTCCGTCGCGGGCGCGCTCGGGCACGAGGGACGCCTTGCGGGCGTGGTTTTTGGAGGCAAGACAGGCTTGTTTGCGCTCGAGAGCGAGTTGGTGGTGGACGCCACCCTCGAAGCCACCGTCGCCCGCGCCGCCGGCGTTCCCTCGACCCCCGCTTCCGGACCCAGGCGGTTTCACTACGTGGCGGACCTTGCGGCGCCGGCGCCGGCGCGGTCCATTTCCTACACGGCATCCAACGGAGCGAGGGTCTCCGTTGAAATCCACCACTACTTCGCCTGTTTTGATCTCGTCCTCGACTCCAGCACCCAGGGGCCTTTTGCGATGTCGGAGGACTTCAGTCAGATCTACGCCGCCGTCCTGGAGATGCCTTGGAATTCCGGCGAAAAACGGTTTCGCGGCGGGGACGGTTTTTTAACCAGTGGTCTGGACCACCTCGCGGTGAAAAACGGACGCGCAGAGGGGTTTGAAAACCTGTGTATTTTCGGCCCAAAAGGGGTGGATTTGAACCAGGACGGTTCGCTCATCCTCAAGGATTGGAGGGCTTTGTTCACTGCCTTTCCAGACGCCTTGGAGCGGGTTACCTCCACCCGGCAGGCGCTTAAACAGCCCCGCCCTCTCTACGATTTTTTGAACCTCGGCATCGCCCGGGACGAAGCGGCCGAAGCGGGTGTGGCCCATCAGTTTTTTGACCACGGTTTCGATGAACCGGGGACGACGCTGGAGACCGTCCGCTTCCATCCCCCGGCGGCCGCCCTGAAGACAGACGTCCTGGTCACAGGTGGCGGCACTAGTGGAAATGCGGCCTCCTACGCCTGCGCCTCGCTCGGGCTGCAAACGGTGTGCCTCGAACGGGGGTTCGAACTCGGGGGGGCCAACACCATCGGAGGCGTTACCAACCTTTGGTATGGAAAACGCACGAAAGCGTTCGACGATTATTATGAGGCGATGGAGGCTAAAAACAACGGCCTGAACGCGCCCGGGTTTTACAAAGGCATTCGAAAGGCGGGGGCGCGGGTTCTTTTCGGCTGCGCCATCACCGGGGTCGCCCAGCGTGGCCGAACTGTACGCAGTCTTTACGTGATCACCCCGTTCGGCCTCACCGCCGTGCAGGCTCCCCGCTACATCGATGCCACGGGCGATGGCGCGCTCGCCGCCTGGGCCGGCTGCGGATACACCTTCGGGGGAGAACACGACGAACTCACGCTTTGGGCCTCGTTCGCAGGCTACAAGCCGGGGCGGGGCGAGGCGCTGCGCCCCTTCCTTTCACCCTGCGACGAACGAAGCCCCCTGGACACGACGCGGTTCATCTTGTCCATGCGGCGCAACAGCAAAATTTCCCTCGATCAAGTGCACGTGCCGCCGCCGTTCTACCTTGCTCCCCGGGAGTCGCGGCACATCCGCGGTGGAAAAACGCTCACCTTTTTGGATCTGCTAGCCGGGCGGCGTTTCAAAGATGGCGTGTTCCGCGTGGAATCCAACCCGGACATCAAGGGACTGGCCACGAGTGACGCGGCCAAAGCCGGCTTTATTCCCACGAACTGGAAGGCTCTTTACCAGGCAACGGTTCCGTATTCGGCGATGATCCCCGTCAGTCTCGACAATGTCATTATCGCTGGAAAAGCCTATTCGGTGACGCACGACGCGCTCTCCGCGGCCCGTATGCAGCGGGACCTTTGCGTGATGGGCATGGTGGCCGGACACGCCGTGCGCCTAGCCGTGGACTCCGGGACTTTGCTCCGCGACATTCCCGTTCCTGCACTCCAAAAGACGCTCATGAGCAAGGGTATGCTCAAAGCCACGGATCTTGCGGACGACGACTTCGGCTTCGGCCTTAGCCCGGAGGATATCGCCAAAAAAGTCGCCTCCTCCACCGACATGGACGCCTGCCTGCCCGCCTCGGCGATGTTGTGTCTCCTGCCGCGCGCGCAGGCGTTGGCCGCGCTCGAGCCTTTCGCCTCCTTATCTCAGCCGAGCGTCCAAAGGGTGCTGTGTTTTCTCGGGAGTGCGAAGGGAACGGATGTTTATGTGCAGCAAGTCGAGCAGGCGCTGCTGGAAGCGGAACTCTCCACTGAATTGTTTGGCGGTGTGGGGACCAAACACCTCATGCCCGACCAAGGCTACGCCCCCGTCGCAGCGTTGATGCTGGGAAGCCTTTGTCACGTCCGCGACCCCCGCGCCGTTCCGTTGCTGACTAAACTCGCTGGAAGATTGGCAGTGGAACCCAAAGATTTGAGGCCCGGTTGGGGCTATTTTTACAGTCTCTCCTGCGGGTTCGAACGCCTCGCCTGCCTTGAGGGGCGCCGCCCGCTCAAACAGGTGCTCGCAGCGCCCTTTTTCGCGGGTCACGTAATCACCCGCGCCGGGGATATTCGGGGCTGCCACAATACGGTGGGCGAGCGTATGGCCTATCTTCAAATGGCCTTGTACAGGGCCCTGACGCGCTGCGGAGATCCCGAGGGCGCACTGGGCCTTTGCGGCTTTCTCAATGAAGCGCGCGTCTGTCTCGCGCGCGCAGCCCGCGCGGAACTCGTTATCGCCACTGGGCAGAACTTTGGGTTTCAGGCGAAAGTCTGGCAGGAATGGATCCGCAAAAACGGACAAACGCTGAAGGCCAACCCCCTCACAACCGCCTTTGCATGAGTGAGCCCAGCTCGCCACTCGCAGCAAGGCGCAGCGTCCTGGTTTGGGATCTCCCGGCCCGCATCAGTCACTGGGGGTTTTCCCTCAGTCTGACGGCGTCTCTCCTGATCGCTTTCCGCTCGGACCCGGAAAGCGCGATTTTCAAATACCATACTCTTGCGGGGATGCTGTCCGGTTGGTTTTTGGGACTGCGCCTGGTGTTAGGTTTGGTGGGCTCTGCACCGATGCGCTGGGGCTGTTTTTGTCAAACGTTGACCCAGATACGGACCTACTTGGGCGAGATATGGGCGTGGAGGGCGGTGGATCACTTTGGACTGAACCCCGGTTCGGCATGGTTTGCGCTGCTGCTCTACCTCCTTGTCCCTTTGGTCGTTTACACGGGTTTCGTCGCCGAATGGGTCGAAACTTGGCATGGGCGCCTGTCCTACGGTTGCCTGTTTTTGATCGGTATTCATCTGCTCGGGTTGGCGGCGCACGCGCTGCGGCATCGGGAAGCAAGCCCTCTGGCCATGGTCCATGGCCGCGCAAAGGGCGCCAGCTTTGACGGCTTAAAGACGCCGAACACGGGCGCAGGGATCCTTCTCCTGCTACTCGGCCTAGCCGTTGCAGGGCTCCTGTGCCGTTACTTTGACGAGGCGACTTCCCTGTTACAGAT
>Ga0114974_10001911_pt1 | contig 16226 bp, 21 predicted proteins | sample S_130206_EF_Meta_FD_87318 | JGI IMG/M metagenome (GOLD analysis project Ga0114974, IMG submission 87318) | Freshwater microbial communities from Lake Simoncouche, Canada to study carbon cycling - S_130206_EF_MetaG | ecosystem: Environmental > Aquatic > Freshwater > Lake | place: Lake... | reverse complement strand
TGCATTTTTTCTGCCCACAGTCACGGCGCAAAAATAGAGGCAAAAAGCTCATATGGCAATCCCCACATGATTTTGCATATTTTCATCCGAATTTACGTCATAAATACCCGACCCCTATACCCCACCATTGCCCTCTAGCCCCGCCCACGTATTTCCCCACAATTAATTCCGTTAATACATCATACACAGAAAAATACATCATAAATAGCCTATATATGCCGCTTGCAATATTCCACGCCTGGTTGTGCCCTATATCCGCAATTATTTCCATCAGATTTTACCTTCTTACATTTGCCATCATCCCCATCGGTGGGTTTTTCTACGTCTTCATCTGCACCAGACTCCACCAATGACCCATTTTTATAGTTTGTTAGTCGTGTAAAGAGCTTTTCTTTCGTCGCGCGCATGGTTTCAAGCGTTTTGGAGCACATTCTGATGCAGCCGTCCATATCCTTAACGCTTTTGTCGATCTCTTTTATGAATAATTCGATATTTAGGATCATAGTTTTCTGTTTTTCAATGTCTGTTTCGCCTGCAATGGATGTTAATACACGAACAGCCCATGCAAGCGTGGTTGCGCGCATGGCAGTCTCCATCCCTTCCATCGATATATACATGACCAACTTGTGTTTTGGCGTTGTCCCTATCTCAAATTGATTAAAGTGACATATTGCAGAATCCAATGACAGCATTATACCGGCTTGCGCATCATCATCGTTATCCATATCTGAATGTAATTTGTTAATTTCTATCATTTTAATAGCAGATTTATATTTCTTTGCATCAATAAGGATTTTGACGGTTTTTGATGGTGATGGCATTGTCCATAAATGGAAATCCGCTGCATGCCCCACACCGGTTTTGTCTTCCACTCGTGAAAAGGGGAATACTGGGATAATGCATTCCTGTATCATTGATAGGACCGTTGCTTCACCCACCTTTCCAATGGCATGACTGCTCTTGGTGTTGGCCGTTTTCTGCTTGTCCAGTTCTTTTTGCAGAGTATCAATGACAGCTTCCTTACTTTTCACGGTATCCTGTAGGAGATCAGTCTGCTTTTGCAAGAGTTTGATCATTTCCTCCTTGCCTTCTAACATACTGATGCGCTGCTTCAGTGGCGTAACCTTCTGCAACTCCATTGTTAGAGTATGTTTTTCTAGAACATCATTTACTTTTTGTTCCACTGCTGCATCAATAGAGCCTTGGATAACTGCTACCCGTGATGCAGCCACATCCCCTGCAGTCAAACGGGCCTTGAGAGATTCTAACATCGCCTGCCGCCCTTCCGTCCGCCAGACCTCAGCCTTGGCAGAATCATCGCCCTCCATCGAGGCCGACCACTGTTCATAGAGGCCAGCCTTGACGGATTTATAACAGATGGCTCCCAAATTCGCCATGGCGATTGCCTCGTCCATTGACGATGCACGATAGTCTTCGTGGAGGTCCGCCGTGCGGAGGGTGAGGGGCATTGAATATAGGATGCGACGACGGCGGATTGTTCATCTTTCTTGAGGTTGGATCACGTGGTGTACGGATCTGTAATCTGTTTGTCAGAGGCCAAGATCAAAAGTATGTGATCGTTTTGTAAGTTGTAGAGGCCGTCTGGATGATCGGGAGAATTTGCACCCCCCCCTTCCAGGGCAGCGATTATATGGCGGCAGGGGACACCGGGAACTAACATCCCATTCATTCCTCCACCCCTATTAGAGCCTATGCCGTATGTTCCTCCTAGTGTTCGCCGTGCTGCAGAGGCAGCTGGTCTCGGCGTTGAAGAGTATCTTGCACAGCAGAAGGCTGCAGCGGCTCCACGGGAGCTCGGTGAGGTCCGTCGCCACAGTCCTCGGCGTACACGGTCCAGCTCCAATCGTCGTCGTCGGACGGTTGTTGCTAAAGGAAGGAGAGGTCTGAGTGTTCGGCTGCAGGGGAGACGTGTTAGGATCAATGGGGGAGTCGGTGTCAATGAGTTGCATCCCCGACACGTTGAGCCTTTTGAGGAGGGTGACAATTACCGATCGGCAAACTATCGTGTGGCAGGCGGCCGGCCACTTGCTTCTCAGGATGATATAGAGGCTGTCCATCAACGGCAGCGACGGAAGTCTCTCATGAATGTTATGGACAGAAGGATAGCTCGAGGAGAGGTCGCTGCAGAGATCGATGCCGCTTTGGCTAGTCTGTCCGCCCGTGGATCGCTCAATGCCGCCAATTCTCTAGCGATCGCAGCGCTCAGAGATCGTCTCATGGATTCTAACGCGTAATGTAGAGATGTGCGGCTGTAACAAATTTAAATCGGTTGCTGCTGGGGCGGGTGCTCCTAAAAAACAGGCTGGTCCAAGAGTGATCCAGGCTGTCGTCCCACCAGTTACGTTATCCCATCCACCCTTGGTAATCGTTGATACGTCGATCTGGGGCGCGCCTCTTTGGAGAATTCTCCATATTGCTGCACAGGCTTCAGGCGGCAAAACAGTTGTACCTCTGTGGAGAAAGCTCTTAGAGGCTATGAAGACGGGTCTGCCATGCCCGGATTGTTCAGCACATTACAACGCCTGGTATAATTCTCACCAGTTACGATTTGGTCTTATCCCCAGAAACTTTCAGGGGCCTATTGTACGCTGGGTCCTCGACTTACACAATAATGTTAATAGTCGTCTGGGACGGGCGCCATGGACTGTTGCGCAGTTGGCGGCTTACGCCGGTCAGATTGATACGGCACGGACTCTTGCTGATTCTCTCCGCGGAATTATTGGACCCAATCTTTCCGCTGCGATAGACGCGCTTTTACAGGCACTTTAATTCTTTTTCCATACTAATGGAGCAGTCTCTTCTACCACCTTCTCAGACTCGTCTTACCAGCATGTCGATCGATAGTCGCTTTGCTGATCAGTATTATCACGGCACGTCGGATTTCATGATCCGGTTGCCGAGTACCATGCGCAACTGCATGCGCATTGCTCTCAGTAGTATAGAACTACCGGAAGTCGCCTATGTCTTTACGGAGGCAGCGGGCAATACCTGCTTTTCGGTCGATGGAGTCGTCTATGATATTTCCGAAGGCACTTACACCGCCAATCAGTTGGCTTCTGCTATTACGACGGCGGCTGAAGGAACTCTTGATTGTTCTTACAATTCGATCACCAATCGCTTTTCGCTTTCGGCTGCGTCGACTGCTTCCGTTGTGTTGGCTTGTCCTGTTCCGCTGGCTAGCGTATGCGCGGGCCCGTGTCCACCGTCTTCGGTGGCTGTGAAAACGCGTTATTGGGGCATCGGATACAATATGGGGTTCCGGATCATCTATGACAAGGTCGATATGTACGGGAAGACTATCTATGATGCAACGCAATATCCCATTACCGTAGTGGCTGGAGAGGTGGTTACGGCATGTCAGTCTCCCCAGATCGCTCCACCGCCTTACACACTCCTCCAGGTCCGCTGCCCCGATATGATGGAAAATACTCTTCATAGAACGGCGTCAGGATCCTATGTACAGGCTTTGGCTAAACTCGTGTTGCGACGGGGAGAGTATCAGATACAGTTTGATGATGCAGGGAATATGTTACGAAAGGAAAATGTCTTTCAGTCGCCGACGTCTCTGACACAGCTGCGGATCAGTCTGGTCGATGCCTATGGGAATCTCGTCGAAATGGGTGACACCGATTGGTCTATGACTTTTGAGATTATGGAGGTTGTTAGTTCCTGTCAGTATAATGAGCTCAATCGCGCCTATGGCCGGTGCGGCTAGAGGCAGGAATGCAGGAAAATAGGGTTATCAAACGAATTCATTGAATGGATTCCTTTGATAAGATATGCAGCGACTGTTTAGCCACGGCGATGGCTCTTGTGACTCTTACGGCTCTTGTGACTCTTCTTGTGACTCTTACGGCTCTTCTTGTGACTCTTACGGCTACCACCAAGCATTGCGGGCTTAGCACCAGAAAGCATGTTCTACAGGAGTGTAAGATTTTTACTCCGTAACGAGCTTGCCAGCAGCCACCACGAGCCCAGGGGCCGCGACAAGGCGGTTCGACGAGGCATCCAGCGTGTAGTTCACGCCGCCGCCGTACGTCGCCGAGCCATCCGGGTTCTCTACCAGGACAACAGACGAGGCGAGGTTGCCTGAGACACCATAGAGACCCGAGACGCGGCCCATCGAGCTGTTCGGCGCCGCGACCGCCGACGTGCCCTTCATCTTCACGTAGAACGCGGCGATCTGCTGCGTGTAGGAGAACGTCGGCGCCGCGCCAACCGCGTTCAACAGATCCTGCTCCGTGCCAGAGAGGTCCGTGATCGCGCCGGACGCGTCCGTGATGCCCGTAACCGGGTTGACGTAGCCATTGGGGCCCGTCGTGCCGCCACCAGGGAGCTGCGACGAGTCGCCGAAGTAGCCGCCAGAGACATCCGTCTGGTAGTTCGGGTTGAGCGCCGCCGCCATCGAGCCCTGCGCCTGCACGTTATTGACGTTGCGCGCGATTGTCTGCATCGTCACGTTGAAGAGGAACACAATCGTGTCGTTGTGCTTCATCGGGAGAGAGTCCGTGAGCATGTTCTCACTGGCATCAACGTAGAGCATGTACGTCGAGTTAGGGATCTGCTCCGCGATCAACAGGCGCGCCGCAGACTTCTTGTCAAGGTCCGACCACATGTTGGCCGCACCACCGGAGGCATCGACCGTAACCTTGAGCGCCCAATCCGTCTCAAGGACGTTCGCAACGGCATCGCCATAGACCTCGGCGAAGTAGCCGAGCGCGTCATTGTAGAGAACCTCCGCAAGCGTGTTGTCGGAGAGATCGACGGCATCACGGATCACATCCGCAAGCTCCGTACGGAAGTTGAGCGCGTCGTCGCCCGTGCGCATATCAACCGCCATGCTATCACCGTCCTGCGTCAAGACGAAGGCGTTAAGGATGTTCGCGCTGTTCGTGTCGGCGACGAGCGTCTTGTTGAAACTCAAGTCGTACGCCATCTGAACCTGCTCCTGCTGCACGAGGCTCAGCGCCGCCTCACCCTGGGCGTCCAACGCCGAGTAGAAGGGAACGACGAAGAGATCCGCCGCCGTCTGGACATACGAGGGGGCAACGAGGGGCTGTGTGTTTGACGCCATTGTTATACTTTCTAGGTATAAAATAATTACGGCCAATAGAATGGCCGAAGGGAATGTTTTTGACATCCCATTTGAGCTCCGCGCAAACGATATTACCCGCCATATTATCAATATCGATAGCCGCTTCCGATCCAATCCCACCATGAGCTCCACCTCCAACTTCTATTATCGGCTGCAGTCGCCCGTAAAGAACATTCTGCGCATTCGAGTGACTTCCGTCGAATTCCCCAACAGCTATCTGTTCTTCACCAAAAAACGATCCAACGTCACGATCCGGGTGATCTATAACCAGACCGCGCCTAAGGTGTTCATCATTACTATCCCCGACGGCAACTACACGGCATTTGAGATGGTTGATGCTATCAATGCCATACTTAGCGCCGGGTTGCCTTGGCTATCTCTGGCCTTTGATCAATTTGCCGGGACCTTCATCTTCACCGGGAATGAATACTTCGCTATCGATACCACCTATGAGAGTATATGTCGGCCTTTCGACTATGGACTGGGATATTATCTCGGTTTCAGTCGCAAGTCCCATAAGGCCGGAGGTTCGGGTACCGTATGGACCGTTGTCTCTGATCAATGTGCATCCTTTGCAGGGGATAATTACGTATTTCTCAAGGTAAATGACTTCGATTGTGTCAGCCAACAGACCGGCGATCAGACTTTCACCGCCCTAGCCAAAATTCTGTTACGCGAACCCAAGAATTATATGGCATTCGATGACTACGGAAGTCAACACGCAAAAGAAGTCGTCTTTCCCAATCCGCTGGATCTAACACGATTCCATATCCAAGTTCTGGATGCATATGGAGACGTTATGGATCTGTGTTCGTCCCAGATCAGTTTCTCACTTGAGGTGCTCGAGGTCAAGAATCTCAATCTGTATAATACTATTCGCGATTCTATTTCTCTGCGCTATGTTTAGTCGCGTCGATCTTTAGTTTTATCTCATTCTTCAGAAGTTGCAAACGGGCATCGGCCTTATCTTTGTTATTATTCGTTTCCAGCTGGGTCAGAATACCTATATTGCGCTGGATATACTCATTTAGAAGCGCAATTGGATTTGCTAGTTGATTTGTGAATGGATTTGGAGGTGAATTATGTTTGGTATGTCTGATCGTTTTGGTTACCTGGACCGTTGGACTAGTGCCGCTCCGCTTGCCCTGAGGGTGCATGGGCAGTCCGTAAATGGGGACAGTCATCCTTACTTTAATGATTAGGGATTCTTAGAGAATGTCGCGACGACCCGCTAAATCTATCTATGGATCCCCTAGTTATACCAACACGGTTTATGTAGAAACCGAGATTATCTCTAGTCCTGCTAAGAACGAGGCTGTCCCAGTTGATCTTACAGCCCTTCTCCAGAATTATATTGGCCTTGTTGATATCACCGCTAAGCTGATCAAACAATTCTTTCCTGGAGCGATTGTCAGTTCGACAATTATCGCCGATATGGGTGCTAATCTTACTCTGTCGCCATCGCTGTTTACACGTCTGCAGTGGGCGGTACGCAACAAGGGCACTAAATTCTCGGCCGCATCCAAAATACATCTCTCTCAACTCAAGGATATCTATATCGAACATGACATGAACTGGATGAACGATCCTGTTCTCAAACTCATTGATTGGAATGCTCTCTGATTAAAGCCTCCGTCACTGGCAGAGCCAAGAGACAATGCTTCGATGGTTAGTATCCCGATTGGCGTGTATAACACCCAAGGAGAAGACTGATGAACTAGAACCCGATGACATTAATCTTCCCCTCCGCATTCGTATTCCCCATATAGTCCATTGCGGATCCTGTGAGGAGTTTAAATGCATCAAAAAGGAGACGACTGCGACATGGACATGCAAAGAATGCTTGGCCTCTTAGTTTATTGGTTGGCGACATTCAGGACAGGTGTCACTCGTTTTCAGCCACTCTACGATTGCCTCTTTTTGGAAGATGTGCCCACAGACTGTTACCGTTGCAGTGGCCTTCTTGATCGATTCCATCGTGATTGGACAGGCCTGTCCATCGGCCTCTGCCTTTTCTAACACCTGATCCACCAGATGTTTGGGAAAGGCGCCGGTCGGCTTCTTTGCCGGTCTCACGGCCACTGTCAGAGGGCCTACCGCGATTGTCAGCGAAGGACGAAGTATTGTGTCCAGATCCTGGGGTAAGGATAAGGACATTGTATCTATGTCTGCCGATGTGTCTGTCATGATCCGGTGGATCGAGTCGATCACGTCGATATCGAGGTCTATCAGATTCTCGGTGGCCTGGCCATCTGGGATCCACGGACGACCTAACAGAACGCGGATGTCCACCTCTTCGTGGGAGCGCAGACGTGGCCAGTAGATGTGATCCGGCATCGTGATCATCATGTTCGGCCTGTCAGTGGGCTGGTAGATTCTGACATTGCCGCGTTGCCATCCGTCGATCGTCGTCATCGCTGGGGCCCATCCGTCGTGTTGTGTGCTCCATTCCAATAGGATGAATTCGCCCGTTATGGGGTCTATGTGAGAACGACGGCGGTCTTCCATGTCCTGCTCAGTGTCTGACATCTGCTGTGGGTATCACTTTTACTTTGCGCGAAAATGTGATTGAGGGGGGGTGGGGTAGGGTAGCCAGTACGATGACTACTCTGCCGATGTCTGTTGAATTCATGGAATGCCCTGCGGGCGCCCCTCACGGGGCAGTGGAATGCCCTGGAGGCGCGATGGACATGCCTCCGCTTATGCCTGCCGATTGTACTTGCCTTCCTCCTGCCTGCGACTGCAGCTATACGGGGACAGACCTGACCTGCGATACCTCCTTTGACTCCCACGCAGGTCTGGGTATTCTGGCCGGCGACTTTATCAAACCCGATCCCGCCTTGACGCAGCGCGAGAACCGTGCGTATATTCTGACCGAGCTGGATCGGTGGCTCACAGGGCGCATTTGCGGCCATGCCAAGGAGATCAGCGTCACCGGTACCCCTGCAGACCTCGCCACGCATCTCCGCGAGGGCACGTGGCCGTCGGCGCGACTCTTTGCTGTCCTTCAGACGCTTGAGAATGATAACAACATCCTCCTGCCTACCAATTACGAGGAGCGCTTCTACCATGTCGGTAAGTGGGCGTCCGTCGTTTGTGCCGACTATCTCAATGGCTATGAGCCCGTGATCCCCGCGGCTGTCCTGGCTGCGGGCTTCGTCACCACGGATTTGCTTCCAGGCGGGCGCACCATTGAGAGCTACTGGGATCTGTCACCGTTTGAGGCCCTGCGCTCCGCACCGCCTCTGACTATCGATGATCAGCTCGACGGCGTCACGGCGTTCTACTACAAGGTTCTGACATCTGACATCACTATCCGTGTTCCTGTCTGGACGTTGTTCGCCGCAGCCGGTGGCATCGCCGCCTATCTGGCGACCATCGTGGTCGGCCGCTAAGGTCCCTAGGGAGGCCAAAAATCCCTTCTTTTTGTTTCTTTTTGTTTTTGGGATGTATGGGGTCGACGTTTACGCGACCTTGGCCTTCGGAGGGCGACCCACGGGGCGCTTCGGCTCATCCGCCGCGCGCACCTTCTTCGGCCGGCCCACGGCGCGAGGCGACGGCGGGAGCGGCGCGCTCAGCGCAATAGGGAGCATGTCCTTGATGGCCTTCGTCTGCAGCTTCTCCTGATCCTTGAGGGCCTTGGCCGCCGCCTTCTCCTCCTTGGCCGCTGCCTTCTCCTGCTCCTTGATGGCCTTGGCCGCAGCCTTCTCCTGCTCCTTGATGGCCTTGGCCGCTGCCTTCTCCTGCTCCTTGATGGCCTTGGCCTGCAGCTTCTCCTGCTCCTTGATGGCCTTGGCAGCAGCCTTCTCCTGCTCCTTGATGGCCTTGGCAGCAGCCTTCTCCTGCTCCTTGATGGCCTTGGCCTGGAGCTTCTCCTGGTCCTTGATGATCTTGGCCGCGGCCTTCGCCTCCTTGGCCTGGGCGGCCGCGATCACCTTCTCGTCCATGGCGCGCGCCGCCTCCTTCTCTGCGGCCTTCACCGCCTTGGCGGTAGCCTTTGCGCGGAGCTTCTCCTCCGCCGCCGCCGCCGCGTTGGCTGCCTTCTCCATCGCCGCCGCCGCCTTCATCTGCGCCTTCATGACGCCCGCTGCCGCCGCCACGCGCGCCTTCGCCAGCTTCGCCTGCGAAGACGCAGACGACGCCACGGAGCCCGCCTCGTTAAAGTCGATCAGGAGATTGGATGCGTCCATTTTGACTGCTTTGACTGCTTTAGAGAATTAATACGTCTTCGTATTAACCTTGCCTAAGACTGGGTAATTGGTCGGGTCCCGTTTCAACTTTTTATTAGCTGCGGTCAAAGCCTGCGTTGGGTTTTGGCGGGGGAAGATCTTAGATTAGTGAGTTGGTCATGTAGGCGTGCATCGCTATCTTGGTAGGGAAGGCCTCATCGATGTCTCTCTGCGTTACTGACGGCCACCATTCCGTATGCACGGGGTTAGGCATGCCGTTTACTGACGCCGCAGCGTAGAAGTCATCGAAGTACGGCAGGTTCATGGCGTTATAGAACTCCGGCGGCTTGCAGTAGTTCTCCTCCAAGAACGCCCTGTAGAAGACACGGAGGCGCCGACTGTTCTCTGACAGACGACCGGCGCAACAGATATTGATGATAGTCATTAGGCCGATCAAGGGGAGGGCGCAGAGGGCTGACATGGTTACGTCTTTGTAGCCACTAGGCCAAAAAGTGGCCTGTGGCCTGGTCAGGTTTTGGCCTCAGGGGTACTGGATCGCGTACTCTTGGCTGCTCATGGTCAGGAGGTGCTCCACCGTGATGCCGGCACGGTCCGCCAGGTACTGGATCGCGTCCTCGTGCTTGCGGATAGGCTTCGCTGACTGCAGGATGGTGTTCGCAATCCGCTTGGCGCGCGGCGAAGGCCAGTGATGGTGGTTGTAATTGGGCCGTTTCGCTGCAACCTCTGTCACAATCAACTCAGGTAGGGCGCGCCACTCTGTCTGCTCCTCTCCTGTCATCGACATGCACACTAGCTCCGTCAGGCGGAGGCTCATGTTCTCAATGTCCTTCGCGAGGGCCGCAAGTAGGGCCATTTGGGCGGTGTTCATTCTGGCCATGGTCCGTCTTCGGATCAACGACTGTTAGTCCTAACAGTCGTCAGTGATCAACTTTTGCGCCTCGGTGTGTCAGAACATATACCAGGATGTCGATCTCTTCCTGGGTGCCGTCGCGTCCCGAGCTGTCGTGCATCATGCCGCCGCGGAGTCGCAACACCAGATGCAGCATGGCCTCGGGACCGATCTTGTAGTCGGCCAGTGTCAGTCCGTCCTCCAGCTGGCGGCCGGCGAAGATGATGCGCTGCTGTTCTGGCGGTGTACCGTCCTTGTCCTTGATCTTGGCCTTCACGTCCTCGATCGAGTCCGTCGGCTCCGCATTCAGCGTGAAGGTCTGGCCGTTGAGGTTCTTTACGAAGAGCTGCATCTCGGTCTTTGAGATGGCTTACATTCCGGTAGTGTTGGCCGTGTGTTAGCACCTTTGCTTGACGCTTACGTTCGTCTGGCGACTCACTGCAGCTGGTCACAGTCGCTTAGCCAAAAAGGAGGGTTCTTTGTATTTGTATTTTTATTCCTTCTTGGCCTTGCGTCTAGATGCGCTCGATGTCGAGGTCGCTGTCGGATGCCGGTGCGCCGCCCGCCTTGGCCGCCGACACCTTCAGCGCGGCGATCTCCGCCGCCTCCGCCGCCTCCTCCTCCGACCGGTCGAACTCGTAGCCGTCCTCCGCATCCGCCGCATCCTCCGCGAAGGCGAAGAAGCCCGCCGGCGTCGTGATCTGGAAGTGCGTGAAGGCGCGGCGGATCTGCGCCGCCGCCGCTGCCGACACCTTGGCGTTCGCGAATGAGCCGCGGATCACGATGATGTCGTTCGCGCACATGCAGTTGGCGCGGTCCGTCTTCGTGCCCGAGCGGCCCTTGAACTTGACCGTGCCCGCGATGGGGACTGACACGCCCGTCTCCCCCGTCTGCAGCGTCACCTCCAGCCGGCCCGCGCCCGTCGACCGCGTCACGCGGCCCAGGGTCAGCGCGTTCCGCGTCAGCGCCTGCTCCAGCGCCTCCGCACCCGCCGCTGCACCCGCAGGCGAGCGCCGCTCCACGGCCTCCGCCGCCGCGATCGCGTCCAGGAACTCATCGACGCACTCCGCATTCTTCAGGAGCGCCCGCCGCGCACCCTTGCCCATCTTCACGCCCGTCGCCGCGCTCCGCGAAGCGCCGCCACCGGCAGCGCTCTCCTTGGTCTTGTTCTGGCTCTGGTTCTGGCTCATTCTGTCGTCGTCGCTCGGTCAGATAATACGTCTTTGTATTATCGTCGCCAATACCCACTTCCTGGGTGCAGGGCTCTTCACCTTTTCTGTCTCACGGAGGACGGGGGACAGAGGACAGAGGACAGAGGACGGAGGACGGAGGAAGAAGAAATGTTAGGACTAGCTGCGCCTTGGGCATTTCTACCGGTGCCAAAAAGAGCGTTTTTGATTTTTATTTTCTTTCTTGTTTGGTTCGCTCAGTGCGGGCAGCCGCCCGCGCACTCGCATGCAGGGGCTGCAGGAGCAGGAGCAGGGGCGGGTCGCGTCACGACCAGCGTCGCGCTCCACGTCTCGCCCGGGTGCATGTAGAGGCACTGGCTGCGCTTGACGCCCGTCGCGTCAGAGGCGCCACACGAGGAACCGAAGCCGCAGGGCTTGTCCAGGCGTGCCATCGTGTCCGCGTGCACGTAGCGGCAGCCCGCGTCCGCGCAGGCCGCCGTGCGGCAGAAGCGCGGGACCGTCGCGCCCTTCTTCTTCGCCGGCTGGGAGAGCGCAGAGGCCACGGCATGCGGAGTCACCTCCGCCTCCAGCAGGCCAGCGAAGCGGTCCACGGCGGGCGCGACCCACACGCGCGGCGGCAGGTCCGCGGGGTAGGCCTCCAGGAAGTCGCGCGGGCCCGACGCGTGCCACCCGTTGGCGTAGAGCCAGGTCATGCACGCGGCCTCCTCCTCGGGCGCGAGCGCGCTGAGGTCGAGGCGGTCGGCGAAGCGCGCCTCCAGGTTGCGGCTGAAGGGCTGCTGCCAGATCGCCGCCTCCTCCGCCGTCTCGGCCGCGGCGATGGCCTCGCGCTCGGCCTGGATGTAGGCCTCCGAGAAGGTGGCGCGGCCCGTAGAGGAAGGCGCGCACGCGCCCTCCAGCACGTCCGCCCAGCTGGCGCCGGCAAACATCGCGGCCATGCACGGGTCGGCCGCGATCAGCTCCGCGAGGGTGGCGGAGGGGACGGTCTTGGGCGTACGCGCGCCACCGGCGCGCGTAGAGTTCGACTTGGGAAAGAGCTTGGAGGCGTAGGACATCTTTGACGGGGTAGGACGGGGTGGGATCGAAAGTCTTGTATTCGAGTCGCCGCTGCATCCTCCCTGGGCCGCCTCCGTGTCAAGTTTTCTCCGTGGAAAGAGGCCGTGGGGAAAGAGACTTGAAAGAGAACCCAAAACGGACCTCCCCGACTTGACCGAAAACGGAGGGAAAACACCGATTCAGGCTGCAACTTGACAGCAAAACCCACAAGAAAAGGAGTCCATTTCAAGTTTTTTCCACGGTTCGACGGCGTCCTTTCCAAGGTGCTCCCAGGAGGGAAAAAAGGTGAAGAGGGGAGGGCCAGGGTGGTGTTAGGTACAGCGAGCTCCTACCAGACGGGTGGGGCACGGTAGCACTGGCCCAGTGTGTTACCGTCAGAGCAAAAGTTGGGGTGATGTATGCGGTGGACAGAGTCACGGTAGAGGGGGTTACGGACGCGCCAGGCTAGCTACGCTAGCCAGTTGGCCCTGTATGGGTGGAGGGCGCGACGGGCATGTGCGGAGGAGGGGCACTGCAAGCAAGATCCGAAAGGACACGGTCACACTAGGGCGCCTCAGCCTGTGTGACCGTTTGAGCTAGACTGGGGTAACGGACGCACTAGGCTTGATAGCCAGCCAATAGGGCGGAGGGTGCGACGACGGATGTGCGAAGGAGGGGCACGCCGTACAAGATGCAGCAGATAAGACGATTTTTGGCTCCAGCATGCCAAGTGCCGCGGTCTGCATGGTTTCTAACATCCCTTCCCCCCACGGCTCTGCCTGGACGAAAAAGTTGACGGGGAGGGAGGCCAGGGTGAGTGGTTCTGAGGATAGTACAAAAGACGTATTAACCCCACAGCTTCAGAATGTCCAGCTCTTCCATCGACATCACGACCACGACCACGACCTCTGCGGTGCAGAGTGTCCCCCAGCTCATCGCCATGCTGCAGTCCGCCACGCCCACGGAGGCCGCGGACATCCTCGCCATCCTCGACCGCGGCCTCCCGCTGTGGACCGAGCGCCGCGAGGCCGCCGACGCGGCAGCGAAGCCGTCGGCGACGCCCGTCAAGGCGAAGGCCGCCAAGGAGAAGGCGCCCCCCGCTCCCAAGAAGGAGAAGGTCGCGAAGGCTGCAGTCGTGCTGCCCGAGGCCGTCGCCGGCGCGCCCGACGCGGCAGAGTACCGCGTGGATCCTGACATGTTCGACGCGTCGCTCTGCATGGCCCGCATCACCAAGGGCGGCGAGGACAAGCGGTGGAAGCCCATCATCTTCCGCGAGTCCCAGTGCGGCGCCAAGCTCGTCGAGGGCTCCGACCTCTGCTCCAAGTGCTGCAAGCGCGAGGAGAAGTACGCCGCGGACCCCAAGCCCGGTGACTGGTGCGGCCGCCTCACTGAGGAGCCCCTCGACTGGCAGCACATGCTCGGCACCACGTGGGCAGAGGAGAAGAAGCCCAAGTTCCTTGGTGCCGCGGTGAGCAGCGCCGGCTCCGTCGCGGACGAGGCCGCCTCCGAGAATGGCAGCGCCGAGGAGATGCCCGCTCCTAAGGCTGCGCCTGCCTCCAAGCCCGCCGCCGCTGCGAAGGCCGCTGAGAAGGCCGCTGCCGCCGCCGCGAAGCTCGCTGAGAAGGAGGCCGCCAAGGCCGCCAAGGAGGCCGCCGCCGCCGCTGCGAAGGAGGCCAAGCTCGCTGAGAAGGAGGCCGCCAAGGAGGCCGCTACCGCTGCAAAGGTCGCCGCGAAGGAGGCCAAGGGCGCGAAGGCGAAGGCCACCGATGCGAAGGCAGTCAAGGCCGTCAAGGCAGTCAAGGCAGTCAAGGCGAAGAAGGAGGTCGTCGCCGCCGCCGCTGCGCCCGTCGCCGTCGAGGGCGAGCTCAAGCTCATCGACGGTACGCTCTACATGATCAAGAAGGGCAACGTCTTCGAGTACGACGAGCTCTCCGAGAAGGCCGGCGACTTCGTCGGCCGCCTCACCGCCGACGAGACCATCGACACCGAGGCCGAGGAGGTTGCAGCATCCGAGAGCGACACGGATTAAAAATCCGGTCAGCTCGAGGCAACTGGCTGAGAGCACAGGGCAATAACCAGCCCCCTTTTTGGCACGTAAAATTGACCCAGCACACGGCGGTTTGGCGCATGTGAGGCCCTTACATACGACGTATAGACCTAACATGTCCGATCCTCCGTGCCGCACGCTCTTTGAGCCCGAGCCCCAGTGGACCGCGCTCCAGTCCATCTTCCAACGCATGCGCGCACCTGCAGTGCTTCCGTCTGCGCCCCGTCGCACCGACGTCGCACCGGCGATGGGTGAGATGTCGTCCGCTAAGCCTGCGGCGCTCATTCGCACCCTGTCGGCCCGGTGGACCCAGTAAAATTGAAGGGACTGCGGTCCCATTTTGGCCAGTGGGAATAGCTAAGACGCTACAATGCCTAACTACGAAGACGTGGTCAACGAGATTGAGGCCGAGGCAGAGACCCGCCGCACTTGGCTCCAGGTGCAGGAGGCCGCTGAGCGGGCATGGTGGGCCCTCCATGACGCGCTCACGCCTGGTCCGGCTCTGGAGGCACTCCTTGATCTGCGCGAGGCGCTCTGGCGCGCTGCCGATAATCGCGTCCATACCATCACTATTGAGGAGTACAACGCCCTGGGACGCTACGACCGCTACGCCGCGACGCACATCCCTCCGTGGCTCACGCCCATTCCTGGCCCCCCCGCCCGCGGCGGAAGCTGAAGCCGACACCAAAATTGAAAGAGGTCACTTCCTTTTTGGTGTTAGTTAGCAAAGACGCTAACCACACGAAGAAATGGACACCATCACACTCACAAAGACTGACAAGGGCATCGTCGTCGGCGGTAAGACGTTCGATGTCAAGGACATCCTGCGCGCTGCAGGCGCGCGATGGGATCCCACCAAGGCCGCATGGGTCTTCCATGGGGAGGTCGATGCGATCACGGAGATGATCCGAGACTCCATCGAGGACTGTGTTGCCGATGTGCGTCGGCGGGCTGCGGACGCGAAGACACACAAGACGTGGCTCAAGACCAACGAGGGACGCGCTTTCGCGGCCGCAGAGGCCCGTCGGCAGGTCGCCGCCTGCATCGGCAAGCCTGGGTTCAGCTGGATCTGCTGCACCGAATGCGTCATCATCGACGCTACGCGGAAACACACTTCCTGCAACGCCTGCGCACATGACGGAAACTCTTTCTTCGTCAACGGCCGCTTGCACACGGGCGACTAACACCAAAAATTGACGTCACTTCCTGACTCTTTTTGGTCACCCGTGACTTATCCAAAGACGGATATCATGAGCCTGGCTATCAGCAACATCCGCGAGGCCATCCGTGAGTACGAGACTACGAAGGATCCGCGGTGGCGGGATATCTGGGCAGAGAAGGTACGCGCCATCGGTCGTGACTGTCCTGAGACCGCGCCGTGGGCTGCTGCCTTCGAGATCTGCGTCGCCTACAATGCAGAACAGGAGCGGGCGGCGGCGACCTGGATGGCAGAGCGGCAGGCAGAGATGTGTGAAGACCCTGACGCCTTTGCCACGCCCCTCTTGCAGAAGCGCGAGGCTATGCGCGACGCGATCATCGCTGCCTCCAACTGCCGTACCTTTGCTGAGTTGGACACCATGACGCCTGCAGAGCTCTTTGCTGATGACTTCATTCCGAAGTGGCTGCGCCGCACGTGGGACGGTCTGGAGGAGGCGGGAGGGGCGCGCACGCGTCTTGATCGGGAGCTGGCGTAAAGGCCAACTTACAGCTTTCGCTAAATTTGATCGTCCGCCCAACGCGTTTTGCACCCCTTGCACTTTCT
>Ga0114974_10001909_pt1 | contig 16232 bp, 20 predicted proteins | sample S_130206_EF_Meta_FD_87318 | JGI IMG/M metagenome (GOLD analysis project Ga0114974, IMG submission 87318) | Freshwater microbial communities from Lake Simoncouche, Canada to study carbon cycling - S_130206_EF_MetaG | ecosystem: Environmental > Aquatic > Freshwater > Lake | place: Lake... | reverse complement strand
AGCGATAGCCGCACCGATGCCTCGTGAAGCCCCTGTTACCAGGGCCGTTTGACCAGCAAGCGGTGTCGATGAACTCATGATGCGGCTCCGGCGGTAAAGGCGGCAGCGTCTTCCAGAGCGCTACAGCTGAGGTCTGGTCGTTTGTCGATGCGCCGGTTGAGACTGGTGAGTACTTTGCCCGGTCCGCACTCCACCAGCGACGTGACGCCTTCGGCCAGCAGTGCACGTACCAGATCGGTCCAGCGCACTGGACTTGCCAATTGCCGTTGCAGTAACTGCCGAAGGTCTTCTGGATCGCTGTGCGCTGCAGCATCGACCGGGCTGTAAAACGCAATCGATGGGGCGCGTAGCGTCAGCGTCGCCAGACGCTCGCCAAAGCGCAGTGCCGCCGGCTGCATCAAGCTGCTGTGCGCCGGGACGCTCATCGGCAGCAGCACCGCCCGCTTGGCGCCGGCGGCCTTGCAGGCCTCGATGGCGCGATTGACCGCACCCACATGCCCGGCGATGACCACCTGACCGGGTGAATTGAAATTGACGGCTTCGACGATCTCGCCCTGTGCGGCTGCTGCGCAGGCGCTCAGTAGCGGCTCGTCATCCAAGCCCAGCACCGCAGCCATGGCGCCCACACCGGCTGGCACGGCCTCCTGCATCAGTTCGCCGCGGTGGCGCACCAGTGCGACCGCGTCGCCAAAGTTCAGACTGCCGGAGGCGACCAGTGCGCTGAACTCACCCAGACTGTGACCACAGACGCGACTGGGCTGGGCACCGCCGCGCTTGAGCCACAAGCGCCAAGTGGCGACACCGGCAACCAGCATGGCGGGCTGCGTGTAGGCGGTGCTATTGAGTGTCTCGGCCGGTCCTTGACTGACCAGTTGCCACAGGTCGTAACCGAGCACTTGGGATGCTTCGGCAAAGGTGTCGGTGATGACGCTGTCAGTAGCAGCCAGCGAGGCCAGCATTCCGACTGATTGCGACCCTTGACCCGGAAACACAAACACGCTGCTCATCAATGGCTCACCTCAGGCTTGCAGCGGCGCAGTATAGCCGCCCCCGCTGCCTCTGGCAGGGCTGCCAGCAGGCCTCCTGCGGCACCATATAGGTGCGCTGCCGAGACCACTTGAGTCGGCGTCTCGAAGGGCAAGGGGCCCTGCCAGTGTTCCCAGGCCAACTTGGCTGTAAACAGCACTGTGGCGGGCCAGGCCGCGCGGTCATCGCTACGCAGCAGGGCTACACAGCCGCCAGCCATGACGCCGTGTAGCACGCCAGACGCCCCTACATACCACTGCAGCTGCGGTTGCAGGAACCACAGCCCCAGATCTACGGTCACCACCGACAGGCCCAGTGTCCACAGCCAGTCTCTCGCGCGCAGCAGGCCAGCAAACAGCGTCCACAGTAGGATCAAACCGATCGCATTGAGCAGGGCGTGGCCGGTATCCAGATGTACCAGATGGGCAGTACCCCACCGCCACCACTGATCGTTGGTCAGGGCTGCGCGTTCATACCGCAACAGCGGTAGCAGAGATGGCCATACCGAAGGCAGCAGCAGCGCGCTGCAGGCAATCGCCAGCAAGCCGCCGCGGGTGCCTTGCAAGTGCAGCACTTGCAACCAGCCCAGCCGTGCCTTCACAGGTTCGCCATCAGTCATTTGCTATGATCCAGCCACTATCACATCAGGTCCTACGCTCATGCCTTTGATCTTACGTCATCGACCTGCCGGCGCCCGCCTGCAGCAAAACGGCTTCACGCTGATAGAGATCATGGTGGTGGTCATCATTATCGGCTTGCTGGCAGCGGTCGTCGTGCCGCAGTTCCTGGGTCGGGTTGACGATGCACGGATGGCCAAGGCAAGTCAGGACATTCAGGCCATCGACACGGCGCTGACGCTCTACAAACTAGACAACTTCAAGTTCCCCAGCACCGATCAAGGGCTGCAGGCACTGGTAGAGAAGCCAGCAGATCCCGCCGTGCGCAATTGGCGTGCCGGTGGTTATCTCAAGCGCGCTACCAAAGACCCTTGGGGTAATGCCTATCAGTATCTGGTGCCTGGCGAACACGGCGAGTACGACCTGTACAGCTTCGGCTCCGATGGGCAGCCCGGTGGCGAAGGCGTCAACGCCGACATCGGCAACTGGAACCTTGATCGCTGATCGGCAAGGCCAGCGCGGCTTCACGCTGGTTGAGATACTGGTGGTCATGCTGATCATCGGCATCGTTGCTGCCGGTGCACTGCTGTCATTGGGCGTGCTGGGTCAGGATCGTCAGGTAGAGACCGAACGTCAACGTCTTGAAACCCTGTTGCAGCTGGTGCGTGATCGAGCCGGCATTCACAGTGAGCAATACGGGCTGCGCGTGTTTGTAGGTGGCTACGAGTTCATGCGCTATGACAGTCGTGCTGCCCAATGGCAGAGCATCCCAGAAGACGATCGTGTGCTGCGCCGGCGTACCCTGCCCGCTGGTCTGCAGGCTAGCTTGTTAATTGACGCTCGTCCGGTGGTATTGCCCAAGGCCGACGCCAAAGCTGTAGCTCCGCAAGTGCTGCTGTATTCCAGCGGCGAACTCAACACATTTGAATTGACCGTATTGCGTGAAGGCAGTGCCGAGGGCTTTAGGGCAGCGCCTGCAGCGCAGGATGACGGCATCGTATTCACCGCACTGCCCGAGGCGGCACGTTGAAGTCGCCTGCTGCAGTGCGGGGCTTTACGCTGGTAGAAGTGCTGGTAGCGCTGGTGGTTGTTGCCTTGGGCATGGGCGCATTGTTGGCCACACTGACCTCAGCAGCTAATCAGACTGCGCAGTTGCGTGAGCGTGCCGTAGCCCAGTGGGTGGGCCTTAATCAGTTGGCCACGTTGCGGCTGTCGACCACTGCGCCGGCACTGGGTAGCAGTGATGGCACACAAGAGATGGCCGGTCAGCGCTGGAGTTGGCAACAGGTGGTTGCCGACCCGGGCATTACCGGTCTGCGTCGGGTGGACGTTACGGTGCGTTCTGGTGAAGGCAAAGAGGCTGCGCCGGTCACGACAGTTACCGGCTTTATTGGCGCCGCGCAGGGTCAGCCGCACGGCGCCGAACCGGATTGGAGTGGCACGGTGTCACCGCAAACCCCGCCTCCAGCTCAGCCTCCAGTTCAGTCGCCTGCCGGCGAGGCGCAACGATGAAGCGCCACGCCTTGGGCTTTACCTTGGTGGAGTTGCTAGTCGCGTTGTTCATCACCTCGGTGGTGTTTGCGCTGGGCTACGGCGCTATCAATCAAGCGTTGGCTAATCGCGCCACGCTGGAGCGCAATCAGGATCGGCTCGTAGCAGTGCAGAACGCGGTGCGCATGCTGGTCACCGACTTCACGCAGTTGTCGCCCCGTCCGGTTCGCCAAACTATCGGCGACGGCAGTCTGCCGGCATTGAGTGCCGATGGGCGTACGCCGGGACTTGCCACGCTTACTCATGCGGGTTGGACCAACCCGGCCGGTGCGCAGCGCAGCAGCCTGCAGCGCGTGCGCTATATCCTCGATGGCCAGACACTCAAACGTGAGTACTGGCTGGTGCTCGATGCCACCGAAGATCCACGGCCTCGCAGCCGTGTGCTGTTGCAGGACGTTCGTTCAGTGCAGTTGCGTTTCATGGACAGCAACCGTGCTTGGCAATCGCAATGGCCTGCTGTGTCCTCTGCCGGTGATCCGTTGCGCCGTTCGCTCTACAGTCGTCCGATGGCTGTTGAGGTGACTTTAGAGTTGGCCGATTGGGGTCGCATTGTGCGCATCATCGAGGTGCCGGGATGATGCGTTCGCGGCAGCACGGTGTGGCCTTGCTCACTGCGGTGGTGTTGGTGGCGTTGGCCACGATGCTGGCTGTGGCAATCGGTTCGCGTGGCATGCTCGGTGCGCGTCGCAGCATAGCCAACAGCAGTCTTGAGCAGGGGCTGCAGTACGCTCAAGGTGCCGAGGCACTGGCAGTGTGGGGGCTATCGCAGCAGCGCGGAGCACGCGACAGCCTCGAGCAGCCATGGGCGCAACCGCTAGGCCCCTTGGAGGTTGCACCTGGCGTATTGATGGCGGCCCAGCTAAGCGACGAGCAGGGCAAGTTCAATCTCAATACCTTGATCAATGCGCGCGGCGAAGTCGATCCTGAAGCTCTAAAACTTTTCACACGATTACTTGAGCTGTTGCAACTGGAGCCGCGCTGGGCGGTGCTGTGGGCAGACTGGATCGATACCGATGTGTTGCCTGGCAGTAACGGCGCCGAAGACAGCGTGTATCTGTCGCAGACGGTGCCGCATCGCGCTGCAAATATGCCGGTTACTAGTATTTCCGAGTTGCTGCAGTTGCCGGGATTTGACCTGGCTCGCTACACGCGTTTAGCACCCTATGTCACTGCGCTGCCACCTGCGGCCAATAAGATCAACGTCTGCACGGCTGCTGGCCCATTGCTCGATGCGCTTTTCGTGCTATCGCCGCAGGGCAATGCCACCACCGAATACAGCCGCATGTCGGCCCTCGAACTGGCCGCGCTGCGCAAGCGCGGCTGTTTCCCAGAATTGGCGGTGCTGCGCAGCACCGTAGGGGCCTCGGTAGAGCGGCGCGCCACCGAACAATCGCGCTTCTTTCGCTTGCGCAGTGATATCGGTATTGGCACTGATCACTTCGCCTTGTACAGTCTTTTGATTCGTGAAGACAGCGGCCTAGTCAGGCCACTGTTGCGTACTCTCGGCACCGAATAAGGGTCATCTCACATGGCGGATTGGTTACTGCTGCGGCTGGGTCGCGAGGATGATCAGTTGCCCGTGTGGGTCAGTGTGGCGCCGAGTGGTCACCTTACCCAGCAACCGGTCAGCGGCGATGCACAGGCTTTGCAGGCTGCCGCCTTGGGTAAGCGAGTCGTGGTGATTGTGCCTGGCGCAGAGGTGCTGCAAACGCGTGTGGCGCTGCCCCCGGGATCAGACTCGAGACTTGCCCAAGTGGTCCCCAATGCCCTTGAGGAACACTTGGCTGACGACATTGAGCACTTGCACTGTGCAACGGCCCGCAGCGTCGATGCTGCCGGTCGTATCGATGTCGATGTGGTGGCCCATAGGAAAATGAATGCTTGGCTGGAGGCTGCCGCGGCTTTGGGTGTTACGCCTCAAAGCATGCAGGCAGACAGCAGCTTGGTGCCCCAGGTGTCTGGTGTTTTATCGGTGCTAATCGATCGCGACTCGCTGTCCATCACCCGTGAAGGTGAGCGGCCGCTGGTGTTGCCGTCGGCCGACGCCACGTTTGCGCTTGACCTCGCCGTGGGGGATGCCGCGCAGCGTGCTGCGGCACACATGGTTGTCTATGCCTCTTCCCAAGATTGGCAAGCGCATGCGGCTGCCTTCGAGGCACTGCGGCCGTCTCTGGCCTCATTCAAAGTGCAGTTGCTCTCTGCCGGTGTGCTGCCGCTGTTGGCCGCACAAGTCGCGCAACAACAAGCCATCAATCTGCTGCAGGGCCGTCATGCGCCGCGTTCAACCTCAAATCAAGGTTGGTCACGCTGGCGGGTAGCTGCTGCGTTGGGCTTGCTGCTGGCGGGTGTGCAGCTGGTTGCACAGGTTTGGCAGATTCGCCAACTGACCACCACCAACAGTCTGCTCGAAGCACAACTGCGTCAGCAGGTAATGAGCTTGTTGCCTGGTGAGCAGGCGGGCCCTGGCCTGCGTACACGCCTGCAGCAGCGCTTGAATCAAGCTCAGTCGGTCGGCGCTGATGCACAGGGTTTGCTGGGTATGTTGTCTGTTGTTGCTGCTGCGCAAAACCCGGCAAGTCCTGCGAAGGTGCAGTCTTTGGGGTTTGGGCGCGGTGCGCTGGATCTTAAACTCGGTGGTGCAGACGCTGCAGCGCTGGAGCATGTCAGTCAGGCCCTGGTAAGCGCGGGGTATCGCAGCGAATTGACTGCCGGTGCGCAACGCGGCGATCACTACGAAGGTCGTGTGCAAGTCCGCGCCGTGGCCGGTGCTGCGAGGCCCAATTGATGCGCGCTCGCCTGCAACAGCAGTGGAATTCTCTGGCCGCGCGTGAGCAACGCGTGTTGGCATGGGGTGCAGGTTGCGCTCTGGTGCTGATGCTGCTGGCGGTGCAATTGCCACTGCAGCGCAAGCTGCAAGCACTGCAATCGAGTATCGCCACGCACCGCGCAGATCTAGCGTGGTTACAAGTGGCAGGTCCGCAGCTTGCTGCCTTGGGACCGGCACCATTGGGGACTTCGGGCAACGAATCGCTGTTGGTGCGCATTGATCGTTCGGCGCGCGAGACAGGGTTGGGTTCGGCATTGGTGGCCAGCCAGCCGGCAGGCGACGGTGCATTGCGGGTGCAGTTGCAGTCCGCACGGTTCAACACAGTGATGGCGTGGTTGGTCCAGCTGTCTGAACAACACAGCGTCAGTGTGGATACTGCGACCATCGATGCGGCCTCAGAGGCTGGCATGGTTAACGCTACGTTGGTCTTGCGCTCACGTTGAGCCCAGCAGTTTTGCAAGCTCCAGCAACATTGCGTCGCAGATCGCTGCTGTGGGTAGGTTTAGCAGTTGCCGGCTTTCTGGTGGTGCTGCTGCTCAGGCCGCCAGCGCGCGTGGTGGTGTGGTTCTTGCCCTCTCAAGTGCACTGCGAGCAGATCGCCGGCACCCTTTGGCAGGGGCGGTGTGGTCAAGCATGGGTGCAGCGTGCCGCGCTGCCGGAACAAATCAAAGTCCAGCTCAGTTGGCAGCTGTTACCGGCGCGGCTACTGCGCGGACGTCTGGCTGCCCAGATCAACGTGAGTCGAGGTGCCAGTGCTGTTCAAGCAGTGGTGCAGCGCAGCCTCTCTGCGTTAGAGGTGCTGTCGATACGCGGCAGTGTTCTGTTGGAAGACCAACTGCTGCCTGGCGTGCCTGCGGGTTGGCATGGCACTGCTTCTGCCGACGACCTGCGATTGAATGTGCAGGGTGTTGCACTGCAGTCATTGGAAGGTCGCGTGTTGCTGCGCAATGTCAGCAGCGTCGTACCTACGTCGGTGGACTACGGCAATTATTCGATCACGTGGCCCCGCGCTAAGGGTGCAGCGCTGCAGCCTGCACGGATTGTTGACGAGGGCGGCCCGTTGGCGCTGCAGGCTCAACTGCTATTGGAGCCATCAGGGGGCTGGCAGTTACAAGGTACGGTGGCACTGCGCTCGGCGCCCTCGCCTGCCTTGGCCGGCCAGCTGCAACTGCTAGGCCCGGCAGATGCTGCGGGGCTTAGGCAGTTCTCTATCGCCGGACGCCCCTGAATGAAGCTGCAGGTCAGCCTCAGGTCTGGCCAACCTCAGTTCTGGCCTGCGTAGTCGGCCAACTGCGCTTCGATGCGACCAAACACCATGTGCAACGTTTGTGCATCGGGCAGATTGGTAACCCTGAAGTGGTTGCTATAGGGCACGTTGAAACTGCTGCCCGGCGTGACCAGCACATGACGCTGCTCCAGTAGATCCAATGCGAACTGGTGGTCATTGAAGTTAGGCAGCTTGTCGGTCAGCACTTCGATGAAGGCATACAGTGCACCGGCAGGTTTAGTCAGCCGCATGTATTGGCTCTGTGCCACACCCTCAACGATGGCGCGGCGTGACTCGTACAAACGTCCACCCGGCTTGGTCAGATCACGAACGCTTTGATAGCCGCCCAGCGCACTCTGTACGGCGTATTGGCCCGGCACATTGCTGCACAGTCGCAGCGAACTGAGCAGTTCGAGCGAGGCCATGTAGTCGCCCGCGCGGTGAGTGGCGCCCGAGAAGCTGACCCAGCCAACGCGATAACCGCAGGCGCGATAGATCTTGGACAGACCAGACATTGTTGCGCACAGCGTGTCCTGCACCAGTGTGGCGATAGGGACCATCTTGGTGCCGTCATAAGTGATGCCGTCATAGATCTCGTCGCTGAAGATCACTAGTTGATTGGTCTCAGCAATACGCACCAGCCGTTCCAGCAGCGCTTTGGGATACACCGCGCCGGTGGGATTGTTGGGGTTGATGATCACGATCGCGCGAGTACGCGGTGTGACCAGAGAGGCCACTTCATCCGGATCTGGGCAGAAGCCATTTTCGGGACGGCAGGGGTAATGCACGGCCTTGCCGCCGTTAAGCGTGACGGCCGCGGTCCACAGCGGATAATCGGGCGACGGCACCAGCACCTCGTCGCCCGGATTGAGCAGCGCGCGCAGTGACATATCGATCAGTTCGCTCACGCCGTTGCCGATGAACACCTCTTCGGTGGTCACGCCCTTTACGCCGCGCTCTTCCTGTTGCAGCGCAATGGCCTCACGGGCGCTAAATACGCCCTTTTGATGCACATAGCCTTCGGCGCGTGGCAGATTCTCGATGACGGAGACGCGCAGCACTTCCGGAGTGCGGAAGCCGAAGATGCCGGGGTTGCCAATGTTCAGCGACGTAATCTCGTAGCCCAGGCGCTCCAGTTCCAATGCGCGACGGGCCAATGAGCCGCGGATTTCGTAGCGGACGTGTTTGGTGCTGTCGCTGGGCCGGATGCGCGTATCGGTCTTCATGGCGGTCTCGGAAACGGTAGAACCCATCAGTCTAGCGCCTGAGCGGGCCCTGCGCGAGGTGCGGCTGGCCGTTCTGTCGCATATAATCCACAGCATCCCCAGTTGTTATGCGAGCCCCTGGAGGGCACCTTGGCCATCAATCGGATACTGGTCGGCATCAAGCGCGTCGTGGACTACAACGTCCGCGTGCGGCCCAAGGCCGATGGTAGTGGCGTCATGACCGAAGGCGCCAAGATGAGCATCAATCCCTTTGACGAGATTGCGCTGGAAGAAGCACTGCGTATCAAAGAGCGCGGTCAGGCCACCGAAGTGATCGTGGTGGGAATCGGTCCGTCGGATGCTCAGGCACAGCTGCGTACTGCTCTGGCCATGGGTGCAGATCGCGCAGTGTTGGTACAGGTCGAGGTGCCGCTGGAGCCGCTCGACGGCGCGCGCGTGTTGCATCAGTTGATTGTTCGCGAGCAGCCGCAACTGGTCATGCTGGGCAAGCAGGCTATCGACGACGACAACAACCAGACCGGGCAAATGTTGGCGGCCCTCTGGGATCGTCCGCAAGCAACCTTTGCCTCCAAGGTCGACATCGACGGCGACGTTGTGCGGGTGATGCGCGAGGTAGATGCGGGTTTGCAAACGATTGATGTGGATTTGCCGGCGGTGATCACCGTGGACTTGCGGCTCAACGAGCCGCGCTACGTCAAGTTGCCTGACATCATGAAAGCCAAGAAAAAGCTGCTTGAGGTACTGACGCTCGAGGCATTGGGCATTACGCCTCGACATCGCATACACGCGGTTCGCCACGACGCACCAACGCCTCGCCAGAAGGGTGTGCTGGTTCCCGACGTGGCCACTTTGCTTGCAGAACTGGCCAACCGGGGACTCGTCTGATGAACCGTATTCTCATTGTTGCTGAGCACGATGGCAGCCACCTCAATGCCGCCACGGCCAAATGCGTCAGCTGTGCTATGCAAGTACCCGATGCGCAGGTCGATGTGGTGGTGCTGGGCTCAGCTGCAGTTGCTGCGCAGGCGGCCACGCTGGCGGGGGTTGCACAAGTAGTGCAGGTCGAGAATCCGGCCAATGACTCCCAACTGGCGGCAGTACTGGCTCCGCAGATTGCGGCGTTGGTGCGTGAGGGCTACACGCATGTGTTTGGTCCTTCCACCACCTTTGGCAAGGACCTCATGCCGCGTGTTGCTGCACTGCTGGATGCGCCTCAGCTCAGCGACATCATGGCAGTTGAATCCGCGCGACGATTTCGCCGTCCGATCTATGCCGGCAACGTCATCCTCACGGTTGAGGTCGAGGCCGACGAACAGGTCATTGTCGCAACCGTGCGCACGGCCTCTTTTGCCGAGGTTCCTCGAGACGGGTCGGCCAGCATGATTGTTAGCACTCTGCAGGTTGCCCTGCCCTCGCATACTCGATTTGTGTCGATGACTAAGGCCAATACCGACCGCCCCGATTTGCAGACTGCAGCAACGGTGGTGTCAGGTGGTCGCGCGTTGGGAAGTGCCGAACAATTCAAACTGATTGAGCAGCTGGCAGCGACATTGGGAGCTGCGGTGGGTGCGTCGCGGGCAGCAGTCGATGCGGGCTATGCACCCAATGAACTGCAAGTGGGTCAGACGGGCAAAATCATTTCGCCCCAGCTGTATATCGCGGTGGGTATTTCCGGCGCTATTCAGCACATGACCGGCATCAAAGATGCCAAGACTATCGTCGCCATCAACAAGGACGCAGACGCACCCATTTTTGAGTCAGCAGACTTGGGGTTAGTCGGCGACCTGTTCAGCATTCTTCCGGAATTGACTCAGCGACTGAGCAGTCGCTAGAGAATCTGCGGGGCGGCAGAAAGCCACCCCGCAAGCGCTGTTTTACAGCAGGGCGAGCACGGCGTCGGCGGCCGACACCTTGAACTCGCCACCAGACTCCACACACACCTGCGTGGCAACACCGTTCTTGGCCACGATAGCAAAGCGCTGTGAACGCTTGCCCATGCCAAAGCCCGTCGCGTCCAGCTCCAGACCCAGTGCGCGGGTGTAGTCGCCGTTGCCGTCGGCCAGCATCAGCACGCTGTCGCCCACGTTGGAGGACTTGGCCCAGGCCTTCATCACAAAGGCATCGTTGACCGACAGGCAAACGATGGCATCAACGCCCTTGGCCTTAAAGGCAGCGGCGTGTTCTACGTAACCCGGCAGGTGGCGCGCATCGCAGGTAGGCGTGAAGGCTCCCGGTACGGCAAACAGAACCACCGTCTTGCCCTTGAAGAGCTCCTCGGTGCTGAGGTCACCCAGTGCCTCTGCGGTAGCCGTCTTGAAACGGCCTGCAGGCAGGGTATCGCCAACTTTGATAGTCATGAGAGTGTCCTGTATTACTTTGCGTTCACGGCCCAATAGCGCGCGACGTTGGCAAACTTGGGGTCATTGCCCGTCTTACCAGCAGCCTTGAAGGCTGCAGCGGCTTCACCGCCCTTCTTCTGTGCATTTAGCGAGATGCCCAGCAGCAGCTGACCCTCTTCGACGCTACGCAGGCCGCCCTTGGCGATTCCCCGCTTGAAGGCTTCGGTGGACTTGTCGTACTGACCCATACCGTAATAGGTCTTGCCTAAGCGGATATCGGCGTCGCCGGTAGTTGCAGCTTTGGCATCGGCTTCGGCCTTGGCCAATGCAGCCTGGTCGGTAGCGAGCTGCTTCTTGGCCGATTCCAGCAGACGATTGGCAGCGGCCTTGCGCTCCTCAGGGAACACATTGGCGGCCAGGCCCTTCTGCACCACTGCCACAGCCTCACCGGCTGCGCCCTCTACCACTGCCAGCTTGGCGAACTCCGAGTAGTCGGTGTGCTGCTTAAGCGTGCCGGTGGCCACCATCAAGCGATAGATGTTGATCGTGACTGCGTCTGTGTTCTCTGGTGCGTTGATCAGCGACGGCATGATGTTGGCCCAGTACTGGGGCTTCGGGTAGAAGCTGACGAGCTTCTCGAAGGTCTCTGCGCGGCCCGCGCCATCCTTCTGGCGACCCTGGAAGTCCAGCAGCAGCAGCAGATCGTTTTCTGAGGGCTTCTGGCCCTTGGCGCCTTCGATGCGCGACTTCATGAACTTAATGGCATCGGGCAGTTTGCCCTGCTTCTCATAGGCCTGCGCCATCACGTTATAGGTAGTGGCGTCTGCAGTTCCTGCTGCAACCAAGGTCTGACCGACTTCGATCACCTTGGGATAGTTCTTGAGGCCCAGGTAGATCGAGACCAGCTGCTTGTTGAAGAAGTTCTTCTCGGCGGTCGAGGCAAAGCTGCTGTTCAGCTGCTGCTCAATTACCGGTGCAACCTCGGCGTATTTCTGCTGGTTGAGCAGTACGTTGACCAGCATGGTGTTGGCCAGATAAATGTCGGCCGGCGTATGGCCGGCGATGCCATTCACTTCTTTGATGTGCGTGACCGCCTCATCCCACCTCTTTGCCTTCACTGCGGCAGCAGCGGCTTGCAGAGTCTTGCCAGCTGCCGGACTGTTGGCCGGTGCTGCGGCGCATGCGGAAGTGGTGAAAGAGCCTACGCCAACGGCCATGGCCACGGCGAGGACGACAGCATGGAAAGATGTCTTGGTCATTGTGTGTTGCCCTGAAGTGATCTGATCCGTCATTGACTAATTGTTTTAGAGTCTCAGCGTGCCTGCAGTGCCCAGAGGCCTGCGAGCTCGCCCAAACGTGCATCCGTACCCTTAACAGCCTTAAAGGCTGTAACGGCATCTGCCTTATGTCCCAACTGCAATTGCGCGATACCGAGCAGAATTTGGGCCTCGTCTGCGTTGCGCAGGCCGCCCTTGGCTATGCCGCGCTGAATGGCTTCAAGTGCCTTGTCAGACTGATCGTAGCTGAGGAACGCCTGACCCAATCGAACATCGGCCTCGCCCGCCTTGGCTGCTTTAGCTTCGGTTTCGAACTTCGCTAAGCCGGCGCGATCCGCATCCGCGAGCTTCTGAGCTGTGGCCAGTTGTGTCTTGGCAGCAGCCTTCTCGTTTTCGGTCTTGAATGCGTTTTGCGCATTGCCCCGACTGATGGCATCCACTGCCTCTCCAGGCGAGCCCAGTTGAACGGCCAACTGCGCCATCTCCAGGAAGTCGTTGGACTCACGCAGTGTGTCGGTGCTGCGCATCAGGCGATACAGGTTCAGTGTTACTAGGTCTGTTGTCGTATTGCGGTTTCCACCATCGCGAATGATGACCATCATGTCGCGCCAATAAGACGGCTTGGGGTGGTGCTCTACCAGGAGCTTGAACGAATCTACCAAGCCTGCGTTATTACCCAGCTGTGCTTGTGACTGCGTCAGCAGCAACAAAGGATTCTCGTCAGGCTTCTGGCTCTTTTGAGTCGTATCTGCCAGGTACGCCTTGACGGTGACCACTACGTCGGCGTGCTTGTCTTGGAAATACTGCGAGTGGGCGATCATGAACCAAATCTCGCCGTTCGCTTTGCCAGCGGCGACGAGCTTTTGGCCTGCATCGATGGCCTTTGGAAAGTCCTTTACTTGGTAGTACAGGCTGACCATGGCACGTGAAATGCGATCCGTATCATCGGCGGGCAGAAAGCCAGAGCTCAGCTGCGCTTCGTAGGCAGGAATGGCCTCTGGAATGCGGCCTGATTGAACATAAGCGATGCCCACGAATTGGTTCAGGACAAAGATGTCATACGGGGTCTTGGTCGGCAGTGCCTCGACGTCCTTGGCCTTGGCCAAAGCCTCGGCCCAGTTTTTGGCTTGTACAGCCGCCTGAATAGCTTGCAACGGCTTGACCGCGGCCCTGCTGACCGTTGGGGCCGGAGGTGCGGAAGCGGCTACAGCAAGGTGCGATGTGGTGGCCGTTCCGAGTGCCAGCGCAACCGCTACGGCGATTGCTTGGAGCGTCTTGCGTACAGGTGCTTTCATGGGTGGCCACTCTCGATGGGGGGGGCACAATGCCCGGCCTAAAAAAAGGCCGCCCGTGCAATGCGCGGGCGGCGTGTCGTACTAACCTCGGACAAACAGCGCGGACTACTCCCTGAATTGGGAGATGTTCACGAAGCCGATCTTGACCATCTTGTGGCGCTGCGCTGATGCCAGCACATTGGCCACAACATCGTACTTGGCGCGGCGATCCGGTTGGATGTGGATCTCGGCCTGAGGCTCGAGATCCGCTTCCTGACGGAAGAAGCTGTCAACCTGCGAAATACCAGTGACCGGCGTTCCGTTCCAGATCACCGACCCGTCATAGTCGACTTCGATGGTGATCACGCGCGGTTGCGTGGTCGGAGGCGGCGCGTCAGTCGGACGGGGCATGTCCAGTTTGACCGCATGGGTGCTGATGGGCAGCGTGATGATAAGCATCACGAGCATCACCAACATCACGTCGATCAGCGGCGTCGTGTTGACGTCGCACAATGGCTCATCTGTGCCCGAGCCTACACTCATGCTCATGGTTCATTGACCTCGAAAGTATTGCGGAAGGACCACGCTCAGGGGATCAACCCCCTGAGTGGGGCTCCGTGAGGAATCCGACCTTGACCAGACCACCCTGCTGAATCACGTAGATCACACGTCCGACTGCCTCAAACCGCGCGTTGCGGTCGGCTCGGATGTGGATCTCGGGCTGCGGCACCTTGCGGGCTTCTGCCACCACCAGATTCAGCAACTGTGTGCGATCGGCCACCGACCCACCATTCCAGTACACAGCGCCGGCGGTATCCACCGCCACCGTAATGTTTTCTGGTTTGGTAATCGTGGCGATATTGCGGGCGTTGGGAAGGTCGACCTTCACCGTCTTCGTGATGATCGGGATGGTGATCAAAAAGATGATCAACATCACGAGCATCACATCCACCAACGGGGTGGTGTTGATGTCGGACATCACCTTGTCGTTGCCACCGCTGCCAGGAACACTCATCGACATGGTCTAGTCCTCGAAGGCGTTAAAGGTCTGGTCAACTTACTTCTTGGCAGCCGGAGCAGCCTGACGGGTCGCGGCCACATCGGGGCGCACGCCGCCAACGATGTAAGCCTCGAGATCGCCAGTGAACTCACGCAGCACTTCCTGAATCGACTTGTTGCGGTTCAGGAGAATGTTGTAACCGAACACGGCGGGCACGGCGACGGCCAGACCCAGTGCGGTCATGATCAGCGCCTCGCCGACGGGACCGGCAACCTTGTCGATGGACGGCTGACCCGACAGACCGATTGCCACCAGGGCGTTCAGAATGCCGTACACGGTGCCGAACAGACCGACGAACGGTGCAGTTGAACCGACGGTGGCCAAGAACGACAGACCTGACGACAACTTGCCGTTGAGGGTCTCGGTCGAACGCATCAGCGACATACGCAGCCACTCAGGCAGCGAGATGCGCTCACTCAGACGGCCATCGTGGTGCGTTGCAGCGCGCAGGGCGCTCTCGGCGATCACGCGGAAGTCGTCGTCCTTCGGCAGACGCTCAGCGCCTTCCTTGGGAGAAGCGGCAGCCCAGAACTGTTTCTCTACGACAGCAGCTGATTTGCCCAGACGGTATTGGTCCCACAACTTTGTGAAGATGATGAACCACGAGTACAGGGACATGATCGCCAGGATGCCCAGCACGGTGTACGAGACGCCGTCACCATGGTTAATCAGCGCTTCCAGACCATAAGGGTTGCTGGTCGGCGGGGCGGCGGCAGCGGCATCGGCAACAGCGGCGGCTTGGTTTTCCATCTTGAATCCTCGGTTACTTGCTTTCGTCTGCTCAGTGCGGAACGAATATGGTGTGAAAAGAAAGGCTAGGAACGATCAATCTTTAAGCTGGAACTTCACGCGGAAAGAAAAGCATCCCGCGATCGGCTTGCCATTTTCAGTGGCAGGCGCATAACGCAACGCTCTGGCGTACTTGAGAGCAGCTTCATCCAGCTTGGGGAAGTTGGAGGCTTCTTGCACTGTAACGTCGGTAATCTTGGCCTTGTCATCGAGGCAAGATTTCACGACCACGTTGCCCTGCTCACTCAGACGCTTAGAAGACGGCGGGTAGTACTCTTCTGAATCCGGCTGGCTGGCGCCCTTGCGAAGCCCTGCGGAAACGATGTTCTTCGGCGCCTCAACAGGACGCGGCGGCGGCGGCGGCGGCAGCGGTTTGTCAGAGACGTTGCTCAGTGCGGTGGTGTTGGCCTCGACCGGCACGTTGATATCGACTACCAGCGGCGGCACTTCGACCGGCGGCATGTCCATCTTCGGCGGCGGCGGCGGCGGCGGCGTGTCGTCGTCCTTAGCCTCTTCGATGATCTCAGTGACGATTGGCGGCGCCAAGGTGTCTATGACCTTCATCGCGAAGCCGCTCTTGAGACCCCAGATCAGGAGTACATGGAGCAGAACCATCGCAATGAATGCGATGCCGCGACGGGAAGCCCAGTTGCTGTCGTGTACGTATACGCCCATAACCCTGTCTGTCTCGGGGCCGAGCCCCATCGAACCTATACACCTGCGACAGAACCGCGGGCTTCGCTTGGCTGGACGCGTAGGTCTGCCAAGTTCTCCCTGCGGGCCGTGGCGCAGCCCTTGTTGGCACCCTCACTCGTCTGCACCTTGCGGTGATAGAACGCAGCAATGATTGCCTCTGCACGACCCGGTTGCTTGCACATCCAGATCGTTGAAACTCCAACACCCGTTTGCCACCAGGCGGCGGTTGCTTGTTACGTTTGCCAAAGCTTTTAAAGCTGGCCTACGTAGGAATCCCGACTCT
>Ga0114974_10001903_pt1 | contig 16289 bp, 10 predicted proteins | sample S_130206_EF_Meta_FD_87318 | JGI IMG/M metagenome (GOLD analysis project Ga0114974, IMG submission 87318) | Freshwater microbial communities from Lake Simoncouche, Canada to study carbon cycling - S_130206_EF_MetaG | ecosystem: Environmental > Aquatic > Freshwater > Lake | place: Lake... | reverse complement strand
GGGATTGATGAGCAATGCGCGGGCAATGGAAATTCTCTGACGTTCGCCACCTGACAGTCCTTGTCCACGCTCGCCCACCAAAGAGTCATAACCCTGTGGCATGCGCAAAATAAATTCATGCGCATGTGCAGCTCTGGCGGCTGCCACAACCTGTTCACGCGTGGCTTCTGGCACGCCGTAGGCAATGTTGTCAGCAATGGTGCCAAAAAACAAAAATGGCTCTTGCAATACCAGGCCTATGTTCCTGCGGTAATCGGCCACCTTGAGTTGCTTGATGTCGACGCCATCCAAGGCAATACTGCCTTCAGACAAATCATAAAAACGGCACATCAAGTTGACCAAGGTGCTTTTGCCCGATCCACTGTGGCCCACCAAGCCAATCATCTCGCCGGGCTTGATGTCTAAATTCAACTTTTTGATGACTGCTCGATTGCCATAGCGAAAACTGGCATCGGTCAAGGTAATGCGCCCTTCTGCTTTGGGCAAGGCAACAGGGTTGACAGGTTCAGGCACACTGGAAACATGATCCAAGATTTCGAAAATTCGCTTGGCGCCGGAAGCTGCTTTTTGCGTGCTGGAAACAATGCGACTCATGCCGTCGAGGCGTGTATAAAAGCGACCGATGTAAGCCAAAAAGGCCGTCAACACGCCCACCGTAATTTGGTCTTTAGAAACCAGCCAAATTCCAAAACCCCACACCACCAGCAGACCCACTTCGGTCATCAGGGTGACCGTGGGAGAAAATAAAGACCAAACGCGATTAAGTCGATCATTCACGACCAAATTGTGCTTGTTGGCATCCATGAAACGCTGCGCCTCACGATCTTCTTGCGCAAAAGCTTTGACGACACGAATGCCTGGAATGGTGTCAGTCAGCACGTTGGTAACCTCCGACCAAACGCGGTCAATTTTCTCGAACCCTGTGCGGAGTCTTTCACGAACCACATGAATCAACCAGCCGATGAAGGGCAATGGCAAAAGTGTGACCACGGCCAGGGTGGGATTGATGGAAAACAAAATGACAGCCGTCATCATGATCATCAAAATATCGGTTGCAAAGTCCAATAAATGAAGTGAGAGAAAGACGTTGATGCGGTCAGTTTCGCTGCCGATCCGGGCAATCAAATCACCGGTTCGTCGGCCACCAAAGTACTCCAACGACAACTTCAGTAAATGTTGGTAAGTGGTCGTTCTTAAATCCGCACCGATGCGCTCCGAAACAAGCGCCAAAATGTAAGTTTTGACCCATCCCAAACCCCACGCCACAATGGCAGACGCCAGCAAAGCCAAGAGGTACCAAGATACCGTTTCAGGATCAATTCTCTCTCCATTTTGATACGGAATGAGGACATCGTCCATCAAGGGCATCGTGAGGTAAGGCGGTACCAAGGTGGCCGCAGTGGATGCCAAGGTCAAAACAAAACCCAGCAGGAGTTGCCCCCGGTAGGGCCTGGCAAAACGCCAAAGTTTGAACAAGGTCCATGTTGATGGGGGCACCTGGTCTTTTTCTAAGCAAACGGCACACTCCTCATCAGACGCGTCGACCACATTCTGGCAAACAGGACACAGGCTGTGCAGCATCTGGCCAATGCCAGGTTCCGACCAATCTAAGTCACTTGAAGGCTGAGAAGCCAAGGACTGGCCCAAAAATGTGGCGGCTTGAACCTGACCCAGCAGATGATTTTCGACACGCAATTTCCACCTGAGAACGGCAGCCTCAAGCCCCAGCGTGAAACGCCAGGCCGCCAACCTCTGCCCCCCCTGATTCAGGGACAAGGTGCCCACACCGGCATGATCGAGCACCCGCAGGGTCAAATCAGGGGCCAATGCCCAGAAATTCCAACTTTTTTGAGCCTCGTCCGAGGAGATGACCCTTTGATCGGTCAAAATAACCAGTGTTTTTTTAAAACTTAGTTCATCATTCAGGTCAACCTCTAGCCATGCTAGAACGTTTTCACCATGGTGAACTCGAGACAAAACGCCCTCCTGCCAAAAAAACGGCAATCCCAGCAAATCGATGGGAGGATGGATATTGGAGTTCATAAACATTCAAACAGCAAAAGTCAGCTCGTGTTGGCGGCAAATAAAAACAGCAAAAGAAGCGGCCAGGACACAGCCCATGCACCTTTTTTATCAGACGATCCTTGCCAGTGCTGCAACTGGCCGGCCATTGTATCCCCGGACACGAAACGCTCCGTGCCTTCGCTCAGAATTGTGAAAAGCACGAAAATGAGCCCTAAAGATATCAAATTCATTCGAATGACCCACTTGAAGGGTCCTAACATTTGGACGTACCGTCCCGTCCTAGAAGCTTGGATCGACATTGGTGATTTGGAAGACTTTCCCTCCAACACCCTGCCCGGCTTTAACGAGCGACTCCAAGATTTGTTACCCGGCCTCATTGAGCACCGCTGCAGCGTCGGCGAAAGAGGTGGCTTTTTGAAGAGAATGACAGAGGGCACTTGGCCTGGTCACATCATGGAGCACGTGGCCCTTGAGTTACAAAACTTAGCAGGTATGCAAACCGGTTTCGGCAAAGCCAGAGAAGCAGGCCCACGAGGTATCTACAAAGTCGTCATTCGCACTCGCAATGAAACTGTCAGCCGTGCAGCCCTTCAAGCCGCCCGCGATCTGGTCATGGCGGCCATCGAGGACCGCTCTTACCCGGTCAAACAAGTCATCGCCGACCTCACCCAAATGGTCGATCGCCTTTGCATCGGCCCCAGTACCGCTTGCATCGTTGATGCAGCAACCGATCGAAACATTCCGTCAATTCGCCTCAACGATGGCAACTTGGTTCAACTTGGTTATGGCGCCAATCAGCGCCGCATTTGGACCGCCGAAACCGACCAAACCAGTGCCATTGCCGAGGGTGTTTCAAAAGACAAAGACTTGACCAAGAGTTTGCTCGCCAACTGCGGTGTTCCCGTTCCCGAGGGTCGCAATGTTGGCTCTCCCGAAGAAGCATGGGAAGCCGCACAAGAAATTGGCCTGCCTGTTTGCGTCAAACCAGTTGATGGCAACCATGCTCGCGGTGTATCACTTGAGCTCAGAACCCAAGCCGAAGTGGAAGCGGCTTACCATTTGGCCGAGGCCGAAGGCAGTGATGTCTTGGTAGAGCGACATATATTGGGCGATGAACATCGCTTGCTGGTAGTAGGCGGCAAAGTGGTGGCGGCTAACAAAGGTGAAGTGGCAAGCATCGTGGGGGATGGCATTCACAGCGTTGAAGCGCTGATTGAAAGCCAAATCAACTCAGACCCTCGCCGCGGTGAAGAAGAAGATTTCCCGCTCGATACCATTCGTTTGAAAGATCACACCACTGCCGTGCTTGAACTCAAACGTCAGGGACTGACAGGGCAATGTATTCCTGAAAAAGATCGCCATGTGGTGGTCATGCGCACCGGCAACATGGCCATCGACGTGACCGATTTGGTCCACCCCGATGTGGCCGAATTGGCTGCGCTTGCCGCCCGCATTGTGGGCTTGGACATTGCTGGTGTTGATCTGGTCGCGCAAGATATTTCCAAACCCATGAAAGCGCAAGGCGCGGCCATCGTTGAAGTCAATGCTGGCCCGGGCCTCTTGATGCACTTAAAGCCTGCTACTGGCGATGCCAGACCTGTGGGCAAAGCCATTGCCGCGCATTTGTTTGCTGAAGACTCAGAACCTCGCATCCCTGTAGTCGGCATCATTGGTCAAGAAAACACTACGGGTACCAGCCACCTTATCGCATGGCTGCTGCACCTGCAAGGTTTGCAAACCGGCCTTTCGTCAGCCAAAGGCTTATTTTTGGGCCAACGTTGCCTGCACGCCCAAAGCGGCATGGAATGGGAATCAGCTCAACGCCTGTTGATCAATCGATCTGTTCAGGCTGCTGTCTTTGAAACCACGGCAAGGCACTTGTTGGCGGAGGGCCTGCCCTATGACCGATGCCAAGTCGGCGTCATCACCTCCATGCCCAAAGCAGCTGGCCTTGAAGACTTGTACATTCAAAGTGACGAACAAATGCCCAATGTGGTCAGAACACAAATGGACGTCGTCTTATCGCAAGGCATGGCCGTACTGAATGCTGAAGATGACGAAGTTGCCAATCTTGCTCAGTATTGCGATGGCGAAGTCACTTATTTTGCAAGCTCTGGGGAGCATCCCCGCATCGTTCAGCACCGCAGTGAAAACGGACGCGTGGTGTTCTGGCGCAAAAATCATTTGGTCTTGGCCCAAGGCGAACATGAAATCGAAGCCTTGAATCGTCAATTGCCGGCAATTGATAAAGTATTTAAAAACAAGCACCTCCAATGCATCGAAGTCTTGGCAGCCTCTGCAGCCGCATGGGCTCTTGGTATTCAGACCGACCTCATCCGTGCAGGCATTAAAAGTTTTGGTCAAAGCCCTGGCGCTCACTAAGCCATCGCTCACCACCCATTCATTCAACGCAAGACTGCAATACGCGCCTTAACCGGGACATAGTTTCATGGAAGTTTCAAGAATTCGAGCTTTGCGAGGCCCCAATTTATGGAGCCGGCAAACCAGCATCGAAGCCATTGTGAGTTGCGAGCCTCATGAGCGGGAAATGATGCCCGGCAATGAGTTTGAAAAGCAACTGAGAAGAATTTTCCCCGCTGTAGGACCCCTAGAAGGTTCACGCCCTGGCCAACCCGCTAGCATGGCGCATGCACTGGAAAAAATCACGCTGAGTCTGCAAAACCAAGCGGGCTGCCCCATCACATTCAGCCGTACAACGGCCACCGAAGAAGAAGGTGTCTACCAAGTCGTTGTTCAATACACCGAAGAAGATGTGGGCAGGCTGGCCCTCACATGGGCTGAAAAACTTTGTCTTGCCGTGAAAACGCAGACGGCTTTCGATTTAAACCAAGCCCTCACCGAATTGCGCGATTTGGACGAAGATGTCCGCCTCGGACCTTCCACTGGCTCCATTGTGGATGCCGCAGTTCTGAAAGGCATACCCTACCGTCGCCTCACTGAAGGCAGCATGGTGCAATTTGGCTGGGGCAGCAAACAGCGCCGCATCCAAGCTGCAGAAACAGACACGACCAGTGCCATTGCCGAATCGATTGCGCAGGACAAGGATCTCACCAAATCCCTCTTATTGGCTGCAGGCGTGCCAGTCCCGATCGGACGGCCCGCCAAAAATTTAGAAGATGCTTGGGAGATTGCACAAAGCATTGGTCTTCCTGTTGTGGTCAAGCCTCAAGACGGCAACCAAGGTAAGGGCGTGACGGTCAACATCGTTGAACGCGAACTGTTCAACCAAGCCTACGAAACGGCCGCTCGCTATGGCGAAGTATTGGTAGAAAAATTCTTGCCCGGCAGTGACTACCGCTTGCTGGTCGTGGGCAATAAATTGGTTGCGGCTGCCAGACGTGAGCCCCCCCTGGTCGTTGGTGATGGCATCCATACCGTCAAAGAACTGGTCGACAAAGTCAACGCTGACCCGCGCCGTGGTGATGGCCACTCCACTTCACTGACCAAGATCAAGTTCGATGTCATCGCCATTGGCCATTTGAAATTACAAGACCTGGAACCCAATTCAGTTCCTGAAAAAGGTCGCCGGATTGTTTTGCGCAACAACGCCAACTTATCGACTGGCGGCACGGCCACAGATGTCACTGACGATGTCCATGCAGAAGTGGCTGCCCGCGTAGTGGTAGCAGCGCAAATGGTGGGCGTTGACATTTGCGGTGTCGACGTGGTTTGCGAATCTGTTCTCAAGCCCCTTGAAGAACAAAATGGCGGCATTGTCGAAGTCAATGCGGCGCCTGGCTTGCGCATGCACATCAGTCCTTCGTTTGGCAAAGGCCGAAATGTCGGCAAAGCCATCATTGATTACATGTACCCCAATGGGGACAACGGTCGTATTCCTGTCATTGCTGTCACAGGCACAAATGGAAAGACAACCACCGTCCGCCTGACGGCACACCTCCTGAAAGCCAATCAACTGCGCGTGGGCATGACCAACACCGACGGCGTGTATGTCAATGGTCGCCAAATTGACGATGGCGATTGCAGTGGCCCGCGCAGTGCACGCAATGTATTGATGCATCCCGATGTTGATGCGGCTGTATTTGAAACAGCTCGGGGTGGTTTGCTGCGAGAGGGATTGGCTTTCGATCGTTGCCAAGTTGCCATCGTGACCAACATAGGCTCTGGTGATCACTTAGGTTTGAATTACATCACCACAGTCGAAGATTTGTCGGTTTTAAAACGAGTTGTTGTGTTGAATGTCGCAACAGATGGCATGGCGGTTTTGAATGCAACCGACCCGCAGGTGGCCATGATGGCCAGGATGTGTCCTGGCGATGTCACATTTTTTGCGCTCGATGCACACCACCCTGTTTTGGCCACTCACCGCGCACAAGGCAAGCGGGTGGTTTACACAGAAAATGGCAACATCGTTGCACAACAAGGCAAAAAGTACTTTCGCATCCCACTGAGTGATGTGCCACTGACACGCCAAGGACAAATTGGTTTTCAAACTGAAAATGTCATGGCCTCAGTGGGCGCAGCATGGGCCCTCAATGTGGCATGGGACATCATTGCACAAGGCTTGTCTACCTTCATCAGTGACATTCAAGGCGTACCAGGTCGATTCAATGTGTTTGATTACAAGGGCGCCACTTTAATCGCCGACTACGGTCACAACCCCGATGCCATTCAAGCCTTGGTTCATGCCGTTGACAATATGCCTGCTCAAAAAAGGGTGGTGGTCATCAGTGGTGCAGGTGACCGCCGAGATCAAGACATACGCGATCAAACTCAAATTTTGGGCACTGCCTTTGACGAAGTCATTTTGTACCAAGATGCTTGCCAACGCGGCCGCAGCGACGGCGAAGTGATTCAATTGCTGCGTGATGGCCTCAATGGTGCCGTCAGAACCCAATATGTTCAAGATATTCAGGGTGAATTCAATGCCATTGACACGGCACTGGCTCGCCTCTCTGAAGGCGACTTATGCCTGATCTTGATTGATCAGGTTGAAGCTGCACTGGCCTACATTCAAGGCAAGGTTCACGAAAGTCAAATGGCTTTAGCCAAATAACATGACGCAAGTGCTGGTAGCCACCAAAGTGGCAGCCCACTGCAGCCATCGCGACCAAGTCGGTTTCGGCATTTCAATGGACTGGTGAATCAATCTCCCCAACCAAACCGATAGTCCAAATGAAACCCATAAGCCCAAGGCATTGGCTGGTTTATTTTCAGACCAGAAATTAAAGACCACTGTACTCACCAACACACTGACGCTAAAGTGAATGAGGAAAATGGCATACGAAGCGTTTGACACTTCGCGAATCCACTTCCATTTGAGGCTCTGAATTGAATTGCAGTCGTTTGCTTCATACCAGCACAACAACAAAGCAGTTGCAATGGCCAGCATCAGTCTGGCTCTCGGGTTGTATGCTGAAGCAGTAGCGCCCACACTGAAAATAAGTATGCCTAAAGTTCGAGCACTGATTTTGATACCTGAGTAGCGCCACGCTCCAACGCACAACCCCAAGCCATAAGCGCCGAAGAAATACGTACCCCAGATTTCACCCAAAGGGTTCAAATTCCAAACGAACAATGAGCACAAGGTGAGAATCACCCAAAAGCCAAATGCCTTGCGAATGACAGACCCCTTACCCGAAATACCTTGCCATGCCTGTGCAAGCGAAGCACACGCCATCGCCATTGCAAAAAGTTGAAAATCTATTGCAACATACCAAACACCTGCCGAAAAAGCTTCCAAATAAAGAACATCTTGAAGCAAGAAAATATGCGCGACAACTTGAATCAATGCGGGCGCATTTGAAAGCGATGAATGATCAAAGTAAGGGCGAACAAGCGCTGTGACGGCAACACTCACACTCAAGGCTGCCAGCAAAGGGATGGTCAATCTTCGGTAGCGCAACCATAATCTTGGAAAAAAATCAAACGCAGATTTTGTGACGCTACTTGCCCAAGACTTGGCATTCAGGTAGCCCCCTACCACCAAGAAAATTTGCACTGCCATCAATGCGTAATCAAGAAGAAAGTCCTCAAGCAGTGGCAACCACTCCGCCACCACGTGGGCCATGGGACTGTAAAGTGCCAGGTGGTGCCACACAATAAGGACACAGGCGCAAGCCTTAAAGAGGTCGATGACCTCTGAGCGATCAGGCTTCAACCTGATCGCTCTTGAAGTTAGAGTGCCAAGCGAGCACGTGCTGCCGCATACTGATGCTTCAGTTTAGCAACAAGGTCTGCCGTACTGACCACAGCATCAATGGCGCCAATACCCTGACCACAGCCCCAAATATCTTTCCAGGCTTTTTGGGCATTGCCACCGAAGTTCATGGCAGAGGGATCAGAAACTGGCAAATTGGCAGGATCCAATCCAGCCGATTTGATGGAAGGCGCCAGGTAGTTGCCATGCACCCCTGTGAACAAGTTGCTGTAAACAATGTCGTCTGAGTTGCAGTCGACAATAGCCTGCTTGTAGTCATCGGCAGCACGGGCCTCATGGGTTGCAATGAATGCCGAGCCTATGTAGGCAAAGTCTGCACCCATGGCTTGGGCTGCCAAAATTGCATCGCCGCTGGCAATCGATCCCGACAATGCCACAGGGCCATCAAACCATTGGCGAATTTCTTGGATCAATGCAAAAGGACTTTTTTCACCAGCGTGTCCGCCAGCGCCCGCTGCCACTGCAATCAAACCGTCAGCACCTTTTTCGATGGCCTTGTGTGCAAACTTATTGTTGATGATGTCGTGCAACACCACACCCCCATAACTGTGAGCGGCTTGGTTAATGTCCTCCCGCGCGCCCAATGAGGTAATGATGATTGGCACTTTGTATTTCACACACATGGCCATGTCGTGCTCAAGTCGATCATTGCTTTTGTGCACAATTTGATTGATGGCAAAGGGTGCTGCAGGCTTGTCAGGATTGGCTTTGTTGTAAGCGGCCAAGGTTTCCGTAATTTCAATCAGCCACTCTTCCAATTGCGCTGCAGGCCGCGCATTGAGAGCAGGCATTGAGCCCACAACACCCGCCTTGCATTGCTCAATCACCAACTTGGGATTGCTGATAATGAACAAAGGTGAGGCAATGACCGGAAAGCTTAAATGGGCCAAAGCAGCGGGAAGTTTTGACATGAAGTCTCCAGTTATTTTGAAATGTCGTTGTTTGCGATCAACGCAAGGTATTTTAAAAAGCTTCTATGGAAAGCTCTGTCACACACTTTGCACCGTCCACAATGCTGTCGCGAACACCTGGCGCACGGCTTAACAAATGATCTGCATAAAAACGCGCCGTGGTGACTTTGGCATCCATGAACGCTTTGTCCTTGCCTTGCGCGCTTTGCGTCAAAGCCACCAACAAAGACCGGCCCATCTGCCAACCCGCCATCAAATTACCTGCCAGCATGAGATAAGGCACGCTACCAGCATAAACGTCATTGGGATGTGCTTTGGAGTGACCCGCCACAAAATTAACCACGTCAAGGAATGCCAAGCGAGCGGCCTTCAAACGGCGCCCCACGGCTTGCGCATCGGCATGGGGATTGGCCAACAATTCGTTCTCAGTTTGCTCAACCTGAACCGCCAGCGCTTTGGCAGTTTGACCGCCATCACGCGCTGTTTTACGGCCTACCAAGTCATTGGCCTGGATGGCGGTGGTGCCTTCGTAGATGGTCAAGATTTTGGCGTCACGATAGTACTGAGCAGCGCCAGTTTCTTCAATGAATCCCATGCCACCGTGCACTTGGATGCCAAGGGATGTAACTTCCAAGCTCATCTCTGTGCTGTATCCCTTCACCAGCGGCACCATGAACTCATAGAAAAGCGCGTTTTGCTTGCGCACTTCTGCGTCAGGGTGGTGATGCGCTGCATCGAATGCAGCAGCAGCCACCGTGGCCAATGCGCGGCAACCTTCTGTGTTCGCGCGCATGGTCATGAGCATCCGCTTGACATCGGGGTGATGAATGATGGGCGCAGATGTGTTCATACTGCCATCGACGGGACGGCTTTGAATGCGATCTTTGGCGTACTGAACCGCTTTTTGATAGGCTCGCTCTGCAATGGCGATGCCCTGAACGCCAACGGCATAACGCGCAGCGTTCATCATGATGAACATGTATTCAAGGCCACGATTTTCCTCGCCCACCAAATAGCCTATGGCACCGCCATGGTCACCATACTGCAACACAGCGGTGGGGCTGGCCTTGATGCCCATCTTGTGCTCAATGCTCACGCAGTGAACATCGTTGCGAGCGCCTAAGCTGCCGTCCGTATTCACCATGAACTTGGGCACCACAAACAAGCTGATGCCCTTCACGCCCTCAGGCGCACCTTGGACACGGGCCAACACCAAGTGCACGATATTTTCTGCCATGTCGTGCTCACCATAGGTGATGTAAATTTTGGTGCCAAAAACTTTGAAAGTACCGTCAGGCAAAGGCTCTGCGCGTGTGCGAACCAAGGCTAAATCAGAACCTGCTTGAGGTTCTGTCAAGTTCATGGTGCCTGTCCACTTTCCAGAAATTAATTTCTCAAGGTAAATATTTTTCAAATCGTCGGAGCCTGCCGTCAATAAGGCTTCAATGGCACCGTCTGTCAACAAAGGACATAAAGCAAAACTCATGTTGGCCGAATTGAGCATCTCACCACATGCCGCGCCGATTGTTTTTGGCAAGCCTTGACCACCAAACGAAATAGGGTGTTGTAAACCTTGCCAGCCACCCTCACCATATTGCTGAAAGGCTTCTTTGAAGCCAGGCGTGGTCTTGACGTGGCCATTTGAAAATACGGATGGGTTTTTGTCACCTTCCCAATTCAAGGGTGCGATGACATCTTGGTTCAACTTCGCACATTCTTCCAACACGGCTTGCGCAGTCTCTAAACCAGCATCTTCAAATCCAGGCAACTTGGCCACTTGGTCAATGCGGGCCAAGTGTTCAATGTTGAAAAGCATGTCTTTTAAGGGGGCAACGTAACTCATTTCAATCTCCAAACAAAAGAAAGGCACCTCACAGGATGCCTTTCAAACTCTCATCCAAATTAAACCAATCGGCTTAGAGCGATTTGACCAACTCAGGCACAGCCACAAACAGATCGGCTTCCAAACCATAATCTGCCACGCTGAATATTGGTGCTTCCGGATCTTTGTTAATGGCCACAATGACCTTGCTGTCCTTCATGCCGGCCAAGTGCTGAATGGCACCAGAGATACCGCAGGCCACATACAACTGGGGGGCCACAATTTTGCCGGTTTGACCGACTTGCCAATCGTTGGGTGCGTAGCCAGCATCCACCGCAGCGCGGCTGGCACCCATGGCAGCACCCAATTTGTCTGCCAAGGGTGTGATCACTTCTGCAAATTTTTCAGCGCTGCCCAAAGCACGCCCACCCGACACAATGATCTTGGCCGCTGTGAGTTCAGGGCGATCATTTTTAGCAATCTCGCTGCGGTTGAAACTGCTCTTGCCGCTGTCGGCAGTTGCAGCCACCGTTTCAACGCTGGCTGAGCCACCGGTGGACGGTGCGGCATCAAAACCTGTGGTGCGAACAGTCAACACTTTCACAGCGTCTTTGCTTTGCACAGTGGCAATCGCATTGCCCGCGTAAATAGGACGCTCGAATGTGTCGGCAGACACCACCACGGTGACGTCGCTCAATTGCGCCACATCCAATTTGGCGGCAACGCGAGGCGATACATTTTTACCGCCAGCGGTAGCCGGAAACAAAATGTGCGTGTAATTGCCAGCGATGGCCAATACTTGGGCCGCCACATTTTCGGCCAAAGCATGCGCGAAAGCTTCTGAATCAGCGTGGATCACTTTGGACACACCTGCAATTTTTGCAGCCGCTTGGGCCGCAGCGCCGGCGTTGTGTCCCGCCACCAAAACGTGAACATCGCCGCCGCAAGCCACAGCAGCGGTGACTGTATTGAGGGTTGCACCCTTGATGGATGCGTTGTCGTGTTCTGCAATAACCAATGAGCTCATAAATTTCCCTTAAGCAGTTGAGGACAGAGCAAATTTGCTGCGCAAATCTTGGTCTGTCCCGCAAATAAATTAGATTACCTTTGAAACATTCTTCAATTTATCAACCAATGTCGCCACATCGGGGACCTTGATGCCCGCAGAGCGCTTCGGTGGCTCTGATACTTTCAAGGTGGTGATGCGAGGTGCAACATCAACACCTAAGTCTTCAGGCTTGAAGATGTCGAGTTGTTTTTTCTTGGCCTTCATGATGTTGGGCAAGGTGACATAGCGTGGCTCATTCAAACGCAAGTCAGTGGTAATCACTGCTGGCATAGAAACCGAAAGTACTTCCAAGCCACCATCAATTTCGCGGGTCACTTGGGCTTTGCCATCGACCACTTCTACTTTGGAAGCAAAGGTGGCTTGTGGCAGGTCGGCCAAGGCGGCCAGCATCTGGCCCGTTTGGTTGCAATCGTCATCAATGGCTTGCTTGCCCAGGATGATCAAACCTGGCTGCTCTTTGTCGACCAGCGCTTTGAGCAATTTGGCGACGGCCAAAGGTTGCAGCTCTTCTGTGGTTTCAACCAAGATACCGCGATCGGCACCAATGGCCATGGCTGTGCGAAGTGTTTCTTGGCATTGCGTCACACCACATGAAACTGCGATCACTTCGGTTGCAAAGCCCTTCTCTTTTAATCGAACAGCCTCTTCAACGGCTATCTCGTCAAAGGGGTTCATGCTCATTTTGACGTTGGCGATGTCCACGCCTGTGCCATCGGATTTGACTCGCACTTTCACGTTGTAATCCACTACCCGCTTCACGGGAACAAGAATTTTCATTGCCTAATCTCCAAGAAATAAAACTGCTGGCCAACCGCTTCTGTCTGATTGACGTTAACGTAAACGTCAATTGTGCCTTAACTTGCCATTTTCTCAAGCTATCGCTCAAAAAAAGCACGATCGTGCGAATTTTATACGAGTCTAGTAGAAGCCGTAAATTTGGAGAAACCTCGGGAATTCACCGACCAGTCGGTTGGCGAATTACCATTACCATATGGCCCATAGGGTTTCCCAATGGTGGCCCTTCAATTTCGCAGCGTGTCTGCAACTCTCTATTTGACCGGAGCATCTTCATGAAAAAGTCACTCTTATCGGCCTCTGTCTTTGCCATGGTTGCTTGGACTTCCCAAGCCCAGGCTGAGACCGTCCTCACAGTATCAAGCTGGCTGCCCCCCACACACACGGCCTCCATGGCACAAAAAGAATGGTGTGATCTCTTGGAAAATAACACCAAGGGTCGCATCAAGTGCAACATTTTGCCCCGTGGTGTGACACCTGCGCCAGGCACTTATGACGCTGTTAAAAATGGATTGGCAGATTTGTCCTACACCGTTCACGGCTACACACCCGGTCGTTTTGTTCACACGCAAATGACAGAATTGCCGTTCTTGGGTAACAGTTCCGAAACAATTTCAGTGGCGCTGAGTCGCGTATCAGCCAAGCACCCTGAGTTTGCCGCAGAGCATCAAGGTGTGAAAGTCATATCGCTGTTCTCTCATGGCCCTGGTATTGTGTTCAATGTGAAAAGACCCATTACCAAAGTGGAAGATTTGGCCGGCCTTAAATTTCGCGTCGGTGGCGGCATGGTGAACGACATGTCAAAGGCTTTGAACATGAACGTGACCTTGAAACCAGCCCCCGATTCTTATGAGCTGCTCTCATCTGGCGTGATGGATGGCACTTTGTTCCCTGCAGAGTCCACCGAGTCTTTCAGGATTGACAAAATCATTAAGCATGCCACCACCTTCCCTGGTGGTCTTTACAACACCAGCTTCGTGTTCATGATGAACCAAGCCAAATATGAAAAGCTGTCTGCAGAAGACAAAAAAGCCGTTGATGAAATCTCCGGTGAAACGGCTGCGCGTATCTTTGGTCGTGGCTGGGACAAGGTTGACCGACGCGCTTTTGGTTTGATGCAAGCAAACAACGTGCTTGTGACCAAGGCCGATGCCAAGTTCATTGCTGAAGTCAAAGCCAAAACTCAACCTCTAGAGCAGAACTGGATTGTTGCTTCTAAGGCAAAGGGCCTCAAAGATCCCGCCAAGGTTTTGGCCGAGTTCCGCGCTGAAATTGCCAAGCTCGAAAAGTAACTGAGTTCAAGCGCTGCACCGAGTTTGTCATTCAACTGAAAGCGGTACCTGTCAAAATAGACAGGTACCGTTTTTTATGTCCTATTGGAATTATTTTCGTGAACAAATTTCTTGACAAACTTTGCAGTCTGATTTCTGGGCTTGCACTATTCGCCATCATGGTTCTGACATTTTTTGATGTCTCTGGCAGAAAGTTTTTGAGCCACTCCATCACGGGTTCACTTGAGCTTACCGAGCTGTTCATGGTGGTGGTTATCTTTGGTGCCCTGCCCTTGGTTTCGCGAAAGGGCGAACATGTTGTGTTTGATTCTCTAGACAGCTTTTGGCCTGCTGGTTTTGTGAAGTTTCAGAAAAGCTTGGTTAATTTTTTATGCAGCATGGCCTTGCTTGCACTGGGCTGGCTCATGATCTCGACTGGGATTGACTTTGCATCGTTTGGCGAAACCACGGCACAGCTCAAAATTTCTAAGGCCCCCTTCATCATGGGCATGGGCTTCATGTGTGCACTGGCCGGTATCGTCCATCTGATTTTGGTCTTTCAGCCACTGACTGCAGCTGAAGAATCAGAAGGGGGTGCTCTGTGACCGAAGCACTCATTGGATTTGTTGCTATCTTTGGATTGGCGCTTCTGCGCATGCCCTTGGCTTTTTCCATGGGCCTGGTCGGCATCGTTGGTATTGGCCTCACAAGGGGCTGGATGCCGGCATTGGCCAGTACCGCTCAGGTGGTTCAAGAAACCGGTTTTGCCTATACCTTGTCTGTTATTCCTTTGTTCATTTTGATGGGCAATTTTGTGGCACGTGCTGGTTTGGCGCACGAACTTTTTCACGCGGCCTACACCTTCATTGGTCACCGACGTGGCGGCTTAGCGCACGCAACCATCGCAGCCTGTGCAGGATTTGGCGCCATCTGCGGCTCTTCCATAGCGACAGCTGCCACCATGAGCAAGGTGGCTTACCCATCCATGAAAAAGTTAGGCTACAGCGATGCGCTGTCCACAGGTGTCATTGCCTCTGGTGGCACTTTGGGCATCATGATTCCGCCCTCCACCATCATGGTGATCTATGGCATCGTGACCGAAACGCACATTGGCAAACTGTTTGCGGCAGGCGTCATTCCCGGCATCTTGACTGCCCTCCTGCTAATGGTGGCCGTGGTCATCATGACCTCACACGATCCTGAGCATGCCCCCGCAGGTGAAAAATTTACCTGGGGCCAGCGCATGCAAGCATTGCGCGGCATTTGGGGTGTTTTGCTTTTGGTGTTTGTGGTTTTAGGCGGCATTTATGGTGGATTTTTCACCGCCACTGAAGGTGCGGGCATGGGCGCTTCCGGCGCATTTCTGTTTGCATGGGCACGCAAAGCACTCACTTGGGAATCGTTGAGCGACATTTTGGTGGAATCTGCGAGAACCACGGGCATGTTGTTCACACTGCTGATTGCGGCCACAGTTTTCGCCAACTTTGTGAACTTCACAACGATGCCGAGCGACCTGAAAGAATGGATTACTCACCTTGGACTTTCGCCGGTCATGGTGGTGGGTGCCATGATGGTCATCTACATCATTTTGGGGACCGTGATGGAAGAACTCACCATGGTCTTGCTCACCATACCGCTCTTCTTCCCTATCGTGGTCCAACTGGGATTTGACCCGGTATGGTTTGGTGTTTTGATTGTGATGGTCATTCAAATCGGTTTGATTTCACCACCCGTCGGCATGAATTTGTTTGTACTCAACACCTTGCTGCCTAAAGTTGGTTTGGGCACCATCTTCAGAGGATGCTGGCCTTTTGTGGGGATGCAAATTATCACGCTGGGCATTTTGCTTTTCTTTCCTGCACTCAGCTTGTATCTGCCCTCGCTGATGTCATCCTAGACCCTCTTTTGAACAGCATTTGAAGAAAGTCTGCGCCATGCTAGATCCACAAGCACAAGCTTTGATGCAACTCATGATTGAGAAAGGTGTTCCACCTGTGAACACCTTGACCCCCCTTGAAGCACGTGCGTCTTATCGATCTAGGCGTTCCTTCACTCAGCCGGATGCACCAGAAGTGCATCAAGTGGAAAACAAAATGGTTGTGCACATGGGGATGAATTTGCCTGTTCGGGTTTATCACCCTCAGTCAGCAAAATTAAATCATGCACTGCCCGCATTGGTCTATCTTCACGGCGGCGG
>Ga0114974_10001902_pt1 | contig 16292 bp, 14 predicted proteins | sample S_130206_EF_Meta_FD_87318 | JGI IMG/M metagenome (GOLD analysis project Ga0114974, IMG submission 87318) | Freshwater microbial communities from Lake Simoncouche, Canada to study carbon cycling - S_130206_EF_MetaG | ecosystem: Environmental > Aquatic > Freshwater > Lake | place: Lake... | reverse complement strand
CTTCGGCTAAATTTGGAATTCCTTTTAGTCCCAAACGTGTCGAAACAATTCCTTCATTTACAACTCCATTTCCTTTGATGCTCGAATCTTGACAAAAAGCTAGTAGCAAACCATCAAAATCTTGAACATATTGCAATCCTATTTTTAGCAAATTGGCATTGTCAATATTTTTGTTGTAATCCCCAAAAGCTACTGCTCCCGCATTTTTCATGTCAAATAATTCAGCCATATCTTTTCCGTCACTTTCTTTGGTGAAAGCCCCAATTGGAAATAATTCGGTAGCAAAGCCATTGGCTTTATTTTTCACAAAATTGATTTGTGATTGGTTGTCAATTATTGGGTAGGAATTAGGTTGTAGCGCAATTGCTGTAAAACCACTTTTTGCAGCAACATTAAGTCCGTTTGAAATGGTTTCACGGTCTTCAAAACCAGGTTCTCCAAGAGATACACTGCTGTCAAACCATCCTTCGGAAACATGAAGATTTTCTTTTTTAAGCTCTTCATATCCATTTGAATTTGATAATTGAACTCCAATTTTTTCGATTAACCCATTTGTGATAATTAGATCAACAATTTGGTTGTGAAAAGGACTTTTTGAATCAATAATTTTAGCTTCTCGGATAATTAGGTTCATTTTACAAGTTTTTGTATGAATACTTCTATGACTAAAAATAATAAGGTTAATAGCACAAACAGTCTCCAGATTTCGTTGTTGCTTCGGTCTGTTTGTAAGGTGTTAAATACGGTTTCAACAGAGTTGATTACTTTGAAATCCGATAAAAGGTCTGCGTTGTATAAATTTAGATTGCCTTCAGTTCTATCAAAGTTAAAACTAATATTTTGAAGGAATTCCTCTTGTTTGTAAATTCCAAAATTACCATCAATTGTTGGGTTTTCATGGAAGGAAAGCAAGACTTTATTGTTCATTATTTGTTGTGTTGGAATGAATTTCTCAACTGAATTTTTCACAGTTACAATTTCGTCTTTCGAAAGAGTGGTGTCAATTAAAAACGGCATATTGTTGCCAATTACTAGAGCATTTACACCAGTATTCGTGCTGTTTTGAGCCATTTTATAAAAAACAGGGACTATTAATGGCGAATTTTGAAAGTTAGAATTCACTTTATTTATTGGAGCAGAAAATACATAAACAGATGCGATTTGCTTTTTTAATTCTGTTAGAAATACGCTTTGGTCTTCAAAACTTAAAATTGGCGGAGTAGTGGCTTTAATCTCAAAGGCGCTTTTTGTAAAAGGATATTGAAAGTTAACTACTTGTTTCTCAAAAACGGAGGAAAACAACTCGTTTTGAAAAGCAATTTTTGTTACCAATTTGGTATTATTTTGTAAAGAACCAATTTGAATTTTTCCAAAAACATTTAAAAACTGAGACAATTCGGATGCTGTATTTTCACTTGATGGAATAACAACAACATTGCCCCCTTTTTCAACGAAAGATTTTAAGGTAGTTTCTAATGCCTGCGGAATTTTCTCAATTTCGTTCAATACAATCACATTTTGTTTTTCAATCAGATTGTAATCTAAAGTAGTCAAAGTCGTATTGGAATATTCAAATTCTTTTTGAGTGTAAATTCGAGCTAAAAAGGTGTTTTTTTCTAAATTTCCTATACAAAGAACGTTTGTTTTTTTAGGTTTTGTAATGCTGAAATAGAACATATTGTCATACTTTAATCCATTGTCACTAATGGAAGCATACCCGTTAAAGTCTTTTTTAGGTATAGTGAAATTGATTGTTTTTTCCTGTTTTTCAAAAGTAATTAAGGTTTTGGCAATTAACTTATTTCCGTTGTATAAAGCAATGGGAGTTGGGTTTTTCTGAGTATCGTAGGAAGTTAGTTTTACTCCAATTTCATAGAAATCATTCAAAGTCTGTTGTATAAAAACGCTGTCAATGGAAACATTGTTCTTTTGTTCCGCTTCTGGATTTATAAAATAGGTATTGAATTTAGAATCGATACTTTTCAATTGATTTTGGGTTACGCCAATGGCATCGGTAATGATGATGATGTCTTTATTGAAAGGTGTTTTTCTAGATTTTATTTTCCCCATTGCACTCTCAAGCTGAAAAGGAGTTGCACTGTATTTTATATTTTGAAGCTCTTTTTGAATGGATTTAATGTCGGTATTCCAAAAAGTTTCAGAATTGGTAAGCAATGAGAACGACTGTTTTTCAGGAGTGTTCTCCAGTAATTCTTGAACTGCTCTTTTTAAAAGTTCTCCTTTTTTACCTTTTGCTTGCATCGAAAAAGAATTGTCTAAAACGATATACATTTCATTGGTACTGTTTTTATTATCTTTGGCATTGAAAAAAGGTTGGGCAAAAGCAATGATAATACAGGCTAAGAGCAGTAATCGTGTAAAAAGGAGCAGCCATTTTTTGATTTTGGAACTTTTACGTGTTTGTATAGAAAGTTCTTTGAGTAGTCGAACATTGGTGAAATATTCTTTTTTGAAACGTCTTAATTGAAACAAATGAACCAGAATTGGCAGCACCAATAAAAAAAGGAAATAGAGTATTTCTGGGTGTTTAAATTGCATTCTGATTTTTGTTTGTCAAAAATACTACTTTTTCTGATTGTTCAAATCATATTTGATTTATAAATCGAAAATAATATGAAAGTTAGAATTTATTTCTCCATTAATTCATTACAATAATCTATTTTTGTTTTTACTTAAAATATATAAAATGAAAAAACAAGCCTTTATAACAATCGCTTTTTTGGTATTTGCTACTAGTTTTTGCCAACAAAATAATTTAAATTTAATTGTTGGTACCTACACAAAAGCATGCCAAAGTGATGGAATTTACACCTATAGTTTTGATACAACAACGGCTGATTTTAAATTGAAGTCAAAAACAGAAAACATATTTAATCCAAGTTATGTTACTATTTCTTCTGATAATAAATTTTTATACAGTGTGAATGAAGATGCAAATGAAAGCAGTATTAGTTCCTTTGGATTTAATTCAGAAACAGGTAAACTCACTTTTTTGAACCATCAAAATTCTAGAGGCGCCAATCCTTGTTATATTATTAATGATTCTAAAAATGTAATTGTTGCTAATTATACGGGAGGAAGTATTGCTGTTTTTGAAAAGAATAATGACGGAACGATTGCTCCTGCAAAACAAGTTCTTCAGCAATATGGAAGCGGTCCTAATGAAAAAAGACAGAAAAGTCCGCATGTTCATATGGTGCAATTCTCGCCTGATAAAAAGTTTGTTTTTGCCAATGATTTAGGAAAGGACAAAATGTATATTTATAAGTACAATGCAACTTCAGAAACAAAAGTTCTAGATAGTAAAGACAGTATTTCTGTTAAACCAGGAAGTGGGCCAAGACATTTGACTTTTAGTCCAAACGGAAAAATAGTTTACCTTTTACAGGAATTGGATGGAACTTTATCTATTTATAAAAACTATAAAGGAACACTTACAAAATTGGATGAAACAACTGTGGTCGCTTCTGATTTTAAAGGAGACATAAGTGCAGCAGATATTCATATTTCTCCTGATGGGAGATTTTTATATGCAACAAATAGAGGGACCGCAAATGATATTTCGTGTTTTGAGATTCAAAAAGACGGTCGTTTGTTGTTTAAAGAACGCACTAGTACTTTAGGGAAAGGACCTCGCAATTTCACTATCGATCCAACGGGTAATTTTCTATTGGTAGGGCATCAATATACCAATAATATAGTAATTTTTAAAATCAACAAACAAACGGGAAGTCTTACAGATTCTGGAAAAAGCATCAATATGTGTTCTCCAGTTTGTTTGCTATTTACAAAATAGAAAAACTATTTTTTATCTTTTCTCTTTTTGTCTCGTGTTTTAAGCATGTTCCTATTGACAGAACCCGAAACTTTCTTTTTGGTCTTAGAAGGGCCTCCAAGATTGACTTTTTTGTTCTTTTTTGATTTCTCGTGAAAAGCACCGTCTCCATCTAATTTAGGTTTTTTCAATAAAAACTTAATCGGTTGTTTGTCTTTTTCAGGCTCAATTAATTTCAAAGAAATTTCAACTACTTCAGGAAATTCAATCACCTTTAGTTCTTGCCCCATTAATTCTTCTACTTCAGCCATAAAGTCTTCTTCACGAGGGGTAATAAAACTTATGGCAGTTCCAGTTGCATCAGCACGTCCTGTACGCCCTATTCGGTGCATGTACAATTCAGGCATTTCTGGAGCTTCAAAGTTGATAACATGAGAAATATTGGAAATATCCAATCCTCTCGCCATAATATCGGTGGTAATAATTCCTCTCAAATTTCCTTCTTGAAAAGAAGCCATCGTACTCAAACGATAATTCTGTGATTTGTTCGAGTGAATAACTCCAAATTGTCCATCAAAATGTTCCTCAATTCGCTCGTGCAGCATATCAGAAATCTTCTTGTTGTTCACAAAAACTAAAATACGTTCCATCGATTCATCAGTTTCAAGTAAATGAATTAATAGGTTGACTTTAGTATTAAAATTCGGAACGTTATAACTAAGTTGCTTAATGTTTTCAAGTGGAGTTCCTGACGCGGCTAAAGTTACCTCTTCTGGAAAATCGAAAAAATCGTTCAAAATCGCATCTACTTCATCGGTCATTGTTGCCGAAAAAAGAATATTTTGACGTTTGTTTCTCGTCATCATTGCTAAAATAGAAGTCAATTGGACTCGGAAACCCAAATTCAACATTTCATCAAATTCATCAATAACTAATTTTTGAGTATCGTCAAAACGAATCACACTGTCCAGAGCCAAATCCATCACTCGACCTGGTGTTCCAACCAAAATATCAATTCCTTGATAAACTGATTTTTTCTGAGTATTGATATTTACACCACCAAAAATTCCGAGTGTTCGAACCGACATGTATTTTGTTAATTTTTCAACTTCTTCCACAACTTGCACTACCAATTCCCGCGTAGGAACCAAGATTACAATTTTCGGAGTATCTGTAGGGGTAAATTTGTATAATTTCAAAAGCGGTAGCAAGTAGGCAAAAGTTTTTCCTGTACCTGTTTGTGCAATTCCCATCATGTCGCGCCCTGACATAATCACAGAAAAAGATTTTTCCTGAATTGGAGTAGGAGTTACGAATCCCAAATCATCAATTGCTTTTTGAACTGATTTTGGAAGATTGAATTGCTCGAAAGTAGTCATAAAATGTAAATTTGCTGCAAATATACGTTTTTTAGGTGGTTAGAAAAAGCTTTGCCAACTGAAGCAATAGAAGTGCGACTCACAATCTATTAAACAAGCTTATGTTAATTTGAAATTTATTACCTTTAAAAATATAATAGTTAAGCATCTAAAAAACGTTCCAAACAAATTCAGGCAGTAATTGAGCATCTACTTTGGAAGTTTTTAATTCTGTCAGAAAAGTTTTGTATTCTTGGAACTCGTTGTCTTTTGGGTTGATACACAAGATGAATTGAATTTGCCCTAAAAGATGTTCTAAGTAATTTTGCTTGTTGTTTTTTATGTGTTTACAATGTTCCTCAATTCCAAATTTCTTGATATAATACAGCGATTGTCGCAAAGAATTTCGCTTTTCGAATGGTACTTGTAGTTTTTCATTTACTACAATTCCAGTAACGATTTGTCGGGAATTTTGAAGTCTTAGAGCTGTTTTCTCTTTGTTGAGGTTCAGATTGTAATAGCGTAAGATGGTACTGATTTTTTTGATTACTTTATTTTCATCAAAATCGCCTGAGAAAGTCAAATCATCGGCATATCTGGTATATCTTATTTTTCGAGACATACAATATTCAGCAATCAGGTCGTCAATTGGTCTGAAAAATAAATTAGACAAATACGGACTCGTAGGCGCTCCTTGAGGCAATACTTTTGATTTACAGCAAAGTCTTGCTAATAATGATGAAAGTAGTTTAGAATAGCCCAATTCGATAAATACTTGCTCCACATTTTGCATTTTTATGGCAGAAAAAAAATCCACAATATCCAAAGTAAGCACTTTATGTTGGTTTCTGTGAAATTTTACGTTTTCAATCATGCTTACGTTGGGTTTATACGCTTTCGCAAAAGGGCTAACGGGAACTTTATAGAGAATAGAATTGAGAATCCACAATTGTATTTCCTTTAAGCTAGGAAGAGGTTCGGTTATTTTTCTTGTTGAACCATTTTTTTTTGGAATCTGGAACTGTCTATAAAAATAGGGAGTATGAACAGAGGCTCTTTGAAGGTATTCTTTGCTATAGCCAACTAATTCTGATAAATGCGATACATTGTAAATTATGGGAACGGAGTTGGTAAACAACTTTTTAGCATATTCCAAACAGTGGTGCACTTCTTGTTCTGAAAAGTGGGCGTTAATTGCCGCTTTTATAAACTTGCTTTTATAGTTTTCAAATTCCATTTTGCCGAGATTAATAACGGAGTGAGAAATACTTTGATTCCTCACTCCTGTTAAGAATAGGGGTTTAAAAGGTTCGGAGCTCTGCGGAGGACCTTATTAAACCCGATGCTTGAAAGTGTATTCCTTTACAGCGCAGTGACTCACGGCACCGATACTAGCAAATAGTATAGTTCATTTGAAAAATTAAAAAGTCAACTCATTTAAACTTGGCACATAAATTACTTTTTTGCTAAGTTTTGGAACCATTCGCTTTTTATCTTTTTCAATCCATTCTTTTTTAACTTTATTTTCTGGTTTAACAGATTTCATTTTTAAAATATTGATTTATAGTATTTTAATCATTAAAAAGAATAATAAATTTAAAAAAATGTATTTAAAAATGAAACTCATTTAACACAATTTTTCAATTTATTTCAGGAAGGGACCCATAGAAACAATCTATAGTCGAGTTAGTAAAGTTGCAACAGAATTTGTACTTTTGAATTCCAATAAAAGTTACTATGAAAATTGTTATTTCGCCTGCTAAATCGCTGAATTTTGAATCTCCGTTACCAGTAAAGGAATATTCTGAAGCTTCATTTTTAAAAGAAGCGCGACAGGTGCATAAAGTTTTGAAAGCGCTTTCGCCATATGAATTATCAAGTTTGATGGACATTTCTGATAAATTGGCCGATTTAAATTGGCAACGCAACCAAGAATGGAAAACACCTTTTTCAGCTGATAATGCACGACCTGCCATTTTTGCTTTTGATGGAGAAGTTTATAACGGAATAGACGCTTATTCAATTCCATCCGACAAATTAGCAGCTTTACAAAGTCAACTTTTTATTCTCTCGGGATTGTATGGTTTGCTGAAACCATTGGATTTAATGCAGCCGTATCGGTTGGAAATGGGTACGAAAATACCAGTTGGTGAAAGTAAAAACTTGTATGAATTTTGGAAAAAAACAATCACCGCTGCGCTAAACAAATCCCTTTCAAAAGACGAATTATTCGTGAATTTAGCAAGTACCGAATATTTCTCGGCAGTAGATTCAAAAGCGTTGAAAGTCACAGTGATTACCCCTGAATTTAAAGATTATAAAGACGGTAAACTAAAAATGATTAGTTTTTTTGCCAAGAAAGCTAGGGGATTGATGGTTCGATATATTATTGATACGGATGCCCAAACGATTGACGATTTGAAAGGGTTCAATTATGAGGGTTATGCCTTTGATGTTAATTTATCTACAGAAGTGAAATTGGTTTTTACACGGTAGTTTTTCCACCACAAAAGAAACAAAGAAAAACAAAGACACAAAGTTTTGTAAAAGCAAAATTATAAAGTAATTAGAAAAGATATTTTACCGCAAATTCGCAAATTAAAACCAGCTTTAAAATTTGCGAATTTGCGGTAATTTATGAATTCTTTTGTTTCTTATGTATTAAAAAAAACTAATTGCGTTTCTTAATGAGCAGTACAAAAGGGATGCACAGCAAAAACAAGATTCCTAGGTAATAAAAGATATCGATAAAAGTAAGTACCGAACTTTGTTTCATTACACCATAATCCATTACTTGGTAGGCTCTATTGAGGGATTCATTTGTACTGAAGCCCTTACTCATAAAACCTTGTTGCAGTTGTAAAACTCTTTGTTGTACGGCAAAATTGGTTTTATCGAGGTGTGCCACTAAATTGACACGGTGTTCTTGATTGAATCGGGCAATGAAGGTCGTGATGATGGCTATTCCGAAAGAACCTCCCAATTGTCGCATCATCCCTGTAAAGGCAGCACCTTCTCCAATTTCTTTCCCTTTTAAAGTGGATAATGAAAGCGTAGTAATAGGTACAAATAGTAATCCCAATCCAACACCTCTCAAAATTAATGGCCAAAAAATATGTTCTTCACCGGTGTCTGGTGTAAGTACGTTGTGCATCCAATAAGTAAATACAAAAAACGCAAGGAATCCAAGGGCTACCATATAGGCTTGTGGGATGCCTCGTTGTATCATTTTTCCAATCATTGGCATCATAATTCCTGTGGTTATGGAACTCGGAATCAGAATTAATCCTGCGTTTAAAGCGCTCCATCCTAATACTGATTGCGTGTAAATTGGGATGATAAATGTGGAACTGTACAACCCAAATCCTAAAACAAAACTCATAACAACTCCCACTCTCAGGTTGGTATTTTTCAATACGCTGAGGTTTACAATTGGATGTTTATAGGTGAGTTCTCGCCAAATGAAAAGCAGTAATCCTGTAGCGGAAACTGCAGTTAAAAGTGTAATTGTTCTGTCGTTGAACCAATCATCTTGTTGCCCGTGTTCCAAAACAAATTGTAGCGAACCTACGAAGGCAGCAAGAAATCCAATTCCCCACCAATCGACTTGGGATGCTTTTAGTTTTTCACCATATTTTGGACTTCTAACGAAAGCCAATGTCAAAAATGTAGCAATAATTCCGATAGGAATATTGATGTAAAAAATGTAAGGCCAAGAAAAATGATCCACAAAATAACCTCCTAATGGCGGTCCTAATGTAGGGCCTACAATAACTCCCATTCCGTAGATAGCCTGAGCCATTCCACGTTTTGCAATGGGATAACTTTCAGTGATAATGGTTTGTGCAGTAACCAATAAGGCACCACCACCCAATCCTTGAATAAATCTAAAAGCGACTAATTCCCAAATATTTGTGGCATTTCCACACATAAAGGAAGCTACGGTAAAAATGATGATTGAAGTAGCAAAATAATTTCGTCTTCCAAATTGTTGCGACAACCAACTCGTCATTGGAATAATAATTACATTGGCAATTGCATAAGCAGTAATTACCCAAGCGACATCGGTTAAAGTTGCGCCTAAGCTACCTCGCATGTTGTTCAAAGCTACGTTTACAATAGTAGTATCTACAATTTCCAACAAAGCACAAAGCACAGCTGTAATCGTAATAATTACTCTTCTAAATCCGTATTCTACTAAACTATCTTGTTCTATTACCATTTTTATTATTGGTTTTCAAATGCTATTTATTGGCGTTGTATTAGTCTAAATGCACATCTACATCCACATTCATTCCTGGGCGAAGTAATTTAATTTTTTCAGGATCATTAGAAGTATTCAAACTAATTTTCACTGGTAATCTTTGAATTGTTTTTACGAAATTCCCAGTGGCATTATCTGGCGGAAGCAACGAAAATTTAGAACCTGTTGCAGGAGAAAAAGAGGTGATTTCACCTTGAAAATCAGTACCAGGATAGGCATCAACTTTTACGGTTACTTTTTGTCCCATTTTCATTTTGTCCAATTGTGTTTCTTTGAAATTCGCAATTACCCACGCTTCTTGATTGTTGATAATATAGAATAACGCTTGTCCCGGCTGCACTAATTGTCCCGGTTGAATAGAAATTTTAGAAACCTGACCGTCAATTGCAGCGGTTACGACTGTATAACTTAAGTTTAATTTGGCTGCTGCCAACATTGCTTCGGCGCGTTTGATATTGGCTGAAGCTACTTCGGTTTGTTTGTTTGATACATTCGATTTAGCAACAATCACTGATTTCTGAAACGAACTTGCTTTTTGTTGTTGTTGCAAAATTCGCAATTGGCTTTCTGCTTCTTGTTTGGCTGCTAAAGCTTGTTCGAATTGTTGTTTTGTAATAGAATGATTTTTATATAAATTTTCATAACGCTCAAAATCGTTGGTTGCTCTTCCCAATCTGATTTTCGCAGTTTCGATATTTCCACCTGCTGATTGCACGTTGGCATCCGAAACAGAAACACTTGCTAAAGCGCTTCCAACATCGGCTTTTGAAACTTCAAAATTGCCTTGCGCAGCAATTAAAGCGGCTTTTGCATCTTCTAATCTCACGATGTAATCATTATTATCGATGGTAAAAAGAGTATCCCCTTTTTTGACATAATCGTTATCTTTAATGTTTACTTTCGTGATATATCCCATAACTCTTGGAATTATTGGGTTCATGTTTTTTTCAATTTGGGCGTCATCCGTAGTTTCGTGAGAAAGCGAATGCACGTATTTGAAGATTCCGTAACTCAATGCCAATAGTACTATAACGGCTATAATGATTTTCTTTTTGTTGCTTTTTTGATTTTCCATGAATTGAAATATTAGTTTTTTGTAAGTTGGAATGATTGTGTTAATTGCCCTGAAGTCGATTGCATTTCGTAATATTTGAGCATTATGTTTGCTCTTGAATACGCATAATTTATTTTAGAATTCAATTGCTCTACGTCTGCTTCCAATAAATCGGAGGTGTTTGAAAGTCCGTTGTCGTATTTGTCTTTTACAATTCTATAATTTTCTGTTGCTTGCCCTATTGCTTGTTCGTAAACTAGGTTTTGTTTCAGTGCTAAATTATAGTTTTCAATTGCTTGTTGCACTTGCACTTTAATATTTTCAGATAAAATTGCTTCTGATTGAGTGGCTTCTAAAGCTTTGCTTTTTGCGGCTTTTACATTGGCTCCGTTCTTGAAAATGTTGGCAATATCATACGAAACTCCAACACCAAAATTCATCGCATTGGAAACTGTAAGTGCGTTTTTTAAATCCAAATAAATAAATCCACCTGTTAAATTTACAGTAGGGTAGTAGCCACTTTTTGCAATTTTGATATTGTTCTCGCTTGCTTTTTGAATAAAATGAATGGCTTCTAAATCCTTTCTGCTTTTCAATGCAATTTCCTCATTTTTGATGATGTTTATTGGCTGATTATTTGCAAATTGATTTTCGTCAATACCTATTTTATAATCTTCAGGTAATTTCAAAAGTGTGATGAGGTAATAATTCAAAACGGATACATTTTTATAGGCTTCGTCCAATGACAATTGCACTTTCGATTGTTGGAGTTGTGCTTTTAGCAAATCATTTCGCGCTATTATTCCGTTTTTTTCTAAAGCTGTAAAATCGGTTACGCGTTGTTCTGCAGATTTTAAATTTTCGGTAATGAGGTTTACGGCTTTTTGAGCACGGTATAAATTGGCATAATATTCCACAACTTCCATCGCAATTTCTTCCTTAGTTTCTTCCGATTTTGCTTTTTCAGATAGGTATAAATTTTCGGAAGCGCGAACGCTATTTTGCAATTTAAAACCTGAAAATAAAGGCAAACTAGAATTGATTTGCCCAAGCATCAATTGATTTACCGCTAGTGGTGCAGACGGTGGATTGGACGAATTGGAATTAAGTTTAGAATTTACATTGGCATTCGTAAGGCGTAAATACTGTCCTGAAACTCTTAAATCGGGGTATTTGTTGTTTTTTACAGTTTGCGATTCGTATCTCTTGGTTTCTACTTTTGCGTTTGCCAAAGCAACAGCGTTACTTTTTGAGAGTACGATATTGATGGCTTCATTGAGTGTTAAACCCGTTTTTTCTTGTGCCTTAAGCGATGGAATTCCGAAGAAAACCAATGCTAGGAGCAATAGTTTAGTGACCTTCATTGAGTAATAGAGATTTGATTGTTTGTTGAATGTGCGTTGTTAATTCGGTTTTGATATAATTATTGTAGGCCTCTTCTGTTTCTAAATTCAATATTTCTTTGAAAAAAGGCTTATTGGTATGAAAATGAAAATAAGTTCCTAATAGTGTTGGTGTAATTAATGGAATAGCAATATTTTTCTTAAAGCTATTTTGTGCTTGACCTTCTTCAATAATCTTTGTTAGCGTTTCCAAATTGCCTTTTTTTATGGCAGTAAAAGCCTTTAAATCCATGGCTCGTTTTTGGGATGAAACTTCAAAATGTAAAATCTGATATAAGTTTCTATTTGAATCTACCTTGTCAATGTATAAGGATATGAAATTTTCTATTTTCTCAATTGGTGATAATTCTGTTTTGAAAACATTTTCCAATTGTAATTTTAAATCGTTGGTTCTGAAGAATATCAATCGTTCCAATAATTTTTCTTTAGAACCAAAATAATAGGAAACCATGGCGATATTGATTTTGGCTTCTTTAGATATTGTCCTGATTGAGGTTCCATCAAAGCCATGCTCTGCAAATAGCGTTTCGGCTACTTGAAGGATATGAATTTGTTTGTCGTTGAAATCAGTCATTATTATTGAATTTTAATCCACCGCAAAATTAAACGATTGTTTAATTTAAACAATCGTTTAATTTTTTAATAACATATATTTAACGTTTGATTTACCTGAATTGATTGACGAATTCAGGAATGGATTGGGTTCCGTTTTCAGTTAAATGTTTTATGAAGGCACTTCCAATAATGGCACCTTTAGCAAATTTTGTAGCTTGGTTGAACGTTGTTTTTGAACTAATTCCGAATCCTATAATCTGTGGGTTTTTAAGATTCATCGCATCAATTCGTTGAAAATAAGCTTCTTGCGATGTTCCAAAGTCATTTTGTGATCCCGTTACATTTGCAGAACTCACCATATAAATAAACCCATTAGAAACACTGTCGATGTAACGGATTCTACTTTCTGAGGTTTGAGGCGTTATTAAAAATACATTGAAAATTCCGTTTTTTTCAAAGATGGCTTTGTAGCTTTCATCATAAATGGCAACAGGTAAATCAGGAATTATAAGTCCGTCAATTCCAATTTCAGCACATTTTTCACAGAATTTTTCCACACCATATTGTAAAATAGGATTGAAATAACCCATAATTAACAACGGAATTGACACTGTTTCTCTGATATTTTCTAATTGGCTGAACAATAATTGTGTTGTCATTCCATTTTCAATTGCAACTGTTGAACTTTCTTGAATGGTAGGTCCATCTGCTAATGGATCACTAAAAGGCAATCCGATTTCAATCATATCTACGCCACTTTTTTCTAAATCTTGTAAAATTTGGACGGTGTCATTTAGATTGGGATAACCAGCAGAAAAATATATTGATAGGAGCTTTTTGTTTTCTTGTAATGTGTTTGAAATTCTATTTTTCATAATACTTCTATTGTTATTAGGAGGTGCGTTAGGGATAGTAGCGGCATCCCGCGGTATTGCTCGGTACGAAGCAATAGTGTGGATACAGCGGATAGCCCGACCCTAAGTCCTGAATTATTTTTCAGGACTTGGGGTAACGCCCCATTAAAGTTTAAAATAATCGATATAAGTGTTCAAATCTTTGTCGCCGCGCCCTGATAAATTGATGACCAAAATATCGGTGGGTTTGAACGTCATTTCGTCCAAAATCGCAAAGGCATGAGCGGTTTCAATTGCTGGAATTATGCCTTCAGTTTGGGACAATTTGATGCCCCAATTCATAGCGTCTTCATCGGTAATGGAGATAAATTTGGCTCGTTTTGTTTCATATAAATGAGCGTGCATAGGGCCTACACCGGGGTAATCCAAACCTGCAGAAATGGAATACGGCTCGGTAATTTGACCGTCTTCAGTTTGCATCAAAAGGGTTTTACTGCCGTGAATAACACCAATTTTACCCAAGGCAGAAGTTGCGGCACTTTCACCCGAATAGATGCCTTTTCCAGCGGCTTCGACAGCGATAATTTGCACGTCATTTTCGTCCAAAAAGTGATAGTAAGCCCCAGCAGCGTTGCTTCCGCCACCAACACAAGCGATAACATAATCGGGATTTTCACGCCCTTCTTTCTCTAATAATTGTGATTTAATTTCCTTTGAAATTACAGATTGAAAACGTGCCACCATATCAGGATACGGATGCGGCCCCACTACGGAACCGATGATATAATAGGTGTTTTCGGGGTTGTTTATCCAATCGCGAATGGCTTCATTTGTAGCATCTTTCAAGGTTTTTGAACCTGATGTTGCAGGACGAACTTCGGCACCTAACATTTTCATTCTTGCTACGTTTGGCGCTTGCCGTTTGATGTCGATTTCGCCCATATAAACGATGCATTCCAACCCCATTAATGCACAAACCGTTGCGGTTGCAACTCCGTGTTGACCAGCACCAGTTTCTGCAATAATCCGGGTTTTTCCAAGTCGTTTTGCCACCAAAATTTGCCCAATCGTGTTGTTAATTTTATGGGCACCAGTATGACATAAATCTTCTCTTTTCAAGTAAATTTTCGTGTTGTATTCCTTTGACAAACGCTCTGCAAAATAGAGCGGAGTAGGGCGCCCGACGAAGTCTTTTAGCAACGCGTCAAATTCTATTTGGAACGACGGTTCGGCTGTGATTTTTAAATAATTAAGACGCAATTCCTCTACATTTGGGAATAACATTTCGGGAATAAAAGCACCGCCATAATTCCCATAAAATCCATTTTCATTAACGTGATAGCTCATTTAAAGTTGGTTTAAATTCCAATTTGTGATTGAAATGATTGTAATAATTCTTTATTTTTTAACCCAGGTTCTGTCTCAAATTTACTATTTACATCTATGGCATAAATAGGCAAATTCATTTCTTTTAGTACTTTTATCTGCTCAATTCCAATGCCGCCACTCAGGAAAAATGGTTTTTTTGAAGGGTATTTTTTCAACAGATTCCAATTGAAAGTAGTGCCGTTTCCTCCAGGTAATTCTCCTTTTGTGTCAAACAAAAAATAATCGCAAACGCCTTCAAATTCTTTTAAAACTGTAAAATCAAAGTTGTCTTTTATAGAAAACACTTTAATGATTTCGATTGGTAACTCTTTCAGTTTTTGACAAAATTCTACCGATTCAGTTCCGTGTAATTGAATGCAATTTAAGTTGTGTTTTTCAATTTTAGATTCTATAATAGCTATTGATTCGTCAACAAATACGCCCACTTTTTTGATAGATTTTGGCAACATTGGAATTTCCCCATCAAAATAGCGGCTGGATTTTTTCCAGAAAATAAAACCCATAAAGTCGGGTAGGAGCGTGCCTACTTCTATGATGTTTTCGGGGTATTTCATTCCGCAAATCTTAATCCTCACCCCAGCCCTCTCCAAAGGAGAGGGAGCCGAAACGTCTTGATTGTCTGAAATCTTTTTCATTTTAAGTTATTGAACAAAAATTAGTCAGTTCTTATTTACTTCCCTTAGATGTTAGGTGGTTTATAAATTCTTCTGCTGCTTTCCCCGCATTTTCGGTTTTCATAAAGTTTTCACCAATTAAGAATCCTTTGTAACCATACGATTTTAGTTCGTTGATGGCTTCAATTGAAGAAATTCCGCTTTCTGAAATTTTCACAAAATCGGTAGGAATTTCCGAAGCCAATTCTTTACTGATGTCCAATCCCACCTCAAATGTTTTTAAATTTCGATTGTTGACACCAATCATATTCAAACTGGGCATAATTGATCTTTTTAGTTCCTCTAAATTGTGAACTTCAAGGAGTACTTCTAAACCTAAAGATTGAGCCAATTCAGATAATATTTTTATTTCATTTGCTGTTAAAACGGCTGCAATTAGTAGGATTACATCTGCACCATAAGCTTTGGCTTCTAAAAGTTGGTATTCGTCAACAATGAATTCTTTTCGTAAAAGTGGGACATTCGTTGTGGCTCTCGCCAAAATTAAATCGTCTAAAGAACCTCCAAAAAAGGTAGAATCTGTTAATACTGAAATTCCACAAACGCCCGCATTTTCATATCCTTTCACAACTTCTTCAACAGAAAACGCATAATTTATTTCTCCTTTTGATGGGGAGCGTCGTTTGTGTTCCGCAATAATTCCAGTAGAACTATGAATTAAATTATTACTCAACGATACTGTTTTGCGTTCAAAGAGCACCGATTTTTCCAATTCAGTTATTGGAATAATCGCTTTTTTGAGAAGGACTTCTCTTTTCTTACTTGTAATTATTTGGTCTAATATGGTCATAATCGATTTATAAACTTAATTGTTGCAATTTATTTAATACTGAAAGGGCTTTTCCTGACAACAAACTTTCCTTTGCGATTTCAAATCCCTGAATTGGTGAAAGGGAATTAACGGTTGCAATTGCCATTCCTGCATTGGCACAAACCACATTATTT
>Ga0114974_10001901_pt1 | contig 16294 bp, 17 predicted proteins | sample S_130206_EF_Meta_FD_87318 | JGI IMG/M metagenome (GOLD analysis project Ga0114974, IMG submission 87318) | Freshwater microbial communities from Lake Simoncouche, Canada to study carbon cycling - S_130206_EF_MetaG | ecosystem: Environmental > Aquatic > Freshwater > Lake | place: Lake... | reverse complement strand
GGGCAGAGCTACATCTCAACAATGGAGCCCAAAATTCGCGAAGTGCGAAACATGATTGAGTCTGCAGGCTTAAGCGATGCAGTGCATCTTGAAGTTGATGGCGGCATTTCTGCCACCACCGTTACAGGCGCAGCAAGTGCCGGAGCAAATGTGCTCATTGCGGGCAGTGCGTTGTTTAAGCATCCAGACGGATTACAGGCAGCGGTCAGCGAAATTCGCGCAAACGCAACTGCCGCATTTCGCGCAGAATAAATTACTGGTCGGCGCGAGCAGCGTCGATGAGTCGTCGCACAAGAACAAGTGTGACCAGGCCGAGAAGCACAAGCCCTGCCGGCAAAACAATAGACAGCGCTAAGCGGCCACCACTTCCCGACAACGTTGAAAGAATGCCCGACTCAATAGAAGAGCCATCTACATGCAGAGTTCGCGCGGGGTCGGCAAAACGCGGACACGTTGCTCCGGTTTTATCGATATCGGCAACTTGATTGCCACCAAAAAGTTCAGTTGCTTCTGTTACCCGAGAAAATATGCGCCCTGTTCCCACATCGAGACCTGCACCAACTAAATACTCTTTACCCACTTCGAGAAACTTCACATCGCGGCCGTAGTACATGACCACAGTGTCTGTTCCACTGACGTTCACTATGTAGCCTTCGAGCGCACCAGAACGCAACCGAATGTTGTTAAAAGTTGCCGTGGTGGAATCTTTGGCAATTAACGCGCCAACAAACACTGCTTGCGAAGCATCGGGGGGCACACACCCAGCGGGAATTGTTGTAACTGCAGAAGCAAGAGTGCTTGGCGTTATTGATGTTGCCGGAAGAGGCACTCCCCCTTGTTCGTCAATGACCCCTTCAACAACTCCAATAGTTGTTGTTGTATCTAACGGCGACGCAGCAACTGCATGCGGACTAAAAAATGAAAGGCCACAGGCGCTCACTACGCAAAGCAACACACCTTGAGCAAACTTCACAGTATTTAGTTGCCCTTAAACTGTGGGTCACGCTTTTCTATAAAGGCCTTCATTGCTTCACCGGTGTCGTTTGTAGAAAAGTTCACTGTTTGCGACAAGCCTTCATCATCAAGTGCTTCTTCCAACGTGACGTTCATGGAGTTATTCAAGAGGCGCTTGGTCATTGCCAACGCAATTGGTGGACCCTGGGCAAGTCGTTGTGCCCAGTTATCGACAAACGCATCGAGTTCTACATCGGGAACAACGCGATTGACGAGACCAATGCTTTCTGCTTCAGCAGCATTGATAATGTCGGCGAAAAATGCCAACTCTTTGGCTTTATGAAGCCCTATGCGACGAGGCAACAACCACGAGCCACCAAAGTCGAGGCTGAGGCCGCGCTTGGCAAAAATTTCCGAGAAACGAGCGTTTTCAGACGCCACTACGAGGTCGCAACCAAGGGCCATGTTGCACCCGGCACCTACTGCAACGCCACGTACTTTGGCAATGGTGGGCTGCGGCAAACGAGCAAGGGCCAAAGCAACATCGCCAACGTGGCGCATGCTGGCGAGCTGATGCTTATCGGGGCTTCCCGCACCGCCCCCCGAGAGGTCTGCTCCTGAGCAGAAATCGCCACTTGCTCCGGTGAGCACCACAACACGGTCTGCGGCGCTTTGGCCAATTTCGTGGAAGTTTGCAAGGAGTTCATTCCACATCACTTGGTTAATTGCATTCTTTCGCTCTGGGCGATTGAGGGTGATGCTGACAACGCCTGCGGAGCGTGTGACTTCAATAGTTTCAAAAGTGTTGGATGCCATCTGTTCACGATACATAATGTGGAAGTGGGATTTGACTCAACACGCAAACAAGTACGGCGAAAGACCGACATTCTTTTTGTGCTTTGTGCCGTTGTTGGTGCATTTGCGCTCGTGGCGTGGGCCGCGTTTGGCTAGCGCCAGTTGCTATGTGGGACGGTGCCTTCGGGCCAATTGAGGTGCGGCGCATACAGCCCTACCAAGCGCTCAAGGCCTACATCTGCCCCGGCTGCAACCGCGATATTCCTGAACGTACTGGGCACTATGTTGCCGTACCCACTCAAGAGCCCGACCTTCGCAGACACTGGCACTACAGCTGCTGGGACCGCCGCACTCCTTCAAAAGGCATTAGGTAGAACTTCAATACGAGTTCCAACAATGCACACCAGGTCGAAGCGCAATTGCCAATAGGCAATGTTGTTTGCTCGAGCCCACTCGACCCCAGCACGACGCACAGTGCGCTGCTTGTGTTGAGTCATTGCTTCAGCAGGACTACCAAATTTTTCTGATGCCCGTGCTTTGACTTCGCCTATCACCACAACGTCTTGACGAGTAGCGATGAAATCGATTTCGCCTTTTCCTACGCGCACGTTGCGTGCAACAACCACGTATCCGTGTTGTTCATACCAGCGGCACGCGATGCGCTCGCCCCACTCTCCTCGCGCACGAGACGCAGCGGCATTGCCTACGCCTCGACGGCGGGCAGCTCCTCGATATTCACGTCTTTGAAAGACAGGATCTTGACCGTCGACACGAAACGGCTCTTGCGGTACATATCCCAAACCCATGCGTCGGTGAGCTCCACTTCAATAAGCGGACGCGTTCCGTCGACGGTGACCGTTGAGGTAACGTGATTCGCTAAATAAAATCGGCGCTCGGTTTCGACCGCGAAACGAAACATCCCCACGACATCTTGATATTCCTGAGCCAATTGCAGTTCGCGTTCAGCTTCAAAATTTTCAAGGTCGTCAGTGTTCATAGTGGCCTACAGAAGTTGGGTGCGAACGCCTGGAAAGGCAAAGAGTTACCAACAGTGTGTGCGAATGGGTACGCAACACGGCAGAACAAAAATTACCTGTCGCGCTTTTCGCGAATTTTCGCTGCACGTCCTGTGCGGTCACGCAGGTAGTACAACTTTGCGCGACGAACATCACCATGGCTGAGCATTTCGAGCTTGGCAACAGTTGGGCTGTGCACTGGGAAGGTGCGCTCTACTCCTACGCCGTAGCTGAGTTTGCGAACGGTGTAGGTCTCGGCAATGCCTGAACCTTGAATAGCAACGATGTTGCCGTGAAAGATCTGAATGCGCTCTTTGCCACTTTCCACAACGCGTACGTGTACCTTCACTTCGTCACCCGACTTCAACTGAGGAATGTCGGTGCGCAAGTACTGGTTGTCTACAAGATCGGTGCTCTTCATGGCGCGTTCCGTTACTGGTTGGGAGCTGGGGGTGTCCCGCTCTGGATGAACATTGAAGGATAGGCAAGAGAAGGGAACTCTTCCAACAAGGAAGCCTCTTTTGTACTGATTCCTCCCCGAGCAGCAATGAGGTCGGGGCGAGCCAAAAGAGTGCGATGGAGGGCCTGTGCGAGTCGCCAGCGGGCAATTTTGGCGTGATTCCCCTCGCGCAATACCTCGGGCACGACCCAGCCTCGAAAATCGGCCGGGCGGGTGAACTGTGGCTCTTCCAGCAGACCTTCGGCGCCAAAACTCTCAGTAATGGGTGATTCGGCGTTGCCCATCACCCCGGGCAAGAGCCGTGTGACTGCTTCAATAATGAGGCAGGCGGCTACTTCCCCGCCGGCCAGCACCACATCGCCCACCGAGACCTCATGGTCTACCAGGTGCTCACGCACGCGATGGTCGACGCCTTCATATCGGCCGCACAAAATGCTGAAGCCTCCGCTGTTGGCAATATCGCTTGCCAAATGCTGAGCCATTTCTTGTGAGAACTGTTGCCCACCAGGACCCATGAGAAGAAGAGGACGCGGTGGCTGCACTTCTTCCACTGCAGCAAAAATGGGTTCGGGCTTCATGAGCATGCCAGCTCCGCCACCGAATACAGGGTCGTCAACCGTGCGATGCACATCGGAGGTATAGGTACGCAAGTCGTGTGTACGTAGGTCTACTAACTGTGCTTGACGCGCACGACCGAGCAAAGAGTCGGAGCAAAACGCGTCGACCATCTCGGGGAAAATACTAAAGACGTCGATACGCATTACTGCGCTGCTTCCTCGTCATTACTCAGTTCCAAGAGACCCAACGGCGGATTCACACGTACTTCCCCATCGCGATATTCCACTACAAAAGGAAGTGGAACGAGGACATCGAGATCCGTTTCAATAATGGGGTGTGCTGGGTTGTCGAGAACTGCAGTGCACGTTCCGTAGTTGGTGCCATCAATGCCAACAACGCGTGAACCCACTAGTTCATGTACCCACAACGCATCGTCGTCGTCAATTGGCTCGGCGAAAATGAGTTGGTTGGTGAGAGCCGCAGCCGCCTCGGGGCTGTGAATTCCTTCAATGAATACCAACCAGCGATCGTTGCTGGGTCGAATTGCTTGCACCACATACGCAACGTTTGAGATCCAAATTGTGATTCCCGCTTGTTGGCGTTCTGGGCGATCGGAAGTGAGCGAAATGTACATTTCGCCCTTCACGCCATGTGAACGGCCTACCCGACCTATCTCTAGGAGATCTTGTGGAGTGTTCTCATTCATCAACAAAGTCGACGTCGATTGCGACGCCATCACGGCTTGCTGCCGCACGCACTACTGTGCGAATACTTTGTGCTGTACGACCACGACGGCCAATAACGCGGCCAAGATCGCCTTCGCCAACACGAACTTCAAGAAAAACCTTGTCGGATTCTTCGCGGGCATCAACATGCACTGCCTCGGGGTTGTCGACGATTGAACGTACGACGTGTTCCAGTACAGCAATTGCGGTTGGAGCTGGAACAAGATTGGCGTTGTCGGAAGACGACACGCTATTTACTTCGCGCTCTTTGATGCAGTGAACTGCGCCCATGCACCAGAAATTTCAAGCAACTTGCGCACGCGCTCTGTTGGCTGTGCACCTTGCTGCAACCATGAGACTGCTTTGTCGTTGTCGACGTTGAGATGCGAAGGCTCTGTGCGTGGGTTGTACTGACCAAGAATTTCAATGAAGCGACCGTCGCGTGAACGACGCTCGTCGGCGACGACGATGCGGTAATGCGGTTGCTTGGTCTTTCCAACACGGGTGAGGCGCAATTTGACTGACATGTAAGAACTCCTGGAACGGTTGCCGCTGGTAAAGCCCAACGACGGGACTCGGAAAGGTTATCGGAAGTCCCGAAAATCGGGGAACCCTTCAGAAGGTATTCCTGAAGGATTATTTCCGGGGGGTGGGAAGCCCTTCATGCCTCCACCCGGCCCAGCGAGGTCGCTCAGACCCATTTCACGCATGGCTTTGGCCATCTTCAGGGGGTTGACTTTGCCAGGTTTGCCCTTTTTATTCGTTTTTCCGCCCGAAAGCGCGGTCATTCCGCCCATTCGCTTCATCATTTTTTGCATTTCGGTGAACTGCTTCACCAATTTGTTGATGTCGGGCACGGTGGTGCCGCTGCCTTTGGCAATGCGGGTGCGGCGTGAGCCATTAATGATTTCTGGGCGACGACGCTCTTCCAATGTCATTGAGCGAATGATGGCCTCGGTGACGGTGATCATGCTGTCGTCAATTTCTGCACCCTTGGCAGCCTTCGGCATGCCAGGAATCATGCCCATGATGTTCGACATGGAGCCCATCTTTTTTACCTGTTGCAATTGGTCGAGGAAGTCGTCGAGTGTGAATTCGCCCTCGAACAACTTCGCAGCCGCTTTTTCTGCTTCGTCTTTTTCGAATACCGACTCGGCTTGTTCGATGAGCGTGAGCATGTCGCCCATACCCAAAATGCGACCAGCCATTCGGTCGGGGTGAAACTGTTCGAAGGCATCAAGTTTTTCGCCAGTGGCCGCAAAGGCAATAGGGCGACCAATCACTTCTTTCACTGACAGTGCAGCACCACCACGTGCATCGCCGTCGAGCTTCGACAAAATGACACCGTCAATAGCCAACGTGTTGTGGAATGCTTCGGCGGTGTTCACCGCATCTTGACCCGTCATTGCATCGATGACAAGGAATGTGTAGTTCGGGTTGACGGCATCGGAGATGCGCCGAATTTCATCCATGAGGTCGGCGTCAATAGACAAACGTCCGGCGGTGTCAACAATGAGCACGTCTTTGCCAATGCGACGCGCTTCAGCAAGCCCGCGTGTTGCAGTTGTTACTGGATCTCCCGGTTCGGAAAAGACGGGAACATCAATTTGTTTACCTAATGTGCGCAGCTGTTCTACTGCAGCTGGCCGCTGGAGGTCGGCCCCGACCAAGAGTGGGTGACGACCTTGCGATTTAAACCAACGAGCAAGCTTTGCCGCGCTGGTGGTTTTACCCGAACCTTGCAAACCTGCCATGAGCACAACCGTTGGAGGTTTGCTTGCATAAGAAATTTTGAGGGTCTCGCCACCGAGCATCGCTGTGAGTTCTTGACTCACAATTTTTACTATCTGTTGCCCAGGGTCGAGTGCCTGAGAAAGCTCTGCGCCCACTGCAGCTTCGCGAATGCGCGCCACAACGGTGCGCACTACCCCAACGTTGACGTCGGCATCGAGCAGTGCGGCACGAATTTCACCCAATACTTCATCGACATCTGCTTCGGTGAGACGGCCTTTGCCGCGCACCTTTTTCAGAATGGATTCAAAACGGGAACTGAGATTGTCGAACATGCAAATGTGAGGCTAGCGAAAAGAGGCCTAGTTGGCCCCCTTAGCCAATGGTTGCTGTCATCACGATGGCTTTTTCGATTCCCAATGTGAACCGAGATGTTGAATAGTCCTCGGTCAACATGAACTGTTCGCCATCGCGCGAACCAATTCGGTAGGTCCAACCATTTCCTTCGATGATCTTCACCGCCTCATCTTCATTCAGACCCACCAAAGCTTTTGCGTCTTTCTCGGTTGGCAAAATGGTTTGTGGCGTCGGTGCGGGTTCAACTATTCCGCCATCTGCTGGAGTGGTTCCTCCTGTTGACGAGCCTGTACTGCCGCTACCCGCACCGGGAGTGGTGACGTTCACATCGCTATCGGGAACAGTACTTGTTGGTGTTTGGTCAATGTATTTTTCGTCAAGAGCAAGCGCGCTGACCGTGTACCCCTCAGAAGTGAGGTATTCATACGATGGGAGCAGCCACAAAGTTTTGTCGCTGGCCATGACAGGAGTGAGCGACGCAGAAACCTTGGTGAGACGAATTGTTTGCACGACATCTTCCTGAACGGGAATTGTTGTCATGTCTTGTGCGAGAACTTCTTTGCTGCTCACTGCGCCATACCCAAACCAACCGGAATATCGCGGGTCGCCTAACCGCTTGACGGCTTCAGTAGTGCTCACGACCGGATAATTCGCACCTCTTGTGAACTTCAAAAAGTTGCCTTGTGCATAGGTCACTACGCCATTTGCGCCTAGGCCAATATTCCACGACATCGGCGACCGCATGCCATCGAATGTTTCCCACGCAGTTGACCACGCACCGTAGGCATCGCCGTACACCTCAATGTTCGCATCATTTACTTCAACGCCCATTTTCGCCAGCATTTTCTGGACAATGATTTTTGCTTCGGCTTTCGTTGGCACATTTTCAGGGATGGGCGGTGAAACTACAGTTCCGTCTGGTGACGTGGTTGTTGCGTCGGAGTCACTCATACCAACACTTGGAGGCGACGATTTCGACGCGGCGACACTTGAGTAATACCAACTGAGGTACGGATCGCCTTCTCCGGCCTGCACTGCAGCACTTTTTACACCGAGTGCCGATGCAATTTTCTTCAGAGCAGCATCGCTAGCAACTACGTCGGTCTGCGCACGCCAACTTGATGCCTCTTTACCGAGGTCCGACAACTTTCCATCAATCACATATTTCACCGAGTAGTTCGGCGCCATTATTTTTGAATCGCTATTGCTCGATTCAGGAGCACCCACCGCATCGCTAGCCGAACGCGTTGACGCAGCAAGAGAAAAAGAAATGGGTTGCGGTTGCGACTCTTGTGCACCGCAGGCAACTAACCCAAAAGTGGCAACGCCACACAGAACGACAAAAGAGCGGAATGTAGAAGTAGTCATACTCATTAGACGTTACGCCTCTGCGAATAGTTCCCGCACGTATTCTTCAGGGTTAAACGGCACAAGGTCGCCAATGGTTTCACCGAGACCTACCAATTTTACGGGGATACCCAGCTGGGTTTCAATGGCAAAAACGATGCCGCCTTTGGCAGAACCATCAAGCTTTGTAAGGACTACGCCCGTGACGTTGGTTGCCAAAGCAAACTGCTCTGCTTGCGATAAACCATTTTGACCCGTCGTTGCATCAATAACTAAAAGTACTTCTGTCACTGTTCCTGCTTCTTTTTCAGCAACACGCCGAACCTTTTTTAACTCCTCCATGAGGTTCGATTTATTCTGCAAACGACCAGCTGTATCGCCCAGCACTAACTCACGGTTATTGGCCGCAGCACTTTGCACCGCATCAAAAATAACTGCACTGGGGTCTCCACCTTCATTGCCACGCACTATGGGAACCTCGGCTCGCTGCGCCCATGTTTCCAACTGCTCACCCGCAGCCGCACGAAACGTGTCACCTGCAGCAAGCAATACGGAACGGCCCAATGCCTTCTGAGCAAAAGCCACTTTTCCAATTGTCGTTGTTTTTCCTACGCCGTTCACTCCAACAAAGAGCCAAATGTTTGGCATCTTTACCGATGAGTCAAAATGCAATTCACGCGAGTTGCTGCTGAGTTGGCCGGCCATCTCGCCCTGCAAAGCATCGAGTAATTCATGTGGGTTGCTGATGTCTTTGCGTCCTACTCGCGACTTCAAACTTTCCAGAAGCGCAGTTGTGGTAGCTAAACCAACATCGGCACGTAACAGAGTTTCTTCAAGTTCTTCCCAAGTTTCGGAAGTGATTTTGTCTTTCCCGCGCAGGACGGCAAACGAACCATTAAAGACCCCGGCCGCACGAGCGAAACGCCGCACAACACTTGGTGCCGGCTCGGGCTCTTCAACTTCAATAAGTGGAGCACTCTCCACTCCAACGACTTCCCGTCTTGCAACAGGTGCTGGTGCTGGCACTTCTCGAGACTGCTGAGGTGCAGCTTTGCGGCGGTTGTACACCACCACACCAACACCAAAGACAAGAACCAAACCAACAAGAACTAATAAAATAATGGGTGCAGAATTCATACAACTCGCTTCAGTAGGTGTTCACGCTCATTCATTGCCGGAAGAGGAATTGCGCTCCACGATGACCTTCGATGAACCACCCGGTTGCATCGTGACGCCCAAAAGGCAATCGGCGGCTTCCATGGTTCGCTTTTGGTGGCTGACCACAATGAGTTGAGCATCGTTACGGAATTCTGCAAGCAAACTCAAAAAGCGAGTGAGGTTCGGGTCGTCAAGCGCTGCCTCAACTTCGTCCATTACATAGAACGGAGATGGGCGGCTGCGGAATACTGCAAACAAGAATGCCAATGCCGTCAGCGAGCGTTCTCCACCAGAGAGCAGCGACAGTTTCTTGATGTTTTTTCCACCAGGCTTTGCTTCTACTTCAATGCCGGTGTTCAGCATGTCTTGTGGGCTCGTCAGAACGAGTGCGCCTTTTCCACCTGGGAAGAGCATCTCAAAAAGCTGTTCGAAGTTACGGGCCACATCGGCATAGGCAGTGGTGAAGACGGTTTGAATTTCTTCATCAACTGCCTTGATGACTCGCAATAGATCGCGGCGCGTATTGCGCACATCTTCAAGTTGTGCTTCAAGAAACTCATTGCGCTTTTGCAATTCGGTAAATTCTTCAAGCGCCAATGGATTAATAGGACCCATTAAACGCAATTCACGCTCTAAATCGCGAGCACGGGTAACCGGAGTCAGACCCTCAGGCACTTCAGGCACCTCTGCTGCCTCAGCAACTTCAGGCTCCACTTCAAGATCGCGTCGCAGTGCTTCAATGGATGCCTCTAGGCGCATACGCATTTCCGCTTCTTCAATTTCTGTACGACGCCCGCGTTCACGTGCATCGTCGAGCGCCTTTTCACTGGCGCTGCGTTCACGGCGTGCCTCGTCGAGTCGTTGAGCAACAGAACGCACTTCATCGCTTTGCTTGCGACGTGCTTCGTGCAGTTGTTGCAACAGAGCCTCGGTCGTAATGCGATGCTGGTCGACGAGTTCGCTTAAAGCAACAACTGCGGTAAATGATTTCTCAATGCGCTCACGTTGCCCCGACGCAGCAGCACGAGCTTCAGTATCGGCCGTGAGGCGAGATTCTGTTTCACTTAAACGCCGCTCCACGAACTGCTTGCGTTCGCGCAGACCAACAGAACGCACTTCAAGATCTTTTTGTCGCAGAGCAAAGTCGGATGCCTGTGCGTCGAGGCTGGCACGAGCAGCACCTATTGCGCGCATCGTTTCTGCTTCTTGAGCTTCGTCGGCTTCCAACCTTGGCAAAAGCGCTTCAAGTTCATTAATGCGCTGTGCAGCACGTTCAACGCGAGCACCCACATCGTCACGTTGTGAACGAACCGCGTCGGATTCCGCAACAACTTCACGACGCTCAGAAGTGACTTTCGATAATGAGTCGGCGGCCGACAAGCGAGCACTTTTAAGAACATCGTGTCGACGTTCAATATCGGCAAGTGCTTCACGTGCGGTCAGAACTTCAGCTCGCGCACGGCTCAGTTCACCTTCGCGTCGCTCGGCTTCCGTGGTTGCAATAGCCGAACTTTCAATGGCATCTTCTAGAGCGCTTGCCGTCACGGCATCGCCCTGGGCACCAAGACGCCAGCCCGTTGCGCCGAATCGGTCGCCGCGCTCGGTGACTACGAAAAGCTGAGGGTTATTGAGTGCAATTTCTACTGCTGCACCCCACGACGTTGCACACACGCTGTTGGCAAGCAAACGATCGAGTAGCGCATTGACCGACGCTTCATATTGACCACTGTTTGCGCGCACGAATTGACGTACCAAGAGTGCACCAGCCGGTTGCTGTGCAGATTGAACTGCACCAGCGCCACCCAAAGCGAGCACTGCGCCTTGCAAACTTTTTACATCGAGCTGGCTGAGCGCGTTGCGAGCAGCATCGACATCAGACATAACGATGCCAGCAATTGCATCGCCAAGTGCGGCGTTGATTGCTTCCTCGCGACCAGCATCAATGGTGACCAGGTCGACGAGCGCTCCAACTACTCCAGAAACATCTTTCAAATGCTGCAAGCCCGCACGACTGCGTGCTGCTTCAAGTGCTTCGCGTAAAACTTCTACACGTGCACTCCAATGCGCACGTTGCGCACTTGCAATAGAGGCAACTTGCGTAATGGAGTCAAAGGCCACTTCGGCGGCAGAGCGACGTTCTGAAGCTCCTCCCACTTGATTTTCCAAGAGTTCTGCGGCTGTTTCAGCACTTTCGTATTCGTTGCCTAGTCGTTCAATGTCGAGCAACAAACGCTCTGCACGGTCTTCAAGTTGTGCAATGCGCGTACTGACCCGCTGCAGTTCGGCACGGTCGCGCTCGTCATTATTATGCAAAGTACGCAATTCACCGCGTACTTCTGCTGCAGCACTTGCGGCTATTGGCACAGGCAATTCTGGAAGCGTGTCTTCCCCATCGGCTTCGCGTCGTGCTTCAAAGTCGGAAATTTGTAGCGCAAGATCATCGGCTTCTGGCGACAGCGCTGAAAGCGCAGAATCAATTTCTTCAAGTTCGCTACGCAAAGTGAAGGCGTCAGTTTCTAATGACGCCATCACATCGGAGTCCATGAACTGACTGCGATCGCGTTCCATTGAGCGACGTCGTTCTGCCAGCAGAGCAGACAGACCACGTGAGCGTTCTCGCAATTGCTCGACGCGCACCAACTGGTCGCTCACTCCCGTGTCGCCAAGAGCCGCAAGTTCCGCCTCGCTTGCGGCTACCAAAACATCGAGTTCAGCCATGCGAGTACGAATCGCTTGTTCTTTTTCTACTGAAGCATTTTTCTCAAGCGAAATGTTCGCGAGTTTCTCTTTTGCCGCCAAAATTTCCTGACCGGCAATATAGAGCTGCAAAATATTGAGTTCAGCAACCAATGCTCCGTGCCGGCGCGCCGCATCGGCCTGACGCTCTAAAGGACGCAACTGGCGGCGCACTTCACGAATGAGATCTTGTACGCGCAATAGGTTTGCTTCTGTACCGTCAAGACGGCGTTCAGCTTTTTCTTTGCGCTTGCGATATTTCAATACGCCAGCAGCTTCTTCAATAATTGCACGGCGATCTTCAGGACGGGCGTTCAGCACCGAATCAATTTGACCTTGGCTAATAATGACGTGCTGCTGGCGACCTACGCCTGCATCTGACAAAAGTTCTTGAACATCGAGCAATCGACATTCGACACCATTAATGGTGTATTCGCTTTCACCGCTACGAAACAGTGTGCGACCTACGGTAATTTCGGTGAACTCTATGGGGAGCAAACCTGAAGAGTTATCGAGCGTGAGAAGCACTTCCGCGCGACCAAGTGCCGGACGCTTCGCTGTACCTGCGAAAATAACGTCATCCATCTTTTGGCTGCGAACCGAAGACGGAGCTTGAGCACCAAGCACCCAAGCAATGGCATCCACTACGTTAGATTTACCCGAGCCGTTTGGGCCGACAACAACGGTGACGCCCGACTCAAGTTCCATTGCCGTTGTGTCGGCAAAAGACTTGAAGCCTTTCATGGTAAGAGTTTTCAAGAACACAGCGTTTTGACAGTATCCGAAATGGCACCCTGATCTATATTCCGATCACCTCAGAGGCACTATTTCTGACAAACGGGGCAAAAGTGCGTTGATCTGCCTGCGCCCATCACCCTTTTGATGATTCCACGCCCACAGGTGCGACACCTCTCACCTTGCCGGGCATAGACCCGATGCTCGGTTTGGAAGATCCCTTCCTTGCCAAGGGCGTCGACATATTGAGTGTCGGCCAAGGTTGACCCGCCCGCCGCCACTGCTTCAGCAAGCACTTCACCAATATGACTGTGAAGCTCTCGTAGTTGCTTTATCGACAGCGTGGCGCTGAGATGATTCCAGCGCAGGCGTGCACGATGCAAAATTTCATCGGCGTAAATATTGCCAATTCCGGCCACCACCGACTGATCGAGCAACAATGCCTTCACCCCACGATTTCCGCGTGTGAACCGCTCGCGAAAAGCATCGAAGGTGAAGTTGCCTGTGAGCGGGTCGAGCCCAAGACGCGCCACCTCGGGCACAAGCGACTCGGTTCCTGCGTCTGGGTTGTCATCGTCGGGGTTGTAGACCACAACTTCACCAAATGTTCGTGGGTCAACAAAGCGCAACTCTCGTACCACTTCATTTTTTTTCTCAAGAGTCAGAACTACGTGTGTGTGTTTTTCACGAACATCGCCGGGTGCGGCAAGCAGTAGTCGACCACTCATGCGCAAGTGCACCATCATCACATTTCCCGACGACAGATCGAACAATAAATATTTACCGTGACGCCGCACAGCAACAAAGGTTTCCTGATGCAAACCAGCAATGAGCGCTTGCTTGCTACTGCGTCGCACTGTACGTTCGCGACCTACCTCAACTTGCGTTATACGTGCACCCACAACTGCGTTTTCCACGCTACGGCGCACCGTTTCCACTTCGGGAAGTTCAGGCATCGAGAAGATCACACGCGGCTTGTGCCGCTACTTGCTCTGCTGCTTTTTTTGAACGCCCAACACCAAAGGTCTCTAATTTCCCCACACGCACAGAAGCTGTAAAGGTTTTATCGTGGTCGGGGCCAATACTTTCCACCGAATAATCAGGTGGATTCAGACCCATACGAGCCACAAGTTCTTGCAATACCGTTTTGAAATCGAGGCGATCAATATTGGGGAGAGCTTCTTGCATCGCAGGAAGCAATACCGCTTCTACTGCACTAAACGCAGCCTCGGGTCCACCATCGAGATAGATAGCGCCAACAACGGCTTCAAACGCATCAGACAAAAGTGAAGTTTTATCGCGCCCGCCCGCCGCATCTTCACCTTTTCCTAATAACAATGCGTCGCCAAGGTGGATACCACGAGCAATTCGTGCAAGCGCGGTAGCACTGACCACGCTCTTTCGTAAGTCGGTTAAGCGACCTTCGGGAAGTTCAGAAAATTGTCGATACGCGATGTCGGCAACTACCCAACCCAAAACTGCATCGCCAAGAAATTCCAAACGTTCATTTGAACGCTCGGCACCATTTTCTGACTGCCACGAACGATGCAGAAAGGCATCTTGCAACAATTGTGGGTCACGAAATTCATACTGAAACGCTGCACACACAGCACGCAACGACTCTGGAGAGGAAACACCGAGCGAAGCAGAGTCGCCCACGGAAGTTAAGCGCCCTTCGAGATGCGCCCGAACACATAGTCAACGGCATCGCGCACAGTTTTGAGGTCTTGCAGATCTTCGTCGTCAATGCGGAAGTTCGGAACAATGGTGGAGAGTTCTTCTTCTAAAGCTTCTACGAGTTCAATGAGAGCCAATGAGTCGGCATCGAGGTCGTCGGAAAAGGACTGACCTTCTGAAATTGCACTCGATTCAATTTCAAGAATCTCTGAGAGTTGGTCGCGGATGATGGTGAATACTCCGGCACGATCGATTGATGACATGGAATGACTCCTTTTACTGATCTGTTGACTGTAGACCAATGGCCTGACGAATCTCGTTGACTATGTTGCAGTCCACCATTTCTTTGGCCACCTTGATGCCATTCAACATGGCTCGCGCCCCAGAAGACCCGTGAGAAATGATGCAGACGCCATCGACACCCAGCAAAATGGCCCCACCAGTGGTGTCGGGGTCGAGAGTTTCATACAAGGGAAGAAGCGCCGGCAAAAGAGCATTGGCGTGTTCTTGGTATTCAGGGGTAGAACCAAATGCGCTAAATAGTGCCTTGATAATTGTCTTCAAACTTCCTTCAAGGGTTTTCAAGACCACGTTGCCTGTAAAACCGTCGGTTACCACTACGTCGACATCGTCAGACATGATGTCGCGACCTTCCACATTTCCAATGAAGTGAAAGCCAGATGCTGCTGACAAGAGTTCAAAAGCTTCCTTGCGCAACGAGTCGCCCTTGCCAGGCTCTTCGCCAATAGACAACAGACCTACGCGAGGAGTTTCTACGCCGAAGCGATTCTTCGCATAGATGCTGCCCATGAGCGCAAACTGTGTGAGCCACTCGGCCTGCACATCGGCATTGGCGCCAGCGTCGAGAAGAACCGTTGGGCGACCACCAGGAACCGGAATAGGGGTGGCAATTGCCGGACGATTGACGCCTTTGATGCGACCCATGCGTAACAATGCAGAAGCCATGGTTGCTCCGGTGTTTCCGGCAGAGATCATGGCGCTTGCGGCTCCGTCGCGTACTGCCTCAGCGCTGCGCACCAATGTGGAATCTTTTTTGCGTCGCACACCACCAGCAGCGTCTTCATCCATTGCAATGACTTCATTGGCAACGATGTGAGCGATGCCAGAAATGTCGAGCGACGTGAGCGATGCAAGATTGTCGGGGCCAACAAGAGCACAAGGAATGCCCAAGGCAATAGCTTCTATAACACCCTGAATAATTTCCTCGGGGGCGCGGTCGCCACCCATCGCGTCAACCGCGACTGGCAACACGGGACTAAGCGACTTCTACCGCGGTGCGACCTTTGTACCAGCCGCAACCACCACACACGATGTGTGGCTTTTTTGCCACACCACAACGTGGGCACACGCTGCGTGAAGGCACCGTCATCTTCATATTCGCCGAACGACGGCTACGGCTCTTCATTTTGGAAGTTTTCTTTTTAGGAACAGCCACAATTTTCTCCGTCGAACTTGGCGCCACCTGGATGTGCGCTCAACTAGCCGTTTGATGATATCGGCGCACTCCCCCTCATCGGCAACCCCAAAAGACGAGAATTACTGAGGAAACTGGTTGCCGAGATCTCGCAAGGCATCCCATCGTGGGTCAATCGGGGTCTCAGAACAGCCACAATTTGCCCCTTCTGGGGTAGACCGGTCGGCGCCGCATACGGGGCACAAGCCTGGGCAGTCGGCCCGGCACACCGGTGTGTCGGGCACCGCCAAGAGCACATGTTCGCGCACCATGGGGGCCAAATTGAGTTGATCGCTTTCCAAACGGTACGCATCGGGGTCGGTAATTTCGCGTTGATAGATCTCGCTGACCTCACCCACAGCAACACCAGAAATATCTTTTAAGCACCTGCAACATTGGCTTTCCCATTGCGCACTCACATTGCCTGAGAGCACTATCCCATTGTTGCTGCACTCTAAATGGAGGTGAATGCCAACGAGCTGCGGCAAGAGTCGCGGGTCTTCGAATTCAAAATGTTTCGATTCGACGTCGATTTCGACGTCTTTCCAGTTTCCGGGACGCCGCAGAAGTT
>Ga0114974_10001900_pt1 | contig 16299 bp, 15 predicted proteins | sample S_130206_EF_Meta_FD_87318 | JGI IMG/M metagenome (GOLD analysis project Ga0114974, IMG submission 87318) | Freshwater microbial communities from Lake Simoncouche, Canada to study carbon cycling - S_130206_EF_MetaG | ecosystem: Environmental > Aquatic > Freshwater > Lake | place: Lake... | reverse complement strand
TAATTATTACACTATGTTCAACGCCCCACCCATAATGAGCATCAATACGTTTAACTATAAGTATATTATGAAAAATTTCAAAAGAAAATCTATCATTAAATGAATGTTCATTAAGAATAAATGTAGGATTAATATATTGTCTATCTAATACAACTAATTTAACTGGTTTATCGCTTTGACCGATTACTATAGTATGTTCAACAGTATTTAAATCTTTTGGAATAATCTTATATTTATAATAATGTATAAATAGTGTTTTCCCTGTAGAATCTATCGATTTTGCGGATTCTCCTCTTACATAATCAAATTCCTTATATAAAATATATTTAAAATCTAAATTTTTATTTATGACCATGCTCGATAAATATTTACATAATAAAGCATAGTTGTTCATAAATTTACTTATATCAACTGAATATGCGTATTTTAACGAATTATATACAATTATATTATTCGGAGAAGCTCCCATCAAACCATTACATAATACAGAAACATCTAATCCAACTACTGAAAAAAAAGAATAATCTTGTGCAATATATTCAATATCTTCATATAACATTGCATCTCCATCTAATGTTACGCCCCCATATAAATATAAATAATAAAAACGAAATAAGTCCGCTTGATGAGCAGGTGTTGGCATTATTCTAAAACGATTAATAATGTCAGGAAATTCGTCTAAGGGATTCTCTCTAAAAAATTGTTCTTCTTCACCATTAATATAATTAACATATTTCCAATCTGAAGGCATATGAGATTTAATCATATCTACTACATATTGTGGTTGTCTATCTCTAGTTTTTTGCATTATTATTTTTGAAATCATTTTATATACAATAGTAATAATATTATTATTATTATATAAACTTAAAATACATATTTACCCCAAGACATTCCTCTTCCTGATTGATAGTCTTTTCTATTTAATTCAATAATCTTATTTTCTTTTACATGTTCACTCCATGTCAATGTTGGACCAATAGTCCAAAATGCTTGCCACTCTTTTGTAAAATTAGTATCATCAAGTATAACTATAGTATCTTTATGTGCTAAATGAAAACAATTCTCCATATCTGCTTTTGATATTTCATAATCATGTCCGCCATCAATAAATATAATATCAAATTTAGTAGATATATTATCATTTATAAATTTAGGCACTGTTTCTCTACTATCACCTAGTATTAATTTATGCCTATTTGGATAAGTAAAGTCTATATATTCTTTTGCAGTTAAAACATAAGTATGTCCTCCTAAATCAAATGAAGTTAATGTTGACTCTGTATTATTTTGTAAAAACACTTCAGCAGAATGTCCTGCGTTAAATCCAATTTCCATAATAGTTATATTTGGTTTATTTGTTAAATTTATTAAATCCTCTACTTGTGGTGGGCATCCCTGTGTATGTCCTTCAAAAGAATAAAACCCTTTACTATTCAAATAACTTGTAATGGACATATTATATTATAACAGAATATATTTTTTCCTTAATACTCAACAATTGTTTTTCCCACCATAATAGAAGATTATCTTGTAATTCTTGTAACTTGTCATAATTTTGTAATAGGTCATTACATATTTTAACCGCTTCATCCCATGTTTTACAATAGATAAATGGTATTACATTATTATTATAATTAAATGTATTATTAATTTCTATTTGATCTCCTATAAGAACAGGTATAGCTCCTGCAATAATTGCTTCATAAATTCTAAAACAATCTAAACTATGATATCCGCGTCCACTTAAAACAAATATAGAATCATTATAAATATTAAATACATCGGAAGGTAAATAATATTGTTTAGTAACATCCCAATCATTATGTACATTTTTTAAAAAAGTTTTTGTCATATTTTCTTGAAAAATATTGCACATTTCTTCTCTATCTTGTTTAAATTTCCCAATAAATGAACAATTTATAGTTTTCTCTTTTATTTTTTTAGGTATTATATGAGATGAGTTTTGTTGTTTTAAATAGCCAGTTGCATATCCTATTGGTAATTGAAAACTGTTACTTGGATTATTATACCATTGAAAATAATGTTCTTTGAACATTAATTTTGTATAATTGGCTAATTTATTCCAATGATTTCGATTTCCATGCTCATCTTTTAGTAAAAAAAGTACTAATGGTTTAATAGTTTCAACTAATTTAATAGCAACATTAAAATCTATTTCAGGACATGAAATAGCTAATATATTATTATTTATCAAGTCATTACGATTTAATAATAATTCTAGATTTGTTTCGGTAAAATATTCTAATTCTAAGTTTTTAATATCTGATAATATATCATATTTAATAAAATCAAATGCCCATAACGAAGAACCCCAAGATTGAAATAAAAATTTCATTATATATATTATATAGTTAATTATATATAAAATATTAGTTTATTATTTAATTAGTATGAATTTCGTTAGGTAAAAATAAAAAATCAGGACCTTGTATATTTAAAATATCATATCCTAAATCTAATATATTTTTATATATTGATTTAGTATAATTTATATCAATAGAACCCAGATGATCTTTCCATACCTCAATAATAATAACTGGTCTACATTTTTTAATTGTATTAATCGCTCCCTCTATTACCAATGTTTCATAACCTTCTACATCAATTTTCATAAAATCTAATTTATCTAACTGTAATAAATCTATTGTCGTTAAATCTACTACAATATTTTTATCAGTAGGATTTATCCAAACAGGTTTCCCCATTGGATTATTATTAAGCCCAGAACTACCGGGATTATTTCCAGAAATCCACAAATATTCAGTACTTCCTTCTTTATCCGCAACTCCTTTTTTGTAAATAAAGGCATTATTGATATTATTTAATTCTACATTTTTAATTAATACATCATATGTATCTGGCAAAGGTTCAAACCCATAAAATGTTTTACATAAAGAAGCTAATGGTATAGAATGAGTTCCTATGTGACAACCACATTCAATTACAATACTACTTTTATTAACATATTTTTCAAAAATTGGATGCATATATGATTCCCAAACCTTATGTTCTTTTATAACATTTGATATAAGACAATTATCCAATATATAGAAATTAAACTTTTTATTTAAAGTAGTAATCTCGTAGTAATCTGTCATATATATATACTTATATATATCTTTATATATAAATATATACTTAATTATATACTTAATTATATACTTAATTATATACTTAATTATATACTTAATTATATTTTTTAATTATATTTTTTAATCATAAAATGTCACTTATAAATATTATGCACTCCAGTGTTTTACATTTTGATAATTGTACATTAATAATTTATCATTATTAAGATTGTTATCACCTCTATAAATTAATGTATCAAACATAGGCGTCTCTCTGTATGTGTCCAAATATATAGAATCATTTATAATTTTTCTTAAATTAGTTAATTGTTCATGATTAGGATAACGATCATACATTCCATTTCCAAGTCCAAGTAAAAATTCTGTAACAGCAAAATAATAAGTACATGGTCCTAAAATTAATATATTAGTACAACCACTTCTTCTACCTTCTAGATTTAATTCAATAGCTCTTTTATGTATAATATTTTTAGAACAACTTATCATAATATCCTGTGAAAAATCTATATCAAAATGCATTGGCAAAATGCATTTAACATTAGGTTTTATTATCTCTCTAAATGGTATATTACAAAAACGGTCAATATCACAATATATACCACCTTCATTATATATTTTAAGTAACCTCCATAAATCTGTTTTTTCTACAATATGTTTATGTTTAATTAAATCATAATCATGTTGATCAATATTTTGTTTAATGTATTCTTCTATATCATTATCATCATTTATTATAAAATTATATTCTGGATTTAAATCTCGTAAGTTTCTAATTCCATATTTTATTATATCAAAATCACAATCTATGACATTTTTATTTTTCCAACTTATATGTATATTTTTTTCAATATTACCATATGTTTCAAAAATCTTATCTATATTCATTATACTATAGTTATTATAGAAAAATTATTTTTATTAATCCATTCTTCATCCATTTCCACATTTATTCCATCATTGTATTCTATTTTTGTAGCATGTTCGCAGCCGCCATATTCGAGGGATTGATACACTAAAGGTTTCCTTAAAGCATATACATTATAATAAGGTTGTATTTGGGCAAAAAATATATCCCATATTTTATCTGTAAAAAAAGCTTCATCATTACATTTTTGACATGCAAGTAATCCTTTAATAGAACATATAACTATACCATGTCCTGATAACATATTTGAAATTTTTATTATATCATCATTGATTGTTTTATAGCATACTTTATTACAATGTGTATCTTTTTGCATGCCACATATTGATAAACCAATAAATAATATATCAGCATCATCCGGAATTTCTAAAGACTCTGGAAATTCTCTATATTTTGTAGCATCATCTTCAAGTAGAATAAATGGTTGAAAGGGTTTATGTATATCTTGATTTTTTGTACCTATATCAAGCATTCTACTAAATCCAGAGGCGATTGATTTATTTTTACCGCATCCTACGCCTGGATTAACTTCAGTAATATTATATGAACCAAATTCTTCTAGCATATGATTTTTTCTAAATATATTATTGTGTGTTAAAAAATAGTATTTGCTTTCATTTAAATTTATTTTCATTTTATATAATAAGTCAATTTTTTATATTTTATTTTATTTTATTTTATTTTATTTTATTATATTATATTATATGTTTATTACCTTATTATGTATATATTCTTAAAACCCCAGTTCATAACCATTATCGGCGCCGACATCGACCGGTAGGATATTTATGGCGTTGCTATGGATGGTCAAGTTATCCACCGAGCAGACGCCTTCATCGCTTTTCTGGACGCCTTCAAAATGTTCCTCGATAAACTTCGCATCATCTTCTGCTACATATTCTTCAGCTGGGACTTGGGTTATTTTATCCAAGTCCAGTAAGACCTGGAAGGCGCTTGTTCCAAAGTACCCTTCCTGTCCGCACATGACATTGGCTGAGACCCCCCGCATCGTATCGAGGATGCCGTGTCTGGCGGCTTTCAAGAACATTTCTGGCGTTTCCTCAAAGGATGCTTTGGCGATCGGACCAATATCATCACCATTAATTCCGTGCCTGAATATCGATACAAGCTTATCATTACACGTCATCCGGTCACACAAGACACTCAAGTGATGATAGTTAATATAAGTACTATCAAATTCAATCACTTCACTAATTTCATTGAGAATAGATTGGCGCGCGGCTTCCACTCCCATGACGCGGTAAATTTCTTGAATATCTGTCGTGTACGTACGCGTCGTGTCGATATAATCAAGCGAGAGGAGATCCATCAAATTCGTCCCGACCGTGTCCACGACCCATGTTTCTTTCTTCACATAATTTCCATCGAGTGGGAGCAAACTATCAATTATTTTTCGCGGTATGACTTTGCCAATGTTATTAATACCGCGCAAAATCAGATTATCTAAGAGGGCGTTTTGGAAGGTCTTTAATAGATATATTTCATCGGATTGATCTAGAGGATTTTGCTTCATGACCCCCTTTTTCTTACTACCTAGTGCATTAATTAACCGTAAGCGGAAGACGAGCTTGTCGCTATTGTAGTCCGAGAAGACACAGGACACCTGATCGCGATAGGCATTCTTAATGGCGAAATGGACATCATCCATGGTCAAATTGCGATCGAGCATTTCTTCGACATTGAAGGTGAGACGTATAATCCATTTGGATTTGCTATCGTTTATGGTGTTGGATTCTTCGCCTGATTTATTTCCTTCTGCGTCCGTATTCATGCAATCATCCACCATGTTTTCAAACTCCTTGTACTGTTCCATGACTTCCCGGTCTTCCTCAATCAACGTATGCATATCATCCGGGTCAAAGCAAATCTTCACCGTCTCCACAATCGAACTTAACTTTGTGTGTTCTAATTTATACATGAGTGTTTTGGCATTTGCTTGGTCCTGTTCTTCATTCGGAAAGAGATACACCGTACAGGAAGGATTTTTCGTATTCTCCGAGAGTGAGAGGATTTCTTCAATCCGAGGCAGACCACGCGTGACATTTGATTTACTCGCTACACCAGCAAAATGAAACGTATTCAGTGTCATCTGAGTCGTCGGTTCACCAATCGATTGTGCCGCGATCATGCCGACCATTTCACCGGGTGCCACAATCGCCTTCTTATACGTGAGGACTATCGTATCGATGAGAATAATCAGAGCTTTTCGATTAAAGCGCTTCACCATCAATAAGTCCTTGGGGTTGAGATAGTAGTAATATAGGGCTTTAAATAGTGCCGTGGGCGGGACATAGTGAATGAGGGATATAGTCTTGTAACCGCTATCGATGATTTCAAAGGCTTCGAGGGGCGTAATGTCCACCATGGAATTGACATTAATATATTGTTGTCCCTTGATATTATTGATGATATATGAAAAGGCAACCGGAATTTGTACTACTTTATTATCCTTGTTGCCAAAGACCTTCTTAATCATGTCTTCCCTCACTTGGATCATCATGTCAATGAGTTCCTTGCATTTGAAGCTTAAGTCACCGCTCTGCTTCTTTAAACGCTTAATAGTGGGTTTAGTATAAGCCGTCGTAAACACGTCGTTTTGTTTACTGTCATCGAGAGGCATTTGAAAGTGGGCGTATATCTCTTCCAAGGTCATTTGGGCGAGCGGCAAGATTTGTTTCTCCACCCTGACCGTGTCAAAACCATCCTCGCCATAAGAGTATTGGATGATTTTGTTTTGGTTATTGCGCACTGTCATATCGTATTCGACTTTCAAGTCTTCCAAGCCTTTAATCAAGCGCCGTTGAATATAACCGGTTTGCGAGGTTTTGACGGCTGTATCAATAATACCGATACGACCGCCCATGGCGTGAAAGAAGAGTTCCTCCGGGGTTAAGCCTGAGATGAAAGAGTTTTCGACAAACCCGCGCGCCGAGGGTGAATCGTCGAACTTGGTGAAATGCGGCAGGGTGCGGTTTTCAAAACCATAAGGAATACGTTTATTATCGACGTTTTGCTGACCGACACACGAAATCATCTGAGAAATATTCAAGTCACCGCCCTTGGATCCGGCATTGACCATGATGACGAAACGATTCTCCGCGTTCAGACTCTTTTTGCCGATTTTACCAGCGTCATTGACTGCTTTACTGAGAATATTGTTGACTTGGGTTTCGAACTCGATTTCATTCGATTTGCCAGTTTTATTATCAAAGATGCCTAAGTGAATTTGGTCGATTAAATTCTTCACATCGGCTTTCTTGCTAATAATAGTTTTTATGATATCATCATTCGTCTTCTTGTCAGCGATTAAATCACTAATGCCGACGCTAAAAGCACTGGTCTTCATATACTCGGTTACAATATTCTGGACATTGTCAATAAAACCAGTGGCTTCTTTATTGCCAAAATCATTACAAATGCGCTGGATCAAGCCGCTGCTGCCATCACCGAAGATGTCTTTGCCAATTTGCCCACGGACGTATTCGCCGTTGTTTATTTCCAAAACATTATTGGAGGTTTTATAGTCTTCTGTGTCGCCAAACCTACCGGTCTTGTGCTTTACCGTCATCGGTGGCATGATTTGCGAAAGGATATTAAAATTGCTAATACTTTCTGTTTCTTTTTTATTTTTATCTTTTTCTGTTTTTTCTTGTATTTTTGATATATCTACCTTGTCATAACACATGAGTAAATTCATTGCCTGACGCGGTGTAAAATTAATATTTTCTCTAGTAAAACGATACGCTCCTAATAGCGAATCTTGAAAAATCCCAACAATAGTTTTATTATTTGCTGGGCTAATAACTTGCCAGGTTACTGCCGCTAAATTCCTCAATTCAGCTTCACTTTCCGGGTCTTGTGGCATGTGTAAATTCATCTCATCTCCCAATGAGGACCCCCAAACTTTCGCAAGGGGACAGACTGTATCTTAAGCAAACTCAGGTTGATTAGACCTTCATAGTTCACCAACACCCGTTCAGTCGTTGAAGGGCTACCATTTCCTATCAAAACGGAATTAGGTAGTCTCACTGCGGATTGCCCAATCCCTAACATTGTTACCATTGGGTACGGCTATTAACCGTGTTCCCTTTTACAATTTCTCATAAAAGGTGGTAGTTAGGGCTCTAAGGGGTTTCCCGCTGCAAGGTGTTTCGCCAATTGATTCTTTAAATATATAATAAATTCCCTAGCATCTTCTTTACTTTCATCTAAGGAAATATGAACACCACCAAAATCTGTTTTTTTTCTTTCTATATAGACATACCAACCGTATTGTTCTTTATTTCTGTTCAATGGTTTAATATATTGTTCGATATCATCATCGATCTTTGTAATATTATTAAACCTCTGAATTTTTTTATCTTTAAAATATTTTTTAACACCATCTGAAACACGTTTTTTACTCTCATCACTATGAGTAAATACACTTCCACCATTTTTAAGATTGTACCCACCAGGAAACAAGCTATTATAGTGTTTAATATAATGTATTTCTCTATCATTAGCTTCATTAATTTCACAACATTCAATCAATTCAACTACAAAATCTGATACGCCGTATTTTCTTATGGCGTTGTTCAAATAATGCGATTGATTTTTCTTTGTTGAGAAAGCTTCTGATACATGACATCTAAATCTTCCATCGTGTCCATATGGTCTATATTTTTTGTGGTTTAATATATGTGAAACCGCTTGCCCTACATATATGTTACCAGTAGTAAGGTTAGTTATTTTATAAATTTCACAATATCGGTCGGTTGGATTATCTAATATTTCGTTTGACAGTTTGGTTCGTTTTGATGGTTCCATTATTATTATATATATTTTATTCTTTATATAGTTTTAACTAAAGAATCAATTGACTAGGAGGTTGCACGCTTTTCACGCCTCCTGTTTTTGACAGAGAATAAGTTTATCAAAATCCGCATTGTAGGGCCGCGTTGTCGCGAGGTTCATTCTAAAAGTATCACCTACGGGCATCACCTTAACAATATGGCACATCATGGACATCCGATGTAACGTCGGTTGCCGATTAAAGAGAATGGCATCTCCATCCATCATGTGCCGGTGAACAATGTCGCCCATTTCAAGTTTAATAGAGTTGCGGTCTACATAACGCAATGAAATATTGTCTCCATTTTTCTTTTCCAAAATTTTCGCTCCCGGGTACTCATCCGGACCATTCTGCACGAGTTTTTGCAGGAACTGGCGATTGCGTTTATTCACGATGACTGGCTTCGTAATATTCTGCGCAATCTTCATCGGCACGCCCAATTCTTCCATGCCGATATTCGGGTCGGGCGTAATAACCGAACGGGCACTATAATCCACTCGCTTCCCCATGAGATTCCCCCTCACACGCCCATGCTTTCCATTCAATCGCTCTTTAATAGATTTGAGCGGACGCCCCGACCGCTGCGCTACTGCCGCCACGCCGGGTATTTTATTGTCCACGAGCGTCGCCACATAGTATTGCAAGACCGTGGTCCAATCATTAATTACATTCGCATTTGCATTCGCCTGGATCTTCTCCTGCAAGGTCTTATTGGTTTTCACGATATTCACTAAGATATGAGTAATATCGTCTTCACTCCGCTGCTGCGAATCGACTTTCACAGAGGGTCGCACCGCGGGCGGCGGGACGGCTAACACCTGACAAATCATGGAATCTGGGCGCGACCACAACGGACTAAAGCCCATAAAGGTGACATCTTCATCCGTAATTCGCCGAAAGAGTTTGAGGACAATTTCGGGCGTTAAGTTCATATTTAAACGCGCCGAATCGTCGCCGGTTAAGCCATCAATATTATCCCATTCGGCATTCAGAGTGGCTAAACCTTCCTTGCTAATTTTCTTCGGTTGCTTGCAGCCGCAGCCATCGCCGGTGTCTTCACCGCAGCGCTTGATTTTACTGGCAATGGGGAAGACAAACTGCCAACGATCTTCGGCTGACATTACAACAATATGTTTGTATTTCGTCTTACTGATGAGTAATTTACTACATTTGATGCATACGCAACGTAAAATTTTCATAATGGTGCTCAGATATTGGATATAAAATATTGGTTTTGCTAGTTCAATGTGTCCAAAATAACCCGGGGTTTGAATATGATCTAAACCATCGGAGGGACAAATAAAACCGGGGTCTTGTACCCCCATGCGCGGATCGCATAAGCCGCCGATGACGGGTTTATTATTGACATAGGTATCGCGGCTGGTTATTTCCGCCATAGAGGCTTTCCGTTTTTCTTCATCGGAGAGAATACTAAATTGAATTCCGATAATTTTGGATGCCGTTTTCTTTTGCATGATACCTTTTGTGTTTTGAGCCATGATACTTCTTATATTAACATAATAATATTTAGATTGTTTTAATTCAATTTTATATTATACACAACCTTTAAAAATATACTTTTAGGAAAAGTATAGCAAAATACAACACCCTTGGGATTTTATAATCGCAATAAATATTAGCATCACAAATATTAGCATCGCATATTACAACCTTAATGGTATATTATTAAATTTTAAAGGGTATAAATATAAAAACATATAATGTATTATGGTAAACTTTATTAGATTTAGTTCACTAATTATAAATACTGCAAAAATAAGTAGAATAGAAATTCAAGAGAATAAATATTTTATACATATAATGAGTCATAATATTGATGGGTTTTTTGTATTTACAAATGGATATATAAATACAAACCATGAAAAAATAGAAGTATGTAAAGTTCAACATCCAACAGATTATGATAATTTAACCGAGTGGATTAACAAGAATAGTTAATATTTGCTGCGCTTATATTTGCTGCGCTTATATTTGCTGCGCTTATATTTGCTGCGCTTATATTTGCTGCGCTTATATTTGCTGCGCTTATAAAATTCCCAAGGATGTTATATGTTTGGCTCAACCTTTTTCAAAGGTTGTTGTTTGGCTCAACCTTTTTCAAAGGTTGTATTTTGCCACACTTTTTTTAAAAGTGTTTTTTTGAAAAGTGTTTTTTTAAAAAGTATATATATAATAATAATATAAACGTTTATTATTATATAATATAATTCAATGTCAGATATGGCTCCTCATAAATATAATACACGATCTAAGCAAAATGCATTAGTAAATAAACAAGTGTCTCGGCAATTAACATATAAAATAGAAGAGTCTTCAGAGGATGATATGTCTGGGGACGAGGATATGTCTGGGGATGAGGATATGTCTGGTGATGAGGATATATCGGATGATGATGATATGTCTGGGGACGAGGATATGTCTGGGGACGAGGATATGTCTGGGGATGATGATATGTCTGGCGATGAAGATGATCTTTTATCTGAAGATGAAGAGAATTTTATTGTCAAAGATAAAGGTAATAAAACATTTAATAATCAGGCATTCCAAGATTTACTTGGGGAATTATTTCCTTCTAAATATATGAAGAATAAACTTGATAAGAATAAGAATAAAACTAAACACAATCGTTATGATAGAGAGAAATGTCCTAGCCCAGAACCAACCGATATTTTAACAGGACCTAATAAAATTTGCGCAAGTCCTAAGAAAAAAGGGTCTCATAATAATAATAATAAGAATAAATATAACAAGGATAAATATAAAGTTGAAGAACCATCATTAAGCCCAAGTAAAATGTCAAATTTTAATGTCATTTTTACAATTAATCCCTTAGATCTTAAACATAAAAACATAGAAGATTTTGAAGATTATCATTCTTCTAGCGATTCTGATTATGACCCGGAGATGGAAACAGAAGAAGAAGATTTATCGTCGGATGATGAAGACATGGAAGATCAGGATGAGAAAGAAGATGAAGAAGAAGAAGATGAGGATGACGAAGAAATGGATGAAGACATGGGTATGGATAAGAATGTATTTATTTCGAGTGTAGATAAATCGAGTGTAGATAAATCGAGTCTAGATAAATCAAATAAGCGTACACATGCTACAAATAAAAAGATTTTAAATAAACAAGCCCGTTTGTGTAAGAAGCGCAAATTTAAAAATACCTTGAAGTTTCGCGATCTCCTACAACAAAAAAATGTCATGAATGATGTCAATTATTTTCAAGAGAAAATGTCCTTGGAGGAACAGGACGCGGTGTTAGAGCAAATGGCGGAAATTAAATCCATCATTGAGATTGATAAACCTTACCGCCTAGCTTTACTCGAAGCCACTATTCCGCCCCGTTTTAAAGCCTCCGCCTACAATAAACTCTCATCATTGAAAAATATGGAACCCGGCTGCAGTGAATACAATAAAATTCGGCATTGGGTTGACGATTTTATGCGTATCCCCTTTAATAAAATTAATCATCTACCAGTGCGCATTGAAGATGGTGTAGATAAGTGTCATGATTTCATGGAACAGGCTAAAAATACCCTCGACAAAGCCGTCTATGGGTTAAACGACGTGAAGCTCCAGGTGATGCAAATGGTGGGGCAGTGGATTACCAATCCGGATGCGATAGGCAACTCCGTCGCGATTGAAGGACCGCCGGGGACCGGGAAGACCACCTTGGTAAAAGAAGGCATCAGTAAAATCCTGAACCGCGAATTTGTCTTTATTCCTTTAGGTGGCGCGACCGACAGCAGTTGTCTCGAAGGACATTCCTATACATATGAAGGATCAAGCTGTGGGCTCATTGTGAAGCAGTTGATTCAGTGCCAGAGCATGAACCCGATTATTTATTTCGATGAATTGGATAAAATTAGTGACACGCCGAAGGGGGAAGAAATCGTGGGGATTTTGACGCATTTGACCGATACTTCGCAAAATACCAAGTTTCATGATAAATATTTTGCGGAATTTGATTTCGATTTAAGTCGTTGTGTATTCTTCTTCAGTTATAATGATCGCAGTAAAGTGAGTAAGATTTTATTAGATCGGATGCATTGTATTATGACGAAGGGCTATGAACTGCCGCAGAAGACTATTATTGCGAAGGATTATTTACTACCGAGGATTCGAGAGCAGGTGCGTTTCAAGTTAGAGGAAATTCTGCTGCCGGATGAAACAATTGAACATATTATTAATTCGCATACGCATAAAGAAGATGGTGTCCGTAATTTGAAACGGTGCTTGGAGATTATTCATACGAAACTGAATTTGTATCGGTTGATGAAACCCGGGACGAATTTGTTTGAGAGTGATATGTCGATAAAAGTGGAGTTTCCTATCAATATTACACCAAAAATTGTCGATAAACTTATAAAGAAAAGTTCAGAATCAGGTGGATCATGGCAAAACATGTATTCTTAATATATCTACTTTTCAATAACAATTTTTTGTAATTCTCTACAATTCATTGTTATATTCAAAAATCTATTTGTAATAATTTGATTTACGTTGAGCTGTTTTTGCATTTCATCGTAAATATATAAAAAATTGGTATTTATTATTTTATATTGTTGATCACGGGTAATCTGTCTCTGTAATAAAAGATAATCACTCACTGTTGCCGGACATTTTTTGGATAATTCGAGTAATTTTATATCGATCGTTTGTTGTTTATGTAATTGCTCTTTTCTCTCATTAAACATGCTAAATAGATTCATATATAATATTCTAATATTTTCTAGTCTTATGTTTTCTAACCTTCATATGCTTCGTATGCTTAGTATGCTTCGTAACCCTATGCTTAGTAACCCTATGCTTCGTAACCGTACGCTTCGTAACCCTATGCTTCGTAACCGTACGCTTCGTAGTAGCACGTTTTCTAATAGTACGTTTTTTCTTATTGACACGTCTACCGCCTCTATATCGTTGTTCTATTTCAGTATTATTTTGTTGAATACTTTTTATTTCTTCATTGCTATATTTTTTATTCAATGGACGATGATGATTAGAAAGAATTCTTTTAGAAATAATATGTCCATCCTGATCTATAGCTAATTCTTTTAACCACTCCAAGCGTCCTAAGCCATCATATGCTTCAGAAGACCCATAATGTTTCTCATAAGACATTATATATATACTTTTGAAAAAAGTATGGCAAAAAAATACTTTTAAAAAAATACTTTTAAAAAAAGTATGGCAAAAATACTTTTGAAAAAAGTATGGCAAAATGTATTTATTTACTATATAATCAATATTTTCCAATCAATATTTCCTTGGCAATCCGCCGAATTATTTTATCTTCACTATCGCTTATTTCACCATTCCCGCCGGTCGATTGTTTAATCAATTTCATATATTTATCATTTAAACGCGATTCGCCATCCAAGCTTTCAGGATAAGTACTGCTCCACAAACCCATCAATTTCATATTATTAAAAGAAATAGTCTTAATGACATATCGCAATTTGGGATTATTCCTAGCCTCTTTTTCCCATATATCATGATCCTTGACATATAATATTTCTCTCTTTGCGTCACTACAATGAATCGGTCGTTTATAAATATCCATGCTATTCAATTTATCAAGCATGATCTTCGTAATCCCTTCGACATATCCGAGTTCACCGACGCTTTCCAAATCCGACAGCTCAAGCGTAATAGAATTTGCAAAATCACTAATATTCATGGCATCTTTGCATTGCTCATTTAAGAAAAACTGGAGATTAAATGTTTTATTATGTGAATTTATATGATTATTAGTGGTATTATTATTTTTACAAACTTCTAAAACTTGTTTTTGCAAGTCAGTATTCTGTTTTTGTAATTCTGTATTACTTTTAACCATTTCCATTATCAAGTTGCTTAAAACTTTCATTTCAGCTGAGGATGTATCAAGTATATTAGTATTTATAGTTATCTCTTCTTCGTCTACGGTACATATTTTATGGTGTTTCCACAACCCAGAAGATGATTTATAAAATTTATTACATTTTTCACACGTAAATTGGTGTGCGACTTTCTCATTTCCTGGATGGAACTCGCCATTTCCATTATGCTTCTTAGTGGACAAATGTTTCTTATAATCGCTTTCTTTCCTACATGCATAGTGGCATTTTTTACAACTGAAAATATTGGCGAGTTTTGGCGACAATTCTATTTCCATGGCTTATATTATAGATCAATATATAAACATGTCTAAACCATTTATATAAAAAATAATTTTTCTTATCATCACAAATATTTTCACACATAAATCAAAAATGAGAGCATCTTCTAGCAAAACGTGTTTTTTTCAGAATTCATTGGCATCGGAGAGCCCTAAATGAAAAAAGGACATTTTAAAAATGTCCAAAATGAAAAAAGAATCGTCAGAGCTGGAAGAAAAAAAAAGACGATTTTTCTCTCTTTTATATTTTGAGAGCATATATGCTGTAAAAATGAAAATACAAAAAATTTACAAAAAAATTACAAAAAAATTACAAAAAAATTACAAAAAAATTACAAAAAAATACAAAAAAATTACAAAAAAATTACAAAAAATTACAAAAAATTACAAAAAAATACAAAAAAATTACAAAAAATATAAAAATTACAAAAAATTTACAAAAAAACATTATAAAATTGAAATGATTTATTATTTATTATTTATATGTATTTCTTAACGCGAGCAAATAAAATGGCTACCCAACGGGCAATCACACGCGAAATGGCTACACGCTTTATTAATATTTATAATACTTCTGGGGAAGTAAATGATTTTATCAAAAAATGTTTCGACCAGGACGAATGTATCAAAGAATTCTGTAACACCAATTACAAAAATTTGCGGGAGATGAAGTTTTTCCTCCATATAATTAACTTTGCAATTCTTAAGTTAGGAAAGGAAGATCATGATAAAGTCAGCAATATAAACTACTGTCGAGAAGAATTGGGCGTTCCGATGCTGACTATTACGTATTTAAACGCCGCAAATGAAAATTATCATTTGTCAAATAAAAAAAAACATTCACATTATTGGCGGTCTTTATTACATGAAGAGCTAAGTGACATGGCTTTTGAGGAAAACACATGCGCCATTTGCAATTATTCCAGTAATAATTGTCCCGACACAATTGCATTCTTCTATAGCACGTCATTTGGTTTAAATACTCCGGTATGTTATGAGTGCGTCATGTCGGATGGTAATGGCGATCCGCTAATGGTGATGAATGCAAAGGATATTGATGACAATGAAGATGAGACGGACTATGTGCCCTCGGATGATGATGAAGCAGAGGCTAGCGCTAGCGCTAGCGCTAGCGCTAGCGAAGCAGAACCAGCAGAACAAGCAGAACAAGCAGAACAAGCAGAACCAAGCGCTATCGAAGAAGAAGAAAACCAAG
>Ga0114974_10001898_pt1 | contig 16315 bp, 36 predicted proteins | sample S_130206_EF_Meta_FD_87318 | JGI IMG/M metagenome (GOLD analysis project Ga0114974, IMG submission 87318) | Freshwater microbial communities from Lake Simoncouche, Canada to study carbon cycling - S_130206_EF_MetaG | ecosystem: Environmental > Aquatic > Freshwater > Lake | place: Lake... | reverse complement strand
CAACATCTTCACTTTGTAAGATAACAAATATTACTTGAAATGCTTAAATATGTATGAACAAAGAAATTGATTAAAAAAAGAAATTGATATACTTATAAATAGATTATCAATACTACAAGAACAAGAAAAATATTATTTTTGACTCGAGAATAAAATAAAAGAAAAAGAAGAGATTAAAAATAATATAGAGTGAAAAATAATTACACTTGAACTTGAAGAAAAAAGAATCAGTAAAAATATAAAAGAAAATACATATATTTTACAAGAAATTTGTACAAAAAAAACTATAATATCGGAAGAAATAAAAGAACTTGAACAAGTAAGAAAGAATGAAAATAAAAAACTCTTTGAACAAAAACAGAAAAATAAAGATGTAATGGAAGAAATAGAAAAAGAAATGTATATAAAAACAAATGAAAAAGAGGAAATTATAACAAAGATTGAAAAATTAAAAAATGAGTTATCAGATTATAAAAATACTATAAAATATATAAAAGAATCTGATATACAAGAAATAGAAAAAAATAAAATATATCTAAAAAATATAAAAGATGAAATAAATATAAAAGAACAAGAAAAACAAGAATTGATTGACAATATAAAAGAAATAGAAGAAGTGTATAAATGAAAATTAGAAAATTATATATTAACTTTATAAATTATGACTGCATGATTTGAAAATAAAAGAAGTACAATGTCAGGGGTTTGAGACATGACAAAATCAGTATACGACCCTGCCAATTGAGCAAGACAGGTTGCTTTCGATGATAGTGTCGTTCATGATACAGGAAATGAAACAATAGATTGAGATAAGACCTTTACTTGAAACACAGCAACAAAATCACTCAATGTAACTTGAACAGGTTGAAATTGACATATACATTTAAAACACCAATCATCTGACGCTACTGCAACATGAGCAAGTACGGCTATTTTTGCAGACAACAATTGAAACTTAAAATATAAAAATGCTTTATTAAGTTATGTTACTTTTTTAACAAATAGCAATATAGCAGATAGGGTTTATACATTCCCTGATACTACTGGTACGGTTTTATTAGATAATACGGTATGACCATTAATTAATTCATCTACAGCAAAAACAACTCCAGTTGATGCTGATATGTTTTGATTGATGGATAGCGCATCAAGCAATGTACTTAAAAAACTGTCTTGGTTGAATGTTAAAGCTACATTAAAAACATATTTCGATTCTCTTAGTACAACATTAATCAATAAAACAATTGATTTTTGAAGTAATTTTATTACTTGAACAAAATCAGACTTCAATGTTGCCTGTACTGATGGAAATTTTGTTTATATATGAGATGTACTTTGAACTCCAACATCTTGAACATTAACAAATTGTACATGATTGCCTGTTGCATGAATTACAGCAAGTACGAGTACGGCATTATGAGTTGGTTCAATAGAACTTTGACATGCAACCGATACAAGTATCACAAGAGTGAGTGCGTGAGTAGTAGCAGTAGAATGAATCCCTGTTATTATTGCAGGTTCAACAACAGTTTGACAAGTACCTACAATCACAGGGGCAAATACATATTCTTGGCAAACACCTTCTACATGAGGTGGATTTTGGACTGCAATGCCTTGAACTCCAACAAGAACATGAAACACAACCTTTACAGTTACATGAGATGTAACGGCTTATGTTGCAAAATGAATGGTTATAAAATGGACTGAAAGTAGTGCAATTAAATGTGCTTTTGTTTCAATTCCTTCTACTTATTCTGCACCTAATACAACTATTACGATAGTATGAGATACTATGGCAAGTATAGATGCTTCTAGTCTAAAATATTCTATGTTATGATTAGATATAGAAGACTTTAATATTGCTTGAACTATTTGAGCAACTGCGACGGATGTAGCAAGAACATATTGCGCACCATATCCTATGAGGGTATTGTGAGCTGATTTAGATGTATGAACAGCTTGAACAACTAATAATACAACTGTAGACATTAATAAAAATTGAAATACAATGTTTACAACAAAACCAACCCTTGCGACAACTGTCTGAGCATCTCCTTTGCCTTTTACGGCTGATAGTGGAACGAGTCTTGCATTAAATAATAAAGTAACAATTGATATTGATGCAATACAAACAACTTCTGCAATAGACTTATATGTACATCTTTATTTATTCCCAACAAGATATTTAAGTCTTGCTTAATTCTTAACATTAAAAATTATGGCATTATGAAATTATCTTTGAGCGTGAAGTTGAATAACTAAATGACTTTATCATCTCGATTGAAATGCAAATGATAGTAGTGGAAATGGGGTAAATGGAACAGCGACAAATATAATATGGACATGATGAATTATATGAAGTTGAAGTGCATCATTAACATGAACTAATTCACATATAATTATAAATGATGCTTTATGATTAACTACTAGTTCAAGTAATACATTATCATTTATAATTAAATCAACCTCAGCTTCATGAACGCAATATATTACAGATTGGTGTACTACTTCATGAGGAAATAGAAGAATTGTATTATATTCAGTATCTTGAATTTTATACATTTATTCATCGTGAGTATCTGGAAGTAGTACAGGATTAAATATAGTAAACAAAATATTAAGAATATCTTTAGTTCATACACCTTCAACTGATTATGTTTATGTAAATTGAGCTTTGCTGACTTCAATTGCTTGATGAAGTATATGAATCCCATATAATCAATTATGATTATGAACTCCTGTTGATTCTACATTAGTAGCACAATTTATTTGAATTATAGATGAAGCAATAGTGGAGAATAGAGCATGGAGTGCAACTGAAATAAAAAAATACTATACATATTCTAAATGATTTTATTAATAATTAAAATAATATGAAAAATATATTTTGAACTGTCCGTTATCAAAGATTAAATAATAATGTAGACTTATGAAATGTAAATTTAAATGGAAATTACACGCCATCTTTTTATCTCAATAATGCTTTTTCCGATAGAGTAAAACAAAATATCATTACAAATTTGTACGATATGAGTATAAATGAAGATAATTATACGTGAACACTTCCTGTATTCTGAATAGATTGAACTCCAACATGAGAAACATTCCCTGTACTTGATAGAGTTTTCTTTTTATCATATAATGATAAAATAAATCCTGCATATTGAACAAATAAAGATTCAATTGTATCTTCTCTTGTACAAGTTGGAAACCAATTTGCAATGAAAATAATGAGTATAGAAGAGGTGATTTGATTTATAAAAATGTTTACAAACTTAAAAGAAGTGGCTCCTTGAAAATTTTTCCTTTCAGAAGATATTATATGAAAAACTAAAATGTATTTAAATATAAGAGAAGAGGGAGATATTATAACTAATGAGTAAAATATGTTAAAATTCACAAACGCAGTCAAATTAACCACTAATTGACTTTTACAAAAAATAGATGACGAATTTTGGAAAGTAAAATCACAATTCATATGGCATATGGATTACAAGAATAAAAACTATTCTGCCATTGTTAATGAATGATTTACAACAAACTTCGGCAGTATTCCTTGACCTTTTAGATGATTCTTTGATTTTACAAAAATCTCTTACATCTTGCATGATTATCTATATAGCAAAGAGGCAAAAATAAAAGTAATGGAAGATTGAGAATACCGTTTTATAAAACCAACAAGACTACAAGCTGACAAAGCACTCGCATCAGCATTGCTTGTTGAAAAAGAAAACAAAGTAAAAATATGGTTTATTTTTAGAGGGGTAAGATTATTCGGTAAAAAACACTTTCATGCATAAAGAAATTATTGACCAAAATCATAAATTCGTTAGAATACGCAGGTATATGGCGATTACAGCATGAGTCATGCTTATATTCAATCATTTTATACAATTCTTTATAAATATTGAAAGAATAAAGGCAATGGAAAAAACAATGCTAGCTTTCTATGTATGCTGTGTAATAGTTATCTTACTCTATGTTATCTCTGTCATTGTACAAGATACTAAAGTATTTCCACATATTTTGGAAATAACGAAAAAAATAATTGATAAAAACATAAATTAGATATAATAAATATAATATATATTAAATATAAAAAATGGATAATATTAAGGAGTTATTAGACCAATTCGCAAATATGTGGAAACCATATTTTGAAGAAAAATTTAAAAACATTGAGACAAAAATGGAAATGAAATTTGAGCATACAAATGATAAAATTGAAACATTAAAAACAAAAATGTCACATATAGAAACTCAACATTCTTGAGAAATATGAGAACTGAAAAAAAGAGTCTCTATTTTAGAAACAGATAAAGAAATTTCGTTATGAAGACAAGATGCAAAAAAAGAAAACTCAGGTTTCATAAAATGGCTAATTTCAAATACTCCTAGTTTACTCATGCTATGAGCAATGATTATATATTTAATACAGAATTTCAAAAAATAAAAAAAGCCTTTAATTAGGCTTTTTCTTTGGAACAAATGTGAGTGTTCCTTTCTTTTTTGTTGGATTTTTTGGTACAACTGTAAGTGTTCATTTTTTAGCCATATTAAAATCATTTAAAAATTAAATGCCGTTCTTTCGCTAGTATGTATATCATATAAACCATACCAAAAACAAAAGATAATCAATAACCAATACCAATTGTAAACATTTTTTCTAAAAATCAACTTATTTTATTTCAATATTTCTTTATCTTATTTTTTGCCACCATATACTCATTATAAGCGCTATTGATTATCTCAATAGAAACATTCTCTTTTTCCATAACATCCAAACAAAAATCCATACATGTAGCCTCTTCATGAGTAAAATTTAAATACTTATCCAAATCAAAATAAATATCAAGTTTCGTGTATGTAACATTACTATCTACAATCTTATCGTACTCGTCATACGTATATTGTTTTACTTCCCCATTTTTAAACTTATCTCAAACAATATCGTACTCGTAAGAATAGATAAGCTCTTTTTGAGTATCTAAAAAAGCCCAATGCTTAAATTTAGCTTTTCAAAGAATGCTTTTATTTAAACTTTTTACTAAAATAATCATATTATTTTTTATTATCAAATATTTTTAAAAGTCTTTCTTCATTCAGTAAGACATCTTTTCAATCATAGATTAAATCAATTTCTTCATTTGTTAAAAATGAAGTGTATCCTTTCGGCATTCAAGTATCTTTCAATCTTTCTAAAAATAATTCATCATTTTTTACTTTTATATTTCATTTATAATCAAAGAATATATCAGTATTCATAGTTATTGCGTGAATAATAGCTTCACTTCATTTTATTAATTCTTTTTTTCATTTAAAAAAATAAAATAAATAAAATCAAGAACTAACAAGTAAATGAGATTTTAAAGTTATTTTCATTTTATTAATTCTACTTAAAATTGCATCACCCACCCATATACATCACCCACCACCATCAATATAAATTTCTCATTCAGTTTCTCACAATTCATCTAACCATTTTGTAATTTCTATAAATTCTTCTTCGTATTGTTTTTTTAAATAAAATGTTTTCATTATTTCATATTATCAATTAAATCATTTTCGTAAATATTTCAAATAATTTCACAATCTTTTCACCTGTAAGCGATTTCATTTTCCGTTGGGCATCCTTCTTTTGGATTATTCCAAACAATAACAAATGCCCCCTTTGCATCATCGTATTTTACAACTCAAGAATCTTTATACATTTCAAAATATAAAATATCTCAATCAAATATATTTTTATTGACTTTATCCTTCAATCCTGTATATTGCATAATTGGGTATCAGTCTCATCATAATGATAATACCCTACAATCATTCATACTATGAATTGTAGTTGTTAACCAATCATCAAATCATAAATTATCAATATTAAACATTTTTTTATCAAATTTATCATAAAATCTAAATTTTATTTCTCTCATTATTTCATATTATCAAATAAATTCTTAAACTCCCTACTTATAATTACAATCTCAAATCATAACTTTTTACAAAATTCAAGGCTCATTTCTATTAAATATCTAAATTTTCATATATCTAATTTACTCGTTTCATTCACAATTGCAGTTTCATATATTATTCCACAAAATTCAGTTTTTTCAACTCAAAATGTTCACTTTAGAAGGCAGTCTTTCGTTCTTTCCTTATCATATCATATAAAATCACTTAACTTATCTCTAATCCAGTAAAAAGTGGCATTTTGTGCTTTTGAGCGTGATTTTCACTTTAAAGGACACTTCATTACGAAATATACATCATCATTATTGAGAGATTGTGAGAATTCTTTTATTTCGCTTCATTTGTATGTAAATTTTGTTTCTTGTGGGTACATAGTTTTATTTTTTACTAAATCTTGAATTCTTATGTATTCAATCTATTCATCTCCAATATCTTATAGCTTCCTCTTCTTTTTTGTACTTTTCTGCTTCCTTTTTTTTCATTGCTATTTTAAATAAAAGATTTTTGTATTCTTCAAAATTCATATATTTTACATTAAAAAATAAAAGTCTCCTCCAATCACCTCAAGTGATTTCTTATTCTCTCTTCCAATTCAGGTTTATTTTTCATTAATCTCAAAAGCATATAACAATATGCAATTCATTTTATTTCTTTTTCGTTCATTATTCTTTAATTAAGTCATAAATAAGATTTATACATTCATCTGTTTGTTCTCTGATATGTCATTTTTTATATAATCATGTTTCTTCTATTTTTTTCCATAAATCGTTTAAAGCCCTATATTCATCAATTGTTATATTCATTTTATGATTAAATTTTAAAATTGCATCTATTTTTTGTTCTCTTGTTATCATATTATTTAATTATCTAAATAAATTTCTTACCCTCCACAAAAATCAAAAATGTTCTCACAATATCTTCTTTATTTGAGGTTTTAAAGTTTTAAAGTTAATGTCTGTGCTATATAAATCTTTTATTATTCATATTTGAATATGTTTTTTCAAAAATATTAAATTATGTTTATAGTAGAATTTTCAATTTAAATCTCTATATTTTTTTACATCATCATATATTGCTATATCAATACTTCAACAATAAATACATACAGTATCAATTAATTTATATATATTCTTATTAATCTCCCTTGTTTTCATATTTTTAAGTTTTAAATTATTAATACAACCAAATCATACCATATTTTAAAAAATAAATCAAAAATTTACACACTTTTGATTTATTTTATTACTTGACTATTTATTAAAATAACTTATCAAGTTTACTCAATATCTGCACAAGGCAGTATATAGTGATTCAAAATCATATGAGAATAAGAAGTATTAATACGTTTGTTTTCATCACATTAAGTCAAATAAATAATCAATAGGATTGTCGAGATTATCAATTAAATCTGCTTTTATATTTCTATGTAAATCAGATTTTAATACGTTTCTTCTATGTAAAAAATAATTATTCATAAAATCTTGTGTAAATATCACATCTTTCTCATTTGTAATTTCTCAATTATAAACTTCAAAAGTAGCTTGGTATCAAATAGTATCACAAATATATTTTAACTTTTCGTATTTATTCATCTTTTTTATCTTTTATATAATAAATTATATCATAAATAACTAATATTGTTAAGATTAATACAATCATAAATAATGGATGAAAAGGTCGTCAATTAGTAATACATAATAGTCAAATATAAAAAGGAATAAAAAACATTCACACATTGTATATAAAGTTTCTCATATTTATTCTTTAAATCATAAATTAAACCCATTCATAACTTCATCACACACCACGCAATACTCATTTATCTCTTGAAATACAGGAGTATATCATAAATCTATTTTTCTTTTCAAAGTATCAATTTTCTTTTGTTCTGCAGGATTCTTTGCTGTATAAGTGATTCTCTGTTTTAATTGTTCTTTTGGACTTATAAAATCAAAATTATCTCAATCTACAATTATATACACATTTGGCAAGAATACTCAATTTTTTATAAAATCAGCATAACGCTTATTATTGTAAATATTATTAATAGAAAAAGTATCTTTATAATTATCAACAAATTTTTGAACTCATCAAGTTAGTGTATAGGTAGCGAATGCGTGAGAGTATTTATAATCTTCTTTAAAAGTGTAACTGTCATTTATTTCCCCCTCATATCTAAAATCCGCTATATACTTATCACTCATTTTCCCACAAGTAACAGCCATATATCATTTATCTAACAACTCTTTATATTTATCACTACCGAATGGAATTTTTAAATATAAAGCATTTATTCAAAAATCAAGTTTTAATTTCTTTCTCAAAAATTCTGCTACTTCTGGAATACTCGACCCTTTTCAATCTTTATAAATTCAAAGCGTTGCCATTTCTCTTATATATTGGTTTATTTTATCAATATCTAGCAAAGGCTTTGTGCTATCAATAGGATTCTTTATATTAAAGTTTATTATTCTACATAAAGAATGAATTACACACTCCCACCCATTTTGTTCTGTAAGATATAGAAATTTACATATATTCTCTCGTATTGTTTGCAATACACTTGCTCAATACATTTGTTCTTCAAGTTCTTTATGTTCTATAACTCAATCGTTTTTAAATCTATCAGTAACAAATTTAAAATCTTCAAAGGTGATTTTTCAATCAAATCTCCCTGCTTTTATGTAATCAGATGTGAATGAATAAACAGAATTTCTATTTATCCATAAATTATGGAGTATCCAATATAAAAATTGTATTAGTTTAGTTTTCATATATTTTTAAATTAATTCAAATAAAATTGCATTATCGTAAAGGTCTGATTCTGTAAAGTATTCTAATTCATCGTCATATAAAAAAACTTCTCAATCTAATTCTATAAAAACAACCTTGCAACAATATTCTCAGCAATTAGTTTCCTTATATGGAATCTTAGTGATTGTATATATATTTCAATCACCATCTTTCATTGAATCTCATATTTTCATTTTTTAATCAATTATATAAAATAAATAACAAATTACCCAACTTTTTTTTAAAATTATTCTCTATAATCATCATATATTTCAAGTGAAAGCATATTTTTATCCAATATTTCTGGATATGCTTCAAGGTCGAATTCACTTAAAATAATGTATCAATTTTTTTCGATAAATTCCTTTAAATTTTCTATTTCTAAAGTCCATAAAATTTTCTCTCTTTTCAAAATTGCAAAAATGAATCAATCTTGAGTTTTCCCCCATTCTGATACATCTTCTTCTTTCCAAAATCACTGTCAATATAAAAAATCTTCTTTACTTTTAAAAGATGTTTTCTTTTTATGTTGAGATAAAATAATTTTTTCGCATCATTCAAGTGGACATTCATCTCACCATGTACTTGTTCTACTTATTATATATCTCATTTTTTAATCGTTATAATGATAAAACAAAATAATAACCCAAGCTACCATAGGAATCATAATTAGTGTTTGCATTCTCTCTTTTTTAAAAATTAAACTAGATAGTATGAAAGGAATAAACCTATCTAGTAAATTAATTGTAGCATAAAATAAAAAATAAAGCAAAAATTTGATTACTTTTTACTTTATTTTCACATTGACTTTTCTACAATATGTCGTTTGTATGCTTTTTTAGAAATCTCTAAAATATCATCATCGTGCATGCAAAAAATATATGCTAAGTCTTTTTTGGTAAAATTTTCTCTCTTCATTTTTATACATTTGTCTATATTTGCATATTGTACTGCTTCATATCTCAATGGGTTGCTATACATTCAACAACAAAAATCAAAATACGTCTGATATTCTTCTACTGTCATAATATTCTATTAGCTTATTAAAGAAGTATCTTCAATAACTTTCCCATTAAAGTAAAATTGTAATAAATAATCTTTCATATATTTTTTTAATTAAATCTAAATTTTGAATTATCAAACCCCATCTCCACCCATTTATCTATTATCTCTTCCGTCACTTCACTTTCTTTTATACTTTTTCACAAAGCATAAAATATTTGTTTTTCTTCCAAAAGAGATAAAAGTTTATATTTATAAGTAGATTTTAATTTACTTATTTCAATTCTCCCCCACATAGCTTTTTCTTTTTTAATTTCAATCGCTTTTAATTGTTCTGGGGTTTTCATATATTTTATTGCGTATTCGCGTTCAAAATCAAACATAAATTTATTTTATTCATAATAATAAAAGTTTTTCTTTATTTGCAGTGCTTATTTTATATTTCTTTCTTATTTCTTCAAGAGTAAATTTTTTTCATTCTGCAATATGTGTTTTCAATGTTTCAATGTTTTTATCTCAAATCCATTCTAATTCATCATTTTGTTTTTTTCAACTTTCTTGTGCTTTTTTTCAATCATCGTCCTCAGTTTCCAAATCTAATAAAGAAAGTAAATTATATCTGCGATAATACGTGATTTCACTTCATTTGTCTTGTGCTTTTATATTTTCACTCATTTTTATTGATGATTTCAATAATTCTCCACTTTCTGTATCAATTATAGAAGTTTCAACACTGTTCTCAATAACTGCGTGTATAACTAATAATCACAATTTTTCAAATTCTCAAGATAGTTTTTCTTGTATTTGCGAAAGAGTAGCATATTTATAATTATATGCTTTTGTATCTCTTTGTAATTTTATATTTGCTTTTTTAATCTCAAATAACTTTTTATATATTTCTTTCATTTTCATTTTTTACTAAATTAAATTGTTTTTCAAATTCACTAAATACATCATTTATAAATTTTTCTGATAGTTTTCTCTCCTCTTCATAAGTTTTTTTAAAAAAACTTATTCATATTTGCATTCATGCATTTAATCATCTATTATATGCCTCTTCTAACTTTTGAGAAAAATCTAACATTTCTTTATCGTCCATTTTTTATAATTAAGAATTAAATTTTTCTTTATACAATTCTTTCATTTTATCTTTCAAAGATTCTAACATTTCTTTATTTTCTCCACCTTTCTTTATTTCACTATTTAATAATTCAAAGAAAGATTCAAAATCTTCTTTCTGTCATACTTCGCATAATGTTTCAATCCATTTTCATATAATTGTCATATTTATTTAAAATTAATATTATATCTTTCTTTTATATAATTATGAACACCTATCCAATGTTCATGATGTTTAGTTCATATATGGTTTTGTTCTATTTTATCAATTCATTGCAAGACCTGTAACCATTCAGCCTTATCTTTACTTTTAAATAAAAATCAATATGCTGATTTACAGAATTTTTCTACTTCTTCCATAATTTAAGTTTTAAAGAGTATTTATTTCTTTTTCTCGTTGTCGAGTTTTAAAGAAATATTTTTAAGTTTTTGTATGTTTGATATTAAATTATCAAATTACACAAATATTTTAACATAAATTTAAAAATAAAGCAAAAATATTAACATTTTTACTTTATTTTTAACTTGACAATTATATATTTTTAATTTTCTTTTTATATATATAAATGTATTTTTTTATATAACGGACTTTTTTACATATTTCCTTATATATTTTTTTCTTTTCCTCCTTATCTGCTATAAGAAGAGGAAGTATTGTTTCCCATTCTTTTATTTTTGACATATTATATATTATATATTATATATTATATATTATATATTTTTTTATACAATATAAAATTTGTTATCATTATAATGATAAAAGGAATAAATCAACTGAATATAAACAAATTTAACAAAGGAGCTATAATTAAAAAATATTTCCAATTCAATGTACTTTTTTGAAAAACTCATATATATTTTTGTACAAATATGTATAAATATTTTCAATATTTGTTATTTTGAATTTTTAATAATATTTTATTTTTTTCTACTTGATAGGACATAATTTTTAAAAAAAGGAAATAAAAAAATTCAAATAGTTGTTATTGATGAAAGTAAATCACTTATGTGTCAATTTATCATTTTTTCAAAAAATGGATTTCAAAATAATGTTACCAAATAAGATAAACATAATTTTATTCATAAAAACCCAATTACAATATAAGCACTTTTTTCCATAAAAGGAAATTTATTCATAAGTATTATAAAATAATTTGCAATAAAACGCATTGCTAATATTCAAATAAATACTCACATAATTATAAGCCATATATTAGGAGTTATCGCAACTACAGCAAAAATATTATCAAGAGAAAATGTTAAATCCATAATTTCTACTAATAATACCGTTTTCCAAAATGAAAGTTGTCTTGTTTTTACTTCTCATTCATTTTCTCATCATTTAAAAAATTTATATGTCAAATATATTAAATATACTCAACCTATTAATTTTAAAAAAGTAATTTTCAATAAAAATGAAACTAATAATAAACAAATTCATCTAAAAAAATATGCTCAAAAAATTCAATATTTCAATGCTTTGCTTTGTTCTTCTTTTTTTAAATGTTTAACCATTGTGGCTAAAACACTTGCATTATCAATACTAAGTATTGCCTCTAATAAAATTATATTAATTACAATTATAATGTTATTCATACATTTAATTAAAAAATATTATAGGTGGAAAAATCCACCTATATATTATAAACTATCTCTAATTTCATTTATTGTTCAAGAAACAAAATTACCAACAGCTTTAAAGCTATAATTATTTCCACTATCTGTAATTTCTCAAACAATAATACCTGTATTATTTCCACCATTTTCTGTAAGATTGTATGTAGCAAGAATTTTGTTTGTTGTACTATCATATACAGTAGCTTTTGCATTTTTAACAAGTGCCAAAGTTTGGTTTTTAATTTCTGCGTTGTAAATATTAATACAAATTGCATATACTCCGTCATCTGATTGAGTTGCGTCCATTTCTACATATTCATCATCTCCTTCTCCAGCTCCTGTAAGATTATCTTCTCAAAGTTTAATTCCTTTGATTGCATCTTTTTTATTAAAAAATGCTGTATTTTTTGTTTTTTTATCAACAACAAATAAATCTAAATCTACATTACCATTTACATCTGAAACATCCCAAGATAAACCAACTCTAATTTTAGAAATTGCAGTTCCATCTTCTTTAACAAGATTCAATGATTCCCCCTTAGACAAATTTAAGTTTTCCATAGAAATATAATATAAAAAAATAAAATTTTATTCTTTAAAATACGTTGTCATATTATGAAAGAATATATTATAGTATATATCATTATTAAGATTTTTACATTTATCTTAATTGATACAAGATTAATTGTATTTAAAATTAATTTATATGCAAATATTTTGCATATAATATATATTGACTTTTATATATTTTACATCATTTAACTTATAAAATGGCTTTAAATAAATAAAACAACCTATAAAATACAGGTTGTTTTTGACTGCCACTAAAACTTAAAATAAAAGTGGCATGAATCATATAATATTTATATTTTATTAAAAATCAAATCATAACTCATCTCGATAATTCAATTCTATTCATTCAGAATCATAAGAGCCTTCGACATCACATAAATAAGAGGCATGCATTTCATTTTCAATTATCAGACCTTTTTTTTCAACATCAATACATGTTCAGCATTTACATGTTCATGGGTCTCTATATACTCTCTTTCCTATCCTATCAGTAAACCATTTTAATTTTTTTACCATATAATTTTTGATTTTAAATTTATAAATTCAAAACTACTCGTCTTTCATTGATTTTTCAAATAAAAGTATTTCTTTTTATTATTTTCATTCTCTGTGTATTCTCTTTGTAGTTTTTTCAAATCTACTAAGTCATCTCAATACTTTATTTTTTTAAATTCTATTAGATTCATATTTTCTTTTTAGGCAATTATTGCATATAATCTCACATTTTGTTATTTCGATATTTCACTTTTTATACTTTATAGATTCACGAGTATAAAAGTTATGGATTCACAAGAAACATAGTATTTTTTGCATATTATAGATTTTCAAGCTTTAAAATTGTATTTGTTGCTTCTTCTGCTCAATAGCATACCACAGCTTGTACATTATGTATATTGTTCAGTTCTTCAATCCATTTTTTTTGAAACTCTGATACTTTAGAAAGAGATTTTTTCGCTCTTTTCAATTCAAGAAAAAGAAGGCTTCATCGTTTTAATATTATCAATAAATCAGGAAGTCAAGCCTTTAATCATTCTAGTTTATTTTTTCTTTTCTGTTTCCAACTTTTTGTAAAAGTTTCACTTGCGATTTTAGAAAAAATATAATTATTTCGTTCTAACCATATTACAAGCGTTTGTTGTTCAATTGTTTCGAGAGGTATCATTTTTTAAGTTTATACTATAAGTCGCCTCTATATTACCCAAAAACACAAATAAAGCAACGAGAACATATATTTTATTTTTCATAAAAATGTTATTAAAATAGATTCTAATGTTACTTATTTTTAATAAAAAAAGCAAATAATTAAGTATTGACACACAAAAAAACTCGGGATATTTGTAAGTATTAACGATAGACAACACAAAGTTTGTCACCTCCTCACAAGTCCCAAGTTTTCCCTATTCTTTCGTTTTTCGAAGGTATTTTAGCGTACATATATTTTACTTTTTTATAAAAATAATGCAAATATTATATCTTGACATTGTAGTATAATATATTTTTTTAATATTTAAGGGAAATTTCAATAAAATAAGAGTACCTATTTTTCTCTCTGTACATTCGATAACAAAGCCATTAAAAATAAATAAGGAAAGTTTATATGAAAATAAGGCAAGTAAAAATTTGCATTATTTAAAAATAAGTGTTAAGATTATTGAGTATTGCAATACAACACTAATTTTTTACAAAAATTATGAATAAATTAAAAAAGTTACTTGTAAATTGGGAAGACACACCCAATCAAAACAAAAAAATCGATTCTTTTTTTAAAATAGAATCTTTAAAAATAAAAACAAAAGAAATGATAAATAAAAACTTAAATAAGACTATTGACTTAAGGGCTATAATTGAAAAAGAAAAAAATGAGGCTTTAATAAAAAAATGATTGAGAAAAAGAAGTTATAATCGTGAATTGATAATATTGATTACAATAATAGTAACAATAACAAATATTATTTTAACAAATATAAATTTAAAAATAAAAAGTGCTATGGCTAATAATGAAGTTTCATTTAATGTCGAAAAAGAGTCAATTTTGACTCTACAAGATAAGATAAGACTTTCTAGGCTCCGTATATGCCAAGAAGAATATAAAAACGCTGAGATAGGGCAAAAATTCATTAATGAACAAATACCAGCTGTAAGGTGTGCTACATATATGACTCTTGTATATGCTTTCGAGTCTGATTTTTGACAAAGTAGGCTTTGCAAAGAGGATAAAAATTGTATGGGGATGAAAGGAAATTGAATTGATACAAAAAGTTGACATCTAACCTTTTGAACTTATGAAGATGCAGAGAGATATTTTGCAAAAAAGTACTGGAGATGGCACTATAAGAAAAATATAAACACTTTTGTAAATAATTGGGCAATGGGTAACAGAACAGAATACAAACAGTTTTTAAATTCAAAATATGATGATACATATAGAGAATTAGAACAATTATTTTTACAAAATTAGAAAAATAAATATAATATAAAAAATAAAAAGGTAAGTGGAGAGTCTAAGACAATTACGGTCGGATTCTGAGAAACTTGATTCTATTATTTTAATTAAAAAAAGGCTTAATTGCCTTTTTTTATATCTTTTTTGCCTCTTCTATTGAATCATATCAATAAAGATTTTTAAAATGCTCTTTTGTCGCTTCTGCACATTCTACAATATATTTTTCTTTTTGTTCTTGTGTTAATTTTCAATTTTTAAAAATTGTATTCCGACAACTTTTTAATAATACTTGACTAAAAAACACCATTCAAAGAGCCGTCTTATGCCAATTATTTAATTCTCGCATTGGCTCTTTTTGTTCTTCTTTCTCTATTTCAAGCAATGTATCAAGCATTGATTCTATTTGTGCCTCGAGGCGTGTTATAAGTATTTCTTTCATATTTATTTTAAGTTATTTATAATATTTTGCAAAACTCAATTTGTAAGACTTTTATTTTCTTTTTTTCTTAAATCCCGAGTTTCTCTTACAATTTCTTTTTTGTGCTCAGGAAGTCACGAAAAATATAAAGTATCTTCAAAACTTTTAGCTTCTCAATCTAACGGAATTAAATCTACTTCACTTCTATATTTTGTAATAAAAAGCAAAGTTTTTGGGTTTGATATTAATATACTTGTTTTATCTTTGTCATATAATTGCTCAAAAATATCCATTGCAAGTTTTTTCGTAATATATTTCACTCATTCTCACTTTATTTTTAATTTATGTGTAATAAGTTCTGTACTCAATTCTTGTGACATTTG
>Ga0114974_10001897_pt1 | contig 16317 bp, 12 predicted proteins | sample S_130206_EF_Meta_FD_87318 | JGI IMG/M metagenome (GOLD analysis project Ga0114974, IMG submission 87318) | Freshwater microbial communities from Lake Simoncouche, Canada to study carbon cycling - S_130206_EF_MetaG | ecosystem: Environmental > Aquatic > Freshwater > Lake | place: Lake... | reverse complement strand
GTGAGCCCTTGAAGTCGATGGTGCGGCTGGAGAGATTCGAACTCCCGGCCTTCTGGTTCGTAGCCAGACGCTCTATCCAACTGAGCTACAGCCGCATCGCGAACCGCCATTTTAGGCAGGAAACGACGTCTGCGTCTAGAGCGGTTTGGCTTCAATCAAGCTGAATACGGTGTCGGTGGGGACGATACGCGTCAACTGCAGCCCAGCCTGCGCGAGCAACACTTGGTACTGCGCTGCTGTGCGCTCTTTGCCGCCGATATTGAGCATGATCAAGTCGCCCCGGACCATGCCGGCGACACCCGGATCCGCAGTGACCAATTCTGGCAGCACCTGCTCGAGCAACAGCACCACACCACCGGGCGCCAAAGCCTGAGCACAGCGACTGAGCAATGCAATGCTGTGAGCATCATCCCAGTCATGCACGATGTATTTGAGGACGTGGCAGTCATAGCCGCGGGGCACTTGCTCAAAAAAGCTGCCGCCCACAAAGCCGGCACGATCACCTACACCTGACTTGCCCAAGTAGGCTGCAGCGCTATCGGCCACTGCCGGTAGATCGAAGCTGTCCCCGCGCAGTCGCGGCACGGACTGCAACAACGCCACCAACACAGCACCGAAGCCACCACCAACATCCAGCACGGCATCAAAGTGACTGAAGTCATAAGCGCGCGCAGCTGCTTGGCCAATACGCAGCGACTGCTCTGCCATGGCGCGATTGAACACTTCCGCCTGCGCCGCATCGCGCTGCAGATCCACAAAGCCTTCAGAGCCAGCCTGCATTTGGCTGCGCCCGGTTTGAATGGCTTTGCCCAACAGCCCGAAGGATTTCCATTGCCGGTCACCCCAATGCAGGGCAACACCGCGCAAGGACTCGGGATGGCTGGCGCATAGCGTGGCGCCCTCCTCGGTCAACTCGAACTGGTGATCGGCCACGTGACTGGCCAGGCCTAACGCGGCCATGCCGCGCAGCAGTCGGTAGAGGCCGTCGGCATCTACTCCCAGCGAAACAGCCAGGGCATCACTGTGGCCCTGGCCTGCTGCCAGATGCTCGGGCAAGCCGAGCTTTACCGCTTCGTGGATCACCTGGGTGCGCCAGCACCCAGTGATCATCTCGTTGACGCGCTCGCGCGCGCCGCTCATTTACGCGTGGCTTCCGGATTTTGGTCCGTGCACACGTATTCGTTGAGCAGCTGGTTGGTCTCGTTGCGGTCATAAACCATGCGAGCAGTCCAAGGCTTGGTGTACCAAGTCTTGTCGTCGACGGTGAAGGTCAGCTCCAGCTGCTTACCCGCGTTGATGAGGCGATAGCGCTCTGTGAGCACCAGTGCCGCCGACTTCGGCAGACCACTGCGATCCATCGTGGTCTCGTCGTTGAAGCCGTTGCTGGTCACGACCAGCGTGTCGCCTTCATAGACCGATACCGGATAGCCGGTGTAAGTCGGATCGAGGTCATCAACGTCCTTGGACTTCTCATTGAGATAGGCCACGCGGAAGTAATGCGTCAGCTCATGCGCAAAGGCCACAAACGTGGGCTTCTGGTAGAGACGAAACGGATAGTCGCTGAGCATCAGGCGCGGCAAGCCATGCGGCAGACAATCGACAGTGCTGTCGTCGATCGGCTTGCCGGCAGCGCGGGCCTTCACGCGCTTGTTGTACAGCGCCTTACCCTTGGCATTGAGCGGCGGCAGCTTGCCGTCGACGGTGCGCAAGGTGTCTACCGCTGCAGCGGCCTTCCAAACGGCGAACATGTCGGGAGCGCCGGCCGGACGACCCTGCTGGTCGGCGGGAACGGTCTGCGCGGTAGCAGTGGCCATCGCCAGCGTGGCGGCCAGTGCGAGCATCGTGTGCTTCATGGAGAACATCGGGTGTAATTCCTGCTTGATTCTGTAGGGGACGGTCACTTGGCCGTCGTGAAGCCGCTTTCGTTGGGCGCGTTGCGGTTGTTCTCTTCGCAGATGTATTCGGTCAGGTGCAGGTCGGGGCGCCAGTTGAAGTTACGACGCGCGTCCCAAGGCTTGATGAAGCTACCCGGATCCTCGATGTGGATGATGTCCTCGAGCCGCTGGCCATCGTCCACCTTGCGGATGTACTCAGTGACCTTGAGCTTGTCGGAATGCACGATGCCTTCCTCGTCGATGCGCGTGCGGGTGTTGAGCGCCGTGGTCTCGATGACCAACGTGTCTTCATCCCAGTGGCCTACCGAATAACCCAGGAAGCTGGGCTTCACGTTGGCCGGCGGCTTCTGATTCATATGCACGTAGCGGATGTTGTGTCCGACCTCGTGCAGGATCGTGAGCAGTCCGGGCGTCTGAATGATCTGGATCGGATAGGGCGAGGCAATCAGACGCGGCACACCGTGCGGATAGCAGCGTGTGGGCGCATCACCGATCGGCGTGCCGTCTTTTTCGGCCTGAATGTGACGCAGCCACTCTTTGCGGGTAGCCGCGTTGAAGGGCGGCTCAGAACGGTCGAGTTGTTTGAAGGTGCGATCGTACCCACCGGTAAACCACACACCCTCGAGGTTGCGCGGATCGGGCGACTTGCCGACCTTTTGCGCAGCGGGGATGGGCGGCGTGGGCCGCGGTGCCTGCTGGGCGGCAGCAGTGCCGACCAACGCGACCATGGAAACTGCAACAACCAACGCGGCGCAACGCGTGCGCACCGCAAGCAAAATAGCCATGCCTGAACCCCCGTAATGACACTGAACCTACCGCCCGACCCTCTACTGGGGATCTGCAAGCGGCAGGGCTGAGCCGAGTATGCGTCGCCCGCGTGACCTAAGGCAATTGGGGAGCAGCACTACCAGTACCAAGCGCCGAACTGTGGCAAAAACCTGAGGAACTCGGACAAGTTCCTCAGGCCTTGCAGCCTCAGGCGTGGCGGCCTTGCGCCACGGCCAGCGCCGTCATGTAGCTGATGCGCCGAACGCTCGACGAGGGCGTCATCACGTGAGCCGGCTTGGCCGCACCCAACAGGATCGGACCCACAGTCTTGCCGTCACCGGCCAGCACCTTGAGCACGTTGTAGAGGATGTTGGCGGCATCCACGTTGGGGCAGATGAGCACGTTGGCTTCGCCCTGCAGCATGCTATCCATCAAGTTGGATTTGCGGATGAGCTCTGACAACGCAGCATCGCCGTGCATCTCGCCATCGGACTCAACGTCCGGGCACATCGCTGCAAACTGTTGCCAAGCCTCGCGCATCTTGACGGCCGACGCACGCTGCGACGAACCGTAGTTGGAGTGCGACAGGAAAGCGACCTTGGGTACGATGCCAAAGCGACGCACTTCCTCGACCGCCATCTTGGCGATACGTGCCAACTGCTCGGCCGACGGATCTGAATTGACGTAGGTGTCTGCGATGAACAGCGTGTGCTTGTCGAGCATCAACGCGTTGAGCGTTGCCAGTTCACGCGCACCCGGGCGCAGACCGATGACATCCTCGATGTGCGACAGATGCGCATCAAAGCGACCGTGCAGACCGCACACCATGGCATCAGCATCACCCAAGTGCACCATCAACGCAGCGATGGTGGTAGTGGAGCGATGCACTGCGGCCTTGGCCGCTTCTGGGCTGTAGCCCCGACGACCCATGATGCGATGGAAGGTCTGCCAGTACTGCTTGAAGCGCGCATCGTCATCGGGATTGACCACCTCGACATGCTCGCCTAAACGGATACGCAGGCCAGCCTTGGCAATGCGCGCCTCAATGACTGCCGGTCGACCGATGAGGATGGGACGGGCAATACCGTCTTCTACCGCAGACTGTGCAGCACGCAACACGCGCAGGTCTTCGCCTTCGGCATAGGCAATGCGCTTGGCCGGGCTGCTCTGCGCAGCCTCGAACACTGGCTGCACCAGCTGACTGGCTGAAGAGAACAACCGCGACAGCTGCTGGCGATAGGCATCCATATCGGCGATGGGCCGCGTGGCCACACCCGACTCGGCAGCGGCAGCGGCCACAGCCGGCGCAATGCGCACGATCAGTCGCGAATCAAACGGCTTGGGGATGATGTAATCCGGGCCGAACTCCAGGTCCTGACCCGAATAGGCATTGGCGACTTCTTCGCTGATGTCTTCCTTGGCCAGATCGGCAATCTGCCGCACGCAGGCCAGCTTCATCTCGTCAGTGATCTTGGTGGCGCCGCAATCGAGCGCGCCGCGGAAGATGTAGGGGAAGCACAGGACGTTGTTGACCTGGTTGGGATAGTCCGAACGACCGGTCGCAATGATGCAATCCGGACGCGCAGCCAATGCCAGCTCAGGACGAATCTCGGGCTCGGGATTGGCCAGCGCCAGAATGATCGGGCGATTGGCCATGGTCTTGACCATCTCGGGCGTCAGTACACCGTTGGTCGAGCAGCCTAGGAACACATCAGCACCATTGACCGCATCGGCCAGCGTGCGCTGCTCAGTGGTCTGGGCATAGCGTGCCTTAGACTCATCCAAGCCACCGGCACGACCGGTGTAAATGAGGCCCTTGGAATCGCAAGCCCAGATGTTCTCGCGGCGGATACCCAGACCCACCATGAGATCAAGGCAGGCGATGGCCGCAGCGCCCGCACCCGACACAGCCACTTTGACTGCGCCCATCTCCTTGCCCACCAGCTCCAAGCCATTGAGCACTGCAGCGGCAGAGATGATAGCCGTGCCGTGCTGATCATCATGGAACACCGGGATGTTCATGCGATCGCGCAGCTTGCGCTCGATGTAGAAGCACTCGGGTGCCTTGATGTCTTCAAGGTTTACACCACCGACAGTCGGCTCCATGGCAGCGATGATGTCGATCAGTTTGTCGGGGTCACGCTCATCGAGCTCGATGTCAAACACATCGATGTTGGCGAACTTCTTGAACAGGCAACCCTTGCCTTCCATGACCGGCTTGGCGGCCAGCGGGCCGATGTCACCCAAACCAAGCACCGCAGTGCCATTGGTGATGACAGCCACCAGATTGCCGCGCGAGGTGTACTCGGCAGCCATCTTGGGGTCTGCATGGATGTCGAGACAGGGATAGGCCACACCAGGCGAGTAAGCCAGCGACAGATCACGCTGATTGGACAGCAGCTTGGTCGGCGTGACGGTGATCTTGCCGGGCGTTGGCAGACGATGGTATTCGCGCGCCGCTTCGCGCAGGGCCTGCTCGGCCTCTGTCAGCTTTTCTGTCATGGTCTGTAGTTCCCGGTAAAAAGTCGTTAATTATTTGCGCAGCAACACGCTGCTGTCGATGTCCGCTATGCAGCGCACACCGGTGAGCGCCATGGCCACACGCAACTCCGCGGCCAGTTGAGAAAGCATCTGTTCGACTGCAGGCTGACCGCCTGCCGCCAACGCCCAGACCCAGGCTCGGCCCAACAATACACCTCGTGCGCCCAGCGCCAGCAAGCGCAACACATCAAGGCCAGAGCGCACACCACCATCGGCCAACACGGTGAGCTTGTCGCCCACTGCTGCAGCAATTTCTGGCAAGGCCAGCGCAGAGGCCGGCACACCATCGAGTTGGCGACCGCCGTGATTGGAGACAATGATGCCGTCGACGCCGTTGGCCGCCGCTTCACGCGCATCCTCGACATCGAGTAGGCCTTTGAGCACGATAGGCCCCTTCCACTCGGCACGGATCCAGTCCAGATCACGCCAGCCGATTTGTGGATCGAAGTTGCCCCGCATCCAAGCAAAGAAATCTTCCAGGCCAGTGTTATCGCCCAACAACGGCGCGATGTTGCCCAGCCCATGCGGCCTGCCCAACAGGCCCACATCCCAAGCCCACCGCGGGCGACCCAGTGCTTGTGCGACACGTCGCAACTGGCCACCCAAACCGGCAGCACCGGCCAGACCGGAGTGATAGTCGCGATAGCGCGTACCCGGTACCGGCATGTCGACGGTAAACACCAGCGTGCTGCAGCCTGCGGCACTGGCACGCGCCAGCAGATCACGCATGAACGCACGATCGCGAATCATGTAGAGCTGAAACCAGAACGGCTGTGTGGCTGCGGCGGCCACTTCCTCGATAGGACAGGCTGCAACAGTGGAGAGGATGAACGGGATGCCCGCAGCTTCAGCGGCACGCACTGCCTGCGTCTCGCCACGACGGGCCACCAGCCCGCCCAGACCAATGGGCGCAAGCGCCACAGGCAAGTGCCAGCTCTGGCCCAACACAGTGGTGGAAAGGTCTGCGCCAGAAACATCGCGCAACACACGCTGGCGCAAGGCCAGCGTCTGCAACTCACCGACGTTGCGCCTCAGGGTCTCTTCAGAGAAGGACCCGCCGTCGATGTAATCGAACAGAAACCGCGGCAGCCGCCGCCGCGCCAACTCGCGGTAATCACCAATCGAGATGGCTTTCATGCGGCGGCTGGCGCTGCTGTGCGAACCGCCGGGATCAGCCGGCGGCAGGCGCCTTAGAGGCCAGAATCACCACCTCGGCCACGTTGCGCGGGACCGGGTCGTAATGCGAGAACTCCATGGTGTAGGACGCGCGGCCCGAGCTCATCGCGCGCAGCTGGCCGATGTAGCCGAACATTTCCGACAGCGGAACGGTCGATACGACGGCGATGTTGGCGCCGCGATCGAGCTGCTCCTGAATCTGGCCACGACGACGGTTGATGTCACCGATCACGTCACCCAGGTAGTCGCCAGGAGTGACCACCTCAACCTTCATGACCGGCTCGAGCAGGATCGGACCGGCCTTCTTCATGGCCTCGCGGAACGCTGCCTTAGCAGCGATTTCGAAGGTGAGCGCGTTGGAGTCGACGTCATGGTAGCTGCCGTCCACCAACGTGGCCTTGAAGTCCACGGTGGGAAAGCGCGCCAGCACGCCGTCATCCATCTGCATGCGCAGGCCCTTCTCAACCGAAGGCACGTACTCGCGCGGCACCGAGCCACCGACCGTCTTGTCTTCGAACACAAAGCCCTCGCCACGCTCCAGCGGCTCGAACTTGATCCACACCTCGGCGAACTGGCCCGAACCGCCGGTCTGCTTTTTGTGGGTGTAGTTTTCTTGTATCGGCTTGGTGATCGTCTCGCGATAGGCAACCTGAGGCTCGCCCATGATGCCTTCGACGTTGAACTCGGTACGCATGCGATCGAGCGTCACGTCCAGATGCAACTCACCCATGCCGCGCAGGATGGTCTGACCGGTTTCGCGATCGGTTTCCAGATGCAGCGACGGATCGGCGCGAACCATCTTGCCAATGGCGGCGTTGAACTTCTCTTGCTCACCCTTGTTCTTGGGCTTGACCGAGACACTGATGACGGGCGCGGGGAAGCGCATGCGCTCGAGCACCACGGGATTGGCCGAATCGCACAACGTGTCACCGGTGTCGGTCTCGGCCAACGAGACCAGCGCAACGATGTCGCCGGCGCGGGCTTCTTCGATGGCGATGGCTTCCTTGGCGAACATCTCGACCATGCGGCCGATCTTCTCGCGCTTGCCGCGAGTGGAGTTCTGCACCGACGCACCACGCGTCAACACGCCTGAATACACGCGGATGAAGGTCAGCGCGCCGTAGACGTCGTTGATGACCTTGAAGGCCAGCGCCGAGAACGGCTCCTCGTCCGAGCAATTACGCTCGCCGATGGGGTTACCGTCGGCGTCAACGGTGTTGATAGCAGACACGTCGGTGGGCGCCGGCAGATAGTCGACAACCGCATCGAGCACCTGCTGCACGCCCTTGTTCTTGTAGGACGAGCCGCACAGCACAGGATTGAAGGCGCCGGTCAGGGTGCCCTTGCGCAAGCAGGCACGGATGATCTCAACCGAAGGTGCAGTGCCTTCGAGATAGGCTTCCATGGCCACATCGTCCATCTCGAGGCAGGTGTCGACCAGCTCAGTGTGATAGGCCTGCACAGCATCGAGAATGGCGCGATCGCTGGGCACCGTGATGCCCAACTTGTCGGCCATGCCCTCGGTGACAGGAATGACCTGCCACTGCGCATCCTTATCGTCTGAATCCCAGACCAGCGCTTCCATGGTGACCAGATCGATCATGCCCTTGAAGTTGTCTTCGGAGCCGATCGGGATCTGCACGGCCAAGGGGCGCGCGCCGAGGCGCTTTTTGATCATGTCCATGCAGCGCGTGAACGAGGCACCGCTGCGGTCCATTTTGTTGACGTAGCACAGGCGCGGCACGTTGTAGTTGTCGGCTAGGCGCCAGTTGGTCTCTGACTGCGGCTCTACACCGGCCACGCCGTCGAACACCACCACGGCGCCGTCGAGCACGCGCAGCGAACGATTGACTTCGATGGTGAAGTCGACGTGCCCCGGGGTGTCGATAACGTTGATCTTCTTGCCACGCCAGAAGGCTGACACGGCGGCCGACTGAATGGTGATACCACGCTTCTGCTCCTGCTCGAGGTAGTCAGTGGTGGTGGACGTCTTGAGATCCTTGGTGTCGTGGATATCAATGATCGTGTGCTTGCGGCCCGTGTAATACAGGATGCGCTCGGTCGTCGTCGTCTTGCCGGCGTCGACGTGGGCAATGATGCCGATGTTGCGGATGTCGGCCAGGGGCGTTGTGCGAGCCATTGCGGGGGTTCCGTTGCAGTTCTGGGGAAAGGGACTGGCATTGCCGCACCTGTGGGGGCGGCTGCCGGTAATCCCGTATTTTGCCACGCCGGACGTATCCGGGTCGAGCCTTGACGGTCGATCAGTCGGCGGCCGCGTCAGTGCAGGCCGAAACTGGCCCCGCTGACCCGCGGCCAGAACTGTGCCAGCCGCGCATCGCCCACCGGGCCGCCGCGCAGCAGCGCGCCAGGCTCCACCTGGGGATACAGCTCATCCATCGGCAACACGCGGCTGCCCGACTGCCGTCGCATGATGTGGTGGCGGGTCAACTGGCCTGGATGGCTGACGCCACTGGCCGCCAGCAGCTCGGCCAGCGCGTGCACCGTGTTGTGATGGAAGTTGGCCACGCGCTGCGCCTTGAGATCGACATCGACAACGCGATAGCGACGCGGATTCATGGTGGCAAGCCCGGTAGGACAGTCGCCCGAGGCACAGTCGCGCGCCTGGATGCAGCCCAGTGCAAACATGAACGGCCGCGCCATGTTGATCCAGTCGGCCCCCAGCGCACAGCCGCGCACGATGTCATAGGCACTGACCATGCGCCCGGAGGCGCCAACCTTGACACGCTCGCGCAGGCCCGCGCCGGTCAGACAATTGTCGACGAACACCAAGGCATCCTGCAGCGGGGTGCCCAGATGATCGGTGAATTCAACCGGTGCTGCCCCGGTGCCGCCCTCGGCACCATCGACCGTAATGAAGTCGAGCAGCAACCCCGACTGCACCATCGCCTTGACCAGCGCGATGAACTCCCAGGGATGGCCGATACACAGCTTCACACCGACCGGCTTGCCACCGGACATGCGGCGTAATTGCGCTGCAAACTGCAGTAACTCGTCCGGCGTAGAAAACGCCGTGTGAAACGCCGGTGAGATGCAGTCCTTGCCCTGCGGCACGCCGCGGATCGCGGCGATCTCGGCCGTGACCTTGGCGGCCAGCAGCATGCCACCGTGGCCGGGCTTGGCACCTTGGCTGAGTTTGATCTCGATCATGCGCACCTGCGGCGCTGCCGCCTTGGCCGCAAATTGCGTCGCATCAAACAGTCCGTCGGGTGTGCGGCAGCCAAAATAGCCCGTGGCTACCTGCCAGATGATGTCGCCACCACCGGCCAGGTGGTATGGCCAGAGCCACCCCTCGCCGGTGTTATGTGCAAAGCCGCCCAAACAGGCTCCCGCATTGAGGGCTTGGATGGCCGGCGGAGACAACGCGCCAAACGAGGTGCCCGAGATGTTGAGCACCGACATGGCATAGGCCGCGGGCCCCTCTCCCACCGTGATGCGGAAGTCCGAATCTGGAACCGGTACGGGTCGAATGGAGTGGTTGAGCCAGTCGAACTCGTCGGCATACATGTCGGTCAACGAACCAAACGGCCGCACGGCGACCTGCTGTTTGGCGCGCTGATACACCATGGCGCGCTGATTGCGCGAATACGGCACCTGTTCGTCGTCGGACTCGAGAAAATACTGGCGCAGCTCGGGCCGCAGGCTCTCGAGGAAATAACGCAGGTAGCCGAGCAGCGGATAGTTGGCCAGCACCGGATGCTGCTTTTGCCGCAGGTTGTATAAGCCGATGGCGGTCAGCGCCAGCAATGCCCCCGCTGCCCACCACCACAGCGGCCGTTGCCCCGCCAGCAGGGCGGCAACCAGCGCACCGCTCGCAGAATAAAACACCGCCGAATAGCGCCCCCAAAAGATGTCCATGCCGTCTCCTGATGCCGCCGCCGTCTGACGCAGGATACGCCTGCAGGCGACGCAGACCGGCCTGTCTGCACGGCTCTTTACTTTGCCCTGCAGGGTGGTTGTACTGCGACCAAACAAACAGAACACAGGGGTAGGCCCATGAAACGTGTGAATCTCTCGCGACGCGAACTGTTGGCTGCAGGACTGCTGGCCCCGCTGGCAACGCCGGCGCTGGCGCAACTGGCTGAAGGCCCGATCGTCGATACCCCCAGCGGCAAGGTCCGCGGGCTCATCGATCACGGCATCTTGACCTTCCGTGGCCTGCCCTATGGCGCGCCCACCGGCGGCGCCAACCGCTTTATGCCACCGCAACCGGTCAAGCCGTGGAAAGGCGTGCGCGAAGCCACGCTGTTTGGCTCCAGCTCACCGCAGAGCAATCCGGCCGGCGGCGATCCCAACGTCATCATGCGCGCCGCGCTGCCGCAGGACCCGCCGGGCGTGCGCGAAGCCGAAGACTGTCTGGCAGTGAACGTGTGGACGCCTGCAGTGACCGGCAAACGCCCCGTCATGGTGTGGTTGCATGGCGGCGGCTTCTCGTCTGGCTCTGCCTCGGCACCGCTGTATGACGGTGGCAATCTCGCGCGGCGCGGCGATGTCGTGTTCGTGGGCGTCAATCACCGTCTCAACGTGTTCGGCTATACGCATCTGGCCAGCATCGGCGGCGAGGCATTTGCCAGTTCGGGCAATGTCGGCATCCTCGATGTGGTGCAGGTGCTGCAGTGGGTCAAGACCCACATCGCTGCCTTTGGCGGCGACCCGTCCAACGTCACTATCTTTGGTGAGTCCGGCGGTGGCGCCAAGGTATCAACAGTGCTGGCTATGCCCTCTGCCAAGGGCCTGTTTCACAAAGCCATCATCCAAAGCGGTCCCGGCATGCGCTCGGGCACTGCCGAAGACGGCGCACGCGCTGCAGAACTGCTGATCAGCGAACTGGGCCTTAAGGCCGGTGATGTGCGCGGCCTGCAAGCAGTGCCGCAGGAGCGACTGCTGTCGGCGTACTTCAACATCCAGCCCAAGCTGCGTGCCGCGGGCGTGACCGGCGGTACCTTTGCGCCGGTGGTCGATGGTCTGGCATTGCCGCGCCATCCGTTTGATCCGGATTCGCCGGCGGTCTCTGATGATGTGCCCTTGCTCATCGGCAGCAACCGTCATGAGGCCACCTTCCCGCCTTTCATGAACATCAATGCAACAGAACGCGCGATTGATGAGGCCGGACTGTTGCAGCGCATCAAGGCAGGGTTCCCCAAGGCCGATGCAGAGGCACTGATCGGTGCGTATCGTCAGGGCAACCCCAACGCCTCGCCCTTTGACCTGCTGGTGCTGATCAACACAGATCGCATCTTCGGCGCCAACACCATCGTGCTGGCCGAGCGCAAAGTCGCGCGCGGCAAAGCGCCTGTGTATGTGTACCGCTTCGACTGGGAATCACCGGCGATGGATGGCCATCGCAGGGCAATGCACACCATGGAGCTGGGCTTCATGTTCGACAACACCATCCGTGTCGCGGCACTGGTGGGCACTGGCGAAGGTAACGAAGCACTGGCCACCACGATGAGCACCGCCTGGGCCAACTTTGCGCACCACGGCACACCCTCGGCACCGGGCCTTGCTGCCTGGCCGGCCTACTCGCCCGCCAACCGCAAGGTCATGGTGTTCAACACTCGTCCGTGGCTGGGCGACGATCCTGCCGGCGCCGAGCGGCGCGCACTGCTCAAGGCCTTGGGCTGATCACACGATATTCAACCGGAGTTCTTCATGCTATTCCCCACGACGCTAGTTGGTAGTTTTCCGCAGCCCGAATGGCTCATTGACCGCCAGAAGCTGGCCGGCCGTTTCCCGCCCCGCGTGCGAGCACGCGAACTGTGGCGCATCCCGGCGCAGTACCTGGCCGAGGCGCAGGAAGACGCCACAATCATGGCGATCAAGGCGCAGGAAGATGCCGGCATCGACATCATCACCGACGGTGAGATCCGTCGCGAAAGCTATTCCAACCACTTTGCCACCGCGCTCAATGGCGTGGACATGGACAACCCTGGCACTGCACTGGATCGCAGCGGTCACCCCAACCCGGTGCCGCGCGTCATCGGACCTATCAGCCGCCGTCATGCCGTGACTGTCGATGACCTGCTGTTCATGAAGCGTCACAGCAAGCGGCAGGTCAAGATCACCGTACCCGGTCCGTTCACCATGGCGCAGCAGGCACAGATCGATCATTACGGCGGTAGCCGCCAGCTGGCCGCGATGGACTATGCGATCGCGCTCAACGCAGAGATCAAAGATCTGTTTGCAGCCGGTGCAGATGTTGTGCAGATCGATGAGCCGTACATGCAGGCACGTCCTGATGAAGCCCGCGCCTGGGGTCTGGATGCACTCAACGCAGCACTGCTGGGTGTAACAGGCAACACCGCCGTGCATATCTGCTTCGGCTATGCAGCCATCATCCACGAGCGCCCCTCGGGCTATTCGTTCCTGCCCGAGTTTGCGCAGTGCAGCTGCAAGCAGCTGTCGATCGAGACAGCGCAATCAAACCTAGACTGCAGCACGCTGGTGCCGCTCAAGGGCAAGAAGTTCATCCTCGGCGTGATCGACCTGTCGGACCCGAACATCGAAACACCAGACGTGGTGGCACATCGCATTGAACGCGCCCTGCCTTATGTGGATGCGGCCGACATCATCGTGGCGCCGGATTGCGGCATGAAGTATCTGCCGCGCGCCACTGCAGTGGGCAAGCTTGAAGCCATGGTTGCCGGCGCCGCGCTGGTCAGGGGAAAACGATGAGCAAACCTACACCCGTCAATAGCACCGTCAGCAGTGAAGCCGACAGCCCGCCATTTCGCTTTTACGACAACCGTCAGAAGTACCTGGCCTTCGTCAGCACCTGCAGCGAAAAATCTGCTGTAGCACGGCGCGTCTCCAAGGAACTGGCCTCACTGCATCCGTCGCCGCCGGCCATGAAGCTGTTTGATGCCGGCATGGGTGATGCCACCATCTTGTCGCGTCTGATGCGACAGGTGCATGCCTTGCATCCGGCGGTGCCACTGCTGGCCGTGGCCAAAGAGATCAGTCTTGAAGACGTGCGACTGGGCCTTGAGAAAATGCCCGATCGTTTTGTGGAGCATCCGGCCACCGTGCTGGTGATTACCAACCTCAACTACGCCGAAGCGCCGCAACTGATGACGCGCGATGTGCAAGCGGCCGCTGCCTTCAATTGGCAAGAGCTGCGACTGGCCGGCACGTCCTCGCATGACTATGCAGAGCAGATCGAAGCACTCGGCGACACGCTCATACATGGCTGGCAAACCCGTCCTTCACCGCGCACCGGCAACCCGATGCCCATGCGCCCGACGGTGCTGGTGATCTATCGCGAAGATCACAAGTTCATGCTCGACAACGTGATCCCACGGCCAGGCCATGCGGTGGGCCAATACGATTTGATCCTCGCCTCGCAGCCGTGGCGCGCGCGTATGTCGGCGCAATTCAAAGCCCAGAAAGTGCTGGCGCCGTTGGCACGCGCTCTGGCACCGGGCGGCAAGCTGGTCGCAGTGCAAAGCTGCGGTCGCGATCCGGCGCTGGAAATCGTCGAGCAATTGTGGCCCGGCGAGAGCCCCTTCCAGATCGACCGTCACCAGCTGCTAGCAGCGCTGCGTGCCGAATTGGGCAAAGACGCACGCGACTTCCTGCTGCCCACCGTGCCCGATGATCGCGCGATGTTTCGCTATCACATGCACACACTGCCGTCAGAGATCGGCGATCGCGTGGGCACCTCTACGCTGTTTGCAGCTTGGAATGCCGCAATCTATGTGGCGCAGATCGAAGACGAGCGCGTAGAGCAGGTGATGCAGAACTCGCAATACCTCGACGTCACCTCTGCGGTGCTGCAAAAGCACGGCGGGTTGTGGTTCAACGACGAAAGCTTCGTCGTCACCCGTCGTCGGCATTAACCCTATTCAACGGAGACACCCTCATGTCCGATTACAACCAAGACCTGCTGACGCAGGAAGTGATGAAAGCCTTCGCTACGCCGCAGGCCGGTCGCTTGGGCGAGATCATGTCGAGCCTCGTCAAACATCTGCACGCGTTCACGCGTGAGGTCGACCTCAAGCCCGAAGAGTGGATGGCAGGTCTGCAATTTCTGACCAAGACCGGTCAGATCAGCACCGAGCGCCGCCCGGAGTTCATTCTGCTGTCGGACGTGCTGGGTCTGTCGATGATGGTTGTGTCGCTCACACAGGCGCGCGAGAGCAAAAGCAGCGTGGGAGCCACCGAGGCCACTGTCGAAGGTCCGTTCTACTGGGCCGGTGCGCCTGAAGTGGACTTGGGCGGCAACATCGCAGAAGGCGTGGTCGGCGAGCCCACTTACTACACCGGCACCGTTACGGACGTTACCGGCAAGCCCCTGCCTGGTGCGCTGATGGACCTGTGGAGCGGCGATGGAGATGGCAGCTATGACGTGCAGCTGTCGGCTACGCCCAGCATGCAGGCACGCGGCAAAATCCGCACCGATGCGCAAGGTCAGTTTCGCTTCTGGTCGATCCGGCCGACCTTCTACCCCATTCCCAGCGATGGTCCAGTGGGCGATTTGATGCGCGCCACACACCGTTCCATCAACCGTCCCGGACACATTCACATGATGGTGTCTGCCGAGGGCCACGTGCCAGTGACCACCCATCTGTTCGTGGCCGACAGCCCCTACCTGGATCAGGATGCGGTGTTCGGCAAGCGTGACAGTTTGGTCGTAGCCTTCGCACCCCATGCCCCGGGCACGGCGCCCGATGGCACGGTGATGACTAACAAGTACTACACCACTAGTTACAACTTCCGTCTGGCCACCGTCTCCGCCTGAGCGACAACCTTTGGATAACGCATGAAGATTGGTAAGAGCACGATCCCGACCACGGCGATCTGCACCTCGAACGAAGACACCATCGTGGTGCGTGGCCATGATCTGGCTCGTGACCTCATCGGCAAGATCGGCTTCACCGGCCACTTCTTTTTGCTGCTCACGGGCCGTATGGGCACAGCAGCAGAACTTGCAGTGCTCGATGCCACGCTGGTGGCCATCGCCGAACACGGCTTGGTACCCAGCGTGCAAGCCTCCCGTATGACCTTCGCCGCAGCACCCGATGCCATGCAGGGCGCAGTGGCGGCAGGCATCCTGGGTTGCGGCTCGGTCATTCTGGGAGCGTCAGAGACTGCCGGGCGACTGTTCACCGAAATCGATGCGCTGGCGCAGACGGGAACGTCGCTCACCGAAGCGGCCACCACCGTGATGAAAGCGTGGAAAGCGGCGCGCAAGCCCATCCCAGGCTACGGTCATCCGCAGCACAAGCAGCGTGACCCGCGTGTGGATGCGCTGTTTGCGGTAGCCACTGCGGCCGGTACTGATCTGCGCTTTATTGCCATCGCACGCGAAGTCGAATCGCTGACCGCCAGCCTCATCGGCAAGGATCTGCGCCTGAATGTGTCAGGCGCCATTCCCTCGGTGCTACTGGGCGCAGGGTTTCCGCTGGAAGCACTCAAGGGTGTACCCATACTGGCGCGCACTGCCGGGCTCATCGCACACTTGTATGAAGAGCTGCAGCAGCCGATTGGCTTTGCGCTCACCTATCAAGCTACACGCGAGTTGCAGTACACCGGCGAGGCCGTTAAATGATCAAGGTGTTGCAAGGCATCCGTGTTGTCGAGCAAGGCACGTTCATCACCGGCCCTGCGGCAGGCATGCTGCTGGCGGATCTGGGTGCAGATGTCATCAAGGTCGAAGCACCCAACGGCGGCGATCCGTTTCGTGCCTTCAAGGGTGGCTTGTACAGCCCGCACTTTCAGACTTACAACCGCAACAAGCGCAGCCTCACGATCGATGCCAAGAACCCTGAAGACCGCAAGGTGTTCGATAAGCTCATCGCCGGCGCCGATGTATACATCCAGAATTTTCGGCCCGGTGTAGCAGAGAAGTTGGGGGCTGGCGAAGCGCGCTTGCGTGAGATCAACCCGCGCTTGGTGTATTGCGCCATCAGTGGCTTTG
>Ga0114974_10001894_pt1 | contig 16338 bp, 12 predicted proteins | sample S_130206_EF_Meta_FD_87318 | JGI IMG/M metagenome (GOLD analysis project Ga0114974, IMG submission 87318) | Freshwater microbial communities from Lake Simoncouche, Canada to study carbon cycling - S_130206_EF_MetaG | ecosystem: Environmental > Aquatic > Freshwater > Lake | place: Lake... | reverse complement strand
CGACGGCGAGCGCGGCACGGTTGATGTCGACGCCAGCCTGCACAGCGAACGAGCCCGTGTCGCTGTAGCTCGCGTTGCGACCGAACACGTAGTACGCAAGGCCACGCCGCTCGCGGACCTCGGTAAAGAGGCGCGACGACATGCCGCCACCCAGCACGGCCTGCCAGACCGCCATCGCATACCGGTCCTCCGTCGCGGACGGCAAGCCGTCGACGCCGAGGACGATGTGCGCCTGATCGCCATCGCGATGCTCCACCTTGACGATCGGAGCCGCAATCGCCGGCACGATCGTCTCGGGCATGGAGCACATGCCCATTGAAAGCACAGCACCGCCGAGCCGCACCTTGTCGATGGCGAGCGCGATCATGCCCGGCTTGCCAACGCATTCGGCGACGATATCCGGAGGGCCGCCCAAGGCACGGTTCAGCGCTTCCGGATCGGGATCATCCAGCCGCAAGGCCGCATCCGCGCCCATGGCCATCACGATTTCGTCGCGCCGCGCCGAGCGGGATGCCACGACAATCCGCCCCGCCCCCTGCAGCCGCGCCCAATAGGTCACAGCGAGCGCCATGTTGCCCGCGCCCAGCACCAGCACCCGGTCGCCGCGCTGCATCTGCCCGATGCGCAAGGCGCGCCGCCCGCAGGCCATCGGCTCGACCAGCGCGCCCTCGGCAAGGCTGACCGAGCCCGGCAGCAGGAACCCGGCGCGCTCGGGCAGCACCATACGCTCGCCGAAACCGCCGAACAGGTTGCGCCCATTGGTGCAGAACAGCGGGCGGCCCTGCAGGCACATGGCGCAGGCTCCGCAAGGCCCCGAGGGCAGAACTGCGAGCTTGTCGCCCAACTTGAACTTACTCGCCAGTCGGCCGCACTCGATCACTTCGCCGGCAAATTCGTGGCCCAGCGCCTTGCCGTGTTCATAGTCGAACGGTGAGCCCGACGTCATCGAGACATCGCTGCCACAGATGCCGCATCTAGCGATGGCAATGCGCACATCGTGATCGCCAAGCTCGGCTTCAGCCGCTTCCTCGATGGCGATCCGGCCCGGCCCGTGGAAGACAGCGACCTGCATCGCCAGCCCGCTCAATCCGCCGCGAAAGTGGCAGCGGCGATATAGGCATCGAGGTCGCGCTCGCAGGCCTCCCGCGTGCTGGCCTTGCCTGCCGTGACATCGGCATACCAGTCCGCCGTGCGCGCGACGGTCTCTGCGAAATCCCAGACCGGCCGCCAGCCGAGCCTTGACACTGCCTTGTCGATGGCAAGGCGCAGCAGCCCAGCCTCGTGCGGCACATTGGGATTGCTGACATCCCTCCAGCCCTGGCGGCCCCAGCGCGCGAGCAAGGCTCCGGCAAGATCACCGACATTGCGCACGTCGGTCGGCAAGGGGCCGAAATTCCAGGCCTCGGCATAGGCCTCGCCGCCGGGACCCGCGAGTTTGGAACCCAGCAGCAGGTATCCGCCGAGCGGCTCCAGCGCATGCTGCCAGGGCCGCAGCGACTTCGGGTTGCGAAGCTCGGCCCGGACATTGCGCGGCAGGGCGCGGACCAGATCGGGCACCAGCCGATTACCCGACCAGTCGCCGCCGCCGATGACATTGCCCGCCCGTGCACTGGCCATGCGCACGCCGTGCAGCCCGGCAAGTTCGGGCGGGAAAAAGCTGTTGCGCCAGGAGGACACCGCGATCTCCATCGCCGCCTTGCTGGCGCTGTATGGATCGTGGCCGCCGAGTGGATCGTCCTCTCGATAGCCATGCTCCCATTCGCGGTTTAGATAGACCTTGTCGGTGGTGACCATGACTACGGCGGCGCGGGTTTCGGTGCGGCGGATCGCTTCCATCAGGTTGATCGAGCCAGAGACATTGATCGCGAAAGTCTCCGCAGGCGCTGCATAGCTATCGAGCACCAAAGGCTGCGCGGCTAGATGGAAGATGAAATGCGGCGCGGCATCGGCAAGTGCCTTTTCCAGCGACTCGGCATCGCGCACATCGCCTTCGATATGACGCAATCCGCCCGAGATACCGGCGCTATCGAACAGGCTGGGGTTAGTTGATGACGGCAGGGCATAGCCGGTCACCTCGGCGCCGAGCCGCTGCAGCCACAGGCTCAGCCACGAACCCTTGAAACCGGTGTGCCCGGTGACGAAAACGCGCTTGGCCTTGTAGGCATTTGCGAACATCAACCCATTCCCCGAATGACCCGCCAGCAGTGGCCTCCACCGCCAAGGTCGCCAAATAATGTGGCCCGGTTTTCCACCATCTGCCGGTTATGCCGAGCGCGGCTGGCCATCCTCGCCCGCCACGAACCGCTGATAGACTTGCTCGATGCCCTGTTCCAGACCGATCGCTGGTTGCCAGCCAAGGCCAGCAAGCCGCGCGCCGTCCATCAGCTTGCGCATGGTGCCATCGGGCTGCGAGCGATCGTGTTCGATGCTGCCGGTAAAACCGACGATGCGGGCCACCAGCCGGGTGAGTTCGGCGATCGAGATCTCGCTGCCTGAACCGACATTGATGTGTTCTTCCCGCGAATAGTTCTTCAGCAGAAAGATGCAGGCATCGGCAAGATCGTCGACATGCAGGAATTCGCGCAAAGGCGCGCCGCTGCCCCATATCGTCAGCGAAGCCGCGCCGGCCCGCTTGGCCTCATGCGCCTTGCGGATCAGCGCAGGGAGGACGTGGCTGGTGGCGAGATCGTAGTTATCGCCGGGGCCATAGAGATTGGTCGGCATGGCGCTGATGAAATCGCAGCCATATTGCCGGCGATAGGCCTGGCACAGCTTGATCCCGGCGATCTTTGCAATCGCATACCATTCGTTGGTCGGTTCGAGCGGGCCGGTCAGCAGCGCGCTTTCAGGGATCGGTTGCGGGGCCTCCTTGGGATAGATGCAGGAGGAACCGAGGAACAGCAGCTTGGCCGCGCCATGCCGCCGCGCTGCCTCGATCAGATTGGCCTCGATCATCAGGTTGTCGTAAAGGAAATCGGCCGGATAGGTCGAATTGGCGCCGATCCCGCCGACTTTCGCGGCGGCGACCACTACCACGTCGGGGCGCTCTGCGGCGAACCATTCGCGCACCTTGGCCTGTTCCCGCAGATCGAGCGAACGGGGCGCGGTCAGAACCTGGCAGTCTTCGCATTCCAGCCGCCGGACAATCGCCGAGCCGACCATACCGCGATGCCCCGCGACATAGATCCGTCGTCGGTTGAGCGCGAAGACCTCGCCCATCAGCCGATCCGGTCCAGCACCGCGTCGCGCATCACCACCATGTCCGCCGAAACCATCTCGCGCGCCAGTTCGCGCACGGAAATCTCGTGCTTCCAGCCCAGTTCGCGCTCGGCCTTGGCGGGATCGCCGATCAGCAGATCGACTTCGGTCGGGCGGAAATAGCGCGGGTCGATCTCGACCAGACACTTACCGGTCTTGATGCAATAGCCCTTCTCGTCTGCCCCACTTCCTCTGAATTCCAAGGGGATACCGGCATCTTCAAAGGCCCAGCCGCAGAAGTCGCGCACTGTCGTCGTCGTTCCGGTCGCCAGAACATAGTCATCCGGCTTGTCCTGTTGCAGCATCAGCCACATGCCGCGGACATATTCGCGGGCATGGCCCCAGTCGCGCTGGGCAGCGAGGTTGCCGAGAAACAGCTTGTCCTGACGCCCGAGCGCAATCGCGGCAGCGGCGCGAGTGATCTTGCGGGTAACGAAGGTTTCGCCGCGGATCGGGCTTTCATGGTTGAACAGGATGCCGTTCGAAGCATGCAGACCATAGGCCTCGCGGTAGTTGACCGTGATCCAATAGCCATAGAGCTTGGCGACGCCATAGGGCGAGCGCGGATAGAACGGGGTGGTCTCGCTCTGCGGCACTTCCTGCACCAGGCCGTAAAGCTCGCTGGTCGAGGCCTGATAGAACCGGCTCTTCTTTTCGAGCCCCAGAATGCGGATCGCCTCGAGCAGTCGCAAGGTGCCGATACCATCGGCATTGGCGGTATATTCCGGCGATTCAAAACTGACCTGAACGTGGCTTTGCGCTGCCAGATTATAGATTTCGTCGGGCTGCGATTCCTGGACGATGCGGATCAGGTTGGTGGCATCGGTGAGATCGCCATAGTGGAGGATCAGCCGCTGGTGTTCGACATGCGGATCCTCGTAGATATCCTCGATCCGGCCAGTGTTGAACGACGACGAACGCCGCTTGATGCCGTGAACGATATAGCCCTTCTCCAGCAGCAGTCGCGCCAGATAGGCACCATCCTGGCCGGTGATCCCGGTGACCAGCGCAACTTTACCCGATGCCATTGCGCTCTAGTTCCGCTTAGGCACAGAGAAGGAACCCGAGACCCGGCCGCCGCCACTGGTGGTCGTGCCGCCGATGGCCGATGATGAGCCCCCGGCCCGGCCATCGACACTCGAGACACCGCTTGCCAGATCGATCACCAGCCGCCCGCCGTTCAGAGTGTCACTCCCCCGCAACAGCGATACGCCGCCCGCAAGAGTGATGATCCGGCGGTTGAAATCATAAATCGCCACTTCGCCCCGCGCGGTTTCGTTGCCGCGCGTCACGACAACCCCGCCGGTGGCATCGAGCCGCTGGATCTTGAGCGAGCCGGCATCGGTATAGGCAACCGTGGTTCGCCCCGCGCGCAGGCGCAGATCGCCCTGGCTGATATCGACATTGCCCGAAAGCACCACGCGCTGCTGCTTGTCCTGCAGCTCGATCCGGTCGGCGGCATAGTTTACGGGCGCATCGCTGTTGAAGCCGGAAATGCCCTGCGCCTGCGCCACGGCCAGCGCGACCAGTGCCGAACCAAGCGCAAAACCACCGATGCCCCAGCGCAGTGCCAATGTCCGCAGCGATGCTCGCGCCATCATGGCATCCTCATCCTGCCTGGCACCATGTGCAGCCGGGCTTTGCCTTCAAGCGCCACCGAGCGCTCGACCAGATCAGCCCTTATCGCGCTCGCCGAGAAAGTGCCAGACGGAACCTCGCCGGAAATGCCGCCTGATCCTGCGACCCGACGGTTCTTGAGATCGATCGCGACGCCCGTGGCGCTCAGCCTGTATCCGTCAGCCGTGGTGAAAGTCACCGGCCCCGAAACCTGCACCATGTCATGATCGAAATCGAAGGCAGCTTCGGGGGCAGCGAGCTTTGCGGGGCCTTCGGGCATGTCGAGCGTCGCGGCCAGATCGGTCATGTGCACGATCGGATCGCTGGCCGAGACCTGCACCGCGCTGGCTGCATTGACCATGAAGCCCCGGCCCTTGCTGTCGCGACCGCGGTACATGGCATTGGCGACGCGGATGCGCTCGGGCGCGATGGCGACCTTGTTGCGATCGAGCAGAAAGCTGATTTCGCCGCGCGGGCTGAGCGGGGCGAGGATCATCACCGCGGCGACCAGGCCGATCCCGGCGGGCAGCACCCGCGCGAGCACCCGCACCAGGGCGTCGTGGAACCCGTCCGGCGCGGCATAGGCGCGCCGGCGGCCGCGCACATCATCGGCGGCCTGTGTCATGGGCGCGCAGTCATCCCGGTTCAGGCCGATTCGTGACTGAAAATATCGTGATCGGGCCAACCAGCCAGATCGAGCCGGGCGCGATAGGGCAGGAAGTCGAAGCAGGCCTGCGCCAGTTCGGTCCGCCCTTCGCGGGCCAGGCGTTCGATGAGAATTGTCTGCATTTCATGCAGATAGCGCACATCGGATGCCGCATAATCGAGCTGGGCATCGGAAAGCTCCGGCGCGCCCCAGTCGCTCGATTGCTGCTGCTTGGAGACTTCCTTGCCCAGCAGTTCGCGCACCAGATCCTTGAGCCCATGCCGGTCGGTATAGGTGCGGACCAGCTTGCTGGCGATCTTGGTGCAGAACACAGGTGCGGCGACCACGCCCAGATAGTGCTCGATCGCGGCGAGATCGAAGCGGGCGAAATGATACAATTTAACCCGCGCCGGATCGGCCAGAACGGCTTTCAGATTGGGCGCATCGAACGAGGAGCCGGGGCCGAAGCGCACGAGATGCTCGTCGCCCTTCCCGTCCGAAATCTGGAGCAGGCACAGCCGGTCGCGCGGGGTGATGAGACCCATGGTCTCGGTATCGACCGCAACCGGGCCGGGTGCGAGCACACCGGCGGGGAGATCGTCTTCGTGGAGATGGACAGCCATGGAATGGGTGCTTAGGCGGTTACACCCAGCGAGGGAAGACCTCGAATGACGAACCCGGCAATGAGGAACCTGGTGTAATGGAGGCGGGCGAAGCAGTCCCCGAAAGCTGGCGCGCGGTGTTGGAGCCGGTGCTGGCCACGCGCGAGGCCCGCAAGCTGGGTGGATTTCTGAAAGCCGAAGAAGCGGCAGGCAAGGCGATCTATCCCCCGCGCGGGGCCCGGCTGGCGGCGCTCGCGCTGACTCCGCTGGATCAGGTCAAGGCAGTGATCCTCGGGCAGGATCCCTATCATGGCGCCGGGCAGGCGCACGGACTTTGCTTCTCGGTGGCGCGCGGCGTGAAAGTGCCGCCCAGCCTGGTCAATATCTACAAGGAGCTGCAAAGCGATCTTGGCCTCACCCCGCCGGGCCACGGCAATCTGGAAAGCTGGGCGCGCCACGGCGTGTTGCTGCTCAACAATGCCTTGACGGTCGAGGCAGGCAAGCCCGCTTCGCACCAGAACCTGGGCTGGGAAGCAATCACCGATGCGGCTGTAGCGGCGGTCGCGGCCCGGGCCGAGCCTTGCGTGTTCCTGCTATGGGGAAGCCACGCCAAGGCCAAGGCTGCCCGTATCCCCGGCCTCGCAACGGGCCCGCATCTGGTGCTGACAGCGCCCCACCCCAGCCCCTTCTCGGCGCACACCGGGTTCCTCGGTTGCCGTCATTTCAGCAAAGCCAATGCCTTTCTGGAAGCGAATGGGCGCGGGGCGATTGATTGGCAGCTATGATAGCCGGGTATTATCAGCCACGCTAACCGTCCGCCTCAGGCCGCCAGCTCAAATTCCACCGGCAGCCCGCGAATGCCCCAGGTGCCCGGGAACGGACGATAACCCTGTGGGCCGCTGGTTGTGGGATTGTGCAGCCGTTGGGCGATTAGGTGGAGCCCCTCGTGGATTTGGGCGCGGGCGATGTACTGGCCGAGGCAGATATGCGCGCCGAGGCCAAAGCCGATATGCGGGCTGGCGCGCTCGCGGTCCGGATCGAACTCTTCGGCGTTGTCGCCAAGCCTTGCATCGTGGGTGGCGACGCTGAGCGGGAACCAGACGATGGCGTCCTTTTCCAGCAACACATCCCGGTAGACGATATCCTCGCCCAGGATACGCTGCGACGAAGTGGTGCTGTGATAGCGGAAGCTCTCGTCGACTACCTTGCGGGCAAAATCGTGATCTTCGCCGCAGCGGCGATAGACATCTGGCCGATCAAGCAGCAGCCGCATGGTGAGCGTCAGCATGTTCTTCGAGGTGTCGTAGCCTGCCACGAAAAGGAAGATCAGCACGTCGCCCAGCTCGCGGTCGCTGAGGCCACCACCGGCTTGCGCCTGCAGCAACAGATCCAGCAAGTCGCTTTCCTCGCTGACCCGCTTGCCCGCGCGGCGATCAGCGATCAGTTGGTCGACGAATTTTTCCATGGTGATGACGCCCTCCTGCATGGCAGGCAGCCAGCGCTTGTCCATGCTGGTGGAAAGCCCGATCGCTTCCATCGCCGAGCGTAGCCCCGGGATCACCGCAGGATCGGCGCCGATCAGGCGGCACATCACCGTGATCGGGAAATAGGAGGCAAATTCCTCGAAATCGAAGGCGCGGCGCGGGCCCCAATCGTCGAGCAGGGTCTTGATGACTTCCTGCATCAGCGGGCGGTGCGCATTGGCCTGACGCGGGGTGAACGAAGCGGCGAGCACATCGCGCACCCGCTTGTGGGTCGCACCGGACATGGAAAGCATGTGGCGCTGCTGGAAATTGCCCCAGGGCGTGCCCTCGGCCTCCATGATCGCGACGATATTGTCATAGAGCATACGCATCTTGTCTTCCATCGAGAACAGATCGCGCATCGCCTGATAGTCAGTGATCACATAGCCCAGCGTCCAGCGCGCCAGCCACGGATGTGCCGCACGCGCCTCCGTGAAATGCGGGAACGGATCCACCGAAAACGCATCCTGATCCATGGTCAGGAAGGGAAGGTCGAGTTCTGCTGCTGGCTGCATCGCCATGCTCTCCTCGGGCCGATTGTTGACCTCTTGCTGGCAGGTTGGCACAGAACGGCGCAAGCGCAAAGTGTTCAGGTCATGCCCTTGCCATCAGTCGCGCGCACGGGAATGCCCGCCGGATCGAAGTGACCGAGGCAGAACACATTCACTCCAAAAAAGTCCGGGGTCACGCGCTTGCGGTGAAACGGATAGATGCCGCAGTGCTTGCAGAAGAAGTGCCGCGCGGTGTGGGTGTGGAACTGGTATTCGGTAAGGCAATCGGCGCCCGACAGCAGCTCGAATGCGCTCTCGTGCACTTTGACCATCAGCGCGTTCCTGCGGGAACAGATCGAGCAATCGCAGGTGGTGAGTTCGGGAAAATCGGTCGTGATGGCGAAGCGCACCGAACCGCAATGGCACGACCCGGTGTGGCGAGCCTTGGGGCGGCTCATGGCGCATCGGACAGGGAGAGAGCGCTGCCGGTGTTGGTGAAGCTGTAGGTCTTGGCGCAGAGGCCGGGGCTGGATGGCAGCGCTGTGACGATCGTGGTCCGGGTCGTATTGCCCGTAACTAGCGCGTCGGGATCATATGCAATATCCGGGTTTGCCGTCGCATCGGTCGCCCAGCTGGTTTGATAGCCGGAATGCAACAGAAGCATTATTCCCGGCGTCGTGTCACCCGAAGCGGGAAGAACGGAAATCTGAATGTCGTATGGAGTATCGTTCCTGATGCAGACATTATAACGCCCGGAAGTCGTGGCTTGTGTCGTCTGGCCAGTTGCACTGCTGGAATCGGACGGAGTAGGCGAGTTGGTCACAAGGTCAGCCGGCTGCGACGGTGTGGGATCGGTGATCGGCGTCACGATGTCGGGAACGACTGGCGGCAAGCAGCAGGTCCGGGCCAGGCCGAACACAATGAAATTGGCGACAAACAGGACCGCAAGCAGTCCCAGGACCGCGCCAGGCGACGTGCCACCCTGCATTGCCAGCCGGTCACGCACAACCTGCGGATCCTGTCCGGCCACATCGAGCAAGGCGGTTTGCTGGACGACGTGGCGGCGATAAAGGTGATTGCCGAACAGACCGATGGCGAGCGCCACCGCCAACGACACCACATTTACCAGCACCTCGATGACCTTTTCATTCATCACCTGCCCGAAGATGCCAAATGCGCTCACCACGAAGACCGCTGCCGCAACCATCAGGCCTTCCCGGAAGATCTTACGATAGAACAACCAGAACGGGCCGAACAGGAAGCCGGGGAAGCTGAAGCTGACGATCGATTTCTGCGCATCCATCCGCCGCCACTTCTCGAGGAAATGGGGCGCCTTTTCGCCGATATAGGCGCGTATCGCTTCTTCTTCGCTGATCGGCCCGTTCGGATCAGGGTGAGGCACATCAAAAAACGGCTGAGGTCCGGGCCGGGGCCCAGGCGGTGGTGGCGGAGGCGGCGGTGGCGGCGGTGGCGGCGGATCGTCATTGGCGCCGGACATCTCGTTGATGGTCTCGGCCAACCGGGTGAGATTGGCCTCGCGGTCGGGGCCGAAGGCGTCGGTCCAGTGCTTGAGCCGCAGGAACAGCGCGAGCCCGCCTGCGGGCTGAACATCGGCGATGCGCACCGGGAAGATATCGCGCTTGCCGAAAGCAAGTTCGGTCTCGGCACGCACGAAAGCCGATGCATTGGCCTTGTCGGACATCAGCACGACAAAGGCCATGCAGCCTGCAATCGCTTCTTCGAGCTGGATCGAAAATTCGCGGCCGGGCTGGACATTATCCGGTGCCAGCCAGGTCTCGACACCATGCTGGTGCAGCTTCGCCACGATCTCGCGCGCGATCTTCACATCGCCGGAAGCATGGCTGATGAAAACATAAGGCTTGCGGACGGGCTGGTTCACGGCAGCTTCCCGGATGCAGCCAGGATGGCCACAAGCCGCCCGACATTGGCATCGAAAGCAAAACGCGGGGCCATCCACAGCGACTGCCGCCCCATCGGCGCATCCGCCAGACCAGCCCAGACGATATCGACCGCACCGGCAGGCTGGGTCGGAATGTGGATCACCGGGATATTGTCTTCGACAGCGCGCGCGACAATTTCGGCGGTACCGCCCCGCCCCGCTGTCTGCCCGCCATCCCACACCGCGACGACGAGATCGGACAGCGACAGCATGGTGAGGCCAGCCGCCTCATAGGCGGCATTCTGCGAAGCGCGCGATCCGGGCAGTTCGATGACCCTGCTCGCCCGGCCCAGCAGCGCATCAAAATGAGCGCGATCGGCCAGGTCCGCGAAATCGCAGGCATATTCGTGGCGTTCAAAGGGCAGGCAGACATCGAGCTCGAAGCCCTGTTCCAGCGCGAGATCGGCGGCCATGACGTCCGCGCCCAGCGCCAGCGAATCCACCAGGCGCAGCCGCTGTTCCCCGGCGGTCAGACCGGCAAATTCCGCGCCGATGCGTCGCAGCACATGGGTCAGCCGCGCGCGGATCGGCGCAACGTCCGCTGGCAGACGATTGGGGCGATGCCCGGTGATCCCAAGATTGAGCGCAAGGGGAAACCTGACCAGCGATGTGGCCTCAGGCGCATACTGCACTTGGTCCGGCAAGGCCGACACGTTCACCCCCACGCTCAGGCAATGGCGCGAAGGGTCACAGATTCAGCGGCGGCATTCAATGTTTATTTGCGGGCCACAGCTCTACCTGGGCAGCTCGCTGACTCCCATCAGCGCTTCATCGACCGCCCGTGCGGCCTGACGGCCCTCGCGGATTGCCCAGACGACGAGGCTCTGCCCGCGCCGCATGTCGCCGCAAGCGAAGATCTGCGGATCGCTGGTCCGGTAGTCGGTCATGGTCGCTGCAACATTGCCGCGACCATCGAGCTCCACTCCGGCCTGATCGAGCAGGCCCTGCTTGCGCGGACCCAGGAAGCCCATCGCGAGCAGGATCAGATCGGCCTTCAGCGTGAACTCGCTGCCGGGAATTTCCTGCATCTGCCCGCCCTGCCATTCGACGCGGACACATTCGAGGCCGGTGACGTCGTTTTCGCCGACCACACGCTTGGTCAGGATCGCCCAGTCGCGGTCGACGCCTTCTTCGTGGCTGGAAGAAGTGCGCAGCTTGAGCGGCCAATCGGGCCAGGTCAGCGCCTTGTTTTCCTTCTCTGGCGGCTTGGGCATGATTTCGATCTGGGTGACCGAAGCCGCACCCTGTCGGTTCGAAGTGCCGACGCAGTCGGAGCCCGTGTCGCCGCCGCCGATGACTATGACATGCTTGCCGGTCGCGGTCAGCGAGCCGCGCGGTGCGGCGCGCAGTTCGTCGTCGCCGGCATTGCGCTTGTTCTGCTGAGTCAGGAATTCCATCGCGAGCCGCACGCCAGGCAGCTCGGCCCCGGGAATCTCGAGCTTGCGCGGCTCTTCCGCCCCGCCCGACAGCACTACGGCGTCGAAATTTTCCTTGAGCGATGCGACCGAAACGGTGACGCCGACCTCGGTCGAAGTGCGCAGTTGCACCCCTTCGGCTTCCATCTGCACCAGCCGCCGGTTGATCAGATGTTTTTCCATCTTGAAGTCGGGAATGCCATAGCGCAGCAGGCCGCCGCAACGGTCGTTCTTCTCGAACAGCGTGACCGAATGGCCGGCGCGCGCCAGTTGCTGGGCGCAGGCGAGGCCGGCGGGGCCCGAGCCGACCACGGCAACGCTCTTGCCGGTGCGCTGCGCGGGAACCTGCGGCGTGATCCAGCCCATCTCCCAGCCCTTGTCGACGATCGCGCATTCGATCGACTTGATCGTCACAGCCTGATCGTTGATGTTGAGCGTGCAGCTTGCCTCGCACGGCGCAGGGCAGATGCGACCGGTGAACTCTGGGAAATTGTTGGTCGAATGCAGCACTTCAAGCGCGTTCTGCCAATCGCCATTATAGATCAGGTCATTGAAATCCGGGATGATATTGTTCACCGGACAGCCGTTGTGGCAATAGGGAATGCCGCAATTCATGCAGCGCGAGGCCTGGGCGCGCAAATCCGCCTCCGCCTGCGGAACGATGAATTCCTTGTAGTTCTTCAGCCGCTCCTTGGGATCGGTGTAAGTGCGATCCTTGCGATCCAGCTCGAGGAAGCCGGTTTCCTTGCCCATTTGCGTGAGACCCTATTCTATTCGGCTGCGACCGAAGCAGCTTCCAGCCGCTCGGTCTCGAGTTGCTTCAGTGCGCGGGCATAGTCGCGCGGCATGACCTTGACGAATCTGGGCAGCGCAGCGGCCCAGTCGTCAAGCAGTTCGCGGGCGCGCGCGCTGCCGGTGTGGAGGTGATGCCGTTCGAGCAGCACCCGCAGCCGTTCGGCATCGTGGCGCAGCATGTCGCCCATGCCGCTGTCGTTGACGCCATTGGTGCGCTGCTGCGGACGCCCCGCGCCGTCATCCTCGTCGCGGAGCGGCGAGATCTGTTCGAGATCGACCATCGCCGGGTTGCAGAGCTGGGCGAATTCGCCTGCTTCGTCATAGACATAGGCGACGCCGCCCGACATGCCCGCTGCAAAGTTGCGGCCCGTGCGGCCCAGCACCACGACGACGCCACCAGTCATATATTCGCAGCCATGATCGCCGGTGCCTTCGACCACTGCCACAGCGCCCGAATTGCGCACCGCGAAGCGCTCGCCAGCGACGCCATTGAAGAAGGCTTCGCCCGAAATCGCGCCATAAAGCACGGTGTTGCCGACGATGATGTTGTTCGCCGGATCGCGGGCGACATGCCCCGGCTGGCGCACGATCACCCGGCCGCCAGACAGTCCCTTGCCGACATAGTCGTTGGCATCGCCGGTCAGATCGAGCGTCACGCCATGCGCGAGGAAGGCCCCGAAGCTCTGCCCGGCGACCCCGGTGAGAGTGATGTGGATGGTGTTGTCGGGCAGCCCGGTGTGGCCATAGCGACGGGCCACTTCGCCCGACAGCATGGCGCCAACGGTACGGTTGACATTGATTACCTTGCGTTCGAGCCGCACTGGCCGGCGATGGTCCAGCGCATCGGCGCAGGCTGCGACCAGTTCGACATCCATTGCCTTGGCGAGGCCGTGGCTCTGGGTCTCGGTCCAGCCCAGCGAAGGACCATCACCGAGCGGGGCCTGATAGAGCAGCTTGGTCAGGTCAATTCCCTGCGCCTTCCAATGCGACACGGCGAGGCGCGCATCGAGCCGGTCAACCCGGCCGGTCATCTCGCCCAAGGTGCGAAAGCCCATCGCGGCCATGATCGAGCGCAGCTCTTCGGCGACAAAAAAGAAGTAGTTGATGACATGCTCGGGCTGGCCGGTGAAGCGCGCGCGCAGCACCGGGTCCTGCGTCGCCACACCCACCGGGCAGGTGTTGAGGTGGCACTTGCGCATCATGATGCAGCCCGCCGCAATCAGCGGCGCGGTGGCAAAGCCGAATTCGTCGGCACCGAGCAAGGCTGCAATGGCAACGTCACGGCCCGTGCGCAGGCCGCCATCGGCCTGGACCGCGATGCGGCTGCGCAGGTTGTTGAGCAGCAGGGTCTGCTGGGTTTCGGCAAGGCCGATTTCCCAGGGTGAGCCCGCGTGGGTGAGCGAAGTCAGCGGCGAAGCGCCGGTGCCGCCTTCATAGCCCGAGATCGTTACGTGGTCGGCGCGCGCCTTGGAAACGCCCGCCGCGACCGTGCCGACGCCGACTTCCGAGACCAGCTTGACCGAAATCCGCGCGCGCGGATTGACATTCTTGAGGTCGTGGATCAGCTGCGCCAGATCCTCGATCGAATAGATGTCGTGGTGCGGCGGCGGCGAGATAAGGCCGACACCGGGCGTCGAATGGCGCACCCTGCCGATCACTTTGTCGACCTTGTGGCCGGGCAACTGGCCGCCTTCGCCAGGCTTTGCACCCTGCGCCATCTTGATCTGGATATCGTCTGCGTTGACCAGATATTCTGCGGTGACGCCAAAGCGGCCCGAGGCGACCTGCTTGATCGCCGAACGCATCGAATCGCCGTTCGCCATGGGCACGAAGCGGTCGGCTTCTTCGCCGCCCTCGCCGGTGTTCGATTTGCCGCCGATGCGGTTCATCGCCATGGCCAGCGTGGTGTGCGCCTCGCGGCTGATCGAGCCGAAACTCATCGCGCCGGTGGCGAAACGCTTGACGATTTCGCTGGCCGGTTCGACCTCGGAAATATCGAGCGGGCTGTCTGCCGGGCGCAGTTCCATCAGGCCGCGGATGGTCAGCATGCGCGCTGACTGATCGTTGATCGTCGCGGCGAACTTCTTGTATTCATCGGGTAGATTGCCGCGCACGGCATGCTGCAGATGCGCGATATTGGACGCCGTCCAGGCATGTTCCTCGCCGCGCAGGCGCAGCCCATACATGCCGCCGACATCGAGCATCTTGCGATAGATCGGGTTGTCGCCATAGGCAGCCGCGTGGCGGCGGACGCTTTCCTCGGCGATCTGGGAGAGACCGACGCCCTCGATCGAGGTCGCGGTGCCGGTGAAATAGGCGTCCACAAATGAGCTCGACAAGCCAACCGCGTCGAAAATCTGCGCACCGCAATAGGACTGGTAGGTCGAAATGCCCATCTTGGACATGACCTTGAGAATGCCCTTGCCGACCGCCTTGATGTAGTTCTTCTGAACTTCCTGAGCGGAAAACGGCCATTGCTTGGCGACGCGCTGGTCCTCGATGGTCTCGAAGGCCAGATAGGGGTTGATCGCTTCGGCGCCATAGCCCGCGAGCACGCAGAAGTGATGAACTTCTCGCGCTTCGCCGGTCTCCACGAGAAGCCCGGTCTGCATGCGCAGGCCCTGGCGCACCAGATGATGATGCACAGCAGCCGTCGCCAGCAGCGCGGGCATGGCAATGCGATCCGCGTTCTGGCCGCGATCGGACAAGATCAGGATGTTCTTGTCGGCAAGCACGGCCTCGGTTGCGACCCAGCACATTTCCTTGACCGCCTGCTCAAGGCCTTCCGCGCCCGTCGCGGCGTCCCAGGTGATGTCGATGGTCGCGGTGCGGAAGGCGCCATCCAGCGCGCTTTCGACCGAGCGGATCTTGGCCAGTTCCTCGTTGGTGAGGATCGGCTGATCGACTTCGAGCCGCTTGTGGCTGCCAGCGTCATGCCCGAGCAAATTGGGGCGCGGGCCGATCATTGAGACCAGGCTCATCACCAGCTCCTCGCGGATCGGATCGATCGGCGGGTTGGTGACCTGGGCGAAGTTCTGCTTGAAATAGTCGTAGAGCAGCCGCGAACGGTTCGACAGCACTGCGATCGGCGTATCAGTGCCCATCGAGCCCAATGGCTCGTCAGGCACTTGCGCCATCGGCTCGAGAAACCGGGAAATATCCTCCTGCGTATAGCCGAAGGCCTGCTGGCGATCGAGCAGGCTGGTGGTTTCCTCCGGCAGATGCGCCTCTTCTGGCTCCACAACGTGGAGGTCCTTTAGTTTGTATTGAGCCGATTCCAGCCATTCCTCGTAGGGTTCGGCGGCGGCGAGCTGAGCTTTGAGCTCCTCGTCCTCGATAATCCGGCCCTGCTCGAAGTCGATCAGCAACATGCGGCCCGGCTGGAGCCGCCACTTGCGCACGATATTGTCTTCCTTGATCGGCAGCACGCCGCTTTCCGAGGCCATGACCACGAGATCGTCGTCAGTGACCAGGAAGCGCGCAGGCCGAAGCCCGTTGCGATCAAGCGTTGCGCCGATCTGGCGGCCATCGGTGAAGGCGACGGCAGCGGGGCCGTCCCACGGTTCCATCAGCGCAGCGTGGTATTCGTAAAATGCGCGGCGCTTTGCATCCATCAGCGGATTGCCGGCCCAGGCTTCCGGGATCAGCATCATCACCGCATGGGCAAGGCTGTAACCGCCCGCAAGCAGCAGTTCGAGCGCATTATCGAGGCAGGCGGTGTCCGACTGGCCGTGCGGGATGATCGGCCACAGCTTGTCGAGATCGGGGCCGAGCAGCTCCGATTCCATCGTACGGCGGCGCGCAGCCATCCAGTTGACGTTGCCGCGCACGGTGTTGATCTCGCCGTTGTGGGCGATGAAGCGATAGGGGTGCGCCAGCTTCCAGCTCGGGAAAGTGTTGGTCGAGAAGCGCTGATGGACAAGGCCCAGTGCCGAAACGCACAGCGGATCGCGCAGGTCGTCGTAGAAACTGCCCACTTGCGTCGCCAGCAACAGGCCCTTGTAGACCACGGTGCGGCTGGAGAAGCTCGG
>Ga0114974_10001893_pt1 | contig 16341 bp, 24 predicted proteins | sample S_130206_EF_Meta_FD_87318 | JGI IMG/M metagenome (GOLD analysis project Ga0114974, IMG submission 87318) | Freshwater microbial communities from Lake Simoncouche, Canada to study carbon cycling - S_130206_EF_MetaG | ecosystem: Environmental > Aquatic > Freshwater > Lake | place: Lake... | reverse complement strand
TTGGTTAAATCGTTTAGACAATATAAGTTATGAACCACAAGAAACATCATCAGATAAAGCATGAAACACTTAAAAGATTTTAATGAAATGATTAAAGTTCCTATCAAAGTTGGTGATACAATTCTTGGTGGAAGATTCAAGAATAAGAAGACCATTGTTAAAAAGATTGGTAAGAATGATAAAGGTGATATCACTATAAATGGTAAACCACTTCTTAAATATAGAATTGTAAAAGAGTCGTCTTCTTATGAAGATCTTAAAAATAATGTAGAAGATTATTTAGCACACTTAAAAGATGATGGTTTTATGGCGGAAACCGGTGATGTTAAAGTTGCTGGTAGACCTGATAGAGATAACTTCTATGTAAGAGTCTGGTCACCTCAAAGACCTGTCGATAATGATGGTTCATCTGAATCTTGGCTAAGTTATAGATATGGAAGTGCTGGTGAGTTTACTTGGTCTCAAATAGAAGATGAGGTTAGTAGATTTATTTCAATTGCTTCAGAAGATTGGAATTTAGATTATTTATATGTTATTAAAGATACCGTTGATGGTTCTACATTTATGAGACAACAATTTACCTTAGATGAGTTATCTAATCTACCAGGTGATTTTAAAATCAAGTCACTTATGATAGGACTTGGTAATGAGCCTAATGCCAAATGGTAATATAAACTTATCAGATACAATCAATTTAAATAAAACAAATAATCAAATCAACATATAATTCATAAAGTAATAAATTTTATGAAAATATCTATAGGTTGTGACCACGCAGCATTTGAACTTAAAGAAAAAGTTAAACAATATCTTTCCACTAAAAAGAGCATACAAGTAAACGACTGGGGTTGTTACTCTGAAGAGAGATGTGACTATCCGGATTTTGGACACGCAGTTGCTGAAGATGTTAATAATCAAAAGTGTGATTTTGGTATTCTTATGTGTGGTTCTGGTAACGGAATTAATATGACTGCTAATAAATGGTCTGGTGTTCGTTCGGCTCTTTGTTGGAATTCTGAAATCGCTAATATGGCTCGTTTACATAATGATGCTAATATACTAACTTTACCTGGAAGATATATTTCAGAAGAAGAAGCAATTAAATGTGTTGATGAATTTCTAAACACTGGATTTGAAGGTGGAAGACACGCTGATAGAATAGCAAAAATCTCTAATAAAAATTTAAAAAATATTTAATTTATTTTCAAATTATAATTTCTATGTATATAAGGCTTTCAAAAGAATGTCTATACAATACATAAAAAGTTAAACTTTTCGATTTAATAAATAATAAAAAACTAATATTAAGATATGGATAAATTAACGTTAAGAGAAAGAGCTACTTGTTTATTTGAAGGAAAACACGTAGAAATGGATAATCATCTAATTGAATTTGAAAAGTATCTTGAAGCTTATTGTGTTGAGTTAAAAGTAAATGAGTGGGACATTTTGAGAAATGATGAGGTATATGATCAAGTATTCAATATATTCTCTTCTATATCTAGTAAAAAAAACGAAGAAATTTTTATTTAATGTATTTAGTATCAACAATTGGTAGATGTGGATCATCTATGTTAATATCAACTTTACAAGACTATCTACTATCAGTGGATAATCCTAAAGCAAAAAATCACTATTATCCAACAGATGTTGAAAATCATAGACCTCCAGTAGTTGGTGCTATATTTTTATTTGGAGATATAACTGATGTTATACTATCTGTTAGAAGAAGTCATGGACGATTCGGTAATGGATGGATAGATTTACACAATAAGAACTTAAATGGCGATTATGAAAATCGTTATAACTATTTGAAAAAAGACACTTTTTATCTGGAAAGAATGTTTGATGAATGGATGAGACCTCAGAATTTTCCTTTATTAACATTAAAGTATGAAGATATGTGGCAAAATGAAGATATAATTTCAAAGTTCTTAGGTTGTCCACATTTTGAACTACCAGAGTTTAATCAAACTTCAAATAAACATGGTAGTGGTAAAGAAAGTAGATTCTTTAGAAGAGCAGCTAATAAAGAATTAGTCTCGGATATTAACAAAAACTATTCAAGTCTTATAAAAAAAGTAAATAATTTTCCATCTGCTAAGATTTGGTAGTAATTTTTTTGTATTTTTGTTTAAAATTATTCTAAATGCTCAATTACTTAAAATTTATCTTTGTCTTTTTATTTGAATTAGTAAAAAACAACCCTATTAAACTATCTTTAATAGTAGCATCAATAATATTATTCTCATTTGCGGGAACAATTCCTGATTCACATGATAAGTATAATATAGTAGCTGAAACAAAAGTAGACAGCACATACATTTATATTTATGAAGTTATTAGTGATAATAAAATTAAGTATGAAAACATTTGGTCTGAAGGTAAGCCAATTGAAGTAAAGAATGGTGTAATTACATTAGTATCGTATCATGGTGGTAACTATGCTTTATGGGCTATTTTTGTTATTATAGTAATTATACTTATTGTAGCCTTTTTTATTGGTCTTGGTGATGATGATATTGGTTGGGATTTTGAAGATGTTTGGGAGTCGGCTTTTTGCAGTTTGATATATTGTGAAGAAGAAAATGGAGTTTTTTATTATTTTGCTTTAGGAAGATTAATAGAAAAAAGAAATAATCAGATTAGTAGACATTATAATGCTAATAGAGAACTTAAAATAGGTGGATTTAGAGATCTTTATAGATGCCCAAAGTATCAAACAAAAAAACAGAAAAGAGAAACTTTATTAAAAAACATAGGTATAAATTAAAAAAAATTAAAAAATGGCAAAAAATAATTCAGGTAGTGGTTTGAGTTTAACCGCAGTTCTTTTCATAGTTTTCTTAGTTCTAAAACTAACAGGTAATATTACTTGGTCTTGGTGGTGGGTTACTTCACCTCTTTGGATACCATTCGTTGTTGTGTTTGGATTAGTTTTAGCAATTATTGTTGGAATTATAATCGCATTAACTTTTGGTGCATCAATTTCAGATATAAAAGAAAAAGCTAATTACCTTATCAATAAAAGAAAAGATAAAAAGACTAACCTCTAGGAAAGTCTTTACCTCTTTTTACTACATTAACTTCATGACTTTCTGGTTGGAATATTTCTAATGTTAATTGAATTGCTTTATCAATATCAAAATCTTTACAAGAAAAGATATCAATAAAAGAATATCCTTTTTCTTCAAATGAATGAATTGATAAATGACTTTCAGCGATAATAACTATTCCTGTAATTCCTCTATCTGATGGTATTAATCCTGAGTAAGGAAATACATAAGGTTGTGTGATAGGTGTCATTTGGATTAACTCTGGAAGGTTTTTAAGATAGTCAAAATGTAATTGATAATTAGATAATATATCTTTAGGGCAACCTTTAAGGTCAATAGTGATGTGTGGTCCAAATGATTCTTCCATTATTTTAGTTATTTTTTTATTTTAATGTTTTATATATTTAATTAACACTTGTTATTTCGAAAAAATTTACTATATTTGTAATAAGGTAATTAAGTTTTACCGAAATTAAACTAATAAATATCCTGTAATAAGCTAAGACGGCAATCTTTGTAAATAACAGGCTAATACTTTGCCGAGTTTAGGGGATGATAAATCTGTTGGTCCCGCAGTAGACTTAGTATCAGTCATATCGATACGGTTGAATTAAAAGGTATATGACGAGGTGAATGAAATGTGAATTCTGAAACCATTTAAAACCGATTGTTTGATTCACACAAACAATCGGTTTTTTCATTTTAAATAAATACATTTTTATTTTTAATATATAATGTATGAAAAAGTTTTCTCAAATAAACGAAGCTAAAGTATTCACACCAGATCCAAGTATTATTAAAAAATATGCAGCTAGAATAATACCTCTTTATATAACTGGTGATTTAGTTGTAAAAGATGCAAAATTAATTGACGAGTGGTTAGAAATGTATAAATCAAATCAAATACATAAAAATGCAAACATTGTTTGTGATTTAGAGATTATGGCTATTAAAAATATTTTTGATAATCCTCTTACAATTAATGGATATACTCAATTAGTTACTGATGTGGATAACAAATGTCCTAGATTAGAAAGATTTTTAAGACCTTATATCACTACTAAATTTTAATGATATTTTATAACCCTATTGTTCCAAGCTTTAGAACCTACAACTTGTGACATATATCCACCGGAACCTAATTCCATATCTTTAATAATCATATCGACAAATTCTGTTGGTTGTTTACCATTATTATAATCATCAATTATTTGGTCATTATAGAAGTCTAATATTTGATTAAGAACAAGTGGTCTAATATTATAACCTTTGAATTTATCAATTATATCATTTATAAATTCTTGTTCATTGTTATAAGCTTCATCAACTGGATAAAAATTTCTTCTAAGAATTATGTGAACATTAATATTAATATGTCTAAGTTTGTCATAAGGCATTGCTGAACCAGCTACTAAGAATTCAACCATTAGGTCACCTGATGTATATTCTAAATGATTAATTAATTTATAAGAAGCTTCTTCAGCAATATCTACGATTTTAGATTCATAATCTTCTAACTCTCTATTAGGTCTAAGTGTTGATATATTTTTCTTATAAACTTCATTTTTATCAAATGAATATCTTAGTTGTAGGTTACCTCTCCATAGTTTTTCAACTTGTTTAAATAAAGATATTCTTATTTCTTGAGACTTGAAATTACCCTGTGTATCATCATCAATATCATATTCTTGGTCTTCACTATCAACATTTACTTTATTGATTTCAAATCCCATATCAATCAACTCTATTATACAATCTTCTATTAGTAGTGATTCATCATCTGTTAATTTATATGATTCTTTAATATCTTCTACTTTATCTGTTTTAACATCTTTTAAGTCTCTTAAATCACTTACTTGACTTGGTCCACCTTTCTTTCTTTTCTCTTTCTTAAATGTAAAAGAAACATCACCTGAACCTGTAGTTCCTGATTGACCAGGTAAAGCTCCAGGTTGAGCCGAAACAACAGCTCCCATTCCACCGGTTGATGCGTTAACTGATGCGTTACCATCTTCTAAAAATGATTTATATTTCTTAATAAACTTCATTAAACTATATATTAATTATCATATAGGTAAATCCTCATAGTTCGTTGAACCACAATTTAGACAAACTATATCATCATCAAGTGAATAAAATTCCATGTCACAATCTTTACACTTATGTGGATGAGCTTGGTGAGTAGGCAAAACCAATTGGTCATTTCCTCTTGGAGGTGGTACTGAATTCCCATAAGCATACATTGATCCTGCCCAAGAATCAGATTCAATAAATTTTTTAAGATACTTCATATTGTATATATTAACTTTCTCATTATTTTTGTATATAAAAATGATGAGACTAGATTTACACGGAACTAAACATGAAGATGTTAGTAGAAAACTAGATGTTTTCTTTTGGGAGTGTATGCAGAAAAATATAACACAAGTTGAAATAGTCACCGGTATGAGTGATAGGATGAAAGAGATTGTTATTAATGTTTCATCTGAGTATAATTTTAAGGTAGATGATTTTAATATAAACCCAGGTAGTTTATTTATAAATTTTTAATAAAATATTTGGTGGATTAAAAAAGATGTTATATCTTTGTATTCACAAATCAGAAAAGTCTGATAAGTTCTTTGAAAAATAAAAAAAGATTTGGTAGATTAAAATAAAATACTTATCTTTGTAAAACAAATCAGAAACGTCTGATTATAAGTTAAACAAAAAAGTTGAAAAAAGATTTGGTAGATTAAAAAAGTTTACTTATCTTTGTGAAACAAAAAAATATATGGCCCGTTCGTCTACAGGACTCGTAAGAGAAACAGATTTATCTGTTTAGGACGTCTAACTTTTCGGTTAGGTAACAGAGTGTTCGAATCCTCTACGGGCTACAAAAAAGAAAAATGAAAATTTTTCTAAACTTTTCCGAAACGTCGGATATAAATAAAGTTCTTTGAAATAAAAACATACTGAAACATCAACTTCGGTTGATATGGAAGTAACGGCCGCTTATGGTCGATAAATAAACCTTGAAAGGGGGATAAAGTGAACACAATTGCAAAATGTGTTTGCGTCTTAAGATTTCTTCGGAATGATTGAGGTCGAGTAAGCAAGCAGGATATCACTAATCCTGAAGTACCGAGGGTAACTCCGTAGGGAAATGGATTGGTGACTGGGCAAGTGTAGATTGTTCAGTTGAGTTCGGAAGAGCAATAAGAATAACCTGTAGAAATGTTACGAGAAGTGGTGACCTACCAGTTATTACAATCGTGAGTTTCAACTTGAGAGGTGTCTCAAAGTCGAAAGACAATTCATTGTACAGGTGGTGCTGTTAATGAACATCAATCACTCTACCAAGAGTGTAGACAAACCGTAAGGGGAGTCGTGATGAAGATATCTTAAAAAGTTGTGATGGAGGCATCACACGGAGTAGTCCAGTATTCTTGAGGCCAAAAGCTTTGGGAGCTGAGAGGTGACCACTACTTCGACATAAATCTACAGCACTAAAATTTGAAATAGGCTTCAAAACTTAAAACAAATCGAAAGTGTTACCTAGTTACTGATGAAAGGTACCTACTTAGTCAAGAGTCGTTCTTGGCCACTGAAGCTCGAAAGGCTGATGTGATTTCATCGAAAAACTTATAGGGTGTCGAAACCCGTGTTAGCTCGCAAGGCTGAGTAAGTGGATTAAATGGAGAGTATTTAGTAACTCAAGGAGTGGTTAGTCTAACTAACCGGTACTGATAGGATATCACTCAAAAGGTGGTGGATAAGTTTGGGAAATCATAATCCAACTAAAGACCTGTCACGAGAACGTATAATCTCAGCGTTTTATAAATAAAGACTCAACTATCAGTTGGGTCTTTTTTATTTTAAATAGTTTCCTTAATCATGAATACTGAATCTTCTGGTGGATAATCATAGTAATTCTTAATATTTGCTATATGATTATAACCAACCTTTTTATATAAACTGATAGAGTTTATATTACTAAGTCGAGTGTTTAAACAGAGAGTTTTACTTTTATTTACCTCAAAATGTTTATTTATTAACATTTCAGCCAATCCTCTTTTTCTAAAATTACCATCAGTAAATATCAAAACTATACCAAAGGTAGATTGCTTATTTCTTTTATCATCTAGAAATTTCTGACCGTAATCATTTACAGGTGTAAATATCTTCTTATATCCTGATGGTGTTATATAACCTTGAATAAGAACACTAACAATTTTATTATCAATTTCAATTACTAATGAGTTATCAATGTATTTTAGATAAGTATATCTACTCCAAGTATCACCACTTTCAAAACAAGATGATTGTAATTCACATATCTCGTCTATATCAGCTAAAGTAGTGTATCTAATATCCATATCTAATTATTTTTAGTATATATTTAATAAAAATGTGTTTAAATTTATATAAACTTTCTACTTGAAAACTAATAGAAATGATATGAAGTACATGATTTTATTATTTATCGCTATCTTATGTTCTTGTAGTGATAGTCTAGCTCCTAAATATAAAATAGAAGGTCAAGCCGAAGGAATCGTAGAGACTGGTGATTTTTTCAATCCAGTAAAAAAGAAAATGATTAAAAAAGATGCAATAGCTTACACTGATACAATACACGGATATAATGAAGATTCTATTTGGTATTACAATTCAAATGGGCGTAAGGTGACAATACTGGCACCTTATGTAGTATATGAACTTTCAAAAAATACTGAAAAATGAGAAACTTAATTATGGCATTTATAACAATTGTCATTGCTCAATTATTAGCTTACTTACAAACACAAAGTCAGTTTTTTTGGACTTGGGCAAAAGAACATCCATTATTAATGTCGATAACGGGAATTCCAATTTCTATTCTTTTGATTTACTTTACAAAGTATTGTGCTTTAGCATTTGATGGTCAGGTTTGGCCTGGAAGACTTATTGGATTCGCAGTGGGTGCTATTGTTTTTGCTTTTATGTCAAATCTTATAATGAATGAACCTTTCAGTGCAAAAACTATAGTTTGTCTATGTTTATCAGCTTTAATACTCTTAGTTCAAGTTCTTTGGAAGTAATATAAAAAAATAATATAAAAATGATTTACATCATATCAACATTAATCGGAGTAATAATCGGAATTTTACTAAAAAATAAAATAATAAAACTTGCTCAATCTATAGTAATTCCAAAAATAGACACATTTAATATAAAATTTCATGTTTATTTTGTTATGCATCCAAATGGTAGTAAATTAAATGAAATTATAAAAACAGATACTATACAAATATCAGTTAATAGTAAAAGTGAAGATGATGCTATTGAATTTGTTAAGGACCTCATAAATGATGAAATTAGAGTAGAAATAGAATCAGTAGAAATTATATAAAGTTATGGAAGTTATAGAAATTTGGGGATACCTATCAATGATTGTTGTACTTTCGTCAATGTTGATGAAGGATATAAAAAAGCTTAGAATAGTTAATACTATATCATGTTGCATGTTTTTGATTTATGGAATTGTATTAGGTGCTTATCCGATTGTAATTATGAATATACTTGTGATTGTAATTAATCTATACAGACTTATAAAAGGAGAATAAAAAAAACCCATCAATTAATTGATGGGTTTTTAATATAAAAATCTTACTCTTTCCAAACAGGATTGGCAATAATTAATTTACCACCCTCAACTCTTGGAATTGCTTTCGTTGAGTTGTAATCATCATACTCAATGTCCGCATCATAAAATTTTTGACCTTGGAACATTATATAATTTTTTTCATCTTTTCCAGTATGACTATAACCTTGAACTCTTAGTGCGTCTGCAGCAGCGTCTTTAGTAGATGCGTCTCCAAAAATACGAGACCACAAACCTTCTTTAATAACACTTACTGGTTTATTATTAAAGTTTTTAAATTTACTAACATGTTTCATTTTTATAGAATATTTTTTATTATATATTAATTTTTATAAATCAAATTTATTTATTATATTTGTATTATGGTTATAGATAAAACGGATAAATACACATGGAAAGCAAGTATAACAAAATGTCCTCATTGTGATAATGTTATATCAGCAATAGGAACATCAAAAGTTAATGAAAGATGTGCAGTAACTGATGTTTACTTCGCAATTCAAGATCATATAACATCAAGTTGTCCATTAAGACACACTATAAAAAATAGAAAGAAGTTAAAAACATATGTTTCTATTATGACCACCACAATTAAAGATAAATACTCATGTTCGGAGTGGGCTACCAATAAAATATTGGTTTAGATTTGTATAATCACTAATTATTCCTTATCTTTGATATATGAAAAAGATAATTATATTCTTGCTATTATTCCTACCATTTGTCACTTTCGGACAAAGTGTTAGTGAAGTTACCAAAAAAGTAACAACTATTGACTCAATCGGAGTTAATAAATTAAAATCAATTATCTCAAATAGAGTCGTTCCAGAGACTCTTATTTCCGATGAAGAACTTGATCCAGAATATCAAGAAGTTAATTTCAAAGGAGATCCAGATAATACAAAATACGAACTTCCTTCTGAAAATGCAATGACTGACCACGAAAGGTATAACTACGACCTTCGTAAGTTAGCTACATCTAAGAAACCTAAATAATCCACTTAATAAGTGGATTTTTAATATTATTTGTTATGACACCAGATAAAGTAGAAAGACATATTGATAAAAGAATAACTGATAAATTGTCCGAGGGTTTAGAATTTGAAGATATTTTAGATTACCTAAAAAGTAATATTAATATCTATACTAAAATGGAATCTTTTATTAAAGTTAGTAAAAGATATCTTTTTAATAATTGGGAACTTATCAGTTGGAAAAAAAGAATGACAACTATGTGTGCTATGTATTCAATTAAGCGTAGGAATGATATCAAATGGATAATTGAAAATAAGCATAAATTTGAGATTGAAGATAATGTTAAAATATTTAATCTCTTATATTTAAGAGATAAGATTAAGAATAAACAATTATAGATTTTTCTGAAAGTATTTTTCAATCCTTTTACTTAATCTAACACGAGGATCATTTTCGTCTCTATTTAGAGTAGAATAAGGAACAATAAATCCAAAACTTAAAAAGACTCTTCTTGAATTAAATTCATTAGTCCAATGTTTATAAAGTGATGCCTCAAAACAATACAAATCATTTTGTTGAATTAATTCTTTTTCATCACCGATAAAAATATCATAATCTTCCGATAAAACACTTATATTACATTTATAGTTAATATAACCATTTATGGAAGCATCATAGTGTGGATTTATTTTACCACCTTTATTCATATCAACTGCTTGTAAAAAAATATGTTCTTTAGGTAGATTAAGTAATTTAGAAACTCTATCAATTATATTATGTATAAAATCTGGAAGTATCTCAGTTGAAACTTCTGAAATTGATTGAAATCTAGTTATATATTTAGTAAAACCAGTTTGTGATATATCAAAGATACAAGATTTGCCATTTATAGATTTAGATAATTCAGATAGGTGATAGTTTGGATCATTTGACTTATGATTCAAACTATCAACCCATTTGATTATTAATTTAGATTCATTATTAGAAATAAATTTTTTTGATAATTTATAATTTTTTTCCATAATGGATTTATTTAATGATTTTTAAATTCCACTTATTTAAAAATTCTTTTGGACCACTTATTTCCATAGTAGTTATTTCAGCAGTAGTCAACATTTCATTTGCTTTATGTTCAGTAACTGCTAAACAACAAAATCTGTGAGTAGATGGTAATTCACCGGTGGTAGAACAAGGTATAGTTAAAATACGATCATTCTTCATTTTCTCTCTTGCTTGTGAAACTTTTTCTTCTTCACATAAGATACATATTCTCATATTATTAGATTATTTTTTTAATAAATTTATTAATTCCCTTTTTTCTTCTTTAGTTATTGGTTTATGTTTTCTCATATTCACAATATCTTTTATCTGTTCCTGAGTATAGGTTTTAATTAATTCTGTTTTTGCTTCCTCACATTCTCTATATGTCATTTCAAATGCGTCTTTAACATCATCAACCCAAGTATCCGTTTCAACCGATTGAAGGTATTTATTATCTGTTGTTCTTTGTATTAACTTTATCATAATATTATTTTATTTTTTAATCACTATAAATCTCAAATGTTAGAGTTCCATTAGAACAGAATTGATTTTTAATATTAGTTGGTGCGACTAATTTTATTCCACCTGGACCACCTTCTGAGTAAACTAATCCATATACGTTATTAATATCATTATTTAATAGTGTTAATAGTTCTGTCATGTTATTAACACTACTAGCATTATCACAATAAACATCTTGTATATAATTTCCATTAGCTATTAAACTGATATAAACATCACTAAAAGAAAATTCTGGAATTACCTCTCCGTATATCTCTATAGGAGTTGTATCAGTATCCTGATTAATTTTAATTTCAATAGGAGTATAATATAGTAAATCATCAGCTGGAAAACCAGGACCACCACCAACATTAATTACAGATATATTAATCACATCATCTTTACTAGCAAAACTACCTACATTCGGTGTAATAAAAGGAGGAAACATACCAAAATCAAAATTCCATTTAAATGGTGTGACAATTTCTATTTTATCTCTTTGGAAAGAGTTATAAATAGGACCGGTAATATTATTAAATGCTACATAATTTCCCTCTGATAAAAAAATATCATTACCACTCCAATACCAATCAAGGTCATAACCAAGAGTATTTTCTAATACATCAACAATTAATTCACCACCAGATGTTAATTCACTAGAGTTACTGTAATTTACTGGTATTTGACCAGTTGCAATAAAAACAGAGCCTGTTGCATTTATTGTTCCAGGTGATTGTATATTAGCAATATTACTAAAATCATCACCATCGACATAACTAGTAATTGTATAAGTTTCACCAACAATCAATCCATAGTTAAAATCTTCTAGACCAATTCCTGTTATTTGACCTGTTTGAGTTAAAAGAGCTCTATAAACACCAGTGCTATTACTCTTTAATGTTCCATTAATTTCTAGACTACCATCTATTGATTGAGTCCCACTGTTTATTATATACTTTGTTGTAGACATAATTATTCGTTTATATTTTTTATTGTTAGAATGTCATTATCATCATAGAAAGATAATCTTTTATTACCACCTTTTCTTTCAAATATCTGACAATTATATGATTCATATACGGATGGTCTTTCACTTACTTCAGCAATTGTTATAGTAATATCATCAGAATAAAGATAATTAACAATAATAATAAAGTCATCAACACTATTAGTTCCACCAAATTGACCACCTGATATGGTTAAAGGATCTCCAATTTGATATCCTCCTCCACCATTATTTAGCTGGACACCAGTAACCAAACTACCCGTAACGATAACATCAAATATTGCATTCTCACCACTTCCTGTTCCTCCCGCGTAAATTGAATATGTTCCATCGGCTCCATTTTTTCCAATACCATCATTGGAAAAGTTGAATATAACACCAGTTTGTCCTCCAATAATATTTCCTGGTATAGTTATCGTATCACTAATTTCGTATTGATTACCAGCACTTAATAAAATAACACTGGAAATTGTACCACCGGATACAGTAACTCCAAATGTTGAATTGTCACCATGTTCATTTGTGTTTCCACTTACAACATAATAACTATCATTTGAGGTTGTTCCACTTGATGAATATGTAAATGATATTATATTTCCGTAGTTAACAATAAAATCTTCACCATAAATTTCAGTATCTATATTGTTTCTTTGGAAATAATACCCTACATTATTATTTTCGAAGTAACTAGCAACTTTATTGTTGTAGAAATATTCTCCGATTATATTATCTTGAAAAAAGTCATCAATTATATTGTTTTGTGATTCACTATTTCCAAATCCAAAAGATTCTCCGATTGTATTATTACGGAAATATTTCCCAATAGTATTATTACGAAAATCTGGTGCTATGCTATTATTATAAAAGTCATCACCTATATTATTATCACGAAAATCTGACGATATGTCATTATTATAAAACTCATCACCTATATTATTATCAGCAAAGTCATCACCTATATTATTATCAACAAAGAAAGATCCTAATTTATTTGAGTAAAAAGAATTAACGTCATTATCAACGAAAACATCACCAATTATATTCTCATAAAAAGGACCTGATATTATATTTGATGAAAACTGATCATCTCCAAATGCTGACATTATTTTATTTGAACCAAAATCATTCAGTATATGATTACCCTTAAATTGATTACTTATTTCATTATCACTAAAATAAATTTCACCTTGTGTGTAGATTGAATTCCATTCTGTACCAAATGGAGTATTATTACTCCATTGGTTCTCTACAGCGCTATTATAAATAGCTTTATTATCTCCTCTTGTTATTTCAAGACGACCTTCAATAATAACATCTACTGCTTCTGATTGATAATTTTCTTTTGTAAAGTAAACGGTTGGTTCAGATATTGTATTTCCATTGGCCCAAATCCTTGTTCTTTCATATGAGAAACCACCACCATTATTATTTTGAGTCCATTGTGTAAATTTAACAAGGTGATATTCATCATAAGACGTTAATTCAGTTAGTACTGAATTAGAAGACCAGTTACTAACCGTAGGTCCTGTAGCAATGAAAACACACCCATTGGTATTGATAACTCCGCTTTGTATATCTGCAACATCAGTGAAATCATCAGTACCTTGATAGTTTGTAATTTCATATGTCTCACCTACTATTAATTCACCATCAGTGATTGTTGATCCTGAAGGTAGAATGAAGTGCATGATAAGTTCTTTACCTAGAATAACATTGCCAATATTTCCACCACCATCACCATATAAAGCATCATAAAAAGTATCATAATTCCTAGTAGTTAGATTTTCTATACTTATATCATCCCAATTAAAATATTGAATATCACCTAAAGTATTATTTTTAAATTCATTACCTATTGAGTTGTCTTTAAAGTTGTTATATATATAGTAGTTATTCTCAAAATAATCACCGATTTTATTATTCTGAAAATAATCACCGATGTAATCATTACTGTTGAAGTTATTTCCAATATGATTACTATTGAAACGATATCCAATATTATTGTTATTACTAAAGTCATTTCCAATCACATTATTACGGAAATCACCATAAAGATTATTATTTTCAAAGTAATTTCCAATTTGGTTATCTTCAAAATCTCTTCTAATAGTATTATTGTTGAAATTATTTCCGATTTTGTTATTTCCAAAATAAGTATTATCGATATCTCCAGAATCTCCTATATTGTTATATTGGAAGTTTCCACCAATTTGATTATCTTCAAAATCGCTATAAATGTCGTTTTCATAAGACTCATCTCCTATTAATGTATTTCCATAGAATGTTCCAAAGAAGTTATTATCATAAACCTCATCACCTATTACATTGTCTCTAAATTCTCGGTATGTCTTATTTCCATGAAACCCTTCACCTACTTGATTATCACTAAATGTATCTTCTGATACATTTTCATAATACCCATTAAGAGTATTTTTACTAAATTCACCAAGTATGATGTTATTATTAAAATTCCCTTTGATTAAATTGTATTCAAAATTATCATCTCCTGTGTAGAAGTTGTTATTAAAACTACTTTGTATGATATTGTAATCAAAATCTTCCCCATCATCATCTCCAAAATGATTATTATAGAATTCACCCATGATTGTGTTTCGTTGAAAATCACAATCTATTATATTATCGTAAAAATTATCATTAATTATATTATTATCAAAATCATTATCAATAATATTATTGTAAAAAGAACCTCCAATTCTATTAGAATCACAACTAGTATTAAATGTGTTATTTCTAAAATCATGTCCAAATGAATTATCTTTATAAGTAACATTACCACTAAATACATTGTTTGGTAATAAGAAAGTTTCTTCTTCCCATACTGTATATGCAGTCGTATTTGTAGTTGTGTTACTAAAACATCGTTCTATATCTCCAAAAGTTGGATATTCATAAGAAGCGGTCCTAGAAATAATATTATTTTGTTTCCAAGATCTTCCTGTTAATAGATTTGCATCTAACAAGCGAGTATTATTAACAGTAGTAATTACATTTCCGGTAACAACCATGTTGGTATCATCTTCTATTGATACAACTTCATAATAAGATACAATAGGACTATTATTTATATTCAAAACACCAATGACACTTCCAGTTGCAAAATTACCAAAATTAGTACCAACTCCTGTTACATCAGCAAAGTTAACACCTAATATTGAAAAATCGACAGAAACTGTTCCATCATAAACCTCTTCGGAAAAATACGTATCATATCTTTTGAAAAGTACCTCTCTAAAATCATAATCGAAAGCGTTTCCATTTTCATCTTTTCTATATGTTATTCTTCCATACGCAGTGCCACCAGTCACTTCAGTTTCAGAAAATGAAACATCATATTTAATGTTATCATTTGGATATTCAGGTTGGTATGCATCGGATGCTAATGAATCTGAACTTAAAGCAAACACGATTATCGGATAAACAGAAGCTTGTTTATAATTACCGATCTCAATTGCTGATCCACTATAATCATAATCAGGTTGGTCATAACAAGTTCTAAAGTCGGTAATTCTGTAGTAAGAACCAGGTATTAATTCACCTTGATCAATAGCGTCTAAAATCGAAGAATAAGTAATATCTGTTACTCCCTGAAATGCTGTTGTTTGTTCCGTGGAGTCTGGAAATACTAAAGCTCCATTAGGCTTAAAAGTCCAAGAACCAGCTGAAGTAGATAGAGATATATTACCACCATTATTCCCACCATTTCCGGCTTGAAGTGAAATATTACCTCCATTAACAGATCCATATTCTGAATTAATATTTATATTTCCACCACTTCCAGATGCACCATATCCTGAAGTAATTTCTACAAATCCTCCATTATATTCAGAATATCCACCTCTTATTTTAACTGAACCACCGTCTCCTTCAGTTGATTCACCAGCATCGACTTTAATGTCTCCTCCGTTTGCTCCTTTACCAGCCCATAAATAGATGTCACCTCCTTCACCTTCATAATTACCTAAATCATTATAAGAATCTCCTCCAGATATAACAAGTCTTTCTACTGTTGGTACTAATTCAGTACCATCTTGTGTTGATATAATTTTTTGAAATGCGCTTCCTTTTTCGAACTGTAAATTATTTCCTTCTCCTGTTCTATTATTTCCATTAGAAAGAGG
>Ga0114974_10001891_pt1 | contig 16347 bp, 8 predicted proteins | sample S_130206_EF_Meta_FD_87318 | JGI IMG/M metagenome (GOLD analysis project Ga0114974, IMG submission 87318) | Freshwater microbial communities from Lake Simoncouche, Canada to study carbon cycling - S_130206_EF_MetaG | ecosystem: Environmental > Aquatic > Freshwater > Lake | place: Lake... | reverse complement strand
TTCTAATATCTACATACCAACTTGTTACTAATGTGTTATAATCACAGCTACTTACATTTTCTAAAGTTTCTAAATACTCATTTAACAACGTTGTTAATACGTCACCAAAAGTTTTAATTTGTGGGTCGTTATCCCAAGGGAATAAATTACATTCAACGACTTGTACTGGACAATCAAACGGAAAAATTGATGTCGTTAGAGAACAAGGTTTACAAGGTATTGGTATAATTTGACAACCACATTGTCTACGCCAAACAAATTTTTGTCTATGAAATATTGAGTTCTCGTATCTTACACCGGTATTCCATATTGTTGTTGCGGGTATCATTTGTTCTATTAGTCTAATCCAGTAATCCCCAAGACCATTCACATAATCAATCATTTTTTGATATGTAAATTCATCATTTGGTATATTAACATAAGAATCAGATTCTAGGTATTTCCAAAATATGGATTGCAATGTTGGGTATCCGCCAGTTTTTCCATCCGTAATGAATTGTCTATTTCTAACATTAATCATATTGTGCCAGAAAGTTTGCGCAAACTCAAAAAATGACTTTTCCCTTGGTTTAGGTATTGATTCTGTCCAGTCTATCCCACCTCTTTGTGGATACGGTGTATATGGGAATGGATTACATTTTGTTGGTGGTACGTAATTTAAACCTTGTTCTGGTATAGGAAAATTGTATGTTCTAGACATAGACCAAACGTCATACAAAAGACCTTGTCCTGGGTTTAAGAAAATGTCCACATTTTTAACATTTAGTATTAACTTTTCTTCTTCCGTTCTATAATAAGCGGTGAAACCACCATCACTAGAATTTCGTATTCCTGTGTTATTGCTATTCCAACTTTTTTTGTTGTCAATAGTTTTTCTTATTTTGAAACCCATATTTAGGTATGGGAAATTTCTATATCTATTTAAATATTCTTCACCATAATTAAATGGTTGTAAAACTGTTTGATACGATGGGTTTTCGCCAGTAAAAACACTTACAGTTGGGTCAAATTCCGCTGGCATTCTATGTTGGGGTGTTGATTCAAACCAACCCCCACCAATTTGGAAAAAATAGTCTTCAGTAACTCTTGGCATGCTAGGGTAACCAAATCTATCTATTGGGTAATCAACTCTAAGCGTTGTAATATCTTCTATAATTGGTGATGTTGTAAACGCGGTATATGGAACACCAAAAATGGTATAAACATCTGTTGGGTCAATAACTGACACTTCATCAACATATGTTCCTGCAGATATTTTTGTAAATCTTGATTCAAATTGATTTATATTAATTTTTTGATCTGCAACGTAAACATATTCGTTAAAATCAACTAAAGCTTCCGGAGCACCAATAAGTCTCAACAATATTTCAATTGATTTTCTAGTACCTTTTGATTTAAATAAAAACGCAGAATTCATTATTAGATTTCTATAAAACTGGAAATTCAACTCGTCTGGGGTTTTCCCAACGGGTAGTCCTTCAAACTCGTTTGTTCCTTGTTGAAAAAGTGATGTTAATAATAGTTCATCACTTATTGGTGATATGTTGGTGTTCCAGCCTAGAGTTTGTGCTAAATTTTTAAGGAGTTGTGATGGAACGTCATTACCAACATTATAATTAACCGAGTTCATATTGGCTAATGAAATGATAAATTTTCTTGTTTCATCAAAACTTCTACCGTATATTTGTAAAACTTTTTCAATTTTTTGATCTGGTGTGTCAAACTCTTTTAACGCCCCAGTTGTTAAAAATCTAGAAATTAAATTAGTTCTATAAATATCTAAACTTTCCCCAATTTCATTTAGTTTTTCTAGGTACGTATTAAAATTTGACGTTATAATATCTAAATTCCACGTACCATATTTTGGAAAAGTCGCGGCTTCTTGTGTAAAAACAAAATTACCAGTTTCATCTTCAACGGTTTTGTTAAAAAAGGCCGTATAAATTGGTGTTACATCTCTATTAAGGAGGTATCTTTCTACCTCATCAAGGTCGTTTGAAAAAACTTCGTTAACGTAAATGTCTTGTGGTTTTATTATAAAATTTTCGGTTGTTGTTGTATTATATCCAAATGGGCTTCCCTGGACATACACACTCATTTTTGTTTCCCCGTTTTCAACACCAACAAAGAAATTTATTGGGTATTCTTTTTCTTCAATAAATAAAGAATATTTTTTATACTCTACTGTAAAATTTCTCAAATAAGAAGTTTCAATTTCTTTTAATGAAATGTTCCTAGTTGAGTTTATTGTATAGTCAATATCAAATGGGTTAACTATTGTATTTAGATAAATCTCAAAATACGTTTCGTTATTAACTTGATTGTAGTTTATATTAATTGCTGTTTCTAGATTTGAGAAACTATATGGACTACTAACAACTTCTAATGCCGCCGGAAAAAAATTAACAATACGTGTAACTGAAACAGACAATCGTTTACTCAACGAACCAAATAACGCAAAATTTGTAATTTCACTTAAATCAAAGTTTGGGTAAACATTTAAATTTTTAGCACTATCTATTCTGGACTGCAACAAAGTATCAACACTCATTGTGTCTAAACTTATTGGTTCTGAAAATGTGCCAATATTAAATGTCCTATTTGTTTTTTCTGTGATAGAAGTTGTAAACTGAAAATTTCCTTGGGTAAAACCTCCCCCATCAACTATTTGGAATCCAACTAGATTGTCTGAAAAAGAGCCTTGGCCGCTGGCTTGTGGTGGGCATGTAAATTTAGTAACTGCCATTATCCGGTTATGTTTGTAAAGTTTTTACTAAAGTCTATATTATTACCTCTGTCTTGTCTTACCTCATACAATAGATCATTAAACTGGTCTCTAATTTCATATAGGTTGTATTGTTTATAAATATTATTATCAGAGTCGTAAATTGTGTAAATACCATCATCAATTGATTTGGTTTGATTACCATAAAGAGCGATTGCAAGGGTTGAGATATCGTGTTCAGCAATCTCAATTTCTGTTGTGATTGGGTTAAAATACGTGTTTGTAATTATTATATTTTGATTAGGTTGACCAATAAATGGTGTTGCGTTTGCTTTATTTGTTGGTGATGAAGATGGTGAAAGGGTACAAAACATTAAATTTGTTTGTGTTTCAACATACCTATATCTTATATTTTGTTGGATGCTGTTTGTTACATTTGTCGTCACTGGTTCACAGTAAAAAGATGAGGTTACAATTCTAAAGAAATTTGGTATTTTTGTTCCATCCGAATTTAGGTATTCAATTCTAAACCCAACAAGACCTTGATTTGTAAATTTGTTTAAAAACTGTGTTGGTACGTTATTTAAATCAATAACAATACCTTTTACGTTTGGTAATGCTAATAAAACACCACAATCCGTAATTGATGTTCTAATTTCTGCTGGTCTAATATATAAGGTATAAATCCCTAATTTATTAAATTGATCAACGGGTAACCTCAAATTATAGAGACCTCCAAGTATTTCAACACCACTATTACCACCAGTATCATTATTATGAAAATATGGTCTCAAAACCGTACTTGCGTCCAGTTTTGTTAATACAAAGTTAGTTGTTTCGTCTCTTGATGGAGTATAATTTAATATTATTTCCACATCATCTGGACTAACATCTGATGGTCGTATCGTTCCGTAATTACCTATTGCCACAAATTAATATTTAACAGTTTTATTTTATTATAAATAGTTAAAGGTCGTTTTTTTCAACCTTAAAAAACTTATATCCGTATTTTTCTAAATCACCCAAATTATCAACTTCACCTATTCTTTCAAATGTTTCAAGTACCGATGTTTTACCACGCTCAATAAATACATTACTTAATATTTGTGGTTGATCTACAATATTCATCAACGCTTCATTTTTTGTAATTGCGGTCATTATTAAATTGTCACTTGTAAAACCAGATGAGCTAGTAAAATAAATTGTTGACCCATCATTATAATCATAATAATCAATCCCATTTATTGTATAGGCAGTATAACCAAGTGCTGGATTTGGTGTATAAACAATACCAACACATCCAGACGATCCGGTGACTGGTATTCCGGGTTTAAATTTACCACCTAAAAGTGAGTATTTAGGTCCGTATTGTTCTAAATCGTTTATTGCTGATTGTGTGTATCCAGAAATAACATAGGGTACTGTTGTGTATCCAGACGAAAGGAAGTCATTTAAATTGGTGTTTGAGTCTCCGGTAAAAATGTAATCATAACTTACTGGTGTCGCACTCCAACTACCAATATTTGGTGTGAAAAAGGCTGTTCCTTCTGGGTTAAAAATAGTAACATTTGTAAATGGTACTGTTACCGTCTTTGTTATTGTTGAAACACCCCAAGGTGAGTTCGCATAAAATGTGATCTCATATTGTCCAGGTGAGAGTGGGTATGTGTGTGTTGTTGATGAGGTTGTTAGTGTTTGTAACGGTGATCCGTCGCCCCAGTCTATTTTGTATGTTGTTAAATTTAAAAATTTTAAATATTCGGTTTCAGATGTATTATAGAACAAATAAGTATATGGTGTTGACGTATCGGCACTAAATAAAAAGTTTTTTATTAATGAAGACTGAAGTACGGCACCATCAAAAACGGAATAATAACCAACATCAATTGCTGTTTGTGTAAATAAAATTGGTACTGTAAGACCGGTCAGTAAAGACGTTCCGTCAGTACCACCACTTAAAAGGTATGTTAATCCGGTATAAACACCTGTAGTTCCTGTAATGGTCTCTATTGTTGTTGCAGTTACTGGACAACACTCATCAATGTCATAATACGTGTTTGTCCCGGCCGTATATGGTACTTGAACCAAATCGGATAGGAGATTCCCTGGGGATATTTTAAAATAATATCTTTGTTCTTCCATTTTATGGGTTTACGTATTCATACCAAATGATTGGTGTTCCATCAACACCCATTACTTGTGTTGGGTTTATTGTACTAAAAACTTGATAAGTCTTTGTGTTGTAATCCAATTTTAGTCTATAATAGAAGTAATCATCCGAATTAAAAGTGAATAAACTTGGTGTAAATGGTGGTATTTGTGGTCTATTCATCATCCTAACATAGTTACCCGTTCTCCCATTAAAAAATTTAGCACTCATATAAAATTCATCAATATCAATATAATTTCTATCTCTTAACCAGTATATAAAAAACCCCTCTTTATCACCCAAGTAGTCTAAACTAAATTTAGGTTTTCTTATGTCAACATTTGTAATATATGCCGATAAATTTACGTTTTGAAATTCTCCTTGTTGTACTGGTAATATTACAGAAAAATATATATTTTGTTTCAGTTCGTCTGGTGTGTCATAAAAGTCTAGTTTGAAAAATGACTTTGTGAATGGTTTTCTAAAATAGTAAATGTCTGGTGTTGTAAACCCTAGGTTGAGGTATGTGTCGTCCCAATTGGCTGTTGTTACTGTTGCTGCGGTTACCGGTAATGAATAATTATAAAAATTAAATTCATAGTTTATATTTGTTTTTGATCTTAAGTTTACGTCAAGGTATTCTTGGTGTGTAAACCGACAGATTTCAAAATCATTTGCTAAACCAATAACTTCTTCTAGTATTGTTTTTTGATATTCGTCAATACTATCGTCTTGACCAGTAAAATCCCACTTCATATCAATTGGGATATCAAGGTACTTTTCGTTATTGTCTAACACTATTCTATATTTATTCACACTCATCTACTGTTGGTTCTGCAATTGTTGTTATATTAGGGTTATTAATATTTGACCCTTCTGGAATAATTCTAAATATGTAATTTTCATATGGGTAATGAGCATCGTTTAAAAACGGATAATCAACACCCCTTCCTATGTCATCAATAAAACCATAATCATAAATATCTCTCCATAAAAATCCATTAGATAGATTTGAATAAAAAGAGTATGATGGTATGTTGTATAAACCGTCCGGAATTAAAGTCTCAACATAATCTGAAAAAACTTTAATTGTTAGTGGTTGGTGTGGATAATAAAAATATCCAAAATCGTTAGTTAAATTTGTTTTCAAATCAAACCAAGTTGGGTTAAATGTTATTTTATGATTATATCTAGAAATAACTCTTTCTAATTGTTCGTAACTATTCCACTCACAAAAATCACCATCTATTGTATTTCCAGATGTAAAATTATTTGTATAAACAAACGGACCTTGAGTTGGTGTAACGTTACTGAAATATGATGTAGTGGGATATGTTGTGTTAGAAAGTGCGTTTGCCCACCAAGGATTTGGTTTGCCCAAATATAATGGTTGGTTAAACTCCCATCCTTGTTTTAGTGGATTTGTCCAACCAAAATAACCCTTCCAGATTACTGTAAAATAAAGTGACGACACAGGTCTTTTTTGGTTATCTAAAAGTGTTGAGATATCTATGTCGGTATTAAAACTCAAATTATAAGCCCTTGTTATGTCTTTTAGTGACATTCTTTCCGTATTGTTTGGTGTTAGTACGGCAAGTTCTTTTTTATACTTTGTTTTATAGATAATTTCTTCAAAACCAGTTTTGTTTACAACTGCGTCCTCAAGGTTAGTTAATAACTTATGTCGTCTAACGTAATATTCAGATACCGTTTCTGGGTTTTTTGGGTTAACAATTCTTTTAAAAGTACCTTGTTGGTTTGTTAAAAACGTTGTTCCAGTATAACCAAAATTTGTAATATTAAACACATATTCTTCACTATTAAAACCAGAATCTCCCAAACTAGTCACTTGAAAGTACGTATCTCCATTATAATTTGTTGACAATTCAACCCAGTCATACTCATTTAGTCCGTGTTTAACCGGAGATCTAAATTGTATTATATTTTGATTTTGTTCACTTCCAATTTCAATATTATAAGGTAAACCATCTGATGCAGTCCAAAACCAAGAAGCGTTTGTTACATCGTCAATAATGTATAATTTTTTATTGTAATTGTTTTCAAAAGGGTATGACATATAATAGGTCCAATTATAGGTTGTCGCGCTCTTATTTACAAAATATAGGTGTGGCTGTGTAACACCTAAATTAGTTGTATAACCACCAACATTATTGTCTTCCCTTATAAAATCAAATTCCCACGCTTGTGGGTTGCCGTCCCAAGTAATTGTTGTTGGTGTTGCAGCGGTGATTTGATTAATTTGGTTTTGTATTGCGTTTGTGTAATAAAGATTGTTTTTAAACGGTGTATATTTTGTTGCTCCGGTATATGAGTTTTCAAAAACAATACTAAATTTTGCCGAGGGTCTAAAAATTGTTGATTTTTGTCTTTCATCATTATATACAACCTCTAAATCAACGTCAGCACTTCTGTCAAATTCGTATAAATCTTTACTCTGTTGTTCCAATGAAACGTCAATTGTCATATCGGTATCAATACTTACTGCGTTTTTTTCAGAACCTAAAATTATTGTTGTTTGATCTATCTTCATCTTACTCTATGTTAAGGTAAATTTGTATGTATCTATTTATTGCTGTTTTTCCCGCTTTAAGACCAAAATAAAAATGGTATGGTGCACCAACGATGTTATGTGCTAAATCACCAACGACTGGTCCGGAAGACGGTGGTAAACCAGGAGATACACCAAAATTTGAATCAACTGGGACACCTGCGGCGGTAAATTTAGTTATATACCCAACATTAGTTCCACCAAGTATTTTAAAATATGGATCCGTTAAATAGTTTAAATCTTGATATCCTTTCGCATAAAACCCATTAAATTGATCTGGTGTTGTGTTCCAGTTATTATCTTCAGTACCAAAAATAACATTTGAATTTGATTTTAATTTCCATCTGTAATGTGGTACAGTCTGTGTATTTGGGTATCCATAGTTGTACTGAATAAGTGGTGATTGATTAAACGTTTCACTACCTGGACTGTATCTTCTTCTGTATTTAACGTCCTCGGTTGAGGAGGAATAAAAGATACCAAAAAGTCCTCTACCAGAAGGTAAGTTGTTGTCTTCACCGACATATATAAAATTGTTTGGGTATGTATCGGTTGCAAATGGGATAGTTTTAAATTCAGAATTAATAGATAACGCTTGTGCAAAATCACCATCAATTCTATAACCCCCTCTTGTACTGTTAAAAAATTGGTAAATACCAACTCCTTCTGTAAAGATTCCTGACGACGTGTAGTTGGCAAACATCTGTTCTAAAAAATTAGAATTAACCAACCTAGATAAAAACCCAATTTGTACTAGATCAGAATTATCTTTATAACTTGTTGATTTAACTTGATTAACAAAATACCCTTGTAAATTACTGTCTCCACAAATTTCATTTATAAATTCGTCTCTAGGTCCTAAATCTGTAACAGTTGTTGGGAATTGAATCTGTTTATCGTTAAACCCACCAGATCCAAGGTATACACCCGCAATAGTATCACCATCTGGTCTTTCAGATCCGATAAATTTTCCTAGACCAGACGACCAAGGAGAACTTCTATAATAGAAATTATCTGAAATTTCATTATATACAATATTATGGTCACAAAAATCAAATGCCGCATTTGATAACGGATTTAAAAAATATCGGTTTCCTTTTTTAAATGAGAACATATATAGGTTACCGTTAATCCAATTATTCTGAAACGTTTGAGAAAAGACACCCCTACAAGCGGCGTACAACACACTAAATCTAGTCTTCCACTCAAGAAAAAATTTAATGTCATCTGGTATCGCTAATAAATATGTTTTACCAAGAAGTGTGTCCGTTTTGGTTGGGAAACAATAACACCCCCCTCTTAAGTTTTTTTGATAGTCCTCAACACATTGTTGGTCTATACCTAAACTTAAACCTGTGCCGGTGTAACAAGTTAATGGGACAATGTTTTCACACTCTAAACTTTGCGTTAACCCAGTTACCATACTGTCTTGGTCTGCTGATTCACCAGTGATTTCTTGTGGTGCTGTACTTAATTCAATACTAGGACTAAAGGCAACGGTTGTGTATATTGTAAAAGCATTATTTTGGTGTAAAGCAAAACCTGTTGATAAAACACTATTTTGTGTTTTATCTGAAGTTGGTAGTCTATCTGATCTCATAATCAAATTTGTACTGTTGTTAAAACTAACACCAAGTAATGGGTTTGTTGTACTTGCGGTATATCTGTAGTATGCTGGTGAATACACGGCGTACATATCTTGGTTTGGATCTAATGACATTGGGAATCCGTAATCTCCTTTTGATGGTACGTTATCAAAAAAGTAAGGACCACCAAACGTTGTGTAATTTGACCCATTCAAGTTGTTAAAATTTGACCCAATGAAGGTAGCACCTCCAATATATCTTGAAACATAATTTGGTAATGTTCGGTCTGATGAATATGTAAATGTTGTATTAGTTAATGTACCTAAAACCGGTAAATTTATATTTGGGGTATAATTTGCACCACCGGGGCCTGTTGATCCACCACCCACAATGTTTAATGAAGTATCGTCAGTACTTAAATAATAATATGGGTTAAAAGATGTAAAAGCAGAATACGCCCCTGTAACAGTAAACGTATACGAAGGGTGATATAGTTTAGGTACAGAGTTGTTAACACTATTGTGTGATTTTGGTTTTTGTGATCCTACCGCTTGTATTGGTACGTTTAAATATCTTTGTGCTGTTATTGTAATTGTATTTGGTGTTGTGTAACCATATATTCTTGATAAATCATATTTTATTTCTTGTTTGTCAGTATATGGGTCAACACCTCTAACAAAAAACAAAACTTCATAACTAGAATAACTTGTTAGTGATGTTAAAGAATCAAAATTACCAATTTGTTTGGTATAAACAGTACCATCCGAATCGGTATATGTGAGAGTACTATTAAATGGACCAGTAACAAATGGGTCATTTGTTGTTGGTACACCTGAAGATAATTGTGTTGGATCTGCAATTATGTAATTTATTCTATGTCTCAAATATGTTTGATGGAATAACGCGCCATTACTAGTACCATTAGATTGTGATATAAAATCTGCAACAGTAACTCCGGTAATTAACTGAAAATATTCAATATCATTAGGATATTTCATTTCCTCGTTATTTGTTGTTTGTAATATTTTAATTTGAGAGGTGTTTTCAATAACACCCGTTGAGTCGGCAGGATTTGCCCATTTTACAAATCTTGTTAAAGGTGTTGATCCTGTTGTTGTTGTACCTGTTACCGAATTGGTTTGGAATTGATTTATTGTTGCACCGCTAAGGTTTATATTACCTTGTGATGTTGATGGGTTTTGGAATGATACTATTTCATCTAATAATTGTCCTGCAGTCCCTGGTTTTGCTAAAACAACTAAAATTTGATCATCATATGGTTGACTGCCTAATAATTCGTTTACGGTTGTTGTTATTTTGTTTACACTGCCAATTCCAGAAGCATTTGTAAAATATTTGTCTCTAGAATTAAATTCATTAAGTTTTTGTGGGTATGTTACGTTAGTTGGAAAACCAAAAAACCTAAAGTCTGGACCAACTATTTTATCAGCACCAAATAAAAATGGTCTTGGTGCGTGTTGTGTTGACGTAATTGGGATTGTGTCGTCACCAGAAAAAAGTCTTTTAAAATCAAATGATGCCCTCAACGCAACGTCAATCTCAATTTCATCATCCGCAATAGAGTAACTAAGTGATTTATATTGATTAGGAAATAAACCAAATGCCGGAAAATAAAACCAACCACCAGCCGCGTCAGTGGCTGAAAACCCCGGTCTTTGTTCAAAATTTGGGTGTTCTACAGTGTAACTTGATGATTGATTTACCGGAGCAATAAAAGATGTTGATATTGTCGTTTGTGGTATTAAATCATTTTCTGGTGTTGTATTTTCTTGTGACACTAAAGCCGTGATTATTAGATCCAACGAATTTAACGCCACATTATCAATTTCTGGTTCTTGACAACTACATTCACAACTTGTACATTCTGGGTATGCCAATAATGGTAGTGAAATTGGTACTGTTTTTAATTTTCTAATATATCTAAACCAAAGATATACCATATAGCTACTTAGAGCTAATAAGACTAAAAGACCGGCAGTAATTCCTATTATTTGGTAAACACTATAAAACGCGATATTTGGTAAAAATATACCACCTGGAAGTAATATGCCCACAGCAAATAATTGATATGTCCAATAACCAACAAGAAAGAACGCCAAAAAAATCGCAAATAATAATAACCATTTTACTAGTGGCCATAATTGATAAACAATATGTGCAAGAACAATTAAAACAATTATTGGAAAAGTTAAAAGGTTTAAAAGAAAAATAATTAATTGATACCACAAATCTTGATTTCTTATGATATCGTTAACCGGGTATGGGTTATTTTCTGTCCTACAACTTCTATCATCAATCTCTTTAATCCCTAAATGTGTCCATCTGGCTGCACCATATTTGTATCTATCAAGAAACATTGCGGTTGTATAAACTTTATTATAATTAAAAAGATAAAAAGTATCATCACAATTAATTGCTTCTGTTATGTTAACATAATCATCCCACTCTAAACTAAAAGCATAAGATTTTAATAATTCAAAATAATCTTGTGGAAAAAACTGAAACTTAATTATAACATTTTGTGTTATGTCAATTGGCGTAAAACTCCACTGAAACACATCAGTAACTGATACATTTAGACTTTCAAATGTGCCACCATATGGTATACCGTTTATTATTAATGAAAGGTTTTCTGCGTTTACTAATTCAAGTAAACTTAAACCACCAGTAAACGTCATACTTTCAGTAATGGTTGTTAAACCCGCGGGAATACCGCTGCTTCCATCAACGTAAAACACTTGAAATTGTGGATAGTCGTATGGGTCGTTATTTGATGATGACCAACCATATTCTTTTACATTCGGCACTAAAAAATTAGCTCTTATTACGTCATTACTATTTCCGTTTTCGTTTTGCCATTTTATTTTAAATCTATATTTTCCTTTTGTTGGGATTCCAACATTTGGGTCTGACGATAAGACTTGTTCACCAAATTCATTTGTAGTTACATAATCTAAATTCATTGGGACATCAACAACAAAAGTACCATTTTCATCAATTACCCTACCGTCATTTATCAATTTATATTCCTCAAGAATTGGTAATCCCTGATTATCCAGATTGATTGTTTGTCTTATTGATAAGATTTGACCAGGTCCTGCAATTAACTCACAAAATTTTCCAGTATCTTTTTGTGGTTTACAATTTATTTTCTGTGCGTTTTCATCGGTGTTTGACATTATTGACCCTAGAAACACAGAAACTGGATTAATTTTTATGTTATATTCTTTTGTAAGGTCAAAATCAACCCTATTAATTCCTAATTGACAAATGTTTGTATCTCCCCATAATGGTGATACCTCAATAATCCTATTAAAATTAATGATTTGTGGTAGTTCGTCTAGATTAGTATTTGTTTTGAAGTCGCTACCATTAAAGTCATTTTCAACCGCATTTCCAGTTCTTATTAAGTCCTGTGGTGTTAACGAAAAACAACCAACATCAGATAAGTCAACATCCATCACAAGTGTTTGAGATCCGGTTGGTACACCAAAAATCATATAGTCACCACTATCATTTGTTTTTACTGTAAACTTATAATATTTGTCATAGACCTCAACCCAAGATTGATTTAATAAAACCTCATCTTTATCTGGAAAACTACCCGTTGCAGAATGATTTGTATATGATGGTGATTTTGGTAATAAATTATACCTATACCCTTGTTCATTTCTATCTGTTAATGTTTGGTATGGGTATAACTCACTTATAATTGGGTTTTGACTATCCTCATCTGTTAGGGGAATGAATACCGACACTTTAGCGTTTGGTAGACCAAATCCGTTATTAACCGATACTCTACCAACAATAACACCATAGTCAGAACAAACTCTAGTGTAAATTTCACTTTGTAATATCTTTAAAGATAAAATTTCAAGAAATTCAAAGTCTTGTTCTAATTTAATGTCAATGTGTTTATCAACACCTGGTGTTGCTCGTATTCTATATGATTTGGGCATTAATTTTCTTTATTTGATAAATAGTTTATTTCCTATTTTCAAAAAATAGTCTTAATTCAAAAAAAGTAAAAATAAAAAACCCACCTATATGGTGGGTTATGCGGATTTTATAAAAAAAATTAAAATTTATCTCATAAATTTAATATATGGTTTAAACCAAGGTTCTCTTTTTACCATACTAACAGCCTTATTTACACTATAATCACTACTCATACTATCAATAATATAATCATATAAATTGTCCATAAATCTATCGTATTTAGGTCCAAAATATGGAAATGCCTCTGATTCGTCAAAATCAAGTTTCATAAGAAAATCTTCACGATATTCTTCCATATCCCTTTCCATATCCATATCCTCAACTTCTTTAGATTCTTTAATTACTCGTTTAACAATCCTTGCTAAATCACTTTCTGTTAATCTTACAATTTTTTTCATTGTTTTTTTATTTTTTTATTTTTTTATTTTTTTATATAAATATATGTTATATCATAAAAAACTATTTTAATTGAGATTATTAGGAAATATTAACTGTTTTATAATTTAACACTGAAACTGTTATATCTTTATTTGGAAATCTAACTTGGTAGATCTGGTTTGGTTCTGCAAAAATTGTTTCGTTTACCAATTTTATTAATCTAGTTTCACTATCTTCATATACTTGTGATGTTTGTGATGACGAATATTCACCACCAACTCTATTGTACACAAAAATTCCTGATGTTGAAATTACCCCATTCTCACTTTGAATTAGTCTTTTAAGTTCTGAAATGTACACGTTCTGTCCTAATTCTCTATTTAAAGGGCTAAAAAATGAATTTGTTATGTTGATTATATTTGTAACTACTTGTCCTTGACTTTGTGTACTATCTAGTATCACATCAATCTCTATTGCTAGATCTATAACATTTGCCGTTTCAACTGAAATATAATCATTTATCATTCTATAGTTTGACAAATAACTTGCAACATTATTTTTTAAGGTATTTGACACAATTTCAGTAAGGTTACCGCTATTGTCATATGAAAGCATTTTTATTTTAATTTTATTATCCTCTTCCATAATTGACACTTTGCCTGGTGCTCCAAATTGTGACGGCATAGTTCTGATAATAGATTCGTAATCATTTATTGTTACAGCTCTATTTTGTGCCGCAAAATTAAATGACACATATTGTCTTACTTCTTCTGTTGTTGGTGGATTAGACCCACCAATTGCTGCTGTAACATTATTACAACTTAATGAATTTACAACACTACTATTAGTTGTTTCTGATGGTCCGTTTACATAAAAAGAAACAGTACCAATTTGATTTATTACATTTATACCGACATTACTAACTTGTCCACCACCAATTCTGTATTGGATAAACAAAGTTGAGTTTGATTTTAATGTACTACCTAAAGCAAAATTGTTCATATATTTGTTTAGATCCATTGAGTATCCGTTTCTTGCAAATTCCCTTAATTGGTCTTCCGCTGAAGTACTTCCACCACCAAATGTCATTTTAAAAAACCCTTCTGGTGTAAATTCGGTTATAAATTTAGTGTTAGTTGTAATATATTTACCAACTTTGACACCCGGTTGGTCTGATGGTTTTGTTGGGTCTTCAACAAATACTCTATCTTCCGCTAAAGCTTTTACTTCATACCAACGATTTTCCAAACCTAGAAATTCTTGTGGTTCTGGTATTGTTGTATATTGTGTACCGTCTTTTAGTAGAACACTTGTAACACCTAGTACGTTTTTTTCAGGTAAAAATAGTTCCAAAAATGGTCTAACATCGTTTGCGTTAATTACTTTTTTAAAAACTTTTGTTGTTCCGTTTACAACAACTTCTCGTTTTGTAATTGTATAATTCAATAATCTATTATTTGAATCAAAATTTGGTATTTTAAGTCTGTTTGGGAAACCTTCGGCGTTTACTGGTGAAGAAAAATCAATGTCGTATACGGTTTCAAATGGTTGTCCTGCTCCAGAAACTTGAGCCCCTCTTCGTAATATACCACAATATCTTAAATCTTCCTTGTCACCATTTGCGGGAACAACAATGGAAAAGTCAACAAGGGTTACTGATGGTCTAGATCCTGGTATTTTTAAACCGTATGTTCTTGCTAAATTATAAATAGATGTTTTTTGTTGTGCAAACTGTAATACTGTTTCTTGTACACTTCTATCTATTTGATATTGTAAATTATCATTTACTGCGGCATTTAAATCTAAAAGTACGGAAAAAACCCCGGCGTCGTTAAAGTTTTGCACAACATCTGGATAATATTCTTTTGTGAAATTAATTAATTCCGTTCTTATCCCTTGGAAATCCCTAGTAGTATAAGATATTTTCTTGTTTGCCATTTATTTTTAAATATTTAAAATTACAAAATCACTAGAGTTAAACGCTCCATTTGTGTTCCGGTAATCAATTTTTATTTTTGCTGTATGTTCTTCTGTTGCAATATTTGGTGTTCTAAATTCTTTTTGACCACTTTCATTTATGTATGTTGTATCTTGACTGTTAACTTGTTGTGCTGCATCCGTTATGGATATGTTTGTTATTAAAATACCTGGCATATAGTTTTCAACAGACTCTCTAATTTCACTTTCTATTTCAGAAAATGTTGGTCCATCTAATGGTTCAAAAATATATTCATATAATCTTGTACCAAAATCTGGTAGAAAATACCTTGATCCTTTTCTTGTTAATAATAAATGAATTAAATTACTTCTAACTTCTTCTTCACCAGTATCAGAAGCATCTAAATATTTTCCAACATAGGAATCTACGAAAGGAAAATTTATACCATAAGTTATACCATCAGCCATATCAAATAAATATAATGTTCTTGATTTTTATATAAATAAAAAAATCCCTACTTTCGTAAGGATTCTTTTAAATTTGTATTACCCCTTTCATATAAGGGTTCGTAGGGACAATGTCTACAATTATTTCCACAGCATTTGCCTCGTTTCATATGAAAAGATTCAGTCATAACAATATTTCCAGAATCATTTTTATAAAAATCTGGTTCTGGAGTTTTTTTTGTTGTCTCCTGAACATATAACTGTTGTATCCAATCTTTTGATGAGTTTACTGTCATTTTAATTCTGTTTTCTTTGGTTATAAAACGCTAACAATACTTGATATGTTAGCGTTACATTGTTTCCCCATTGTACTTTCATAACTTATACAATTTCACATCCTGACGCCCCACAAGCGATTTCACCACTAAGATTTGTATTGTCTTGTAATTCAATTACTTTTGTTAGATCAACATTATTTAATGTTTTTAACAAGTTTTCGAATTGTTCTTTGGTACAATCTTCAAAAGGTGCTTGT
>Ga0114974_10001889_pt1 | contig 16355 bp, 6 predicted proteins | sample S_130206_EF_Meta_FD_87318 | JGI IMG/M metagenome (GOLD analysis project Ga0114974, IMG submission 87318) | Freshwater microbial communities from Lake Simoncouche, Canada to study carbon cycling - S_130206_EF_MetaG | ecosystem: Environmental > Aquatic > Freshwater > Lake | place: Lake... | reverse complement strand
CGGCGCAATTGTTCCAAATACTTGGCAACATATCGCAGTCACATTTAGTAGCAGTAGTATTAATGCGTATGTTAATGGAACGTTAATTGATACCGGTTCATATGGTGCTGGATATAGCGTAGGCACAGCATTCAACGTAGGGGCAATCAACGAAGGTGCCGGTGGATACTTTACTGGTTCAATCAGTAATTTCAGAGTTACCAAAAAAGTAGTTTATACTTCAAATTTCGTGCCACCGGCATTGCTTGTTACAACACAAACAGCCAATGTTGTTGGTAATCCCTCAGCAGGAATAACTGGAACACAAGTTAGTTTATTAACTATACAGAATAATCCAATTGTAGATAATTCTACCTTTGCGTATAGTGTTACAAATAACAATGTTAGTGTGGCATTACAAGCTGCTTCATTCTCTAGTCAAGGGTCATTCATATATGACGGCAATGTTTGGAAATCTACTTCAATAACTGCTAACGGCAATGTTACTGCTAATTACTATTTTGGTGATGGTGGCTATTTAACTAATGTAAGCGGTGGCGGATCTAGTCTAACTGTAAGTCAATATACAACTGGTTCTCTTAGTAATATAGTTAGCAATGTAAGTAATTTATTATTTGACACAGTAACTGGTTTCAACGTTACCGATCTTGGTTCTAATACAGCATTAATCACATTAGGTAGTACTTTCAAAACTTGGCAAGTAGCAGGACAAACAAGTCTTGTTGCTGTAGGCGAAGATACTGTAGAGTTTGTTGATGGTAACAATATTGTTATAACGACCAATGCTAGTGCTACACCACAACAAATTGAATTCTCACTTAGTGATAACATAACACTCACTGGCAACATAGTAGCAGGTGGTGATTCTAATTTAGGTAACTCAGTAACTGCTAACTTCTTTCTTGGTGATGGTGGATTATTAAGTAACATTACTGTATCAGGTGGTACTTCAATTACAAATGGTAATAGTAATGTAATAGTACTAGCTAACAGTAATGTAACAACAAGTGTAGCAGGTAATGCTAATGTATTTGTTGTTACTGGTACCGGCGTAAATGTTAATGGTGGAATAAATTTAACAAGTAATATACATTTTGATAACCCGCACACCGGGTTAACCGGCAATGCTGCTCCTATTACTATTACTCCTGCACCGTATGCGGGTATTTTTAATGGTACTAGTGATCTTATAACTGCTCCGAGTGATACAGTATATGATTTTGGTACAGGAGACTTTACTGTAGAAGGATGGTATTATTTTAATAGTATTGGACCTGATCTTGGGCTAGTGTTAGTTGGAAATGGGGCAGATGGAGGGGTACCTGCATATTCTGCTTGGTGGATGCGATATTACTCTGGTGCCGGTGGACCGTTTCTTAGCTGGTATAGAACTGATCTTGTTACAGAAGATAATTATATATTTCCAACAACACTTAATACTGGACAGTGGTATCATATAGCATGTACACGCAGCGGAACTGATTTGAGATTTTTTGTTGATGGAACACAAGTAGGCGCTGCACAGACATGTGTTACAAATTATAGCCTTATAAACAGCGATCCATTACAAACTGGTAGAGCATGGACCGGTAACGGACTAACGTATCTTGATGGGTACGCAACCAATATCCGCGTAGTTAAAGGTATAGCAGTATACACATCTAACTTTACCCCAAGTACAACATCATTAACAGCTACACAATCAGCAAATGTTAATGGTAATCCAAGCGCAGCAATTACTGGTACAGAAACTAGTTTATTAATATTACAAAATTCTACTTTAATTGATAATTCATCTTATAATTTTACTTTAACTAATTATGGGGTTACTACTAATTTATTAGGTAATAGTGGTCAATTCATATTTGATGGTATATCAGCATGGCAATCAACATCAATAAATGTATTAGGCAATGCTACTGCTAATTTCTTTATTGGCGCCGGCAATAATTTAAGTAATATACAAGGTGCCAATGTATCAGGACAAGTAGCCAACTCGTTGATCGCCGGTACTGTATATACAAATGCTCAACCAAATATTACAAGCGTTGGTACATTAACATCATTAGATGTAAGTGGAACCATAACAGCAGCAAACATAACAGCTAATACAGGTGTATTTACAGGTGATGCTGGTGGATTATCTAATATTGCGGTAGCAAATATAAATGGTTTAGGTAATATCGCTACTCTCAACTTAGATGGTAGTAGTAGTAATGTATTATATGGCAATGGGGTATTCGCACCGGGCGGTGGGGGAGGTGGCTCATCTATTGCTAACGGCACAAGTAATGTAATCGTTGAATTAGATGGAAATGTATCCACTAGTGTAGCAGGTAATGCTAACATATTTGTAGTTACTGGCACTGGAGCAAATGTAAATGGTAATTTAACTGTAGCAAATATAAGTAATTTAGGTAACGTAGGCAATGTTAAGATTACTGGCGGTGCAAATGGACAAATTCTCGCAACAGACGGTACAGGTAATTTAAATTGGTACAATAAACCTAGTGGTGGAACTGGGTTTATATATGTTTATACTAGAAGTAGCGGGGCGATAGAGGTACAACTAACAAATAGTGTACTGAATATTGTGGGTAGGTCTGGAAATATTCCAGTACCTATAAGTTGATAAATATAGAATAATATAATAATTGAGATATAAAAATGGCAACAAGTTATTTTCCGCTAATCGTTGACGCAGTTAACAGTACTATTGATGAATTACCTGCAGGTGATGATTTAAACTTAGCTGGAAGTAATATTGCTAATGCTGACGGTATTACCGCAGCTAATATCACCTCTAATGGTGGTGTGGCAAATCTATCTAATTCTACTAGCGTTGATTTGGGTAATGTAAGTAATTTACATATCAGTGGTGGGACAGCAAACTACGTACTAACAACCGACGGTGCTGGTACTTTAAGTTGGAATGCTACAGGTAGCCCATCAATTATTAGTAATGGCAATAGCAATGTAAGTATAGCTACATTAGACGGCAATGTTGTTACAACTGCTAACGGCAATGTTATATTAACAATAACCGAGACGGGTGCTAACATAAACGGCTATGCTACCATTAGCGGCGCTATTACACTAGGTGCTGGTTCAGGTGGAGATTTAACTGGTGCCAATACTATTACTGCTAATTACTTTATAGGTGAAGGTGGCAATCTTAGTAATATTACGGGTGCAAATGTAACCGGAGCAGTAGCATACGCAACTACTGCAAATAGTGTTGACGGAGCAAATGTTTCAGGTGAAGTATCATTTGCTGCTACCGCAAATTCAGTCGCAGTAGCCAATGTGTCTGGTATAGGCAATATTGCCACGGTCAATTTAGATGGTAGCAGTAGCAATGTACTATATGGCAACGGAGTGTTTGCTGCCGGCGCAAGTATTTCAGGTATTAGTAACGGGACTAGTAACGTAAATATATCAACAGCAAATGGAAATATTGTTACTACTGCTAATGGTAATTCTACGTTAACAGTAACTGAGACTGGCGCTAACATAACCGGATATGCTAATATAACCGGTAATCTTTCAGCGGGTAATGCTAACATTGCCGGTACTGTTACTTTAGGAGCAGGAACAGGTGGAGATTTGTCTGGCGCTAATACTATTACTGCTAATTACTTTATAGGTGAAGGTGGAAATCTTAGTAACATCACAGCAGGAAATATAACCGGGGAAGTAGCTAACGCTAACTACGCAACTTATGCCGGCACTGCTTATAGTGTATCTGGTAGTAATGTAACAAGTGAAGTAGCCAATGCAAATTACGCAACATATTCTGGAACAGTAACTGCTAGTGCACAAGGTAATATCACAAGTGTTGGTACATTAACTTCTGTAGTAGTTAGTGGTAACATACAATCAAATGCAAATGTAATTACTGATTTAATAGTTGGTAAATCATCAGGTATTACAATTACTGCAACAGGCACTAATCAAAATATTAACTTACGCCCAACAGGTATTGGTAAAGTTGATGTTGGTAACTTTATTTTAGGAAATCTTGCTGAGCCAAGCGCATCTACTGATGCTGCTACAAAGTATTATGTTGATAGTGTTGCTCAAGGATTACATATTCATACTCCGGCACTAGCAGCAACTACTGCTAATTTAGCAACAATAACAGGCGGTACAATTACTTATACTGCTGGACCAAACGGTGCGTTACCCGGTGTAGGTGCAACATTAACTGTAGCAGGTGGAGTGTTTAATCTTATTGATACTGTCAATGTACAAACCGTTGGCACTCGTATTCTTGTTAAAAATGAATCAACTCTAGCAAACAATGGTGTATATGTATATACTAATACTACTACTCTTACTCGTGCAGTTGGTGAAGATACCGGCGGTGAGTTAGATGGCGGCGATTTCATATTCGTTCAACAAGGCGCTATATATGCGGATACTGGCTGGGTACAAACAACTGAAAATGTTGTAATCGGTACAAGTCCAGTTGTTTGGGTTCAGTTTTCTGGAGCAGGTACGTATACTGCTGGTACTGGTTTAACACTAACCGGTTCACAGTTTAGTATTACCAATACAGCAGTAACTGGTGGTAGTTATGGCAACGGTGATCGTGTAGCATCATTTACTGTAAATGGTCAAGGTCAATTAACTGCTGCATCAAATGTAGCTATTGCTGCCAATGCTGCTAATTTAACTGGTAGTACATTAGCATCAGGTATTACTACATCTAGTTTAACTACTGTAGGGACGTTAGGTAATTTAACTGTTGCTGGAAATGTATATACACCAACTAATGGTACTGGATTAGTGGGCGGAGCACTTACTGAAACATATGTTGGAGTATTTAATACTGCCGGGCAATGTATAAGTACGCCTAGCAATATTGCATTTGGATTTGGAACAGGTGATTATACTATAGAAGGATGGTACTACACAACCAATGCAAGTCCTTATCAAAGATTATGGTACTTTAATTCAGACAGTGATAATCTTGAATTCAGTGGTGGTGTTTTAACTTACTACAATGGTAGTTCAACTGTATCAAGTTCAAGTAGCGTTATAGTTGCAAATACGTGGCAACATATAGCACTTGTTAGAAGTTCAGGGACTGTAACTGCTTATGTAAATGGTGTTTCTGTGTTAACTCAAGCAAGCACTCCAAATACCGGCGCCCGACAATTATACATATCGCAAGTTGATTCAACCTTTTTTGGTTATATAAGTAATTTTCGTGTAGTTAAAGGAGTAGCAGTATACACCAGCAATTTTACACCAAGCACAACTCAATTTACAGTAACACAGCCGGCAAACACAAATGGTAGCCCAAGTGCAGCAATTACGGGCACTCAAACTAGTTTATTAACTTTAAAAAATAGTACAATAATTGATAACTCTACGTATGGATTTACACTAACAAATATTGGTACTGTTACTACTACGCAACAAACAGTACCATTTGGTGGAACTATTGTAGGTACTTTCTTGTATGACGGTACTACTTGGCAAACAACCCCCATAACTGTTACTGGTAATATTACTGCTAATTATTTCATAGGCAATGGCAATAATATTAGCAATATAACAGGTGCTAACGTAAGCGGTACTGTAGCTAATGCTACATACGCATTAACCGCAGGTACTGCCGGTACTGTAACAACCGCTGCTCAGGGCAATATCACAAGTGTTGGTACGCTATCTAACTTAACATCTACTGGTACTGTTAACTTAACTGGTGCAAGCAATGTATCATTGGGTGCTGTTGGTAATGTAAAAGTAACAGGCGGTAGTAGTGGACAAGTTATTCAAACAGATGGTTCTGGTAATCTATCATTTGTATCAATCAGTTCATCAAGCATCAGTAATGGAAACAGTAATGTAAATATTCCGTCAGCAAATGGTAATGTTAATATATCAGCAGTTGGTAACGCTAACATAGTAGTTGTTACTGGCACAGGTGTTAACATAGCAGGAACATTAGATACAGGTAGTGGTAATATAAACACTACCGGCAATGTAAGTGGCGCATATTTTATTGGTAACGGCAGTCAGTTAACTGGCATCGTTGCCGGTGCAGTAGCTGCCGTAGCGAACGGTAATAGTAATGTAAATATTCCAGTAGCGAACGGCAATATTACGTTCTCGTCAGCAGGTAATGCTAACGTAATGGTCATCACTGGGGTAGGCGCAAATCTATCTGGTAGTATGACAATTGGCGCTGGTACTGGTGGTAATATCACTGGCGCTAACTCTGTAAGTGCTAATTACTTAACCGCATCTAATTCTTTAACTGTAACTGGTAACGCTGCTGCATCTAATCTTACAGTTGGTACAGGAACCGGCGGTGCAATTACAGGCGCCAACTCAATTACTGCTAACTATTTTGTTGGTAACGGTTCATTATTAACTGGCATTATTTTAGCAAACGGCAATAGTAATATAAATATTCCCACTGTCAACAGTAACATCACAATGACTGTAGCCGGTGTTGCTAACGTAGTAACTATAACTAACACAGGCGTAAACGTAGTAGGTACACTAAGTACCGGTGTTGCAAATATCACAGCAAATTACTATATTGGTAATGGTGCATTATTAACCGGTATAGCAGCTACTACTAGTATAGCAAACGGTAACAGTAATGTAAGTGTACCGGTAGCAAATGGCAACGTTAACATTTCAGCAGTTGGTAATTCTAATGTATTGATTGTTACTGGCACTGGAGCAAACATTTCAGGTACTGCTAACGTAGCCGGTAACTTAGCAGTTTCAGGGTCATTGACACTTGGCACAGGCGCAGGTGGTAATATCGCTAACGTTAACGTAGTTACTGCAAATACGTTTGCCCAAGGTAATAGTAACATTACTATAGTCTCTAATGCGAACGTTAACTTCTCTGTTACGGGTACTGCCAACATAGCATCTATTACGGCTGCGGGTATTATAACTACAGTAGGCAATGGAACGATCACATCCAATGCTCATACTGCATCAGGCGTAGCAACTGGTAACAGTAACGTATCAACAATTACCGGTAACTTAGGATTTCGTTCACTATTTACAACATATACTGAAGGTAATGCAGCAGCATCAGCAACAATTGCCAATGCTGCAATACACGCATTTGCTGCTCCTAACTTAGCAGCAGCAAACTTAACAGTAACATTTACTAATGCTGCGACAATGTATATTGCAAACGGTCCAGTAGCTAACACTAACGCAACAATTACTAACTCATACGCATTGATGGTTGGTGGTAATTCTCGTTTCTTTGGCAACATCATTGGTACATTAGCAAACGGTAATAGTAACGTATCTATTGTTAATAACGCAAACATTAATATGTCAGCAGTTGGTGTTGCCAACGTGTTAATAGTAACTGGTACTGGTGTTAACGTGGCAGGTACATTGAATACTGGTACCGGTAATATTAATGCCGGTAACTTTGTTGGTGTATTAGCGAGTGGTAATAGTAACGTTACTATGGTAGCAAACGCTAACGTTGCTATCGCAGTAACTGGTGCTAACAGATTAGTTGTAACAGCAACCGGTGCTAACATAGCAGGTACTGCTAACATAACAGGTAACTTAGTAGTAGGTAATTTACCAATCATGCCAAGTGGTAATAGTAACATAACTATTACTTCTAATGCTAACATTTCTATGTTTACAGTAGGTAATGCTACTGCTCAGTTCGTAGTGGCTACCTCTGGTGTCAACGTAGCTGGATATTCTAATGCTACTAACGTTTTAGGAAACGCTCATACCGTAGCCGGTACAGTTGCTGCTAACTTGAATATTGGTAATGCTATCGTATTAAGTACAACCGGTCTTATTGGTAATATTGGTATGCGTGGTATTTTCACTACATATACTGATAATACTGCGGCAGCAGCAGGTACTGTAGCAAATGCCGCAATACATGGTTTCGCACAGCCAAACATAGCAGCAACCAACACAACTGTTACATTTACTAACGCGGCAACATTCTTTGTTGGGGGTGCTCCTGCTCCGGGCACTAATGCTACAATTACTAACCCGTACTCAGTCTGGGTTGCTAACGGTAATAGTAGATTTGATGGTGGTTTACGTGTTAATAGTGCCACTGGATTTGGTTATAGTTCTACAGTCGGTGCTGCTACTCAATTAACTAATCGCAACACCGGTGTTACTGTGAGTAACGTTTCTGGCGCTATTACATTAGTCAGTGCCACAACTACTGCTAATACATATAACTTGTTTACTGTTACTAACACTACAGTCGCAGCAACTGATGTGATTATATTGAATCAGCGCAGTGGTAGTGCCAACAGTTATATATTAAGTGTAGCAAACGTAGCAGCAGGTGCATTTAATATTCAGATTTTCAACACAACGGCAGTTGCTGTTGCTGAATCACCAATCATTAACTTTGTAGTATTCAAGACGGCATAATAGGATTATTAAAATGATATTATCTGGCATGACATTAACTAGCGGTTTTACTTTGTTAATTCCTAATCCACCGAGTTCAGTAGAATATCTAGTAGTTGCCGGGGGCGGCGGCGGCGGTAGAGAAACTTATAGCACAGGGGTTGGAGGCGGTGGCGGCGCCGGCGGCGTATTAACTGCTTCTGGATTTGCTGTTGCATCCGGTACCCCAATCACAGTAACCGTCGGTGCCGGCGGCGCCGGATATTCTGGCGGCGGCGGCCCAGGGAGCCCCGGAGGAAATTCTGTTTTCTCAACAATAACAACGATTGGAGGCGGTGGCGGAGGTGGAGGAACTAGTTCTGGTAATGGCGGAAGCGGAGGCTCAGGCGGCGGGTCTGGAGGAACAGGTGCCGGGACCGGTACTGCTGGACCACCTAGGCAAGGATACGATGGGGGTGCCGGCGCAGGTGGCGCAGGTGGCGGCGGTGCCGGGGCAATTGGCGGCAATGGCGCCGGCGGCAATGGCGGTGCAGGGGTAGTATCTTCTATCAGTGGAACGGCTACAACGTATGGCGGAGGTGGCGCCGGCGCCACCTATTCTAATACAGTAGTACCAACGGGCGGCGCCGGCGGCGGCGGAGATGGAGCAATGTATTATATAGAACAAGCACCTACTGCAGGAACAAACGGGCTTGGTGGTGGTGGCGGTGGTTCTTCAAACGGCGGTGGAGCAGGTTCTACTCCCAGAGCAGGTGGTTCTGGTATAGTCATTATTCGTTATGCAGATTCATACGCAGCAGCATCAGCAACTACTGGTAGTCCAACAATTACAACTAGTGGTGGATATAGAATATATACATTCAATAGTTCAGGTTCAATAACTTTCTAAACAGGAAATAAAAATGAGTCATTTTGCAAAAGTAGAAAACAATATTGTTACTCAAGTAATAGTAGCAGAACAAGATGTAATAGACAGTGGTTTATTTGGTTCTCCTAGTTCTTGGGTTCAGACAAGTTATAACACATATGGTGGCGAACATCTTACAGGCGGTACACCTTTGCGTAAAAACTACGCCGGTGTTGGCTATACTTATGATAGTGAACGTGATGCTTTTATTCCAGCACAACCTTTCAATAGTTGGACATTAGATGAAACTACATGTTTATGGAGGGCACCAAAAGCAATGCCAAAAGCAAAAGCAAACACAGTATATACTTGGGATGAAGAAAAATTAGCATGGACTGCTACTAAGTTTACTCCTGCTTAAGATAGCGTTTATTAAAACGGGTTAGTTGCGGAACTAGTTGGACTAGCAACTGCTGTTACAGTATTTTTATAAGATGAACTATCTGTCAAATAATCTGAATTATTTACTGTATTCAACATCAAACTAGTACTGGTTATTAGATTTATTGCCGTTGAGGGTGTTCCATTTTGATTACTAGATTGTATTATAGATAACGGGCCTGCAGGTGGAGTAAAGTTGCTGGTGTAAAGTGCGGTGCCTTTTACTATACGAATATTACTAATGTAACCGTTCCAATAGTTTGGGCCGCCGGCTAACACATCACTACATATAATGCATGGTGCTGTAGGATAATTATTTGTATCAGCATATGTAGTGCTTGCCCCAATCCCATTTAAGTAAAATTTAGTAACGCCCGATGCTCTAACGATTGCAACATGATTCCATGTGTTGTAAGTAAATGTTAATGAGGTTGGTTGATAAACAACTGCTTGATTATATAGCCAGGACAAATGATTATCTGTATATACAAACATTGCAGCACCATATGGATTACCAGCGCCACGGAAATCAATCATAAAATCAGTACCTTGATCAGATGTGGCATAAAACCATCCTTCAACTGTGAAATCACCTGTACCAAATCCAAATGCAGTACTGCTAGGAACCGTCAAATACTGACTACTACCATTAAATGATATACTACCGGAAATTGCGTTTCCCGATACGGTTACCCCAGTTGGTAATGTTAAATCTGTTATTATTGCGGTCATGGTTTAGAATACGAATGGGTCTAGTGTGGCTGAAGTTGCAGTACCAACATTAGTTATTGGTAGATTATTTATAGAACTATCTACTAAAAAGTTAGTTCCAAACGCGGTATTTAGCAACAAACTAGTTTGTGAATTAGTTACAGCGGCTGAGGGTGCACCACTTTGATTTTCTACTTGAGAATTATTTAACGGTCCTGCTGGCGGAACAAATGCTGATGTATATACTGCTACACCTTTTATTATTCTAAAATTACTGATATATCCATTAAAAACAGACCCCGGTCCACTAGCAGCATCTGCTCCAACAACGAATGAATCTGCATTCGTCATTAATGACCCTGATACTGCAACCGGAGTTATTGAAGATACTCCATTAACATAAAGATATATCAAGTTACTACTTCTTACTAGCGCAATATGATACCAGTTACCTGTCAAATAACTTCCGCTGGTTACACTAGACACCGCCCAGCTTGATCCAGTTGTAGAAATATAAACTGTAAATTGACTACTACCCCAAATAAGTTGTACAGGAGAATAATTAATATTAGAATTTCTTTTTGTAAATATTGCTCCGGATGTAGTAGTAGGATTGAACCATAATTCTACAGTAAAGTCGCCACTAGACATGTCCAATGAAGTGTTATTGGGTATAGTTAAATATTGATTGCTACCATTCAATTGAACACTTCCAGGATTAGCAAGAATCGTATAATTCTCTGTGAACGGATTGAATGGATTACTTGTAGCAGTACCAACATTAGTTACAGTAAACGCATTAGTTGAACTATCAGTTAAATAACTACTATTGCTTGGAGTTGTTAATAGTAATTCTGTTTGTGAACTTTGTACCGGACAACTTGGTATGCCACTTTGATTAAATGTTTGACTAGTAGTAAATGGCCCTGATGTAGGTATGAAGTTTTGAGTATATACTGCTGCACCTTTTACTACACGAACATTACTAATGTAACCATTAAAATATTCGTCGCTTAAATCAGTATATGTTCTACCAATTACAATAGTATCTGCTGCAACTGTGTATGTGCTAGTAGTTTGCCCATCCAACACACCATTTAAATATATACTAATATTGTTTGTTCCTGTGCCGTTTCTCACTAATGCCACATGATACCAGGTTCCCGTAACAGTTGGGGTATTTCCGTATACTTGATTAGCTGGGCCATCCAACCAATATGATAAAGTTTTATTTGAAGTAGACAGTCTAACTGTCCATTGGCTAGCAGCAACTGTTCCTGAACTTATTATACCTTGCTCACCCAAACTACCTTCTCCTGTATTGCTAGACCGGTAAAACCAACATTCAACTGTAAAATCACCTGGTCCTAATGCTAAATTAGCATTACTAGGAACAGTTAAGTATTGACTACTACCATTAAAATATATACTACCCGGCGTAAATATACTACCATTACTATTGAATGGACTAGCTGAATTACTTGTTAAAGTGTAAGTCGATGGAGGGAAACTGCCTACTGTTTGCTGTGTTAATGTAACACCATTAAATGACCCATCAGTAAGAAAATTATTATTATAGGGCATGTTTACTAATAAACTTGTTTGATTACTACTAATAGATTTTGATGGTGATCCAATTGTGTTTGGTGCTTGAACTGCTGGTAGTGGTTGTACTGGTGGAGTAAAATTCCCCACATTATAAACTGATACCCCATTCACAATACGAACATTGCTTATGTTTCCTTTAAAAAGATACTGTCCATCACTTCTGGAACCAATAGTTACTGATTGTGTAGCAGGTGATACAGGGGGACTAACAAACGGAGCACCTGATAATGTAGCATAATTATATGGATCAGGTCCAGATTTAATTATTTGTCCATTAATAAACATATTAGTAACTAAATTTTGTCTACATAGAGCAACATGTGTCCAAGTGTTTGCGGGTATAGTTCCTCCGCTCATACTATATAATCCAGGAAAAACAACGCCAGCTGTATAAGGTGGAACTGTACCAGCATTATAATAACTATAGTAAACTAAATTATTATTATAGTAATGTAAAGTGCCTTGATTAATAGTCTGCGGACCATGATCTATTAAATAAAAACTACCACTAGTCCAAGTTGCTGCTGTTGGGTATATCCACATTTCCCATGTAAAATCATTAGTACTATAATTAAACTGTGTTGCTGCTGGAACAGCTAAGTATTGATTTGTACCGTTAAACAATATACTACCTGAATAAGTACTTGGTCCCATAGAACTTGGTGTTGGATAATTAACGCCGGTTATTCCGTTAACATAACTTGAATAATCTACTAAATATAAAGTTCCAGCAGGACCAGTGTTAGCTGATGTTGGTGCTGAAGCTGATAGGGTTGGGGTAAAATTATTAGATGAACTGTCGGCTAGAAAAGTTGCTCCGTATGTTGCATTTAATAATAAACATGTTTGTGTTCCAGTAATAGCAGCACTCGGACTCCCATTAACATCTGCTGATTGGGTACTGGTTAGTTGACCAGTTGGTGGGCGAAAATTACTAGTATAAACTGCTACACCGTTAACTACTCTAAAGTTAGTGAAGCTACCTCTAAATCCCTCACTTATTTTTGGTTGACTGCTAGACAAGTTTAAACTTGATGACATCTGACCAGACGATACCAATGTTCCGTTAACATAAAACTTTGTATCATTTGCTCCTAATCCTGTTCTGACTAGCGCATGATGTTGCCACTTATTTGCAGGAAAACTATAATAATTTGCCCCGCCAAACTGATAAAGTGGTACCCCGCCTCCAAGGCCGTCTATTATATTAAGATCAATTAGCATGCCTGAAGCAGATTGAGTAGTCTGAAGCATCTTCAAAGTTCCTATGCTCCATGCAATAGTAGTATTGTAACTAGTGCCCTCGGTAGGATTAGGGTTACTACAACTTACCCAATATTCAATAGTAAAATTATTAGTTGAAAAATTATATACACTACTACTTGGATATGTCACATATGTTGAAATAGTTGCTATATTAAAGCTACTTGCTAAATCATTCAATGCTGTATATGGTGTAGTTATTAATAAACTAGTTTGTGTTCCCGTAATTGCTTGATTGTATCCAGATAAATTTAAACTTTGTGTTGATGTTAATGGCAAACTAGGTTCACTAGCAATTGGTGGAACATATAATGCTACACCTTTAACGATACGTATATTGCTTAATAATCCATTAAACGCATACGACGGGTCAGCGGTAATATAAGTAGCAGGCATTCCAAATTCAAACGGGTGACCTTGATTCACAGCAGGCGTAAGAATATTAGGAGTAGAACTAACTAATACTCCATTTAAATACAAATAATAACGATTACCGTTTGACGTATCTTTACACAATGCTACATGATACCATGTGTTTAGTGACATTGTAGCTGGCCAGCTGCTCAAGTTAATCCAACCATAAGTAGTACTATAAAATGCTGCTAACAAACAATTACTATTATATGTAACATAACTATTTTCACCAGATTCTACATGAAATTGCACATTTTGACCATTGCCTTGAGTTAAAAAATATTGTGGTACACTTGAGCGAGAATGTTGGCTGGTGTATATCCAACATTCTACCGTCCAACTTGGGGCACCTGTAGTTAAATCTAATATGGTACCGTTAGCCCCAGATCCAGTACCACTAGTAACTACTGATTGATTAAGTCCGTTAAATGATAAACTACCATATGGTGGTGCTAGAACGGTATTATTAAACCCAGTTGTTAAATTTGAGCCAGAGATTGATATTGACATAGTGTATTTATGCTGAAATTATATCCAACAAAAAAGGCACCGTAGTGCCTTTTGAGTAAACTTCCCATCCCATTGAGATATTGTATTTATGCTACTTTACGCTTTTTGCCACCCAGTTGCCAACCCTGATCTAGGTAGCTTTGTAGTGTATCTTTTTTTACTTTCTTCTCTACATCATCTTTGTTAATAGATATATTTCCTAATACTGCGTTTGCTACATTGGTTGCATGAGATTTTGTTTTCTTTTGCCCAGTCATTGTTATTGACCGTGCTTGCTTTTGTTCTTCACTCATGGGGCCTTTAGGTTTTCCCTTTGATGCTAGTGACATTAACTTTTTAGTTTCGTCAGTTCGTTTTTGCCCTAATATTTTTGCTACTCTTTTTTCTTGTGATTCTTTTGAATATACTTTTCCAGTAGCGTGATTTGCTTTTGCCTTTTCTCTTAACAATTGTTTTTGTTCTTCTGACATAGACCTACCTTTATTTTTTGCAGGTCTGCCCTTCATTGTATTACTATGATTTTCTGCGTGTTCTATTCTATATGTTTCATATACTCTTGCTGTTATTTTTGTATTGTATCGTTGTTGATATCTATTTTCTGCTTTCATCCCGTTGAGGGCATATAACATCTTGCTTCTATCTTTGCCTTCTGTCATTTTTATAAGCAACCAATGACATATAAAATGTTCTCTAGCAGTTAATTCCACTAGGTTATCTTTATCATTACTGCCGCCCATTGATTGAGGTATTATATGATGTAGTTCGGTATAGCCCTCAGTAATGCGTTGTTTGGCATTGGAAGTTATAGCAAAATAAGTTTTGGAGTATTTGTTTGTAAGCATAATAGTATTTATACATAATCTCACATTTCACTAATTTTAGATACAAAAAAGGGCACCTAAGTGCCCAATTTTGATTTGAGTAAAGAAACTCAGTTTCGTTTTTATTGAAACGTAAGGTTCTGCACGGCTATTTCACCAACGTAATCGGCAGCATTGCCAAACGAACTTGCGGTGTTCGTTAATTCGATGTAACCATAACGAGTCATAAATGACACGACTGGTTCGAATGTTGATGGATCTAGAACAACACCACTGCTCATCAATGGAATGTATGGGCAATAGAATGCTGCTGCATCAGTTTCTGATGAACCTTTGTAACCAACCAATACAGGTTGTGTATCAGGAGCATAAGAGTTTACGAATACACGCATAGCGCCATTCAATGTACCAACAAACTTAGTGTTTGTAGGAGCTTCGAATGTACCTTCTGTAGTACGAGCAAACGCTGAAGTAGTTGCTGATTGCAATACTGTCAATGAAGCTGGAGATACAACAGCCCAGTTACCAGCACCACGACGGGTACGTTGAGCGATCAAGTTAGCAACACGATTGATAAGAACAGCTAGAGCAGCGTGTTCGTCACCAACGTATGTAGCTGTACCAGATACAGTAGCTTGGTTGTATGTGTACTCAGTTGTAGCTAGAGTAGCAAGAGACAATAGAATTTCTTGGTCGATTTCAGCAGTAATTTCTTGTGCTAAAGCGGCCATGATTTCTGCTTCAACGTCAATCCCGTGTTGTGATTGTGCGTCTTGAGCAGCTTCAAATGTCCAACGTGCTTGTAACTTACGTGATTTAGCTTCAACAGCTTGACGCAAGATTTGCACAGAGATTTGCTTACCACCGTTGCCTTCTAGGGCAGCAGTGTCATTACCAGTGTAATAACTTGTAGTTTGATCATCGTACGGTGTACGTGAATATGCTTGAGCAATCAAGAATGGACTTAATGCTTCTTGACCAGCGATAACGCTAGTTTGAGCAGCACTGTTGTCTGTTAAATTGTTTGCGTAGCGAACACGTAGAGTATGAATCTGACCAACTGGTCCTGTCATTGGTTGAACACCAACCAATTCGTTAGCGATAACGGTTGGCATGACACGACGGATAACTGGAAGAATCACACGATTTAATGTAGCGATGTTACCAGCAGTTGTTGTACCAGCTGAACTTTCAGCAAGTAGTTGCTTTTTGGTGTTTTCTAAGATAACACCCATTGTTGAACGGCGAGTTCCTTTTAGACCTTCTAACAGGGCTTCCTTGGTCTCGTTCCAACGGCCTTCTAATAATACTTTTGACATTTTATATTCTCCTAAATTATGTCTTTT
>Ga0114974_10001887_pt1 | contig 16362 bp, 18 predicted proteins | sample S_130206_EF_Meta_FD_87318 | JGI IMG/M metagenome (GOLD analysis project Ga0114974, IMG submission 87318) | Freshwater microbial communities from Lake Simoncouche, Canada to study carbon cycling - S_130206_EF_MetaG | ecosystem: Environmental > Aquatic > Freshwater > Lake | place: Lake... | reverse complement strand
TTCCGTTGAAATTGGCAGTTATTACCCCACTTGTCGTAATGGGAGAAGAGCCGATAGTTATTGCACCACCATTAGTGGATAAGCCAACACTCGTAACTGTACCCACTGCACCACTTGACCTTTGCCAAATACTCCCGCTATAAATAACATAATCACCAACTGCAAAAGTAATTGCACCTGCTCCAAAGTTTACACTTCCTGCAGCGTTACAAATATAAACATCACCTGTGTCACCTGTTCCATTTGCTAATGTTGGTGTATTTGTTGCTGCTGACCATAAACCTTTGTACTCCATTATTGATGAAGGTAATTGAGCAATAGGAACTTTACCACCTGAATCTAAACTTGCATAGCCATTAGCTACTCCCTTTGCACTTAATAACTGATAAGTATTTAAAACCGCTTGACTTGGGAAAACTTCTACATAAGCAGAGCCTGACCACAAATAAAGTTTCTGCGTATCCTTTGCACAATAAATTATATTAATAGTTCCTGTTGCAGGAAATGCAGCAAGGTTTGCATAAAAATCAACAGACCCTGCAAATAAATTAGCTATCTGTGATAAGGTTATCTTTTTACTTACCCCTGTTATTGGGTCACCTACTATTGTAAGGTCAGTTGAAAGCGGTGCTAAATTTGTAGCTAACTGATTTATTTTTTTAGATTCCATTTTAAGGTATTTGACAAGTGTCGTTTAATGAAGATAATGTTAATGAAAAATCTATTTTAATACCTGCTAAATAATCAGGGTCGCTTTCTGTATAAAATGTTATTGGCATATTATCACTTGCTATCCAATTATAAATAGGGTCTCTTAATTCAGCTACCATATCTTGACCGATTAAAGTCATATCACTTAAAACCTCTGTTTCGTTTGTTTCTTCCATTAGCATTCTATCCATTACATAGATAGAAAAATTGTATTGTATTTGCTTTGCTAATATTTGAGCATCAGTTAAAGTAAAAAACATAGCAGGGTAAGTTACCTCCCCATTGCTCAATCGTTCCCAAACATCACCAAAATAAACAAATTTAATTTGCTCGTGATTGTTTCCGAATGTTGTTATTTGATTTACTATTTGATTTAGGGTCATTCTTTTTTGTTTTTTCTAAATAAACTTTTAGCTTATTTTGATTCTTAATGTTTGCTTCTTTGCTCATATTAACATCCTATTTTACCCTGATACTTTTCGGATAAGTTTTTATTCTCGTAACAACTACCATCTTCTAAATATAAAGAGGAAGTATATCCTTCCAAATCCGGTACTATAGTATCAATGCCACTTGTAAAGTTTAAATATTCAGGAAACAAAGTATTATTTTGTCTTAGATATTTAATTATTCTTTGTTTGTAAAATTCTGCTCGTGTTCTATATCTATTAGCTACATCAATCATATCCTGCATTGAAGGATTTTCTGTGTTATCCCCGGACTTTCTTAATAGGCCTTTGTTATAAAACTGATATGATAACCCCATTGGAAGTTCACTCATAACATAATAAATTAAGCAATCTGCTAAATAATTATTTAAAAGTATTACTTCGTTAGCGTTTAAATTATTTGCAGTTATACCTGCTTGTAATCTATTATATAATGTACTTCCTAAAGTAGGTAATATATACATATCCTGTGCAGTCTTTATTTCAGGCAATACTAATTTCTCATCTACATTAGCGTGTAATCCTGTTCTATCTTTTATACCTTGTACAGATATGAATAATGTATTTAATGACATCTTTTATTTTTTTCTTGTAACTATATTTGTTTTCCACTCATGACGACATGATTCGCTTATTGTACCATTATCATTCCACCAACCACCTCTTCTATCCCAAACAGAATATCCTAATCTAGAACTCATCATTTCAATATCGCTTCTGCTATACAATTTATTTGCATCTAATAATGCTACACAAAAAGGTCTGCTATTTGTTTTATCGCTATTATTAAATCCAGCTTTCCAATCATAAGAATATCTTACCATTATTTCAGTTGTTTGTGGCTTTGTTTTGCCAACTGTTTTGCTTAATGGTTGTGTAAGTTCCCTTGATATTATAATATTGCTATTAATACCTTTACCAATTTTTGTTTCTGTTGTTTTTAAGATCTTACGATCTTCCAAATCTTTTATAACTGTATTAATAGTTTCAATGCTTTCATCTAAAACTTCCGCAAGTACTTCCGGTGTTATATCCTTTTGCTTAGCAATTTGGTCTAATATATCAGATTCTAATTGGTTAACATCCGCAAACATATAAAAATCAGATTCATCACTAAAACGCTTTTTAGATTTCCAAATGTTATAACTATCTTTAGCTTCACCAAATTCAAAAAATACTCCAAAATCTTGTTCAGCAAATTGTGCATCTAATTCCTCTGATCCCAACCATGTATTAACCTCTTCCTCACTTAAAGCATAACCTGTTTTAAGCATTGCAGAAGCTTGTTCCCTATTAATTTTACCTTTAGTAAACTCCCTAATAATACGTTGCATATTTTGCCACTCCCTACCTTTTAAACCTTTAATATGCTCATTAACAGATAAAGTTTGTGCAGGCGCAGTAGTATCTTGTACCGGAGCGTATTTTGTCATATCAATACCAATCTTTTCTAATATCCATTCTTTAGGAGCAAGTGAAACTATTGTAGCTTCACTAAACTCTATTCCTAATGGTTCAGTAGGTATAATCTTAATTTCAGTTTGCACACCTTTGTATTTTGCCAACATATTAAATACACTTTCAAGGTGCATTTGTTTTGCATTTACGTATGTGTTTTTAAATATTTCATAACCATCCCTCATTTCCGTTCTAGTTCCTAATGCACCTGCTTGGGCAATACCCATAATAGAAGGTGTAGTAACTTGATGTCCGCTAAAAATATTAGTTTGTATTAATTCGTCTATTTTACCAAAATCTTCTTTTGTTAAATCACTTGTACCTAAATCATCTACAACAGGCTTTCTAGATATATCATTAACAAATGCAATCATATATTTCTTACCATCTGCACCACTATATGTTTTACGTAATCTATTATCTACATTACGTTTTTCCTCGTCGTTAGGTTCGCCATTTGGCAGTGTAATAAGTTTACTAGCAGAAAACCCAGTTTGTGCATTACCTAAAATATGTTTAGATACCTCAATATCGGATTCAATATAATTTAATGCAGCAAAGTAACTAGGTAATCCATATATTCCAATATTTGGTCTGTACTCTTTTATGTATAGAATTTGTTTACCTTTTGGTTGTTTTGGATTAAAAGCAGCAATAACATCAGGTTTAACTTTGCTATCTTTCCAATCTTCTTTGTACCAATATTGCGTATTATCTTTATTTGTTCTAATTTTAATATAATCACAATGCCATAACTCAGCAAGATTGCCTGTTAAATCCCAAATAACTTCTAAATAAGCACCCCCAAAAATTTCAATATCTAAAGATACTTTTCTAGTTAAATCATCTAGTGATTCCACTCTATTTGCATAATCAATAAAGGATTGTGCATCTTGTTCTCCAGACCAACCATTACCTGTAATATAATGTACTTTGCTTTTAATAATAGCACTATGTTTAGAAGACTTATTGTATAGGTCAACTATATATTCAGGATAATCATTGTTCTCCCCGTATTTAATATAACCACCATCAATGCCTTTTTTCTCAGCAAATTTGGGTTGCCTTGCTTCGGCAAATGTTAATACTCTTAAATCTATCATTGTCTAATTGTATAAGTGTCTGTTGTTGTATATTCAGTATAAGACATGGTAGTACCTAAAAGCCACATAATGCCAGTTTCTAGCTTATTTAAGCCACTAGGATTTATGTTTGAAGTACTAACCTGTTCGTATATTTCATAAGTGTATTGGCCATTTAATGCAGTATTAAAGTAGGTATTTGTTAAAATGCTAAACTGATTAAACCGATCTTTGTATAAACTTGTATCGGTTGCGTTTAATTTAACAAAACTAATAACTTCATTACTACTTCTATTAGTAAATACAAATAAATAATTTGGATTAGTCAATAACTGCTTTTCAGTTAATGTTAACACAATAGTATTTGTTTCGCCTTTAGTTAAATGGATCATTAATTATAAATAGCAATTAAATGAATATTTACAAAATATAAAAGTAAACCAATAGGTTTGCTTATTTTGGGGTAAAGTAAATCTATAAGTTTACTAATGCAAATCATAAAGTACATTTAATGACGCATATTTATATAAATTTGTAACATTTAACAAACATTACAGTGCATATATATAACACAAAAACCCCCGCCTATAAAAATAAGCAGGGGAACTAACTATGAAAAACTACAAACCTAACCAGCTGTTGTCAAAGCAGCAGCTACAGCACTATTTACTTCCGGTGCTAAACTAGGTTCTGCTCCTGTAAATGTTAATGTATAACCACTTCTATCGCCTTCTGCAGTACCTGTTGCGGCACTTCCTGCTGTTAGATCTAAAGATCTTGTTTTACCTACATACCAATACTTACCATTGTTGTCTTTAGCAACTGCAATAAGTCTGTTTTGAGCTAATAAAAGAATTTCATTTCTTGTATTTGCTTGTAACTTATTTAAAATTATTGTTAATTCAGGGGTAAAATATAAAGTACCATTTTGTACATTTGATGCTACATTTTCGGTAAGCATTGAAGTACCTTTTGTTAATTCATATTTATAAAACCTCTTACCAGTTGCTTTAACTAATGCGGTAATTACACCACTTGCTTCTGTTGTTGAAGTTACATCTGAACTTGCAATAAAATAAACTTCCGTAATACCACCTAAGGAATCACGACAATCGAGGGTATATCCCTGTGTTAATGCGCACGCCATTTTTGTTTATTTTATTTTATTAAAAAATGGGAAGTATATTGCAACTCCCCTTATAATTAAATTGCTACTTTAACGATTTCATCAGGGAATGCTACGTTTACACCCATTTTGAATTCTGCTGCAAAACGAACTTCATCAGCTTCTTTTGCAAAAAAGATTTCAAATTTTTCCTCTTCGTTCAATAAATCGGTACCTAAGAATAAGTTACTTAATCTCATTGCGTAAAGATCGTTTGTTCCGTTTAATCCTTGTAAAGCTACTACTTTAATAGAAGTACCAGGTAATACAAATTCAGTATCTGCTTTGCCATCAAAAGCATAATTGAACATATTAGCGTTCTTTAATGCAATTGTGTAAGTACGGAAAGTATCCATACCACAAACAATAACCATATCATCCGCTGCTACTACTTTAGCAGGAATTGCTTTGTAAATACCATCAAACAAACTAACTACGTTAGCTGCAGTGATAGAACTTAAAGGTGCACCAGAAATGTATCCTGATACGTTAGCATCAACTACACCACTTGCAGCACCAATTAATTTAATGAAACCATCAAACTTATTTAAGTTACCGTTAGCAGAAGCAGTATCTCCTTGCCATAAAGCAGTCTCTAATTGAGAAGCAATTGTTTTAGCTTTTCTATCAGAATAATCTTGCTCAAAAGGAATTGAATCATATTGGCTACCTGTTGGTAAAGCTTTTTGTAAGTATTTAGCTTCTAATGCTTTTGGACATAAAGCCTCTTGTACTTTAATCTTACCTACTGTTACAGTTCTTTGTGTGAAAGAAGTTGTGCCAGATGCGTTCCAACCGCAAGTACCACCTGCTTGAAAGAAAGCGTCTGTATCCATAATATTAATGGTTTCTGCAGACTTAACACCAACCATTACGTTACCTGCACTCTTAATAAGAGCCGCAGTTTTTGCACCTAACACTGATGAAGTCACTAACTGTGCTTCGTTTTCTTTAGTGTAGTTGCTTAATGTACTAATTGAAAATGACATTTTTTATAAATTTATTTGTTTAAAATTGCGTTTCTATATTTCTCTAATCTTTCATATTTAGTATCTTTAGTAGATACGTATGATTGAAAAGCGTTTGCTGCTTTTTGAGTTGGTTCTGCAGTTGGAGTGTTTGAAAGTGCTTCTACTAATTCAGCTACTTGTGCAAACCCTTGTTTTACTTTACTCTCTAATTCAGCAATTTTTGTTTCCAATTGAATTTTTTGATCTCTTAATTCTGCTACCATTGCAGTAGTATCTTGTGCAGGTGCAACAGGTTGAATAGGCTCTTCCTCTACAACATCTTCTTTAGGAGAAGCTATTTCAATAATTGTACCTGTTTCATCTACTTGAATAGATGTACCATCCATTAATTGATGTTCACCCATTGGAGCAGGTGTGCCATCTTCCATTTCTACTTTACCACCGACTTCTAATGCAGAAATCATAACTTTTGTTCCATCAGCCAAAGAATACTCAGCCATTTCTACCTTTGTTACTGCAGGTTCTGCAGATACAACAGGTTCTTGTGGTTGAGCAACTTGTGGCATATCTTCAAATAATGCTCTTATTTGTTGTAATGCTTCTTTTGGGTTCATCTTTATTTTTCTTTAAATGTTAATAAATATAATTGTTTATCACTTAAGCACTTATTGCACTTAAAATGTCTTTAATCTTTTGCATCTTAACTTCATCTTTAGATAGCTTTGGAGTGTAATTAAATATGCCCTCAATAGAGAATCCATTAATCTTACCTTCCTTAACTTGCTGCCATACTTCATTATTCTCTACTAACATAGATACAAACCAACTGCCATCAGGTGCATCCTCAAATCCTTTCATTGGCAAAATACCCCTAGTCTTATCACTTATAAAACTCTCAAACATTGTTACCCCTGTTTCTATTTGAGTAGGATCGTGCATTAAGTTTACATTATTTTGATAACCTTTTTTAAAGTACTTCTGTACGATCTTAACAATAGTATCTTTAGAAAATGCAACGTAATAATCACCAAAAGAAACATCACTTCTAAAAATAGGAGTGTCAGCCAACATAGCACAACCGCTAATAATACGCTTGTCTTCACTAACGATTTGAAACTTTTGTTCATTTTTAAAAGCATTCCAATTCTTTTGTATTGCAGGTCTATCTACTAGAGCTACAAACTGTACCTCGGCATCATCATTTGGATCATCCGAAATATCTAACATGTATAAAGGTAATTCCATACTCATATATATCTTTTTTTAAAATATTAACTAAATCTTGCTCTTTGTCTTATTGCAGCCATTCTTTGTTGACTACTAGTTACATCACTTTCAATTACATAAGCTCTTACTGCTTGATTACCTATATCGTTAATTGATTGTTGATTTAATTGTGTTACTTGCGCTGTTGGTAGCTGAGGCATCATTGGTGCAGAGGATGAAACAGATGGTATACTTCCAACACTTCCTCCACCTTTAACTTGGCTTAATGCTTGTTTAGCTTTTCCTACTGCACCTATAATAGATAATACTTGCGATGCATAAAATATAGGCATTGTAAAAGGTGCCAACGGTCCTGTACCTTTTGCTCCCTTTTGTGCAATATCCAAACCTTGTATATAACCTAAAGCGGTATTAATCCCAATTTCTGCTATGGCTGCTGTTTTACTTGCAGCAGTTCCTTGTTCAAATGCTGCTCCTAGATTACCAATAAACCCTGTTAATATATCAAACTGTGCCCTTTTAGATTCTAATGTAGCTTCATCAATTAACTTAGTTGCAGCAGCATTATCTTGATCTAACTTAAATCCTTTTTGTATTGTATCAGCCTTAGCAATTAAAAACTTACCTAATACACTTTTTTGATTGTCTTCTACTTGTTGTTGTTCTGCATCTTCATCCTCTTTTTGTTGTTCTTTTTGTAATTGCTTTATTTTTTTATTATCAAGATATTCTTGTCTACCTAATTTTTCTCTAATCTTTTTTAATACCTCATATTTTTGAATTTCCCCATCATAAACAACTTTTATTTCAGATTCAATTCTTTCTATTTGTTTTTGTAAATCCTCATCGTTTTGTCTTTTCTTTTCGTTTAAATTATCTACACGAATTTGAACTCTTAAATCTCTTAATCTTTGGTCATCAGATATAAGTTGTTTTCTTAAATCATCAGATGCTTTTTCTGCATTTTTCTTTTGCTCTTTATCTTCTATTAATGCAATACGTGTTAAATTCTTTTTGTACTTTTCAAATCTTGTTGTATAATCTTCTTCGTAAGCTTCTAATATCTTTTTTTGACCTTCATTATTAAGTTTTGCTATTTGTGCTTCTGTTCCTCCTTGCTCTTTTAATTTAGCTAATCTATATTTATTATTTCTTTCTATTGTTTTTATTTCAAGATTAAGATATTCATCTTGTGTTGCTAATGATTTATTTAACGCATCTTGTGCTTCTTTTGCAGATTTTGTTGTATCTGTCCATTCTATTATTTTGCTAATTAAATAACCAACACCTGCAACTAATGCAAGAACACCTGTTGAGATTATAGCACTTCTTAATGTAGCAAATGCTGCAACAACCTGTGTTCTAATAACAGATGCCAATATTTTAAAACTATCTATACTTTCCCCAATAGCTTGTAAACCTTGTGACAAAGCCATTGCAGATTGTACCTTTAATAATGTCTTTTGCACATTATCACTTTCCACACCAAACAAAGCCATTGCACCTTGAACTGCACCAAAGCCACCTGCAACACCTGCTAAAGATGAAGTTAATGCTTTAAACTTTGCATCCGGATTATAAGCATCTGTTAATGCTTTAGCATCACCAATTCTGTCACGAAGTTCTGCTACTTTTTTAGCTGCATTAATTGCTTCATTAGAGGTAGCACCAAACTTTTCAGACATATTAATTACATCCTTACTCGCTTCTCTTAATTGTTCCCTAAATGATTTAACAGCACCTTGTGCCTGTTCTCCATTAACTTCTATATTATATTGTAAATTTGGCATTATGTTGTATATCTTGTTTCAATTACTTTTAATAAACTTATTTTTGTAGTATTATATTCCATAGGATTAAATCCTTCTATTTTGTTTAGTCTAAATAAAACCCCATCTATCCATATGTATTTACTAAAATCTAAATTATTTATATCCATTGTATTAAGCAATGCTGAACAAGTTAATAGTTTACTATCCTTGTCTGTTATTTCTGCTATATACTCACTATGATAGGCGTTAAATAGATTTGTAGTTGGGTATGATGCAGCGCTAAAGTATAATTCTTTTGGTGCTCCAAAGTTAATATCTTGATCTGGTACTCCACTTCCATTAAAATGTAAATGGCCTGCATAACCATAATCCGTATATGTATTTAATATAGTTGCGCCATTCATTATCTTCCAACTTGTAACACCTGTTAACTTTTGTACTTGCATAATTCTTATAACACTATCCATTGATTGCTCTTTAGTATTGTTATCCGTTATCTTTAGTATTTGTGTAACATATTTGTCTTTACCTGTTGGTTTAATTAAGGGGCTTGATGCAAATATTATTTCAACAGATTCTGTGTCTTTACTAAAATCATACGCAGTATCATATAACCTATCACCATAGTTCTCGTTAAATTTCTTTTTATAGTTTTCATTATAAGTATCTGTGTCATCCTTATATTTGTATTGGTAGTACCTTGCATTAAGTTCGCTCATTGGTTTAATACTTAAAGGTTTAGATCTATCTATTTTGTTAGACCAATCTAATGCGTCAGCACTTGTTTCGGGGTAGAAGTCAACATAAGGTTTTATGTATATTTTTTTCTCATTAAATATGTCATCATAAACATATAGGTTATACATCTTACATATACTTAAAAATAAATCCTTTTGAAATATACCTTTTGGGATAACATTATTAATTTGAATTGTTTCTGCATAGTTATAAGGAACAAGTTCAGCACTCGTAGAATTTAATGTTAAGTCACCACCTGCTAATATTTCTAAATCAAAAGGAAATGAACCACCGGTCCAATCTATTGTAACCTTTAACACATCAGCATTATTAAAAGTAACACTATTTATAATTATATTAGTATAAACATAGTTCATGTTATATCCTGTTCCTATATTATAACTACCTATTGTACTTCCATTCTTTTTAACAAGTATAGTTGCATTTGGGCCTACATTCCAATAAGCCATAAATTTTAAATCAATATTTAAAACTTTTGTAGTACCTGAAAATGTAAAGTCTGTTCCGGAAGTTAAACTAAAATCACCTAAGGAACTTGATGTAAATTCAATAGGTATTTCTACACCACTGCCTGAATATGTTTTAACAACTTGAGTAGCTACTAAATTAGCAGTACTTATTTTTGCTAATGCCTTTTGATTATGCGGTATTATAATTCTTTTAAATGGTTCTGTATCTAATAAAGGAAACTCATAATCATAGCCACTATTAGTAAGTATTTTCTCCAGATATTGTTTTGCAAACAAAGCAGGTCTAAATGTTTTTACATCGTAATCTACTTTAAGTGTACTAACATTACCATAGTCAATTAATGGGTAATAATATCCTGAACCATATGCAGAACTATTTGCAGTGCCTCTACTTCCGGATGCTTCCCAACTAGAAGCAATATTATTATATGTCCAAGCATGATTGTAAGTACTAAAATCTAAATCATCAGCAATATTATCATTACCTGTTAGTCTTTTATTTCCTAGTTCAGTTATAAAACCACCTAATTCACCAAATACAGAACATTGATATTCTATTGTTTTGCCATCTATTACAATTTCTAATATTCTTATAGAGCCTTTAAATATCTGTATCTTATCAATAAACACTCTACATTGTGCAGACTTACTAGCATTAAAATTATAGTTTACATTAGGTAATTCATCATTAGTTAAATTTGAATTACCCATATCAAATACAAATCCAAAGATTTGGTTGTTTTTTGCAGTACCTGCTATTTCTATAGTTTTAGAATAAGATGTATTTTTTGAACCAAAATCTACAATATCATCTATTACATAATTAAACTCTGTACTTATATCTTGCAATAAATCTAGTTTATAACCTTCCACATATATTTCTGTACTAATCATTATCTAAATTGACTTGTTAAATATTTACCTACTTCAATATCAATTTCAAAGTTAAACAACTTATCACTTGTTTCTAATTTATATTCATAGTTTGTACTACTAATTGTAACAGGGAAATAAGCACCTTGCACTTCCATATAAGTAATTGTACTTGCAAATAATTGTGCTAACCATTCATAATCTTGTTCACTTACCCAATCTGAAATAAGATGAAATTTATCCTTATGTTGGATAGCATAATTTAAAGTTGTTTCATTGTACTTATTATAACTATCAATATTGGTCATAGTATTACCACTTAATTGCCAATCATTCCTTCTATATGATGCTCTTTGTAATTCTGTAGATCTTTTATTAACTAATGCAAACTTCATTGTATCCCAACCACCTAAGCGATTTAGAAAATGTAAATTGTATTGTTTATATTTAGGATAACACTTTTGTATAAATTGTAACTTTCTTGATATTGCCACACCTCTTTTAAGATATACATTATAACCATATGTAGATTCTGTTATTAAAGTTCTACCCGCAAAAGTATTAATATGACCTGCTTGACAATTAAATAAATTCATTTCACCTGCAAATGTAATACTACCACTAGCAGTATCTACAACTGAACAGGATTCATTTATAATATCAATCCAACACGAATAAGAACCTGAAGTAATCTTAAAATAAGTTGCATAAAAATTATCACCATATTCAATCGTAATATTGTCATTGTCTCTTTCCGTAATCCAATCATCTGTAAAGTTTTCCAAAAGTAAATTGTCATAATAATCAGATAATACTAATGGCGTATTATTATTAGTAAATAGAATATCAGCAAATAATGGTGGATAATAATTATAACAACTTAATGCACTTGAAACCAATCCATAATTACCAACTGCGCCACTTACTGTTGCATACTCTTCGCCAACTCTTATTTCTGATGCTACTTTTATTTTATCATTAGATGCTACTAGTATTGAACTTCCGGATGGTTCAAAATAATTAGTTACATAAGCACGAACCATTGGGGATGCGTTAAATACTCCATAACTACCTTCTGCAGATGGCGATGGATATACCTTTGTCCTACTTACTTGCGATCCATTAATATAAACATCATACACAAATTTAAATGATGTATTATTTACATTAGTTGAACTTGAAACGAACCATAAGTCATCGTGCATACTACTATAAGGTGCAGGACTACTTTGTATTGTTATTGCCATTGTTTTGTTTATTTGTTGCTTGGATCTTTATATTTATATCTTCCCCCAATGCTGCTAATATTACAGTAGAGAAATTACTATTAAATGTTGAACTAAGTGCATTGTCAAAGTAATGCGTAGATCTTAAACCTTTCCTATGTATAGATCTAGCAATTAAGAATGCTAAAGACTTTGGACCATCTACTGCTTTTGTTTCTACACCTAACTTTGTATACTTTTTAACTGATTGTACTTTTGTATTACTATAATCTATTAACCGTTTTACTACAGAAATAGGTATACTTTTTTTAGATTTGTTAAATTTAAAAGGTGTTTTATTATCTGCCTTTTCATTTCTAGTACCTTGCACACCTTTGTTTACAAACTCAAAGTATTTAGATGCAGGTTCACTTGCCGGATAACCTAATGATAATACATACGTATTACCAAACCTGGTTTGTTGCATCTTAATTTCATTAATATCACCGGAGGATACCGTTTTGTTTATTTTTAAGTTTCTTTGAGCTTCTGTAATAAAGGAACCACCAAACAATGCTAAAATCTCCTCCACAACAGGCAATTCATCATTAGGTACATTAGCAGTTCCAAGGGATGCTAATATCTTTGATGCTAAAAACTTTGCTTGTGATGTTGATATATTCATTATTAATAAATAGTGGAACCCCCTAAAAATAACTAACCCCTCCTTTTTTAAGGGAAGGGTCAGTAAACCAAAAACTAAAAAACTATCTAACCTTCTTTATTTGCTCATTGTCATAATCTGTTTTTGCTTTTAGATAGGACAGGATATTTAAACATTCTATTGTACTTAACTCATAAGCTTGCGTAACTGTGCAATTTTCGTACTCGGCAATAAGTTTGGTACTATACTGCCATCCAAAATACTCAATAAATTTGCTACCACCTCGATCGCTTCCTTTTGTTTCAATCCCGCTTTTATTAATTTGTTCGCCATATAATCCTGAGAAACCTCTATCCAATTTCTGTATACTTGATAAAAAAAAAACAATGAATGGTAAACGTCCACAAACTTAGCCTCTAACATATCATTAGCATACTCTTGATGTTTACTTGCATCATATGGGATCTTAATCCATATACCAAATATATTTCTTTTTTGTGGTATAACCATTGTTGCTGCTAACTTATGTAGATTGCCATATAGATCCTCACTGAACACTTTGCTTTCAATATATCTAGCAAATGGCATTTTACTTATATCATAGTTTACTTTGTATCTTTTGGTCTTAGATATGCGTATAAACTTAATAGGACTGCCTTTAATCGGTTCATTTAGAAATTCAATAGTTTTACTTAACTCAGCGTATTCGTTCAAAGGAAGGCTGTCTATTTGCATTTCTGTAAGGTTGTTAACTATTGCTACCAATCTTACATTTAGATCTAAATCTGTATCATTCTTATCCTTTGCATTAAGAGCATTGTAAATTTGTTGATATTGCCATACTGTTATATCCTTCCACATATTATAAATTTAACTTGTTTTATACCTGTTTTTTTTATATACTTAGCATTGTAAATGGTATTTGTAATGCTGTTAACCCTGATAGATCTCTATACATTTTAAGAAAGTATACGTGCTTTATGCCTGATTGTTTAATTAGTTTGCAACATTCAAAGCATGGCGACAGTGTTAGAAATAGATCTGAATCTTTTGCGTTTACCCCTGCTTTTAGTATAGCATTGCACTCTGCATGGATTACTTCCTTTTTTGTAACCCCTTGTTCGTCTTCACAATCATTGCAAAATCCTGCAGGTGTTCCATTATAACCGTAACTAATTATATTCTTATCCTTAACTATTATTGCACCAACTTGCGCTCTTGTGCACCTGCTAAGGTTAGATACAGTTACTGCTAACTGCATATACGTATTAAGCATTCTTAACGAAGGTTCCATTTGACATTTTTCCTTTACGTGATTCAATTACTTTATATGCACTATTAATACAATCTTCGAAATCTAATTTCGAAAGCTTTGCAATGCTAACTAATACTACTACACAATCCCCGATAGCGTCTTTTATTTCTGCTTCGTCTTTATGGATTATAGCTTTAGCAAGTTCTCCTGCCTCTTCTAATAGTTTAAGTGTTTGTGTTTTAGGATCTCCTGATTCGTATATTCCTTTATCAGTTGCCCATTGTCTAATTGGTTCAAATTCATCTTTTAAGTTCATTGTATTTAGTTTTTAAGTATTTAACATTATTTAGTTTCCCTTTCTTACGTATCTCTTCCAATACCCTTTCTGCTTCCTCTTTATCGTTACCTGATATTTCCGATATTAGTAAACAGTGTGGGTTTTGTCTTATGACTTTATCTATTGCTACTTTTGATTTTGCCATATTTCAAAGTGTTTTTCTTTAACTTTATTTAAATTGTAATCCTTATCGTTCTTATGTCTAAGTGGTTTCTTTTTGCCTTCTACTACAAATGTAGGTAAAAATTCTTTATAAACATCACGTAGGACCTTTTTATCTTGCCTATCTTTATACGGGATAGATCTAGATAAATGTACTAATCTATTCGACATTAAAGGACTTCTTGCTTCTTTTGTGTGTATCATAGATGTTCTATCTATTCTAATGTTATGATAATAAGGTAGTTCTTTAAATACATCAAAGTCCCAAGTGTCGGATTGTAATGAACGTTGATAACCACCAAACAACTCGTCTGAACCATCTCCTGTTAAAACAAATGAATTTTTACAGTTTTTAAATAATAAATAATTAGGAAGTAAACTACCATAATCTAGTGAATGCTCATAGCAATAGATTGCATCTTTAAAATAAGATTCATCGTTTTCTACAAATGTAACTTCTAATCCATTCTTATCACAAATATCTTTTACTGTTTCACTTTCATCTGACATATAAGAAACTATATTAATGTCTTTAGTCTTTTTCATTACGTGATGCAATACAATGTTACTATCTAAACCGGAGGAAAGCAATAAAGATATACCATCAATCCTATTTTCTAATCTATCTGTAACTGACTTTTCTATTAGATCATATAGATTTCCATTTAAAATACCTTTAAAGTAATTCATTGTACTAATTCTATTTGCTAAAGAATTATCATAGGAATAACAATATAATACACCAGGGATAAATCTAAATATATTAGAAAAGTTAGTATCCATTCTGCCAAATGAATATATATCATATACCATGTAACGATATTCAGAATCAATTAAAGTTTTAATCTCCGATGATATACCTTTCGAACTATAATACAATTGCTTTTTACCTAATGGATCTGTAAAAGAATATATAGAACTATTTTTATAAATAATAGAGATTGCCCAAAAGCCATCCCACTTAATAGATTCAGTATATAATTTTATTATATCTTGATTAAACGATTTAAATATATCTTGCAAATAATGTAGATCTGATTTTGCTCTTGGGTTTAGTTCTTTATAATTAAATATTTCCCCATTAAATACTAATATACAATTAGAAAATACTAATGGTTGTTTAATGCCTTGGTTATTAGAACTTAATGGCAAAGAATTAAAACAAACATTCCAATTGCTATACAGTTCATTAACCTCTTCACTTCCTCTATGTTTAATTAGATTTGGTATAGTTTCTTTTGTTATTGTAAATCCGCACATTATTTTATCATTTTGTTTAGTGTATATAAATCCGATTTAAAACAATGTAAGTTGCCAATCCATACATTCATATTCCCCGGTTTTAATCCTATTTGTGTTGCTACATGTTCTAATAAACGATACGTCATATATAAATCATTTTTAAAATGCCTAACTATATCGCAAGACCTAATTAAATAAGTAACTTCCAATTTATTATCCACCCGATTAAACCAATAACCAATTGTACATGGAACACGTTCTCCATGATTAGATTGATCTTCTGGATGCCAAACAGATAGAAATGCTTGTCTTGTATATGTATTTATTTTAAGTCTTTCTATTATATCATTTAAATCACCGTAGTCAAATCTAATACCTTTAAAGCCTTTGCACCAATACCTTTCCATATAGTTATGACTAAACTTACCGCCAGATCTAAATAGATCATCATTATCTAATGATTTATAATATGGCCAATTCTTATATTCATTACCGGGATTAATTGGTTGACCATTAATTCTTTCTTTAAAATGATCCTCTGACCAAGGCATATCTTGATT
>Ga0114974_10001884_pt1 | contig 16368 bp, 15 predicted proteins | sample S_130206_EF_Meta_FD_87318 | JGI IMG/M metagenome (GOLD analysis project Ga0114974, IMG submission 87318) | Freshwater microbial communities from Lake Simoncouche, Canada to study carbon cycling - S_130206_EF_MetaG | ecosystem: Environmental > Aquatic > Freshwater > Lake | place: Lake... | reverse complement strand
GTGACCAAAGCACTCACCGGCATCCCGATTGGCGAGATGATGAAAGAAGGCTGGCCGTTTTTACTCATGCTGCTGCTGCTTTTGCTGGCCATGACCTTCTTCCCCCAAATCGTCCTGTGGCTGCCTCAAACCATGGGGTATGTGACGCACTAAGGCGTGCTTGTCGCACTCGGAACTGCAGAAAACACGAAAAACGGCTACGCTGAAACACACAAATTCCGATAAATCAACTTTGCTAACCTTGCAATACCTCCTATGACCACCTCCCCACTCGCCCTCCTCAAAGACCCCAGCTTGTTAAAAACCGACGCCCTGATCAATGGTCAGTGGGTGGCTGGCAGCAGTCGCTTTGATATTCTTGACCCTGCCACCGGCCAGAAGTTGGCTGATGTCGCCAACCTGGGACCCTTGGAGGCCGAGCAGGCCATTGCGGCCGCCAACGCAGCCTGGCCGGCCTGGCGCACCAAAACTGCCAAAGAGCGCAGCATCATTTTGCGAAAATGGTATGACTTGTTGATGGCCAACCAGGAAGATCTGGGACGCATCATGACCGCTGAGCAAGGCAAGCCCTTTGCTGAGGCAAAAGGCGAAATTGCTTACGGTGCCAGCTTTGTGGAATGGTTTGCAGAGGAAGCCAAACGCATCAATGGCGAGACCTTGCCCCAGTTTGACAACAACCGCCGCCTGATGGTGATCAAGCAGCCCATCGGCGTCTGCGCGGCGATCACGCCGTGGAACTTCCCCCTCGCCATGATCACCCGCAAGGTCGCCCCAGCGCTGGCCGCCGGTTGCACCGTCATCATCAAACCCGCTGAGCTGACGCCCCTCACCGCACTGGCCGCCGCCGAGTTGGCGATTCGTGCCGGCATTCCGGCAGGCGTGCTCAACATGGTGACCGCCGATGCCAACAACTCCATCGCCGTGGGCAAAGTGATTTGCGCCAGCGACATCGTGCGCCACATCAGCTTCACAGGCTCCACCGAAGTGGGCCGTATTTTGATGGCGCAGTCAGCGCCTACGGTCAAAAAAATGTCTCTGGAATTGGGCGGCAACGCACCGTTTATCGTGTTTGACGACGCGGACATTGATTCCGCTGTTGAAGGCGCCATGCTCAGCAAATACCGCAACGCCGGACAGACCTGTGTGTGTGCCAATCGTTTTTACGTACAGGAAGGTGTCTACGACGAGTTTGTGGCCAAGTTCGCCCTCAAAGTCAAGGCACTCAAAGTGGGCAACGGCTTTGATGAAGGCGTCATGCAAGGCCCACTGATTGAAGATGCAGCAATCGATAAAGTCAGCCGCCATTTGGCGGACGCCCTGTCCAAAGGTGGTGTTGTCATGGCGGGTGGCAATAAATTGCAAGGCCAATTTTTCGAACCCACCGTGGTTGCCAATGCCTCGCCCGACATGCTGTGCGCCAGGGAGGAAACCTTTGGCCCCTTCGCCCCCGTGTTCAAGTTCAAGCATGACCAAGAGGCGATTGATGCGGCCAACAACACCGAGTTTGGCTTGGCCAGCTACTTCTACAGCCGCGATGTCGGACGCATTTTCCGCGTGAGCGAAGCGCTGGAGTACGGCATGGTCGGCATCAACGTCGGCATTTTGGCCACCGAGCATGTGCCGTTTGGCGGCGTCAAGCAATCCGGCCTCGGCCGCGAAGGCTCACACCATGGCATTGATGACTACATCGAAATGAAGTACTTGTGCATTGGCGATATCCAGAAGTAATATTTAAGTTCTCGAGGTGAAGCGCTTTGTTTGAGAAGCCGACAGTCGTCCGCACAGAGGCAGGCCTCTCGATGTACTTCAGCGGCAACCACCTTCACAGCCAGATGAGCCGGCAACAGCCAGGCCATCTGGCGATTGATTACACGCGCGCCATGATGGGGTTTTTGCTGTTCAACAGCACGCCCGTCCATATCGCAATGATTGGTTTGGGCGGCGGCTCGATGCTCAAGTTTTGCTACCACCACCTGCCGCAAACGCAGCTCACGGCGATTGAGATCAATCCCCATGTGATTGCGCTGAAAGCCGAATTTGAGGTGCCTGATGATCCAGCCCGCATCACGCTCATCTGCGGTGACGGGGCAGCGTTTGTTCGCAACACGGCCAGCGAACAAGACGTGCTACTTGTCGATGGGTTTGACGGTTTGGGGCAAGCGCTGAGTTTGTGCTCACAGGCTTTTTACAACGACTGCTTTCAGACGCTCTCAAACAAGGGCTTGATGGTGGCCAACATGAACCCGGAACACCCTGACCATGAGGTGTTCATGGGCCGCATCCGCTTGGCTTTTGACAACCATGTGCTGGAAATATCGTCAGCCGAGAAGACCAACCAAATTGTCTTTGCCTGCAAAGGCCACGCCATTTCAGTGGATGAACTGCGAAAAAGCCAATGGCAAAAAAATGTAGATGAAGCCACCCAGGCGCAGCTTGGTTTTGAATTCAAGCGCATCGCCCGGGAAATGAAAGAGGCCGATTAAGGCCTTGATTTCAGGCTTTATTTTTTTAGGTTAATTGCACGCCCGTTTTGGACTGCAATTCTTCACGGGTAACGCCTGGGGCCATCTCCACAATTTTCAAGCCATGGGGCGTGACGTCCATCACCGCCAAATCCGTGATGATGCGGTCCACCACGCCCACACCGGTTAGCGGCAAGGTGCAGTGGGGCAAGATTTTCAGATCAATGGATCCATCTTTTTTCTTGGCGACGTGCTCCATCAAGACCACCACGCTTTTCACGCCGGCCACCAAGTCCATCGCGCCGCCCATGCCTTTGACCATCTTGCCGGGAATCATCCAGTTGGCCAGATCACCCTTTTCGCTCACCTGCATGGCGCCCAAAATGCTGAGGTTGATCTTGCCCGCACGAATCATGGCGAAGCTGTCGTGGCTGCCGAAAATGCTCGAACCCGGGATGGTGGTCACGGTTTGCTTGCCCGCGTTAATCAAGTCGGCATCGACTTCATCTTCGGTAGGAAAAGGGCCAATACCTAGCATGCCGTTCTCGCTTTGCAGCCAGACTTCAATCTCCGGGTTGACAAAGTTAGCCACCAAAGTGGGCAAGCCAATGCCGAGGTTGACGTAAAAACCGTCTTGTAATTCTTCGGCCGCCTTGGCAGCCATTTGGTCGTGTGTCCAAGCCATGATCAAATTCCTTTATTTATCGAACCGTTCTTTTCTCAATGCGCTTTTCAGGCGACGCATTGAGCACGATGCGGTGCACGTAAATGCCCGCCAAATGAACTGAATCAGGATCGAAAGTGCCGGTCTCGACAATTTCCTCCACCTCGACCACGGTTATTTTTCCTGCCATCGCCACAGCGGGGTTGAAGTTGCGGGCGGTACGACGGAAGATCAAGTTCCCACTCTTGTCGGCCTTCCAGGCCTTGACCAAAGAGACTTCAGGCAACAAAGCCAATTCCATCACATGCACATGGCCGTCAAATTCACGGGTTTCCTTGCCTTCAGCCACCAAGGTGCCGACACCGGTGCGGGTGTAAAAGGCCGGAATGCCCGAGCCACCGGCACGCAGTTTTTCAGCCAGCGTGCCCTGAGGTGTGAACTCAAGTTGCAACTCGCCTGCTAGGTATTGGCGCTCAAACTCTTTGTTTTCACCCACGTAGCTGGAAATCATTTTTTTGATTTGACGCGACTCGAGCAACTTGCCCAACCCGAAACCATCCACACCGGCGTTATTGGAAATAACGGTGAGGTCTTTGACGCCGCTGTCGCGCAAGGCATCAATCAGCGCCTCGGGGATGCCACACAGGCCAAAGCCGCCCACGGCCATCAGTTGACCATCTTTGACGATGCCTTCCAGCGCCTTGGCTGCGCTTGGGTAAATTTTGTTCACTATTGATCTCCTGTTAAGAAACTATGCCTTACGATACTACCTAATGACATACGTAGTTTTTCTTAAAGTACAAACCCTTAGACCTGAACACTGAACGGCATGGATATTGATTACAGATTGGCGTTTGAACTGGCTCCGGTGGGACTGGCCTTGTCGAGAAACCGGACCATGGTGGACTGCAACCGCCACTTGTGCGACATGTTTGGCGCCTCTCGGGAATTACTGGTCGGGCAGTCATTTTTGGTGCTGTACCCCAGCGTGGCCGAGTTTGAGCGTATCGGCACACGCATGACCCCTATTTTGAACCGTCAAGGCACCTACGCCGACGAACGCATTATGAAACGCGCCAGTGGCGAGACTTTTTGGTGCCACGTCACCGGACGCGCGCTGGTGCCTACCTCGCCCCACGAAGCGGGTATCTGGACCTTTGAAGACCTGAGCTCACGCCGATCGGTCAAAGCCGAACTGACGGCTCGGGAACGTGAGGTCGCCGCCCATTTGATGGAGGGCCTGACCTCCAAGGAAATTGGCAAAGCACTCACCATCAGTCACCGCACGGTCGAAATTTACCGCGCCCGCTTGATGCGCAAATACAAAGCGTCCAATGCGGGTGATCTCGTCCACAAGTTGATGGCATAAATTAAACACAACCAAGGAGCCTTCCATGTCACGCTACCCTTTCCCTGAACTCAAAGACCTTCCTGAAGACATTCGCACCAACATCCTGGCGGTGCAGGAAAAAGCGGGCTTTGTCCCCAATGTGTTTCTGGCACTGGCCCGTCGTCCCGCTGAGTGGCGCGCTTTTTTTGCCTACCATGACGCGCTGATGCTCAAAGAGGACTCCGGCTTGAGCAAGGGCGACCGAGAGATGATCGTCACCACGACCAGTGCGGCCAATAAATGCCTGTATTGCGTGGTGGCCCACGGCGCCATTTTGCGAATCTATGAGAAAAAGCCCTTGGTCGCCGACCAAGTCGCGGTCAACTACCGCAAGGCCGACATCACACCCCGCCAGCGCGCCATGTTGGCTTTTGCGATGAAGGTTTGCCTGGCCTCTGACGAAATGGAAGACGCTGACTTTGCAGCGCTGCACGCCCACGGCTTCACCGATGAAGATGCGTGGGACATCGCCGCCATTACGGCGTTTTTTGGACTCTCCAACCGCATGGCGTCGTTCAGCGGCATGATGCCCAACGCTGAGTTTTACACCATGGGGCGCACGCCCAGAGTCAAAAACTAAGTCACCAGTGCCCGCATACTGTCGGGCATGGTTTTGGCTTTTTGGTTCGGAAAATCAACCCAGATGGTGGTCGCCCCACCTGCGGCATAAATGACATTGGGCTGATCGACCCGCTCAATGGTGCACCAACTCTCAAAGGTGGTGCGCCCAGGGTCGCTCACATACATCTTGACCAAAATATCGCCTGGGTATTCAAGTTGCTTGTAAAAATTACAAAACGCATTGACGATCACCGGGCCCTCGCCTTGGGGGTTGGGCTCGCAGCCCACAGCGTGCATCCAGTCGATCCGGCAAATCTCAAGATACCTGAAATACAGGGTGTTGTTGACGTGCCCCATGGCGTCCATATCGCCCCAGCGAATGGGCATGGTCATCTCAAAAACAAGCTTCTTTTGCTCGGGAATCTCTATCTTCATCGGTGTGCCTTTATTGAAACAAGGATGCCAAAAACAAACAACAGGCAGGCTGCAAATTGCGTCAAAGAAGGCCAGTAGCCATCCCAGGCAAAAGAATACAGCAGGGCAAAGAGGGTCTCGCTCACAATCAGTTGACCACATAAACTGGCACTCAGACGTTGGCTAGCCACATTCCACAACAGAGTAGCCAGCCAAGCTGCCCCCAAGCCAGTTGCTATGCAAACAGTAGCTGCCATAGCTCGCTCCTCAAGGGCTAGAAGCACTTTTAGATCCGAACCCATTAAAACCCACATCCCCAAGGCGCCCAAGCCGGTGGCCATCCCCAAGCCGTTGGCCCAGTCTGTGGCTTTCAGGTCAGGGTGACTTTTTAGCCAGCGAGAATTAAGCAAAGCAAAGGCCGTCCAGGAAGCCATGGCCGCCGCCGCATAAAAAATACCCCGCCAAAAGTCAGGGTGCAGGTCGGCGCCAGGCAGATAAAAGTTGGCACGGGTCATCAGCAGGAGGCCGGCAGCGGTCAAACCAAGTCCTGGCAACAAGGCTTTCCAAGCCAAGTCCGTCGGCTTGCCCAGGAACATCACCCACAGGGGAATCGTGCCAATGATGAGGGCGGGCAGTTCAGTGCCCAGGTCTTTGATGGACAGCACCAGAAGGAGGTAGTAAGCCGTGTAGCCCAGACCACTCATCAAAATGGCAAACAGGGCTTGGTTTAAATTCGGCAAGCGAAAAGTCCGCCATTGCCACAGAATCAACAAAGCCGACAAGCCACCAAAGCTCACAAAGCGACCCGCGGCCAAATCCACGGGTGACAAGCCAGGCGTCATACGCGGCGCGACGAATACCAGCCCCCACAACGCACCTGCAGCCAAGCCCGCTGAGATGCCCTTTAGCATGAGAAAAAATTCAAGGAAACACCTTCAGAATAAGTGGGGATAAGGTGACCTGGGTTTAACAAGCGGCAACAACCATCTTGCCTTGTTTAGGCCCATCGACTCCTTGCCTAAAATAGGACGCACAATCAGCCTTGGCACAATTGATGGCTTGAGTTCGAGCCCGTTTATATTAACAAACGATAAACACCCAAAGAGAGCAGCATGACAAACCAGGAAATACTTGCCCAGTTCGGCCCACGCGAAGCGATGGAATATGACGTTGTGGTGGTTGGGGGCGGCCCAGGCGGACTGGCCACCGCCATTCGCATCAAACAATTGGCGGCTAAAACGGGCAAAGAGGTGTCAGTGGTCGTGCTGGAAAAGGGCTCGGAGCCCGGAGCCCACATTTTGTCGGGCGCCATCATGGATCCCGTCGCCATGAACGAGTTGTTCCCCGACTGGAAAGCCATGGGCGCACCGCTCAACCAGCCCGTCACAGACGACGCGATGGTGTTTTTGGGTGAGCAAGGCAGCATTCGCACCCCCAACTTTTTGTTACCGGCTTGTTTTCAGAACCACGGCAATTACATCGTCAGCTTGGGCGCCGTGACAGCCTGGATGGCGCAGCAGGCTGAGAACCTGGGCGTTGAGATATTCCCTGGCTTCGCTGCGGCGGAAGTGCTTTACAACGACGACGGCTCGGTCAAAGGCGTGGCCACCGGCAATATGGGCGTGGGCAAGGATGGCGAGCCGGGTGAAAATTTCCAAATTGGCATGGAGCTGCTGGGCAAATACACCGTGTTTGCAGAAGGCGCCCGCGGGCACTTGGGCAAGCAACTGATTGCCAAATTCAATCTCGATGAAGGCTGCGACCCACAAACCTATGGCTTGGGCATCAAAGAACTGTGGGAAATTGACCCCGCACGCCACCAACCCGGTTTTGTCTTGCACACCGCCGGCTGGCCAATGGAAAACAGCACCTACGGCGGCGCATTTTTGTACCACCTGGAAGACAACAAAGTGGCGCTGGGCTTTATCACCGGACTGGACTACGCCAACCCCTACCTGAGCCCATTTGAAGAATTCCAACGCTGGAAAACCCACCCCAACATTCGCTACTACTTCGAGAACGCAAAAGGCGAAGTCAATGCCAAGCGTTTGGCCTATGGCGCCCGCGCTATCACGGCGGGTGGCTTGATGTCGCTGCCCAAAACCGTGTTCCCGGGCGGTGCGCTGGTCGGCTGCGACGCTGGCTTTTTGAACGTGAGCCGCATCAAAGGCAGCCACGCCGCCATCAAAACTGGCATGCTGGCCGCCGAGGCCGCTTTTGAAGCGATTGTGGCCGGACGTCAGCACGATGAACTCGCTGCTTACCCAGAAGCGTTTGAGAAAAGCTGGCTTTATACCGAGCTGAACAAATCCCGTAACTTCAAGGCCTGGTTCAAAAAGGGACTGAGCGTGGGCACGCTCATGAACGGCATTGAGCAGTTCGTGCTGCGAGGCAACATCCCTTGGACGCTGCGCCGCGACAAGCCTGACCACGCCTACCTCAAGCCCGCCGCCAAGTGCCAGCCCATCGTCTACCCCAAGCCCGATGGCAAGCTCACCTTTGACCGCTTGAGCAGCGTGTTCATCAGCAACACCAACCACGAAGAACAACAACCCGCGCACTTGACGCTCAAAGACGTGTCTGTGCCAGTGTCGATCAATCTGGCCCTGTATGACGGCCCTGAGGCGCGCTACTGCCCGGCTGGGGTTTATGAATACGTCAAGAACGCAGACAACACCGACCGCCTGCAAATCAATGCGCAAAACTGCGTGCACTGTAAAACGTGCGACATCAAGGACCCCACCCAGAATATCGTGTGGGTGACACCTGAGGGCGGTGGCGGCCCCAATTACGCAGGTATGTAACTTGTAAGGCATGTAAGCTCCGGGGTCCGCCACAGCTTGTTTGAGGGCTGTGACTGGCCCACTATAAACAGGAGCTTGAAGCATGCAAATCGTGATCACCGGCGGTGCCGGATTTTTGGGTGTCCGTCTGGCGCGCACTCTGCTGGCCCAAGGCCAGTTGTCTCTGGCCGGCGCCCCAGCCACCCCTATTACGCAAATTACCCTGGTTGACCGGGCCACCCCGCCTGCTGACCTGATGGCTGATGCCCGCGTGCGCGCCTTGACCGGCGACCTGAACGACTTGCTGGAAAACAATGAAGACGGCGCTTCTGTCGTGACCAAAGACACCGCTTTGGTTTTTCATTTGGCCGCTGCTGTCAGCGGCGAATGCGAAGCGGATTTTGACTTGGGTATGCGCAGCAATTTTGCGGCAACACTTGCCTTGCTGGGCGCCTGCCGAGCCCTCAAAACACAACCCATGGTGGTTTTTGCCAGCTCTCTGGCCGTGTTTGGCGACTCACCCGAGCAGCCCACACCCACCGTGATTGAGGACAACACACTCCCCACGCCGCAGTCGAGTTATGGCATTCAAAAACTGATTGGCGAACAACTCACCGCCGACTATGCCCGCAAGGGCTTCATCAAAGGCCGCAATGTGCGATTGATGACCGTCAGCGTGCGCCCCGGAACACCCAATGGCGCGGCATCAAGCTTTTTCAGCGGCATGATTCGCGAACCACTCGCCGGCCTCAAGGCCCCCTGCCCGGTTCCGCCCAACACACCGGTGGCACTGTCTTCGCCTGCCCGAACTATTGAAGGTCTTATTTGTGCGGCCCAGGCCAGCGATCTGGCCTGGGGTCCGCGCACCGCCTTGAACTTGCCCGCAATTAGTACGACCACCGGCGACATGGCGGCAGCGCTTGAGCGCGTGGCTGGACCCGCCGCCACAGCCCTGATCGACTGGACGCCTGACATTGCCATCATGAACATCGTCAAAACCTGGCCGGCTGCCATCAATTCGGTTCGGGCGCGTGGTTTGGGCCTGCTGCCTGAGGAGAATTTTGAAGCGATTATTCGAGCGTACATAAGGGAAAATCCCGATGCCATCAAGCTTCCAATCAAGCCACAATGACCATGTTGTATGACAACTTTGTCCCATAGATCTAACAAGGAAACCCGAATGAAATTAAGCAAACTGGTTATCGGCCTCTCATTGGCTCTTGGTTTTGTTGGCCTGGCTTCTGCTGAGACCGTGATGAAAATCAGCATCTCCATCGCGCAAAATTCCCACCAGGGTATTGCGATCGACACCTTTGGCAAGGAAGTTGAAAAACGGACCGGTGGGCGTTACAAGGTCCAGTCGTTTTACTCTGGTTCATTGGGGGCCGAACGCGAGTCCATTGAAGCCGTTCAATTGGGCACACAAGAGTTGACCTTCACCTCTTCCGGTCCGGTGCCCAACTTTGTCCCTGAAACCAAAATTCTGGATATTCCGTTTTTATTCCGTGACAAAGCCCACGCCCGCGCCGTGCTGGACGGCCCTATTGGCCAGGAAATGCTGACCAAGTTTGACTCCAAAGGTTTCAAGGCACTGGCCTGGGGTGAGAACGGCGTTCGCCACATGACCAACAACAAGCGCGCGGTCAACGCACCAGAAGACCTCAAAGGTCTGAAGATGCGCACCATGGAAAACCCGGTTCACGTGGCAGCCTACAAAGGCTTGGGCATTGTGACAACGCCGATGGCCTTCTCTGAAGTATTCACGGCCTTGCAACAAGGCACCGTGGACGGCCAGGAAAACCCCTTGTCAGTGATCATGGCCTCCAAGTTTGACCAGGTTCAAAAGTACCTCACACTGACAGGTCACGTCTACTCACCTTGCGTCCTGCTGATGAGCAAGCCAGCCTATGACAAACTGAGTGCCGCTGACAAGCAAGCTTTTCTGGATGCCGCCAAAGAGGGCGTTAAAGCCAACCGAGCCCGGGTGGATGAAGACGATGCCAAAGGTGTGGCTGAGTTGCGCAGCAAAGGCATGAATGTGATTGAGAACGTGGACAAAGCCAAGTATGTCGCCATGCTTGGACCCGTGAACGCCGAGTTTGAAAAGCAATTTGGCAAGGCCAACATTGACAAGATTCGCGCCGTCAAATAAAAACTATTAATTTAATAGCTGTTCACGCCCGCTAATCCTCGACTAGCGGGCGTTTTCTTATATATTTTTATTTCTGATTGCGATTGCCATGAAAGAAAAGTTCTTAACGCTGGAACGCTGGACCAGCGGCTTTGCCATGGTGGTGGCCTGCGCCATGATGGCGCTGGCCGCCAGCCTGGGCCTGTTTCAGATCATTACCCGCTTTATCCTCGAAACGCCAGCTGAGTGGACCGAAGTGACGATTCGCTTCAGCCTGATCTGGATGGTTTTCATGGGTATTCCCATGGCCTTCCGTCAAGGGGCGATGGTGAGCGTGGACGTGTTGTACCGCTGGAGCCCACCCCGATTTCGCAGGGTCCTTGACTGGATCGTCTGTTTGGCTGCCTTTGGTCTGATGACTATCATCATTTGGTGGGGTTGGGAATATGCCAATCGGGGCAAAGTACAAACCATGATTGGCATGGAAGATGTGTCCATGTTTTGGGCCTACTTGGCCATGCCTGTGGGCGGTGTATTCAGCCTGATCGGCATCGTCGGCAACCTGATGGACCCCCAACGCCTTGAATTGGAGACAGCGCAATGACCGCCGTAATGTTGATAACAATGGTGATGTGCTTTGCGCTCACTGTGTCCGTGGCGGTGTCCATTGGACTGGCCTCTGTTTTGGGCATGCAGGCGTCAGACGCCCACATGCTGATCTCCGTCAAAGAGATGTTTAACTCCATCAACAAGTTCCCGTTGGCAGCGATCCCCTTCTTTATTCTGGCGGGCAACATCATGGAAACCGGCGGCATTTCACGCCGCTTGGTGGAGTTTGCCAAGAGTCTGGTGGGTGGTCTGCAAGGCGGCTTGCCTATGACCTGCGTGCTGACTTGCATGATTTTTGCGGCCGTCTCAGGCTCATCGGTGGCGACGACGTTTGCTATTGGCACCGTCCTTATCCCTGCGCTCATCAAGCACGGCTACCCAACCACCTGGGCTGCGGCTTTGCAAGCCACCAGTGCGGAGTTGGGGGTGATTATTCCGCCGTCCATTCCGATGATTTTGTATGGCGTCAGCGCTGAAGTCTCGATTGGCGAACTCTTCATTGCCGGTTTCGGCCCCGGAATTTTCATCGGCCTCTCCTTGATGCTGTTTGTCTGGGTGTTTTGCCGCATCAAAGGTTGGGGTAAACACGACGGTGAGGGTCGCTTATCGGTCGGCAAAGCCAGCTGGCAAGCGGGCTGGGCGCTGATGATGCCTGTCATTATTCTGGGTGGCATTTACGGTGGCGTGTTCACCCCCACTGAAGCCTCAGCTGTGGCGGTGTTTTACGCACTCATTGTGGGTTTTGGCATTTACCGCGAAATCAAAATCAAAGACCTCTTCACCATTCTGCGCAAATCGGTCTTGTCGTCAGCAGTGATCATGTTCATCATCGCCAACGCTGGGCTGTTTGCCTTCCTGATCACCCGTGCCGGCGTGCCGGATGCCATTGGTCATTGGTTGCAAGAGGTTCTTAAGACCCCCGCCTACTTCTTGTTGGGCGTGAATGCTGCACTGTTCCTGATTGGCATGTTTATTGAGACCAGCGCCGCCATCATCGTGCTGGCGCCGATTTTGGCGCCGGTCGCCGTGCACTTCGGCATTGACCCGGTGCATTTTGGCCTGATCATGGTGGTGAATTTGGCCTTGGGCATGATTACGCCGCCTTTCGGGGTCAACCTGTTTGCTGCTTGCACCGTGGCGCGCATCTCGCTGGACCGGATGATCAAGGACTTGATCCCCTTTGTGCTGGTGATCCTGGCGTGCCTGATGGTGGTGACTTATGTGCCAGGGCTTTCGCTAGGTTTGCGAGATCTGGTTTACGCCAAGTAAAAAACGGGCTAATTCCAATTCGAACGCTTTGGATTAGCCCGTTGAATTAATGCCGGGACTTGCCCTGTTTTTGAGCTTTTTCCCGCGCCTGCTCAGCCAATTCCCGAATGCGCTCAGCCATGGCGTCGTAGGTGACGGCATGCTCTTCCTGGGCGTTGGCCGCGTTGATAAAGGCATAAAAATGCCGATCATTGACCCAAAAAGTACCTTCCGCTGAATATTCGTCCAGCGCTTCGGCAAAGTTTTGCACATCCTGCTCGGTGGCAAAGAAGTCTTTCAGGAAGTTGTCGCGTGTTCCCAAACCAGCTTCGACCGCCGCCGTCAGGCTGTCGAGCATCTGGTTGATCAAACTCTCATCAAAATCATCGCTGATATTTTTGAACGGGGTGAGCTCGCCGGTGCGTGGATCGAAGCCGCCACGCGACTCGACGCGCTCCAGCAGTTCAGGCAAGTCTGCGGCAGGCGTATCAGCTTGGAGTCCGTCATAAGAGGTGATTGTTGTGCGGGGGGTGTAGGCGGTAACCATGAAGACCTTAAATTGAATGATGTCCAGAGTTTAAGCCGCCACTCCCCTTCAAGCTAAAACCGCTGTGCCGTAGCCCACGGTTTGCGCCACTTCACCGCCCTTATGGACCGCCACAGCGCAGTACTTGAATTCGGGAATTTTCCCAAACGGGTCCAGCGCAGCGTTGGTCATCAGGTTGGCCGCGGCCTCGTAGTAGGCGAAAGGCATGAAGACGGCTCCAGCAGGCGTGCCGTCGTCGCGGCGCACATGGATAGCGACTTCTCCCCGGCGCGATTGGACCGTGATCACATCTCCCGCTGACAAGCCCAAAGTTTGCAAGTCGGTGCCACACATCGAAGCCGTGGCCATCGGCTCAAGCGCGTCCAACACGGTGGCGCGGCGGGTCATACTGCCGGTGTGCCAGTGTTCTAGCTGGCGCCCGGTAATCAGCACAAACGGGAAGTCGGCATCCGGGCGCTCGTTCGCAGGAATGATGTCGGCGGGCACCAGATGGACGCGGCCATCGGGGGTGTCAAAGTGCTGCAAAAACACGGTGGTGGCACCAGGGTCCTCGGCACTCAGGCAGGGGTAAGTCACGCTGGACTCGCGTTGGAGACGTTCCCAAGTGATGCCTGAGATGGCGGCGTGCATGGCTTGGCGCATTTCCTCATAAACGGCAGCCACCCCACTGTGCTCGCCTTCATAGTGCCAGTTCAGGCCCATACGCTGGGCGATTTGCTGGATGATCCACAAATCAGGCTTGGCCTGACCAGGCGGATCAATCGCTTGTTGACCAAGCTGCACCATGCGGTCGGTGTTGCTGGCGGTGCCGGTTTTCTCGGGCCAGGCGGTGGCGGGCAGTACGACGTCAGCCAGCCAGGCGGTTTCTGTCATGAAAATGTCTTGCACCACCAAGTGCTCCAAGCTAGCCAGCGCGTGGCGGGCATGGTTCAGGTCGGGGTCGCTCATGGCGGGGTTTTCACCCATGATGTACATGCCACGCACTTTGTGTGGGTCGCTGTCGGGCGCCAGTGCCTTGTGCATGATTTCGACCACGGTGTAGCCAGGCTGGTCGTCGAGCTTGGTGTCCCAGAAGTTCTCAAACCAGTCGTGTGCGGCCTTGTTGGTGACGCGCTGGTAGTTGGGGTACATCATTGGAATGAGACCGGCATCGCTGGCGCCCTGCACGTTGTTTTGACCGCGCAAGGGGTGCAAGCCAGAGCCGGGTTTGCCAATCTGTCCGGTAACGGTCACCAGCGCAATCAGGCAGCGGGCGTTGTCGGTGCCGTGCACATGCTGGCTCACGCCCATGCCCCACAAGACCATGGCGCCTTTGGCTTTGGCAAATTCACGCGCCACTTCGCGCAGTGTTTGAGCGGGTATGCCACAAATAGGGGCCATCGCCTCGGGGCTGTAGCCTTTGACGTTTTCTTTCAAGGCTTCAAAGTTGCTGGCGCGGTCACGAATAAAGGCTTCATCGGTCAGACCTTCCTCAATCACGGTGTGAATCAGCGCATTGATCATGGCCACATCGGTGTCGGCCTTGAACTGCATCGTGCGCCAGGCGTGCTTGCCAATGTCGGTGATGCGGGGGTCGGCGAGCACAATTTTGGCGCCCTTTTTGGCAGCGTTTTTCATCCACGTCGCCGCCACCGGGTGGTTGCTGGTGGGGTTGGAGCCAATCACAAAAATAAGGCCGGCGTGTTCGACGTCGTTGACCTGGTTGCTGACCGCGGCCGAGCCGACGCCCTCTAACAAAGCGGCCACGCTGGAGGCGTGACACAGGCGGGTGCAATGGTCCACATTGTTGGAACCAAAGCCGGTGCGCACCAGTTTTTGGAAGAGGTAGGCTTCTTCGTTGCTGCCTTTGGCTGAGCCAAAACCAGCCAGCGATTTTTTGCCATGGGTGTCGCGCAAATTTTTGAGCGTGCCCGCGCTTAAGGAAAGGGCTTCCTCCCAAGTGGCTTCGCGGAACACCGCCGACCAGTCGGCCGAATCGCGGTTGAGATGCTGCAAGGCCTCGGGGTCTTTGGAAACACCAGATTTGCGGATCAAAGGCACGGTGAGCCGCTGGGGGCTGTGGGCGTAGTCAAAGCCAAAGCGGCCTTTGACGCATAAGCGGTTGTGGTTGGCCGGACCGTCGCGCCCATCGACGCTCACAATTTTGTTATCTTTGACGTTGTAGGTCAGTAAGCAACCGACACCACAAAACGGGCACACTGAGTCCACTTTTTTATCGACAATTTGCGAGCCGATTTGTGTCTTGGGCATTAAGGCGCCGGTCGGGCAGGCTTGCACGCACTCGCCGCAGGCCACGCAGGTGCTGTCACCCATCGGGTCTTTCAGGTCAAACACAATCTCGCTGTGGGCGCCGCGCAAGGCGTAGCCAATGACATCATTGACCTGCTCTTCGCGGCAGGCGCGCACGCAGCGGTTGCACTGAATGCAGGCATCCAAGTTAACAGCCATGGCGGGGTGAGACAGGTCTGACTTGGGTTGCTCGCGGCGCAGGGCTTTGAGTTCGGGACGCACAGTCACGTTCAGGCGACTGGCCCAGTCGCTCAGTTCACCATGTTGCTGGGTCTCATCGGTCTCGCTCCATTTGTAGCCCACATCAGGCATGTCGGAGAGCAGCATCTCCACCACCATTTTTTGGCTTTTGACAGCGCGTTCGCTTTTGGCTTGCACTTGCATGCCCGCCGTCGCGCTGCGGCAGCAACTAGGCGCCAGCGTGCGCTCGCCGTTGATCTCGACCACGCAGGCGCGGCAGTTGCCGTCGGCGCGCAGGCCGTCGGTGTAGCACAGGTGGGGAATGTCGATGCCGTGGCGTTTGGCGGCGTTCAGAATGGTCTCACCCTCAAACGCATGGATGGTTTGTTGGTCGAGTTTGAATTCGACTGTTTTCAGGGTGACTTCAGCAAGATGGGCGGGTGCGTTCATTTAAACCACCTCCTGGGGGAAATATTTTTGAATGGAGCGCACCGGGTTGGGTGCGGCTTGGCCAAGGCCACAAATAGAGGCGTCGGTCATGACGATGTTGAGGTCTTCCAGTGTGTCGTTGTCCCATACCGGGGCCTGCATTAATTTGACAGCTTTGGCGGTGCCCACGCGGCATGGTGTGCACTGGCCACAGCTCTCGTGCTCAAAAAATTTCATCATGTTCAAAGCGGCATCGCGGGCGCGGTCATGCTGACTAAGCACAATGACAGCGGCAGAGCCAATGAAACATCCGTAAGGCTGCAAGGTGTCAAAGTCCAGCGGAATGTCGTTCAAACTGGCGGGCAAAATGCCGCCCGAGGCGCCACCGGGCAAGTAGGCGTAGAGCTTGTGGCCGTCCAACATCCCACCGCAGTATTCTTCTATGAGCTCTTGCACGGTGATGCCGGCAGGCGCTAACTTGACGCCGGGGTGCTTCACGCGCCCGCTCACGCTGAAACTGCGCAAGCCCTTGCGGCCATGGCGCCCAAAGCCGCTGAACCAGTCAGGGCCCTTTTCGACAATGTCGCGAACCCAGTAGAGGGTCTCAAAGTTGTGCTCCAGCGTGGGGCGGCCAAACAGGCCGACCTGCGCGATGTAGGGC
>Ga0114974_10001881_pt1 | contig 16387 bp, 17 predicted proteins | sample S_130206_EF_Meta_FD_87318 | JGI IMG/M metagenome (GOLD analysis project Ga0114974, IMG submission 87318) | Freshwater microbial communities from Lake Simoncouche, Canada to study carbon cycling - S_130206_EF_MetaG | ecosystem: Environmental > Aquatic > Freshwater > Lake | place: Lake... | reverse complement strand
TATGGCGACGGAAGTACCGGCGGCAGCACTGATGGCGGCGGTTGGGGTGGCTGGGGCGGCTCTGGCGCGGACGGCGACGGTAGCTACGGCGGGGGATACGGCGGCGATGGAGACGGTGGCGGTGGCTACGGCGGGGGTGGCTACGGCGGTGGTGGCTACGGCGGTGGTGGCGACGGTGATGGCGGTGGTGGCGGTGGCGGAGGAGGCGGCGACGGGGGCGGCGGTGGAGATGGTGGCGGCGGCGGTGAGAAGCGCGGCGGCTTCATCCGTGCGCGCCATCGTGTCTTGCATCGCGCTGACGGCGGAATCGTAGACAAGGCGCTGGAAGCTGTTGGTGGACAGCAGCCTGACCCTGTTGCGATAGCTCAACAAGCGCTTACAGCGCCTCGGGCAGGCCTATCCAAGGGCCAGCAGCAGCTTATGGGCAGCTTTCAAAAAGAGAACCGCCCGGCGGCTGTGGTATCGCCCAAACCCGGCACAGGCAGCACTGAAAGCTCGCCCGGCTGGAGTTTTGCAACCCCAAACCAACCCGGTCAAGATCTGCCGCCGCCAATGCAGGCTCCAGTTCGCGATAAGCCTCGCTTGTCTAACATTGCCGACCATGTGCAGAAGCAGATGAAAGCACGGGGGTTCCGCGACCTTGTTCGGGATGTCGCGGGCATTCACAAAATGGATGTGACGCCAACAACCGGGTCTTGGAACGGTCAGGTTGAGCCGTCTTTTATAATTAACGGCTACGGCCCCAATGGCGAAGATGCTACCCCTGCCCAGATCCGCAAATTGAGCCATTTGTTGGGGTTTGGATATCAACAGGATGCGGTTGTTGAGCATCACCATAACCCCAGCGTCGATGAGGGCGTTCCCACAATGTATGTGGGGAAAGGACGCAAACTTGTCAATTCAGATCTTGACGCAATCCATACTGCTGCGCAAAGTCATGGGCTGGATTTCACTCGCACCAAAGATGGTATGGGCGTGAAGTTCAGCCACTATGGCGACGAGAAAGATACGCCTGAACAGGCGGAACAGAAGCATAATGAGTTCATGGACAAGGTTAAATCCGTTGCTGATCAAACGGGAATGCCTGATCGTCTTCACGTTCGCACCGCAGGAGATTTGAAATATGCCAAAGGATATCTCGATGAAATATTCGGAGGAGCAGGCGGCGAAGAGGGGCTTCCTCCCGGCTCCACACGATCACCCGATCTATTCGGAAGGGTCGTCGATCACGTTCTTGCACCATACGCCAGAGCGTCAGCAGCGGAAGGCTACCGGCTCTCACCAGAACGCCTCGGGGAAACATACGGCCTCTCCCCGGAAGAAGTGAATCATGTTCGCAAGGCTCTTTACCCTGTAAAGGGTAGCGACCGCTCGACGGTTGCTCTTATGAAAGAGGGGCCTGACGCCGAGCAGCTTGACGTTCGACCAACCGGCAAAGATGGGAAGCCGGTTGTTGATGACGTTCTTTACGCTTTGCAAAACCGAGCGGCGGGGCAAGGCCAAATTGATCCTACCGATCACAGCGATTCAGCAAAGAAAATGATTGCCAAAAACATGGCTGATGAGGTTGAGCATCACGTTGGTAGCTCAGATAAGTCGGCTATTGGCTGGTACGACGCTGAGTTAAAGAAGGCAAAAGACAAATACGCCGTTGTCTTCCCCGAAATTAAAAGCGACCCGCAAAAATCGCTGTTGTTTGACACCATTCTTGGCATTACATCGCAAGGGAATGACGTTCATTCCAATTCTGTCTTTGCTGCGCGCCTTTACAACCTTGTTCGCGACGGAAAAATGTCGTTGAAGGATGCGACACAAGAGCAAGCTGGCACAATGGGCGAGCAAACCAAGGCGATTGAGTACAATCTCCATAAGTTGCATCATCTATTAGAGAATAATTCTTCAGAAGACCTGTCTAATATTCTCGATAAAAAGCAGACGGTCAGCCAATGGAAAAAGCAGCTTAGAGATGACGCGAATCTACAGAATTTTGATGGTGAGCCGCTTGATGTGAAGGGCCGCGCCGATCAAAAAGTAACTGGTTGGTCTGTGTTTGGCCCCAAAATTGGGTCTTTCATCAACAATCTGCGCGGTGACTATTCCACTTTGACAGCGGACCTTTGGTTTTCGCGAAGCTGGAATCGTTTGTTGGGCCATAACTTCTTGCACACGCCTCTTCAAGAGGCTGCGCAGTACCGCGACTTCCGAGATGCGATGCATGCTGAGTACGCTCATCATCATCCCGGCGAGGTATCGCCAATGCAGCCTTATAAAACGAGGCAGGGCGAAGTTGTTGCCGGAAAAGATGAGCAGCCAGCCTCTTGGTTGCATGGTTCTGACATGAAAAACATGAGCGCTGATGAATTTAACGCTCACATGAACGATCCAGAATTGATGTTGGAGAAGGCAACCGAGATCTACAACAAATATAGCTCTCCCAACAAAGAAACGGGTAAGGGAGCGTTTTCTGAAAAGTCAGATCTTCGCCGCCGAGCTAAAAACTGGGTGGAAAGCCGCTACAACCCCGTAGCAGCGCCCCGCAGTGATCAGGAGCGCGGATTCCAACAGGACACTGCTGAAGAAGCGCAGAAGATGCTTAAGAAGCGCGGGATTGATATCAGCATTGCCGATATCCAAGCGGCTCTTTGGTATCATGAGAAGGATCTGTTCGGGAAGTATGGCGTTGCCGGGTCTCGACAGGCCCCTGCAAGCTACAGCGATGCGGCAGACAAGGCCGTGCAGCTTCATCAGAGCGGCAGGCTTTACGACAATTGGTCTGACATCCAGAAAGAGATCAAAGCGTCTCAAAAGGCCGCCCGTGATGAAGAGCGGGCCAAGCTGAAGGCTGAGAAGGATGCCCAAAAGGCTGCCGATAAAGCCGCCAAGGCCGCTGCAAAGGCAAAGCCGCAAGGTGAGTTTGCCACAGGCGGGGAGGTAGGAGGTTCGCGCCCTTTTGACCTTGGAGACGACCTGTCCTACCCTCAAACAGGAGACACAAATGACGCAGACAATGAAATTGCCGCAGCACCTCGCAGTTCTGGCCCCCAAACCGGAGGATTTCCCCAACAAGGAAGCCTACGAGGAGGCCAAAGCATTCTTCAACCACAGGGTGCGCAGGACGATCAGAGCCCCCTTGAAGGCCTCCCCACAAAAGTAGGCATTCCTCGCACGGGGGAGACGCTAACGGCGGCCCATGACCCCCGTATCCGGGCTGTAGCGGCTGATTACATGCAGTCGTCCGGGCTGCAATATAGCCCCCCCCGCAAATACGTTAAGGTTGACCCCTCTCGCGGCAAGCGCATTGCTGACGAGTACGAGAGCATGGAGCATGAACCGCATCACCCGCTGGTAAAAGCTTCATATGATGCATTGGCAAAGGAGACTATCGCTCAATACAATCACGCCAAAGCGGCTGGCTTAAAATTAAGTTTTTGGAATCCTGATGAGATGGAAGACCCCTATGCGGCGTCTCCCCGCTTGATGACGGAAGATGTCCGCAAGAACCATCACATGTATGTTTTCCCCACCGACTACGGTTACGGAAATGAGCCGATCTCTGATCGTGATCGTGAAGAGAACCCGATGTTGCGCGATACGGGCGAAACGTGGAACGGCAAACCTGTGCTAGTCAATGACATGTTCCGCGCTATCCATGACTATTTTGGTCATGCAAAAGAAGGCGTTGGATTCCGTGGTGATGGCGAAGAGAATGCATGGCGCTCGCATGCGTCGATGTATTCGCCGCTTGCAAGACTTGCTTTAGGCACCGAGACGCGCGGCCAGAATAGTTGGTTGAACTATGGCCCTCATGGCGAAAAGAACCATACCGCCAGCACCGAAGAAACCGTTTTTGCCCCACCCAAGATTGGGTTGATGTCTTCATGGGTGCACCACGAAGGTGGCGAAGATTTCACGTTGCCAGAACACGTTGAAGAGATGCAAAGAATACATAAACGGCACGGCATGAAATCGCGTGGCGGCGCTTCTATCGTTGATCGCGCTCTTATGCTAACATCCAAGAAGGCTTAAGCCACTGGGGACGCCCGGTAAACTTTGGAGTTGACATGTCAGACGTAGCTAAGAAGGCCCGCGCGGCCATGAGAGCTAAGGCCCAGCGCCTTGGCGCGGATCGCCCACTTGAGAAGGTGGACTCCTCTTCTTACACGCCCCCTGAATTGCTGAACGCTGATGTGCAGACCGGCATGCGCCCCGTCTCCCGTCGCCAGTTCAAGAAAGGCGGCAAAGTCATGGGCGAATGCGCCCCTACCCGCGCTGACCGCATGCCCCGCAAGTCCGGCGGCAAGGCTGAAATGCCTACTGTTGACCGTTTCATCAACAAGGACATGAAGAAGGCTAATGAGTACCGCGATGGCGTTAAGCACATCGGCGGCATGGCTAAGGGCGGCTCCACATATGGCGTTCCTCCCAAGCTCCGCTTAATGAAGACCCACTCTGAAGGTGGAAACACCGCGAAGGTTTACAAGAACCCTGACTACAATGAGTATCAGGTGAAGTATTTTAAGGATGGCGTCCACCAAAAGAAGGCGGACTCCTTCCACGATGACTCTGCTGACGCTCATGACTCGGCGCAGTCCGCCCTTAGCCGTGGATACAAGGCCGGTGGCCGCACGAAGCGCGAGGAGGGCGGTTCTGTCCCCGACTATGACACCGGCTCGCGCACAGGCGCAGGCGCTGTCACGAAGTCCCGCAGCAAGCCCACGCCTCCAATGCCGCAGCGCCGTCCGCCCCCGGCTGACTACGACACTGGTTCGCGCACTGGTGATGGCGCTGTGATGGAATCGCGTAAGTCTGGCGGTCGCACCAAGAAGATGGGCGGCGGCGGCATGGGGCCTGCTATGTCTGGCGCTGCTAAAATGATGCAGGAAGCTGATCGCGGCGTTCCGTCTGCCACGATGAACTTCAGTGGCGTCAAGAAGGGCTCGCTTTCCCCCATGCGCGCTGCTGGCATGAAGAAGGGCGGCGAGGCTCACGAAGACGTTGCTGCTGACAAGGCGCTCATCAAGAAGATGGTGAAGGCTGAAGCCCGCACCAAGCGCGCTACTGGCGGTCAGGTGTTTTCTGGCCCCGGTTATCCCGGCAAGGTTCCCGGCGCAACTGGTGGCCGCACGGCTCACGCTGCTGGCGGGAAGACCAAAGGCAAGGGCAAGACTGCGATCAACATCGTGATCAACGCTGGCAAGGCCGATGATGGCAGCATGATGCCGCCCGCTCCGATGGGTGCCCCCAAGGGAATGCCTATCCCCATGCCGCCTCCGGGCGCTGGGATGCCCCCCGGAGCCGCTCCGCCTATGCCGATGCCACCTCCGGGCCTTATGGGCGCTGGTGGGCCTCCCGGCGCTCCTCCGATGCCTCCCGGTGGCATGCCCCCGATGGGGCGAAAGGCTGGCGGTCGCACCTATCGTTCTTATAAGGACATGGATGCGGGCGCTGGTTCTGGTATGGGCCGTCTGGAGAAGTCCGAGATTGAAGAACACAAGCGCGGTGAGCGTAAGGCCGGTGGCCGCACCTACCGCTCGTACAAGGACATGGACGCTGGCTCTGGCAGTGGTCTTGGACGCCTTGAAAAGACAGAGATCGCGGCTCGCAAGACTGGTATCCAGCGGGCCTAAGTAATTCGCGCTGGCTTTGACCGCCACTGCGAATGACGGTGACAGCCTCGGCCCCCCTCGGGGCTGTCACCACTACTACATTGAGGGGGGACCGCAGGGGGCGGATGTGCAGACGTATTCAGCGTTCTATCAGCATGAGTTAAGCAAACTCATCTTGGAAGAGATCGAACGGCGCAAAGAGCAGCTAGTAACTGCAAGCTCTACGTTTGACTTTCCTGCTTACCGTCACCATGTCGGAATCATAGAAGGGCTTCGCACGGCTTTAGAGCTTTGCGAAGAGGCAGAGCGCGTCGTCAATGGTGGCGACCGTAATCGTTAAGGGGGACTACAATGCCGTATATGTTGATGCACCATGAAGTTGATCCTGTGCAGAAGATCTTAACCGACATCGGTGATCTTTCTACAGTTCAACTTTTCAATAACGAGGTTCTCGTGGGCATCTATCTTCGCCCAGAAAAGACAAAGAGCGGGTTCTTCTTGACGGATCAGCACCGAGACGAGGACCGACATCAGTCAAAAGTTGGTTTGCTATTGAAAGCTGGCCCAAAAGCGTTTGAGCCCAATGCTGAAGGTTGGTTTGAGGGTGAATCGTTTAACTTGAACGACTGGCTTGTCTTCCGCCCTTCGGATGGGTGGCAGATTACCGTTCACGGCGTTCTCTGTCGCGTCTTAAAAGACGTTCAGGTTAAAATGCGCGTCACAAATCCTGATGAAGCTTGGTAAGGAGATAGCGATGAACGATGACAACGAACGGATTCCGGTAGATATTACCCCGGACAAAGCTAATAAGCGCGACAATCTTGATGTTGTTGTGCTTGAAGACGATCAAATTTCATCCAACGCGGATGATTCAGATGATACGGACCCTCATAGAGCCATTGAAACGCTGAAAAAGAAGCTGAAAATGGAGCAAGAGGCCCGTCATGAGGCTGAACAACGCGCCAAACAGGCTGATTTTCAGGCTCGTAGGGCCAGCCATGAGGTAGAAGACACCCAGATGCATCTGGTTGCCAATGCGATTGAGACAATCAAACGCGACAACGAGATCCTGACGGCCAATTATGCTGAATCCATGCGCAACGGCAACTTTGAAGACGCCGCGCGCATCCAAATGGCCTTAAGCCAGAACAGTTCCAACCTCAAACAGCTTGAGGATGGGCATGTTCGCATGCAGGAAGAGGCGCGAAATAAGCCTGCTACGCCTCCAGAGCCACCGCAAGTGCTAAAACCTGAACAGCAGATTGATCAGATCATCGGTCAGGTGTCGAAACCCTCTGCCCAGTGGTTGCGGGACAATCGGGAGCATTTTGCTGATGATAGAACCATCAACAAGATGTTCCGCGCGCATGGTGATGCGGTCGATGACGGTATAGAGCCCGACACGGCAGAGTATTTTCGCTACATCGAAAAGCGTCTTGGCTTCAAGCAGGACGAATATGGAGGGTCACCTATGTCGTCAGCAGCAAAGCCGTCTTCTCGACAATCTCCGCCGCCTTCCGCCCCTGTGAATCGTGATACAGGACGCACAAACGTCGCGCATCTCACAAGGGCGCAGGCAGACACTGCTAAAGCTCTTGGGATGACCGATAAAGAGTACGCCCTGCAAATGATGGCCCTGCAAAAAGAAGGCAGGCTTCCCCACTAAGGAGATTTGTTATGGAAAATGAGAACGAAGTTTCCCGCCGCCGCAGCCGTCCTCTAGAGGGTCTTGCTGCTGCTATACCCCGCGAAGATATGAGGGAACCAGTGAGAGAAGATGACCCACTTGCTCGCGCCGCCAAGCGCGTTGCAGAACTGCGCGGTCACCTTGGAACGCTTGATGAAGGTCAGGATGAGTTCTTCGTTGATCCTTCAATGGTTCCAGAGGGTTGGTCGTATGAATGGAAGCGCCATTTGCTTCTCGGTGCGGAAGACCCGTCCTACAACGTGTCTCTGGCGCGTGAAGGTTGGGAACCTGTGCCTGTGAATCGTGACGCCAAGCACCGCGCCATGATGCCGATGAATTGGTCTGGCGCGCACATTGAGCGCAAAGGCATGATCCTCATGGAGCGTCCCGCTGAAATTGTGGAGGAGATGCGCCTGCTTGAAAAGCGCAAGGCTCGCGATCAGGTCCGCGCTAAGGAAGCCCAGCTTTCTGGAACTCCCGATGGCACATTGACCCGCGATCACCCGCAGGCCAAGCCGCAGATTAAAAAGGGTTGGGCCGCTATTCCCGTCCCTTGATGTAAAGTTTTAAGTTTACAATGCTGTAGGGAGCCGCTGTAACAGGCGGCTCTTTACTTTTGTGATTACCGTGGTAATCTCTGGCCCAGAACCTGTATTGGTTTCTCCTGTCCCCCGGCGTGGACAGATAGCTTCCCCCGGCTTCCGAGTTGCCCCGGTGCGCGACGACGAGCCTCCTGAATAAGGAGATTCCGTCATGGCGAACACTGCCGCCTATAACGGCTTCCAACAGTACAGTGGCACTGGTTCCGCCCCGACCTACGAACAGGTTGCGGTCCAGATTGCCTATAATGCTTCCGCTATTTTCTACGGCGACCCCGTAAACCCTGACGCCAACGGCTATGTCGTTGTTGGCGTTACGACTGGCGCTTCCGCAAACACCCAGATCGCGGGTGTATTTGTCGGCTGCCAGTACCTCTCGGTGTCGCAGAAGCGCACTGTCTGGTCGAACTATTGGCCCGGCTCCGATGTTGCCTCGACCAATGTGGTTACCGGCTACATCATCAATGATCCCAACGCTAAGTTCGTTGCTCAGTTCGGCAACGTCAGCGTCACCCAGTCTTATGTGAACTCGGCTGTCGGCTTCAACATCGGCACTGGGAACACTGCTAACGGCATCTCCGGTGCGTATCTTGCCACTCTCGGCACGACCGACACCACGTTCCCGTTCAAGGTGGTATCTCTCGTCACTGATCCGCCGGGCGTAAATGGCACGGAGTCTGGTGCTTACCAGAAGGCTATCGTGGCATTTAACTTCGTCAGCACCAAGGCCCTTCCGGGCATCTAACAAGGAGTAGGGACTATGGCTGTTAATCTTTCTGCCATCAAAGACCTTCTCCTCCCCGGTCTCCGTGGGGTTGAAGGCAAGTACGAGCAGATCCCGTCGCAGTACGACAAGATCTTCACCAAGCACGATTCCAAGATGGCGCTTGAGCGCACCGCAGAAATGCGTTTCTTGGGTCTCGCCCAGCTTAAGACCGAAGGTGGTCAGACCGCTTTCGACAACGGCGCTGGCGAACGCTACGTCTACAATCAGGAGCATACTGAGATTGCTCTTGGTTACGCCATCACTCGCAAGGCGATTGATGACAACCTCTACAAGACCCAGTTCATGCCTTCGAACCTCGGCCTGATTGAATCGTTCCATCAGACCAAGGAAATCTATGGCGCGAACGTGCTGAACACCGCGACGACCTACAATGCGGCTGTCGGCGGTGACGGCAAGGCCCTCTGCGCCAACGATCATCCGATTGACGGTGGTACTGTTTCGAACATCCCCTCCACCCCTGTGGAACTCAATGAGTCCACTCTGTTGGCTGGCATGATCGCGATCCGTACTGCTTTCAAGGATCAGGCTGGTCTGAAGATCTTCGCCCGTGGTCGCAAGCTTGTGGTTCCCCCGCAGCTTGAGCCGGTTGCTATCCGTCTGACGAAGACTGAACTGCGTCCCGGCACCTCGGACAATGATGTCAATGCGATTATGATGACTGCCGGAGGCCTCTCCGAAGGTTACATGGTCAACGACTTCTTGACCTCCACGAAGGCTTGGTTCTTGCTCACCAACATCGACGGCCTGTCGTATATGGAGCGAGTTAAGTTCGAAAGCGACATGCAAGTGGATTTTGTTACAGACAATCTGCTTGTTAAGGGCTACGAGCGCTACAGCTTCGCGTACTACAACTTCCGCGCGATCTGGGGTTCGTTCCCGACCTAATGCTAAGAGGCGGGGTTCGAAGCCCCGCCTTTCATCTAGGATCATAGTCGCGTTGACCGGCCTAGCGGATACTGCACAAGACAACGCGGCGACTCGTGCAGGAGGTTCCTATGGGAACAAGCACTTTTACCGGACCTATCAAGGCTGGCGATGTTCTTAATACGACGGGCACAACGCCCGGCACGGTTAAGAATGTTGGCTTCGTTATGATGGCGCAGGCTGTTGCCATCACGCAGGCTGGTTCTGCCACTGCCCTCAATACCGGCATCGTCATTCCCGCTTATAGCCACATCGTCAACATTCAAGTGTTGGCAACTGTTGCGTGGAATGGCGCAGCTTCGACCATCAGCCTTGGTACTTCCGCCACTGCCACTGAGCTTGTCTCGGCTGGTTCTATTGCCGCAATTGGTCTTGCTGCATTGACCCCCGGAACTAACGCAACTCGCACGGCTACGTGGTCTAACGTCGGCTCATCTGACGTGATCATTTACGCCCTTTCCGCTAACACGGGAGACGGTGTCGGCGACCTTGTCGTCCGCTACATTCAGGCTGAGAACGCCTAAGCTACAGGAGATTGTCATGAAGGGTAAAGGTCAGCACAAACTTGGGAACCTCTCTCCCGAAGCTATTAACGGCGAGTTTTACGCTGGCGGCAAATCTAATGTTGCTGCTGAAGCTAAGAGCAAGGCTGAAGGCTTCAAGAAGGGCGGCAAGACTGTGAAGATGTCTGGCGATAAGGCCAAGGCTTCTGCGGCTCGCATGCCTCGCAAGGCTGGCGGCAAGGTCATGTCTTCGGCTGCCAGCGGTACGCCGCGCAGCAAGTCTTCTCACTACTAGGATCGTCCTCCCCCGATCTAATGTGAGACTAACGGGGGCCGTGTGCCCCCGTTTTGTTAGGAGGGTTTTATGACTGGTGCTTGGACTCGCAAAGAGGGCAAATCCGCATCTGGTGGGCTTAATGAAAAGGGCCGCGCTTCGTTGAGAGCGCAGGGACATGATATTAAGCGCCCGCAGCCAGAAGGCGGTTCACGGAAAGACAGCTTCTGTGCTAGGATGACCGGGATGAAGCGCAAGCTAACGGGATCTGCAAAGGCTGCCGATCCTGATAGCCGCATCAATAAGTCGCTCAGGAAGTGGGATTGCTGACATGGCCGAGAAACCTTTTTGGGAACAAGACGCCCCAAAGGATGCCAAGGAAAAGCACCTGAGCCGTAAACAGGTTCAGTCGGCTAAGGCTAGTGCCCGCGCGGCTGGCCGTCCTTATCCAAATTTAGTTGATAATGCCGCCGCCGCCCGCAGCAAGGGGAAGTGACATGCAGTATTCCAATCTTACAAAAACTGGGACAGGTCGTAGCGCCATTTGCGTTGTTGACGATTTTCAAACGCCATTCAATATCGGCGTTGCCGTTTCGCTGAGTTCGACCGCGACGTTCACCGTTGAGTATTCTCTTGATAACCCCAACGCTGCTGGCTATTCGGCTGGTTCGGCTACTTGGTTTGTCGCGCCGGGCTTCACATCGGGATCGGCTGCTGTAGGCGGCGCAATCACTATCCCTTGCCGCGCCATCTCATTGAACGTATCTGCTAATGGTGGAACAGTTACTGCTCAGATCGTTCAAGCTGGGCCTGCCTGATGGCGACGAGCAACACCTATTCGTTCAATCCCGGTTTAGGCGAGCTTACGCTCTATGCCTACAACCTGATCGGGATTCGGAACACCGCGCTGCTGCAAGAGCATATGGAAGCCGCTCGCATGGCTTCCAACATGCTTTGCTCGCGCTGGTCAAACATGGGTGTGAACCTTTGGGCGGTTGACCTTGTAACGACCCCGCTAGTTACCGATCAGGCCACCTATACCGTTGACGGCAATACAGTCATGATTTTGGACGCCTACGTCCAGAACGACGACTCTGGCGCAAACATTGACCGCATCATCATGCCGGTAAGCCGCACCGAGTACGCCAGCTATCCTAACAAGGAGCAGCAGGGGTTCCCAACTGTCTACTGGTTTGACCGGCTAATTAGCGCGTCTCGGTCTACTCAAACGCCCGCAACTACAGGCCCAACAATTACGCTTTGGCCGGTCCCGAACACGGACAACGGCCCCCAGAGCCTGAAATATTACCGGGTGCGCCAGATACAGGATTCCGCATTCTCTAATGGTCAAACCGTCGAGATCCCTTATCTGTGGCTTGAAGCGTTCGCCTATGGGCTTGCGCTGCGTCTTGCCCAGATATGGAACCCTAACGCGATGGCGATGATCAAACCTATGGCTGATGAATCGTATCAGATCGCGGCAAGCCAGAACATTGAACAGGCCCAGCAATATATCTCTCCGATGATTTCCGGTTATTTCCGCTAATGGAGGGGATGAATGGGTTACGCATCCCGATCCGGTAGAGCCAGAACTAGCGCCAAAAATCCGCAAGCGTTTGCCATCTGCGACCGTTGCGCTATCTGGTACAACCATGTGAACCTTCGTTGGCAGTACGATTGGGCTGGCGCTTCGCTGGTCAACAAGCGCATTCTGGTGTGCAGCACTTGCTATGACGAGCCTCAACAGCAATTGCGCGCAATCATCATCCCTGCTGACCCCATGCCGATCATCAATCCGCGCGTTGAGCCGTATGCTTGGGACGAGGTTGATCGCCGTCAAGTCTCCGGCAACAATACGGTCAACACGCAGACTGGTATCCCTATCCAACAGGGCGATACTCGCGTCACCACTATTGATGGCGACATCCCAGATCAAACTCGCGTTACTCAACAAACGGGTGAAGCCCCCTACGGCACGAATCAAAAGCCGGGCACCGATCCGAATGCCGTCACTTATCGCGACATCACGAATGTCACGAACAACGGCATTGGCATCATCCGTGTCACGGTCAGCGTTACTTCTGGATTTATCACAGGCCAGAAGGTCATCATCAATGATGTGGTTGGGGTTACTGCGGCAAACGGGAAGTGGACAATCACGGTCATCAACCCAAGCCAATTCGATCTTCAGAACTCATCGTTCACTGGTGCATACGTCAGCGGCGGATATGTTATAAACAATCCCAGCTTGCCATACGGCTTCGATGAAGTGCCCAAGACAGGACCGCTCTGATGCCTCGTTACGCCAGTAATATCCAGATCCCCAACCTTGGCGCGGCTGTTTCCCTTAACGGCACCGAACAAGTTGAGATCGTTCAGGCTGGCGAGTCAAAGCGCGCCACGACGCAGCAGATTGCTGACTTGAAGGGCGTTGGCCCAACGGGTCCTATGGGAATTACCGGGCCCACGGGCAGTCAAGGCCCTACCGGGCCCACTGGGCCGACGGGAGCTAATTCTACTGTTGCCGGGCCTACGGGGGCTATTGGTCCAACCGGCCCAACTGGGGCCACAGGTGCAGCTTCCACTGTTGCCGGGCCAACAGGGCCCAGCGGAACCGGCCCCACGGGTCCAACTGGCGCAACAGGGGCTGCATCCACTGTGGCGGGGCCGACAGGGCCCACTGGAGCAACTGGATCAACTGGGTTAACTGGCCCTACAGGCCCCACAGGGGCCACTGGCACCATTACTTATCCCGCCTCCGGCATTGCTGTTTCCACGGGATCGGCGTGGGGAACGTCGCTCACAGCCCCGTCTGGCACGATTGTTGGAACCACTGACACGCAGACGCTGACGAACAAGCGTGTGACGCCGCGCACTACTGCTGTCACAACAACCACCTCGCCATTTGCCCTAAACACTGACTCTTTAGATGAGTATGCCTTCACGGCCCTTGCCAACGCGCTGACGATTAGCGCAGATGCTGGAACGCCAACAGACGGGCAAAAGTTCATTCTCCGTATTTTGAACAATGGAACCGGCTACGTCATTACGTTCACTGGTGGTGTATCAAATGGATACAGGCCAATTAACGTGACTATGACTGCCAGCGGCAGTAACTGGACCTACACAACAACTGCCAGCAAAACAACATACTTCGGTATGCTCTACAATTCGAATGCGGCACGTTGGGACATTGTTGCGATCTCACAGGAAGCCTAAGAGGGGATTAAATGGCTATTGTGCAACTAGAAGATGGTCGCATGGCTGATCAGTTTCAGATTGGCGACGAGCCCTATGTGCTGAAAGATTCGTTGGTGATGATGCCTGCGGACTACGAGGCTCTGACGCCGGAAGAGATTGCCGCCATGAAGCAGGCCCGCTACGACAACTGGTATGCGATTGTTACTGCGCCGCCCGTTGATGTTCTTGACGAGCCGGAGGCGTAATCATGGCTGCTCGTTTTTGGGTTACAGGCGGGACGGGAAATTGGAGCAGCACCACTAACTGGTCTGCAACAACAGGCGGCGCGTCTGGCGCGTCTGTGCCGGGATCTGCTGATACGGCTACCTTTGACGCATCTTCTGGCGCGGGAACCGCAACTGTAGATAGCAGCGTCACCATTCAAACACTGACGATGACGGGCTTCACTGGCACGTTGGCGTTCGGCACTAACACAATTTCAGTAAATAGCACGGGCACTGTTTACACGGGGGACACAACTTTTTCCGTCACAGGAACTCCAGTCATTAATGTTACCAGCACTGGCTCTACAGCCATTACTGTAACGCCCGGCGTGGCAACAGAAGCCAATAGCATTTCGTTTAATTTTACTGGCGGAACGTATACGCTGACATTTTTGAACACAGCGAGTAATTCAGCGCGCAGCATTAGCTTTACGGGTTTTGCTGGAACATGGGCTGCAAGAACAAATGCTAACACAATTTATGGTTCTGTAACGCTTTCTACAGGAATGACGTTTTCAGGTTCGTCTGGAGTTACAACTTTTGGTGCAACATCTGGAACGCAACTTATCACTTGCAATGGCAAAAGCTTTGACAGCCTTATAACTATTAATGGCGTTGGCGGAACCGTTAAACTTGTCGATGCCTTGACGATGGGTGCAAATAGGACATTTACGCATACCAATGGCACATTAGATTTGAATGGGCAGACGCTAACTGTTGGCACTCGTTATGCAACTGGCACTGGAACAAAAAATTTAACTTTTAATGGCGGGACGTTAGTATGCCCAGCAGCAAACACATCATCATTTAATAATGGAGCCACATCAGGATATACACTTACTGCTGGAACTGGCACTGGCAAGATCAGCATGACTGCGTCCACCGCCAAATCGTTCCTTGGCGGCGGTGCTACATTCCCATGCACACTATCAAATGATGGCGCTGGCGCGTTGACCATCACCGGAAGCAATACGTTCACCACTCTTGCCAATGGTGTCAGCCCGACAACATTTTCTTTTACCGCCGGGACAACGACAACCGTTACCAACTGGAACATCAATGGCACCGCTGGCAATCTAGTCACGATTGGCAGCGTGACTGCGGCATCCCACACGCTGTCAAAGGCCAGCGGGACGGTTGGCTCCAACTACTTGTCCATCAGCTATTCTACAGCTACTGGGGGCGCGGCATGGTTTGCTGGAGCTAACTCCACGGATGGTGGCAACAACAGCGGGTGGGTGTTTTCTAACGCAACGACAGGTAACTTTTTCTTCTTCTTTGTGGTCTAGGGGGGACACTATGGAAAACAAGTTGAGAATATGCGTCTACGCCATCAGTAAGAACGAGGCGCATTTTGTACAGCGTTTTTGTGAGTCAGCGCAGGATGCAGACCTCATTATGATCGCCGACACAGGGTCAGAGGATGGTTTGCCGGAAAAGGCGGAACTATATGGAGCGACTGTTCATCACATTTGCATCACTCCTTGGCGGTTTGATCATGCTCGCAATGCTGCTCTTGCCCTTGTTCCTCGCGATATTGACGTATGCATCAGCCTAGACATTGATGAGGTCCTGCAACCCGGCTGGCGTGAGGAGATTGAGCGTGTCTGGATCAAGGGAGAGACCACCCGCCTCCGTTACATGTTTGATTGGGGCTGCGGCATCGCCTTCTATTATGAAAAAATCCACGCCAGACACGGATACCACTGGCATCACCCATGCCACGAATATCCTGTACCTGACGGACGCATCACCGAGGTCTGGGCCCAAACCGACTTCCTCATTGCCGTCCATAAACCTGACCCGACCAAGAGCCGGGGACAATACATGGATCTTCTGGAGCTTTCCGTAAAAGAAGATCCGCAGTGCCCCCGCAATGCCTTCTACTACGCCCGTGAGTTGAGCTTCAATGCTCGGTGGCAAGAAGCCATTGACGCATGCCAGAGCTATTTAGCATTGCCCCGCGCCACGTGGATGAATGAGCGGTGCTATGCGTATCGGGTCATGGGCCGGAGTTATAACGAACTCCTCAATGTTGAAGCCGCAGAGAAGGCCTTCCAGATGGCCGCGTCTGAGGCGCCAAACACCCGAGAGCCTTGGTGCGAGTTGGCGCTCCTCTGCTACCGCCAGCACCGCTGGGAGGAATGCTTCGCCTACTCCACTCGGGCGCTGAAAATCACCAACCGCGAGGCCGTCTACACCTGCGACCCCGAAGTCTGGGGCTATCAGGCGCACGACCTCGCCGCCATCTCCGCTTGGAACCTTGGATTGAAGGACACGGCTGTTAAGCAGGGACAAATTGCGGTAGATTTGGCCCCACATGATGACCGCCTGCGGTCCAATCTTGGCTACTACCTCGGTGAAATTCAAGATAAGGCCGCATGATGGACACGCAGAACGTCATGAACATAATCAGCGTTGCCGCGATTGGCGCTGGTGGCTGGTTTGCCCGCGAAATATGGGGTGCGGTGAAAGAATTGCGCAAAGACCTTCATTCAATTGAGACGGACTTGCCCAAATCCTACGTCAGCAAGTTCGACATG
>Ga0114974_10001880_pt1 | contig 16389 bp, 13 predicted proteins | sample S_130206_EF_Meta_FD_87318 | JGI IMG/M metagenome (GOLD analysis project Ga0114974, IMG submission 87318) | Freshwater microbial communities from Lake Simoncouche, Canada to study carbon cycling - S_130206_EF_MetaG | ecosystem: Environmental > Aquatic > Freshwater > Lake | place: Lake... | reverse complement strand
CGTTTTATCGCCAGATGTTTAATTGGGATATCAGTGAAGGTTTCCTTCGTCAGATTCCTACAGGCATTGGTGGTCCGGAAAATGGCATTGGCGGGCACATGCGCCAAGGCAAGCGTGGCGGCGTCACGCTCTTTATTCAGGTAAAGAACGTTGAAGCGTCACGCGCGATGGCAGTGTCACTAGGTGGCAAGTTGACATCGGAACCGTTTCAGATTCCTGGCCGCGCGCTAATCGCAGGTATCGAAGACCCTGAAGGCAACCCGATTACGTTGGTGCAGCAGTAATTACAGCAACGAATACACCGCAACATTGCGGCTTGATTCAGAAATTGCAGCGCTCCAAGCGACAACAACAGCATCAGTATTTTTGAAATACGCACTATCGGAATTTGATGCCTCACCGAACAAGGTGACCACTACATACGTACCGTTATTGGCGCGAGCTGTTGTGCGTCGAGCAAGGCCTGGGCGATTCACGTAGCACCATTCCTGCATCTGCTCGTCAAGAGCGCGAAACGCAAGTGCATCAATTCCCGTTACAAGGGTGAATGTTTCTACTTCAAGAACTGCCATGAGAATCTCCAATGAAAAAGTTGTGCTCTGTGGTTCACGACCCAGATGCGATGAAGGGAAACGATAGTGCAGCGATTGACTGACGATCCCACAGAAGGCCTAGTAAAAATAGTTTTTGTCTCTAGCCAAATTAGTATTTTGGTTTAATTGATCGAATTTGTGTACTTAATGCACACAGTTCAGTAGATTTGTGCGCATTATGCACAAGTTTCTGAACCGCACAACCCGTCGATCAACAAAAATTGCTGGCGCAATAGCAGCGATTTCATTGCTATTCACACTGTACCCAACAGGTGTTCAGGCTGCTGATGCGCCTGGAGTCGAATTCAACCTGAGTGTTGCGGGCACTTTGTTGCGTGATGGTTCGACTGTGAACCAAGGAACCACAGTGAAGGTGGGTTCCAGCAGCCTATTGAAAGAGGGAACGGGCGACCGTGAACTACGAGTGAAGTTAGACCCGGGCCTTGTGTACCAAACAGGTGGTGTAACAGCTCCTGAAGGTTGGACAATTCAATACTCGATCAACAATGGAACGTCGTGGGTGTCGTCTGAGCCATCGCCAGCGTCTGGTGTCACTGATGTGCGTGCGACGAAGACTGCACTAACTGCTGGGCCAATTGTTAGCGGCTCACAGATCTTCTCCTCGGAAACTGTTGCTCCGATTCCTGCAAGCACATTCACTGGTTCAACCGGCGGTGATGGTTGGGATGTTTTCTTTTATGAGAGCTACGTGCTCAATATTTTTCATCACGAAAGCAATGCAATCAAGTTGAACTGCCTCTTGCGATCCACAGGCACGCTGTGTCCTGGGTTTGATCCGACACAAACAAGCGGTGCTAACTTCTCACAATTCTCTGGCTATAGAGCTGGTGACCGTGCGGGTGGCTGGGCCCTAACAACAACGGGAAAGGTGTACGCGTTTACCGAGCAAACTTCAACTAATACGCCAGGAGTTCTTTGCATCAATGTGACCACTGCACCGCCAATCAACTGTGGCTTCGTAGCTTTAGATACCACAACAAACGTGAATGCGTATTCCTACTTGTCTAATGCGGAAGGAGCAGGTGGAAGATTGTTCGGTATCGAAACTGCGAACAATAAATTGTTGTGCTTTGATCCGACAACGAATGCCAAGTGTGCAAACTCGCCCATAGCTCTGACCGGTACTACTTCAGCGACGACGAAGGCGCACGTGTATCCGCTTGGCGACAAAGTGTTCGCATCAACTGACACCAATCTGTATTGCTACGAATCGTCCACTCTGGCTGCGTGTGCTGGCGCCTGGCCTGTGTCGTATTCAAGTTTGTCGTGGACAGCACAGAATATTTCTCCGGTTGCTCACATGAATTCCACCGGAACCATCAATGGCGTATGCATGTGGAATGGCTGTCTTGACCTCACGGGTGCTGCACGCACGGGGGCCGGTTGGGTGAATCCACACAGCATCACAACATGGTCAACAAATGCTGGTACCAACGGTTCATCTGGACAGTACGGCCGCTTTGAGGCGACAAGTGGTCGTGCGTATCTTCAGCTTGTTCTTACCACTCAAAAAATCTTCTGCTTCGACTACGCCACTGAATCTGCATGTGCGGGATTCAATACAATTCCACGTTCTGCCGATAACCAGACGTATGCCGTGCGCGCAGACCCGAACAACCCTGGTTGTGTTTGGTACAACACCAACGGTGGAAAAATTGGTTTGTTTGATGCGTATACAGGGGATCCGACATGTGCGGGCAACCCTGTGATTACGTTGCAGCCTTCGTCATTTGCTCCGCGTTATGCATGCTCTACTACTCGTGGTGTTGATGAATGGACGCTAGTGAAATTGAAATCACTAGCTGGTACTGGTACAGCGTCGGCAATCAAACTGACCGTTCGTGACCCACTAGGTAATGCTGTTGCTGGCTGGACTGATAGGGCAGTGACGATTGGTGCGTCGTATGACATGACTGGCCTTGATGTTGGAACCTCTGGTTCTCGACCAACGTTCAACTTTGCATTCACTGGAGTCACTGGTGGCACCATTACGTCTGCAACGGTGTCTCTTGACTACATGGGTAAAGGGCCAGAACTATGCGTCAACACCGTGTTGTCTGCTGGTGCATCTGTTTGCCCGGTTGTCAGTGGCACAACAACAACGTTCATTGACTCCGTCGGTGGTTCTTCGACATATACAAAGTCGCGTTCACTCACAATCGGTACAAACCCTGTTGCGTGTGCTGAAAGTATTCGCGTGATGGCTGTGCCTGGGCCTCCTCGAAATCCGGTCTCTACTTCTGATTCATTGTCTGCGGTAAAAATTGTGTACGAAACACCATCTGATGATGGCGGGTCTCCGATTCTTGAATACAAGTACTCAATGGACAATGGCTCTACGTGGCTCACGGTCAACCCGACTGTGCGATCAGATGGCAAGCTCGAATTCAGTCTTTCGTCGTTGACTGCAGCGAGCACCTATGCGGTGAAGATTTTGGCTACTAACGCAATTGGTCGTAGCACGTCAGTGACAACATCGGTAACAACGTTGGCGACTCTGCCTACTACGACCACGTCAACTGTTGCGCCTACTACGACCACAACCACAACGGTTGCGCCCAAGGCGGTTGTGGTTGCTGCGGCACCAGTCGTTACAACAACTACAACAGCCGCACCCGTAGTGGTGGCTCAAGCAGTGCGGCAACCAACTCCGGTGGTTGTGCCGAAACTTCCAGTCACAGGACTACAAGAGTCCTTGCGCTTGGTGTATGTGGCACTGGCGTTGATGGGAGTTGGCAGCACAGTTGTTGCGACAAATAGACGGCGAGTTCGCACTCGTTTGTAGAGCAAGTAACGACTTCAAAAAACGATAAAGGCCCGGGCGTAATGCTCGGGCCTTTGTGTTTGGTGCGCCCTCTGGGGATCGAACCCAGGACCTGCGGATTAAGAGTCCGTTGCTCTACCAGCTGAGCTAAAGGCGCGTTACGAGATTCAACACTAGGCGACAAGGCCGTGTGTTCCCCAATGAGGAATTCGTGCCGCCGGTATCAGAATTGATACCGGCCCACGATTTGGGGTGAACGAGGGGATTCGAACCCCCGGCCTCTAGGACCACAACCTAGCGCTCTAACCAACTGAGCTACGCCCACCATGCGTGTTACAAGTGTGCCAGATAGAGCGCACAGTCCCAACTTCATTAGACAATCAAGGAATTCTCGCAGCCTTTCTCAAAGGCGAGTAGCATGGGTATAACCGCTAATCGGGGTGATACCAATGTCAGCAACGAATCCCACGTTGCACCACAACTTGGCAGACAGAGCCAAGCAAATTACGCAGCGTGAGCTGCGTACATACGTCGAAAAAACGCCTGGTTCCCAGGCGGCTAACGCGAGGGCAAAGAAGGTGCTTCCCCTCGGTGTGCCATCAAGTTTGCAGGCGTATGACCCACATGCAATCGTTATTGCCAAGGCTCAAGGTGCCTGGATGACTGACGTAGATGGAAACAAACTTATTGACTTCAGCATGGGCTTCGGTGCGCTCTTTTCTGGTCATGTGAACCCACTTGTTCGAAAGACAATCGAGACACAACTCGACAGTGGAACATTGTTTGTTTCTCCAGCAGAGATAACTGCAGAAGTTGCAGAACTATTGCGTGATCGTTTTGGTATGCCCATGTGGCGATTCACGAACTCAGGAACTGAATCCACCATGGACGCAATTCGCGTTGCGCGTGGTGTTACAGGCCGCGACAAGATTGTCAAAGTTGAAGGCGGTTATCACGGCCATCATGACGTTGTCATGGTGTCGCAGAAGCCAGATCTTCGTTTTGCTGGTCCTGCAGGCAATCCGTTGTCAGTGCCGTCTAGTGCGGGTGTTACCGATGCTGTCGTTCGCGACACAATTGTGATTCCGTTCAATGACGCTGAGGCGTTAGAACGTGCACTTTCTAGAAACGATGTTGCATGTTTCATTGTTGAACCTGTCATGGAAAACATTGGTATTTGTTTGCCACAACTTGGATACTTGGAAGACGTTCGACGCATTACGCGTGAACATGGCACCATGTTGATTTTTGACGAAGTAAAGACTGGTATTACTGCTGGTTGGGGCGGAGCAGCTGGGGCACTTGGCGTTCAACCAGACATGGTGTGTTTGGCAAAGAGCATCGGTGGCGGTTTACCTGTCGGTGCATTTGGCGGAACGCTTGAATGCATGCAGCAAATTGAAAGCGGCAAAGTTGTTCATGTGGGCACCTATAACGGGAACCCACTTGTTATGGCTGTTGCACGAACGGTTCTTGCTGATGTCTGTACGCAAGAGGTAACGGCCGCGACAGTTGCGCGTAATGCGCTCTTGGTTGAAGCATGTGGTTCAATCATCGACAACGCTGGTTTACCAGCGCATACGGTGCAGTTCGGTGCCAAAGGCTGCATCACCTGGTCAACAGAACCGGTAAAGAACTATCGCGATTACAAAGCAACAGACTTTGACATCGCATACGCACAATGGATTCACGGAATTAACCGCGGCATCATCCTTCCTCCAGGACTTGATGAGCAATGGCTAGTATCTGTTATGCACACCGAAGAAGAAACTCTTCAATACGCCACTATTTTCGGAGAATTTGTTGACGAACTCACTGCATAGCCAGAAGACACCAGCACTGCCGAAAAAACTTCTTCGTGGTCTTTTGCGTCAGTGCGCATGGTGTGGTGGAAAAGGTGCATTCTTTACGTCGTGGTATACGAAAGCTGACAACTGTCAAACATGCGGTCTCAGTCGCGAACGCGGCTACGAAGGCTTCGAATTAGGTGCAGCCACCATGGGTGTCTTCATGACTTTCGGTTCGATCATCGCGTGGATGATTATTTCCGTGGCTACCGGAGTGCCTCTCGTGCCCCTGCTACTGATAGCCGGCACTTTGGCGGTCTGTGTCCCAACCATCGGGTACCCATTGACCTACACAATCTGGTTCGCAGTTGACATCACGTTTCGCGCTCCCTCAGCCGAAGATTTCGCTGAAGCCCAAGTGTGGCTTGATAATCGCGCTTCGGCCTAGCCATCTCCTGGGGTGTTTCACCCTTGCCAAATGGGGGAATGCCCCGTACACATGAAATCGGGTGACAATGCTTGACCGAACAGGTGTTCGTAGTTACAGTGTTGTTGTTCGAACACACCCATTACGTACAGTCCAACATTCCACCAGCAACCGCTAGTGGAAAACCCGAAAGGCACTCACATGACCACTCCAAGCCCAGAACGCGATAAGGCCCTTGATGCGGCTCTCGCCCAGATCGATAAGCAATACGGGAAAGGCTCCATCATGCGCATGGGGGAAAAGAGCTCGATGACCATCGAAGCCATCCCAACTGGTGCATTGCCACTTGACCTCGCACTCGGCGTTGGCGGTTTGCCACGTGGCCGTGTTGTTGAAATCTACGGACCAGAATCCTCTGGTAAGTCAACTCTTGCCATGCACGTTGTTGCAGAGGCCCAGCGCAATGGCGGCATTTGTGCCTACATCGATGCTGAGCACGCAATGGACCCTGTCTACGCAAAAGCTATTGGCGTTGACATTGATCAATTGTTGATTTCACAGCCAGACACCGGTGAGCAAGCTCTCGAAATTGTCGACATGCTTATTCGCTCAGGCGCACTTGATGTTGTAGTTATCGACTCTGTTGCTGCACTCACACCGCGTGCTGAAATTGAAGGCGACATGGGCGACAGCCACATGGGTCTTCAGGCTCGTCTTATGAGTCAGGCGTTGCGCAAGCTCACTGCGAACCTCAACAAGTCAAACACTGTGTGTATTTTCATCAACCAGTTGCGCGAAAAGATTGGCGTTATGTTCGGATCTCCCGAAACAACACCTGGTGGTCGCGCACTCAAGTTCTACTCATCAGTTCGTCTTGACATTCGTCGTATCGAATCAATCAAAGATGGTGCCGAAGTCGTGGGATCACGTACTCGCGTCAAAGTGGTGAAGAACAAAGTTGCACCGCCATTCCGTCAGGCCGAGTTCGACATTATGTACGGTCACGGCATCAGCCGCGAAGGTGCATTGCTCGACCTTGCAGTGGAAATGGCAATTGCCAAGAAGTCCGGCGCATGGTTCACCTATGAAGGTGAACAGATGGGCCAGGGACGTGAGAACGCAAAGAACTTCTTGCATGATCATCCTGAGATCATGATGGACATGGAACAAAAAATCCGTGCCATCGCCGGTCTCGATGGTCAAGAAGACGCGGAGTTCTCTGCCAAAGACGAAGAGCCAATCGAACTCGATTAGCTCTTCGCACAACCGAGCTGCCGCTTTCTCAAGAGGGCCGAGTCCTCTCCCAGGGGCTCGGCCCTTTGGGATATTCGGCACCTAATTTTATTTGGCTCGTGAAGTCGAAATCCCCAATATTTTCTGTGCTACTTTATTAAAAAATTTTCAACGAGGCTGGTCACCTATGAAGCGCCTATTAATCACAGCAACAGTTCTTGGCTCACTTTTAGTCAGTGCATCACACGTCAGTGCAGCGTCACCGCCGAACACCGGTATGCCTGATCAATCCTTTCTTGATGCTGCGTCGACGCAAAACGCAACGTGGGCAAACATGACAGGTGGAGTTGCAGCGAGACCATACGTGACGGCTTTGTCAGTCATCAATGGCGGAGTATCAACACCCGTAATTACCAATGGCACTGCATCTGCAGAAACAAATGTGCCCATGGGTCGAATCGCGGTTGCAATCTCTCCTTCAAACTTGTGCCGCACTGGTCAATCTCCGGCACCAGGTGTTTGCTACGCAACACCGAATCGCATTGGCGTCACCGTGGGATTCCAAATACAACCAGGGCAGTTGGGTTCGGATTTCAGTGTGGCTAACAATTTGCTAACACCTGTTACTGCTAACACTGAATTTGACATCACTCTGAATCTCAACACATTGGGTCGAACTCTTCGTTGGAGTTGGGCAAGTGGCGTGCCAACGTATTGGAATACGGCAAATCTGGGTACAGATGCAGCGACAGTACGTCTTCGAATTAAGCCGACTCTTACACCTGTTGTAATGCAGGGGACACAGCAAGTTGGTTGCTCGCAAGTACCTGTTCAGGCTTGTTCGTATTCTCAAAATACCCATGAGACCTTGTCTGCAAGTCTGACATTGAGTTTGGACGACACTCTCGATGAGATCTTTACAGGTGCTCTCTTCAGTAGCACCCGTTCGTACATGGGATCACTGATGGTGCAGCCTGGAGAAACACCACAGATGACATACGGAGTATCTGCACCTCAAACATGGAGTGACGGAACACCAAACGCGGCCTCACTAAGTGCAGTGCTTTCCGACGCATCGTTATTGAACTTCTATGGGGCTACACCGGAAGTTGTGGCAAGCGCTGAATTTCAAACTGGTGCGTTGAATTTGGCACGCACCGATGGCGGTACGCAGGGTGCAATTACGTGGACACGCTGGACAGCAGACGTGCAGGGAATTGATGGTTGGTTGGTAACTATTCCTGATATTCGTTTTGTCGCAGCGGTATCTACATCAGGGGTCCGTGCATTTGGTTCTTCAGTTGCACCCGCAACATTTTCTGTGAAATCAAAGACCTCAGCAAAGATCACCACTAAGCGAGTTGGTTCTAAAGCAATGATCACGCTGAAAGTTTCAGCTGCTGCATGTGCAAAGTATTCATGCCGTGTAGTCGTTAGTTCAATTGCCTCAAAAATTGGTTCGGGAAGTAAGAAGATCACCGCAGCCGCGGTGATAGGTAAGTCAAAATCGGTGGTCACAGCTCTTTCGGCTAAATCGAGTAAAGGTCAACGATTGTCTGTGATGTTGCAGGCAAAGAAGGCTGGGAAATGGGTCTATGCCTCTTCCTCGGTGGCAAAGGCTTAGTGCTGAGTCGTTCTCGGTAGCCTTCGTGGCGTGACCGGAGTACAGCCAACTTCATATGTAGTGCACACATTTGGGTGCCAGATGAACGCGCACGACTCCGAACGTATTTCTGGGCTGCTTGAAGCCGACGGCATGGAGCGGGTCGAAACCGACGATGAAGCCGATGTCGTTGTTCTGAACACCTGTTGTATTCGTGAAAACGCTGACAACAAGTTGTACGGAACGCTTGGTCATCTGCGCAAGTGGAAAGCTGCGAAAGAGGGGCGTCGCATTGTGATTGGCGGATGCCTGTCGCAGAAAGACAAAGATGTCGTAGCGGAGAAGGCTCCGTGGGTTGATGTGGTGATGGGAACTCACAATGTGCATCGCACCACCGAATTGTTGAACCATTCCATTGAGCACGGGCCAATCACTGAAATTCTTGATGAAGCAGTGCTTGATGATTACACCTTGTTCCCCAGTGCGCTTCCTGTTCGTCGTGAGACCACATACAACGCGTGGGTAACAATTCAAATCGGTTGCGATAACTCGTGTGCCTATTGCATCGTTCCGGCTGTGCGTGGCCGTGAGATCAGTCGGCCATTTGCTGATGTCATTGGTGAGGTGGCGCAGTTGGCCTCATCCGGAGTCACCGAAGTGACATTGCTTGGTCAGAACGTAAATAGTTACGGCCGCGATATCACGTTGGCAGAGCGTCAAGCAGGTTCAGATGCTCGTGTGCAGCCACTGTTTGCCGACTTGTTACGAGCAGCTGGCGATGTTGAAGGAATCCATCGCGTGCGATATGTCAGTCCACATCCGAAAGACATGCGCGTTGATGTTTTGGAGGCCATGGCGAATACGCCGGCTGTATGTGAGCACTTGCATTACCCACTGCAGTCGGGTTCAGATCGGGTGCTGTCATTAATGCATCGCGGGTACACCGCGGCGCGGTACATGGAACGACTTGCAGATGCGCGACGACTAATTCCTGACCTCTCTGTGACCACCGACATCATTGTTGGGTTCCCTGGGGAAACAGAAGAAGATTTCCAGTGCACTTTGGAGATTGCGGCTGAAGCAATGTTTGACAACACGTTTGAATACATCTTTTCGCCACGCGAAGGCACTCAGGCGGCTGATATGTCAGAACACTTCATAGACCCTGCCATTGTTTCTGATCGGTTTGATCGATTGAAAGTTGTTGTTGAGCATTCGGCGCTCATTAAGCACGAAGCACGCATTGGCCGCATTGAAGAAGTGGTGGTGCAAGGTCCAAGTCGCCGTAACGCCAATGTGTATTCAGGTCGTACTCGTCAATACAAGTTGGTGCACTTCAGTTCTGATGTTGCGCTTCGTCCTGGTACGTACACGACAGTTGAAATCACCAAAGCAGCACCGCATTTTCTCACTGGTTTCTTAGTAGAGGTTCTTCAAATGGCTACACACAAGATCCGCATACCAGTGGTGTCGGAATAACTGCATGACTATTCGTAAGTCAGTTGTTGTGCTTGGGTCAACAGCAAGTGGAAAAAGTGACGCAGCAATGACAGCTGCTGCACTGCAACCTAAAGGTTCAGTGCACATCATCATCGCGGACTCTATGCAGGTGTACAAGCGAATGGATATCGGTACTGCAAAGCCGTCACCAGCAGACCAAGCGCTGATTCCTCATCATTGTCTTGACGTGGCTGAACCGAACGACCGTCATACGGTGGCTCACTACGTTGAAAACGTGGCTGCCGCGCGCGTGGCGATTTCTGATGCTGGCGCATCTGAATTGATTGTCGGTGGAACTGGTTTGTATGTCACTGCCATTGTTGACGGGCTAGACATGCCAGGCGAATACCCAGAGATTCGAACCGAGTTAGAAGCGAACGAAGATACTGAGGCGATGTTTGCGCAGTTGTTCGCACTCGACCCTGAAGCAACTACAAAGATGGACCCAAACAACCGTCGTCGGCTGATTCGCGCACTTGAAGTGTGTCTCGGCAGTGGTGAGAAGTTCAGTTCGTTCGGCGAAGGAATCGGTTCGTACAGTCCCACATCAACGACATTGATTGGGCTGCGTTGGGATCGAGACGTTCTTCGAGCACGTATCGCCCAGAGGGTGAACATCATGATGGAGCGCGGACTTGTTGAAGAAGTTCGTTCCCTTTTGGCTGAACCAAATGGTCTGGCGTTTACTGCTCGCCAAGCTCTGGGGTACAAGGAAATGATTGAGCATCTGGAAGGCCGTTGGTCGCTGAACGAGGCGGTGGCCGCCACCATTCTGCGCACCCAGCAGTTTGCGGTTCGCCAAGACCGCTGGTTTCGCCGTGACCCACGAATTCAGTGGATTGATGTGCATGAAGACCCCATTGAAGAAGTCACCCCCGTGGTGGCAGCTGCATTGGAATAGTGTCTGTGCCAATGCACGTTTCGCTCTCTAAACACCATGGCCTCGGCAATGACTTTCTTGTGTACGACATGGCACAGGGCGATCAGTCGAATTGGCCACATCTGGCACAGCAGTGGTGCGAGCGCTCCACCGGCATTGGGGCCGATGGCTTGTTGTTGCTGACAATTGTTGACAACTCAACACTTGGTATGCGTTTGTATAACGCAGACGGAAGTATCGCTGAAATGAGTGGCAACGGAATTCGTTGTTTGGTACAAGCTGCACACTTCACGTTGAAGGGTGTTGCCGGAACTGTGTATGAGGTATCAACTGACGCAGGTTCGCGCGAAGCAGTAGTGACGAGCGAATGGGATGACGACACCATTCACATCAGTGTTGACATGGGATATGTCGAAGATCTTGACGAGCCGCACAACTGGACATCGTTGCAATGTGACCCGATGCGTCCAGTGCGTCACGTATCGCTGGGAAATCCACATTCGGTAGTGGGCGTTGAAGAAGTTGCAGCAGTTGATTTGGTTCAGCTGGGTTTGCTCGTGCCGCACATCAACTTGGAAATCATTGAGCAAGGTCCGGAAGCTAACGCAATCACTATGCGTGTACATGAACGTGGCGCCGGCATCACTCGTGCGTGCGGAACTGGCGCGTGTGCAGCAGCTGACGCGGCTTTGGCATGGGGATTAGTACCGAAGTCAGTAGAACATGTTGTTGTGCATATGGATGGGGGAGACGCCCGCGTTCGCATCTCCGATGATCGTCGCGCCACTCTGATTGGGCCGGCAGTGTTCATAGGCAGCATCACGGTTCATGCATGAGTAATCCGTACCAGGAGGCGCTCGGTGCGACTCTTATCGAACGCACATTTCGCGAACGCATTGTGTTGGTCGGTGTCACAATGGGCGGACAGACAGATGACGAAACTGAAGAGGGTCTTGACGAACTGTCATTGCTCATTGACACGGCTGGTGCAGATGAAGCGGCACGGTTAACTCAGCGGCGTGATTCTCCTGATTCAACGTTTTACATCGGCAAAGGAAAAGTCGATGAGTTGAAGGAAGTGTGCATGGCACTTGATGCAGACACCGTGGTATTTGATAACGAATTATCACCTGGTCAGCAGTACAACTTAGAAAAGGCTTTGGGACGAACTGCACTTGACCGCACTGCGGTAATTCTTGACATCTTCGCTCAGAACGCGCACACGCTTGAAGGTAAAGCACAAGTTGAATTGGCCATGTTGCGATACCGGTTACCTCGCTTGCGTCGTGGTGCAAAGGCGGGTCTTTCACAGCAGGGTGGTGGAATTGGTACTCGTGGGCCTGGTGAAACTCGTCTCGAAGTCGACCGTCGTCGCATCATGCGTCGCATTACGAAGTTGGAACAAGATTTAGTCGCACTGCGTCACACGCGTCAGACACAGCGAAAGAGCAGAGGCCGCAGTGGTCTTGCGTCCGTAGTCATCGTTGGTTACACAAACGCTGGCAAATCAACATTGTTGAATTCACTCACGCGCGCTGGTGTGTTGGTAGAAGATCGTTTGTTTGCAACTCTCGACCCCACCACACGTCGCTTGTCTCTGCCTGGTGGAGAGCCAGTGCTTCTTACAGACACTGTTGGGTTTATTCGTCAATTGCCGCACGGACTCATCGAGTCGTTCAAGAGCACATTAGAAATCGCGGCTGAAGCAGACATGTTGGTGCATGTAGTTGATGCAAGTTCTGTTCATCCTGAGCAGCAAATCACTGCTGTCCGTGAAGTACTTGCTGAAATCGGCGCAGATCAAGTCCCTGAATTCATAGTTTTCAATAAAGCCGACTTGGTGGACGATTGGGGAGCCTCGTTGGTGGAAGACCATCAGGGGGCAGTTGCAGTGTCTGCATTGCGCAACGAAGGACTAGAAGTGATGATGCGTCGCTTGGCAGACCGCATGCGGGCAATTACGCAAGTCACCGAGTTGATGGTGCCGTACGACCGAGGCGACATCCTTGCGTCGATTCATCGCGAAGGTGAAGTTGTGATGTCGGAACTTGAAGACGGGGGAATGCGAATTCGTGCCCGATTGTCGAGTGCTTCTGAAGGCCGACTGCGCGAGTTCGTTGTTCCACTGACAAATCAGCGAAACTAGGAAACCATGACTGATCGCGACACCGTTGGCTTCGTGCCACCCCCATATCCGTATGACCGCTTAGACGCGTATCAGAAGCTTGCTGCAGCACATGACGGCGGAATAGTTGACCTGTCTATTGGTACGCCATGTGATCCACCACCGCCAGCAGTCATTGAAGCCCTGTCACAATCAAATTCCGAACGCGGATATCCGGCCTCAATTGGTTCTGAAGCGCTTCGCCGTTCCATTGCCCGATGGATGGGCCGCAGATTTGAAATTGATGTTCCTATTTCTCGTATCAGTGCTTGTATCGGCACAAAAGAATTTGTGGCCACAACGCCTCAGTACATGAAATTGCGTCGCCCAGGGCGCGACACAGTGCTGTATCCGGCTGTTGCGTACCCCACCTATGAAATGGGCGCGATACTTGCTGGGCTTCGTGCAGTTCCTGTCGGAGTCGATGCTGCTGGCCGTATGGATCTCGGGTCAATTTCTGCTGACGATAGGCAACGCGCACTCATGTTGTGGATCAATAGCCCAAGCAACCCCACTGGTGCACTTGATGACTTGAAGGCTGCAGCCACATGGGGTCGCACGCACAACATTCCCGTGTTCTCTGATGAGTGCTACACCGAATTCATTTGGGCAACTCCTGCACAATCAATTTTGCAACACGGACTCGAGGGCGTGATTGCGGTGCATTCATTGTCAAAGCGGTCAAACCTTGCAGGGTTGCGAGTTGGTTTCTACGCAGGTGACGCTGAAATCGTTGAGTATCTGCAAGAAGTGCGTAAGCACGCAGGGTTTATGTTGCCGGGTCCCGCACAGGCTGCTGGTGTTGCAGCATTAGATGACGATGAACATGTACGTGTGCAACGTGATCGTTATCGCACTCGACTTGAATTCATGGCGACAACATTGTCGAAGTGGTCGGGAATCGATATTGCGATGCCTGATGGAGGGTTCTACCTGTGGTTCAACGCAGGCGACGCGTGGAGCTTTACAGAAAAACTGGCCCGCGAAGGCGGAGCATTAGTAAGTCCTGGTGACTTTTATGGCGCAGGTGGATCGCACAATGTGCGTGTTGCGGTTGTGCAGCCAGATGCCAAATTGCACTTGGTTGCTAAACGTTTAGGAATGTAACCAAGAATGTAAAGACGAAGTGAAGTTACAACCGTCGCATGACGGTAACGACTTTACCGAACACGCTGACTTCGTCTGACGTAAACACCATTGGATCCATTGTTGGATTCGCAGGAACAAGAGTGATCTTGTTGCCTGACTTCTTGAACGTTTTCACGGTCGCTTCATCTCCCGGAATACCAGCAACAACGATGTCGCCGTTGTCGGCTGTTTGCTGCTGACGAGCAACAACAAAGTCGCCATCAAGAATTCCGGCATCGATCATTGAGTCACCACGAACGCGCAACATAAAGAGTTCGCCTTCGCCTGTGAAATCAGTAGGAAGCGGAATGAGGTCTTCAACATTTTGTTGCGCTAACAAACCAGTTCCGGCTGCGACTTCACCAATGAGGGGAACGTGACGTGACGGACGGCGTTCCATGGCAACTTCAGAGTTGGTATCGAAGCGAACTTCAAGAGCACGAGGCTTTGTCGGGTCGCGACGCAGAAAGCCCATCTTTTGCAATGTGTTGAGGTGGTTGTGCACGGTGGAAGGGGAGTTAAGTCCGACAGCCTCACCAATTTCACGCACGGACGGCGGATAGCCCCGTTCTTGCATGCTGGTGGAAATGACGTTGAGAATTTCGCGTTGGCGGGGTGTGAGTGCTTCGGACATGGTTACGAGCGTACAGGTGTTCGCCCAGAAGGTCAAACACCTGTTCGTAGAACAAATGTTCTACGGGATGCTTGACTACGAACACTTGTTCGGGCAAACTATCGAACACCCGTTCGCTACGGTTTCCAGTACATAGACCTCCCGGTCCTTAACCCCTTACCCCGAAAGGAAATCACCATGGCAACCACCATTGATCCACTCTTGTTCTCAGATTCATACCGCTCAGAAGCAGCTCCCCGCCGCCAGCCGAGTATTCGTACCTTCCAGCGCCGCCGCCGCACCCTTGGCGCCGTCATCATCTTCGGATTGGCCTCTGGCCTCATCTCAACCGGGGCATTTGCGTCCGATCCAGCTCCTGCTGATCAAATCATCCCTCGTTCAGTCGTTGCTCAGTCAGGCGACACATTGTGGGACATCGCTCGCACCATCGCCCCACGAGGTGACATCTCTGAACTAGTTCGTGAATTGGTTCGCGCTAATGGTGCTCGCATCGAAGCTGGCCAGGTCGTCCGCATTCCGTAAATGCTTTATTCCTTGCTAAAAATTGCCAAAATCCACACATAGGCAAGTTGTAGTCATTTAGAGTTAGCGGAGTGCATTGCCCCGTATGCCCACATGACGACACCAAGGTGATCGACTCTCGCCCCGCCGATGATGGCGCGGCCATTCGTCGTCGTCGCGCATGCCCTGAGTGTGCCTACAGATTTACAACGTATGAACGTTTGGAAGAGGCGCCATTGCTGGTGATGAAACGTTCGGGTTCTCCAGAACCATTCGACCGAGCAAAAGTAACTTTTGGAGTGCGTTCGGCATGCAAGGGGCGTCCGGTTGATGATGCGTCAATTGAGGCTTTGGCCGAAGCAGTTGAAGACGACATGAGGCTTGCGCTGACATCAGGATCTGAGATCACATCCTCAACTGTTGGTCACGCAGTTCTTGAACGCTTGAAAGCTCTCGATGAAGTTGCCTACATGCGTTTTGCAAGTGTGTACAAAAACTTTGACGATGCCGCAGCATTCCGCCGCGAACTTGCACTGCTTAAGCAGTCGTAACTTTTTCGTAACGCGCGAAAACAAAATCGCTATCAGTTGTTAGCGAAACGCACGTGAAGTGACGTAATGCATGTGGTGCCTGGCTAAGAGATGGTGCTCGAAAGCCGCCGATGCGTGGTGACATTGTCAGGTTGATTGCATCGACACAATCAGCATCGAACAAAGCAGCGTTCAACATTGGGCCGCCTTCCACATGAACAACACCATGAGGCAATTGAGCAATGATTCCCGCCATGTCGACGTCTGTTTTGCCGGCGCGCACAGAGTCCACCGTGAGGGCGGGCGCTGAAGTCGTTGTTGCCACCAACCCAGCGCCTGAGGAAAACAGGGGAGAAGTGAAATCGAGCGCACAAGACTTTGTGACAACTGCAATGCGCAGGCCGGATTTGCTCGGTGGCCCGTAGTTCTCGGTACGTGCCGTGCCGGCGCCCACGAGAACAACCGCAGCGGCTCCACGCAGCGCAATCAGGCGTTCTTGGTCTGCTGGTCCACCCAGGGGGCGAGAACGCCCGTTGACGTCAATGACGCCGTCTGGGGTGGAGATCATGCAGATCTCCACACTGTGCAACGGGCTCGTCATGCCCACAGTGTACGAACACTGCG
>Ga0114974_10001878_pt1 | contig 16399 bp, 4 predicted proteins | sample S_130206_EF_Meta_FD_87318 | JGI IMG/M metagenome (GOLD analysis project Ga0114974, IMG submission 87318) | Freshwater microbial communities from Lake Simoncouche, Canada to study carbon cycling - S_130206_EF_MetaG | ecosystem: Environmental > Aquatic > Freshwater > Lake | place: Lake... | reverse complement strand
GTATTTCCTGTCGAGTAATCAACTATAAACTTATCTTTGTTAATAACTAAATTCTTTGATATGTCTAATTGACCAGCTAAACTCGTATTTCCTGTATCATAATATACAATAAACTTATCTTGATTAATAACTAAATTCTTTGATATGTCTAATTGACCTGCTAAACTCGTATTTCCTGTATCATAATATACAATAAACTTATCTTTGTTAATAACTAAATTCTTTGATATGTCTAATTGTCCACCAATTTCTGTATCGCCAGTTTCATAATATACAATAAATTTATCTTCATTTATAACAAGATTTTCTGAAATATCTAATTGACCAGCTATATTTGTATCACCAGTTTCATGATCAACTATAAATTTATTTTTGTTAATAACTAAATTCTTTGAAATATCAATTGTTCCTGCAACATGAACATTTCCTGTGTCATGATATACAATAAACTTATCCTGATTAACTATAATATTCTTTGAAATATCTAATTGACCAGCTATATTTGTATTACCAGATGGATCAATTACAAATTTATTATTTGAAATTCTAAAATTTCCAGCAAGATCAAAATCTCCAAAAACACCAAAATTACCATCAATTTGCATACTAGAACATATTAAACTTCCATCAATATCGGCATTACCTTTGATATTTATATCACCTAATATATCAGTGTTTCCAGTTTCATGATATACAATAAATTTATCTTGATTAACTACAAAATTTTTTGAAACATCTAATTGACCAGCTATACTTGTATTACCATTATTAGAATTAACAATAAATTTATCTTTATTAACAACTAAATTTTTAGAAATATCCAATTGTCCAGCTATACTTGTATTTCCAGTTTCATAGGCAACGATAAATTTATCTTTATTAACAACTACATTTTTAGAAATGTCCAATTGTCCAGCTATATTTGTATTTCCAGTATCATGATATACAATAAACTTATCTTTATTAACAACTAAATTTTTGGAAATATCTAATTGACCAGCAATATTTGTATCACCAGTATTATAATAAACAATAAACTTATCTTTATTAATAACTAAATTTTTAGAAATATCTAATTGTCCAGCTATACTTGTATTGCCATTCGCATAATCAACAGTAAATTTATCTAAATTTATAACAAGATTTTTTGAAACATCTAATTGACCAGATATACTTGTATCACCAGTAATATAATCAATTATAAACTTATCTAAATTTATGACAAGATTCTTTGAAACATCTAATTGACCAGCTATACTCGTATCACCAGTTATAGAATTAACAAAAAATTTATTTTCATTTATAACTAAATTTTTTGAAACATCTAATTGTCCAGCTACACTTGTATCACCTGATTCATAATATACAATAAATTTATCTTTGTTAACAATTAAATTATGAGAAACGTCTAATTGTCCAGCTATACTTGTATCACCAGTAATAGAATTAACAATAAATTTATTTTCATTTATAACTAAATTTTTAGAAACATCTAATTGACCAGCAATACTTGTATTTCCTGATGTATCAAAAAATATGTTATCATTAATATTTATATATCCATCAAAATTAGTATTACCAGTAACAAATAAATTACCAATAATATTTAAGTCTGAATTTTGAACAACTGCACCATTAATTGTCAAACTACCACCTATTTCACAATTACCAGATATATCAACATTACCATTAGAATTAACCTTAAATGCATTATTATTAATTATTAAATTTTGTGAGATATCAATAGTACCTGCAACATGTACATTTCCTGTATCATGATATACAATAAATTTATCTTTATTAACAATAAAATTCTTTGAAATATCTAATTGACCGGCTAAACTTGTATCACCAGTAATTGAATCAACTAAAAATTTATCTTGATTAATAATAAGATTCTTTGAAATATCTAATTTACCACCTAAACTTGTATCACCAGTTTCATGATCAACAATAAATTTATTTAAATTTATTATAAAATTCTTACTTAAATCTAATTGACCAGCTATACTTGTATTTCCTGTATCATATTTAACAACAAACTTATTTTTATTAATAACAAGATTCTTACTTACATCTAATTGACCTGCTATACTTGTATTACCAGTTTCATAAGCAACAACAAATTTATCTTTATTAACAATTAAATTCTTTGAAATATCTAATTGTCCAGTTAGTTTTGTATTGCCAGTAATATAATCAACAACAAACTTATCTTTATTAATAATAAGATTCTTTGAAATGTCTAATTGACCAGCTATACTTGTATTACCAGTTTCATAGGCAACAACAAATTTATCTTTATTAATAATAAGATTCTTTGAAATGTCTAATTGTCCTGCTATACTTGTATTACCATTAGCATAATCAACAAAAAATTTATTAACATTAACAACTAAATTCTTTGAAATGTCTAATTGACCAGCTATACCTGTATCACCTGTATCATATTCAACAACAAACTTATCAACATTAACAACTAAGTTCTTTGAAATGTCTAATTGTCCTGCTATACCTGTATCACCTGTATCATATTCAACAACAAATTTATCAACATTAACAACTAAATTCTTTGAAATGTCTAATTGACCGGCTATACCTGTATCACCTGTATCATATTCAACAACAAATTTATCAACATTAACAACTAAATTCTTTGAAATATCTAATTGTCCGGCTATACCTATATCACCTGTATCATATTCAACAACAAATTTATCAACATTAACAACTAAATTCTTTGAAATGTCTAATTGTCCAGCTATACTTGTATCTCCAGTATTATATTCAACAACAAACTTATTAACATTAACAACTAAATTCTTGCTTACATCTAATTGACCTGCTATACCTGTATCACCAGTATCATATTCAACAACAAACTTATCAACATTAACAACTAAATTCTTTGAAATGTCTAATTGTCCTGCAATACTTGTATTACCTGATGTTGAATTTACAAACATTTTTTTAGTACCATTAGTACCAATTCTTAAATTACCAGATAAATCTAAATCTCCATTAATTATAGTATTACCAGATGCTGCATAAACAATCATTTTTTTTTCTCCTACTGTTAAATTATTTAATAATTCCAAAGTACCATTTATTTTTGTATTTCCTGTTCTTCCATAAACAATATATTTACCATTATTAACATTTATATTACCTGTTATATCAATATTTCCTAAACTAATAATATTACCTGTTAGAGCATCTAAAAGAATATTATTATTAATATTTATATTAGCCGATGTATCAATAGCACCAATATTATTAATTTTAAATTGATCACCACCAACAGAAAATTTATTAACATTAATACCATCATGAAAATAACCTGTTTTTGCTTCAATACTTTTTACTTGCAAATCTCCTAAAAAATCATATGTTATTTCATTATTTAGAGGATTAAAAATACCTCCAACATTATCCATAAATTGTTCTCTTGCTAAATAAACTTTATCATTTGTTATACTTGTAATATCTCGATTTGTAGTTTCATATAAACGAAATTTTTTATCTTTAGCATTAAACCCAATAAAACCAATTTGTGCATTACTTCCAGCAGCATTATTATAATATTGGAATATCAAACCAACATCACTATTAGCAATTCTTTTACTAAAATATACCAATGGATCATTAATTTCTAATCTATTTGTTAAAATACTCGTTATTGAATTTTGTTGATCTGAATCTAAAATAATATTACCAAATAATTTAACATTTTCTGCTGAAATATTTAATTCTGGTTGTGTATCAACAACAGATATTGAATTTCGAATAAGAATAATATCTCCAGTATTTAATTCATTTAAAAATATACCTTTGAAAGCTTGTATAATATCTCCTTGTGTTACACCAGAACCTATATTACTAATTATATTACTATCAATGCCTATTACTGATGAACTATTAATAATATTTTTTGAATCGTCTATTATTATTCGTCGTGACATTCCATTAAAACATTTTTAATAAAAAATTAATAAAAATAAACATACTAAAATAATAAATTTAATTAATAATATTTTTTTTCTACTAAATATTAATAAATATGAATAGATATAATTATCGAGTAAAAAAAATTGATAATTTTATACCTGATATACCTATAAATGAAGATTCTAGAGATAATTTATTTAGTTTAGCAACTTCGCATGACATCGGAGGATTAGAAGAATTTATAACTACTAATAGTATTTCATTAAATGTTAAAAATAATAATAATCAAACTATAATTCATGTATTATTAGATACAGAAAATACAACTGATGAAAAAGATTTATTAAGATGTATAAAATTTTTAGTTAATAAAGGAGCTTATATAAGTAATTCTGATAATTTTTTATTAACACCACTATTTATTTGTATTAAAAAAAATTATCAATATATATTTAATTATTTGTTAAATGAAGGTGCAAATACAAATATAAATACATATGATAATTTAACAGTTATGCATGTATTAGCACAACCTGGATATATTACATATGATGCAAATGGAATTCAAAGTATTATTCCAGATAAGTTACCAAAATTTGACATGGAAAAATATAAAATTATATATAATCAAATACAAGATGTTTTAAACTTAAAATCATATGAATTTAAAATTACTTTATTAGATGAAATTGCTAAACAATTTTATTATCATGATGAAAAAGAAGATTTCAATAATAAATTATTAATAGAGGAATATAAAGAAGATTTAAAAAATAATAAAAAAACTAATATATTTGAAAAAATAAAAAATAATTTAAATACTTTTTATGATAATAATGAAGTACAAGATGTTAATCAAGAAAATTTAAATAATGAATTAAATGAAACACAAAATGAATTAAATAATGAATTAAATGTTAACACAATGCATAAATTAAATGATAATATATTAAATGCTATTAAAAATTTAGCTCTTTCTTTAGAATTAAGTACTCACTACTTTTTTTTAAAAGATCTAGAAAATACAAGTATAGCTACGTCTGTTGTAATATCAATAGCTGAAAGAGCTATGGCTGAAAAATATAATTTTAATCAATTATTTTACGTATTACGCAATATATCCGTAATGAGAGAAGCAATACAAGCTGTTAAAGCTGTAACAATAGAAGCAAAAAGAGGCGGTACTAAAGCTTCAGACATTATTAATACAATTAAAAAAGAAGTAGAATACCCTACATTACAAAATTATAATAATATTGGAGTTGGAGGTATTGTTTATTTGGCAATAAACAATAGTACTACTGCTATTGCTGAAATAATAAAATATCCATCAAATCCTGATTCTCTTTTTACTGCAAATGCAATAACAAGACCAGTAAAAAGAGCAGCTATTATTATACCACCATTTGTAAGAATAGTAAAATCTGCATTTGATGCATTAAATGCAGGTAATAATCATATACAAAAAGCAGCAACTAATGCATCTTATGTTGTAAATGGTACATCTAATATAGAAATTAATACAAGGATTGCTGTAAATAGAGCAGTCACAGCTGTGATTGTATTAGAACAACCAGCAACAATTCAAGAACAAGTACAAGTAGTTACAGTAGTACAAGCATCTATACGAGCTGCTGCATACGCAGCAGCATATACACAAAACAAAGTATTGAAAATTCCATTAGTTCAAGTATCAAATCTATTAGCAGCTGTTGATGGAGCTATCGGCGCAGGAGTACAAAGAGGTATGTTGCAAGTTGCACCTGTACTCGTAGCTAATCAAGAAAAACTACAAAGAGCATTAACAGATCCAGTAGTAGCTATAGAAGCAGTAGTAAACGCTACATACGAAGCAGTTGCAGCTGCTTATATAGTTATATTAGCAGCTATACATGATAATATCATAACAGATGCTGTTGGAGTCAAATACATAGTAGAAGCTATAAAAGAAGCACTGCAATATATTGAAACAAGTAATGTAGATATAGACACAATTATAGCAATAGCAATAGAAGCAGCAAAAGAAGAACGAGAAGAAAATTTAAGACTACAAATTAATGCTATTACAATAGCATTAACTAATAAAAATAAGGTGAGAGCCGCAGTAGAATCTGTAAAAACAGCTTCCGCAGTACCAGGAACTAATAAAAAAATTATAGACGTAATTAGAACAGCTGTTGCTATTTCTGTAAATGTAGCTACAGAAACATTTGAAACAGTATATACAGCTGCATCTACAGCTGCAAATGTACTACTAGAAGATACAGATCCTACAGTCACAATAGCAGTACAAACAGCAATGCGAACAGCAATGCGAACAGCAACAGTAGAAGGTGTAGATCAATTTGTAATAATAGTAGACGAAGCATTAAAAGTTGTAGAGACAGATGATAATGATAATGATATTATACAAATAATAGCGAAAGCTATATCTTATTCTGTGATTGATATAGCTAATATAGCACATTATACATATGCTGTTGTAAATACAGCAATCACAAATGTGACTACGTTAGCACCACCAGCAATAATTCAAGAACAAGTACAATTAGTCACAATATTACAAGCAGTTATACGAGCTTGTGTATATGCAGCACTTTATACAAAAAATAAAGTAAGTGATATTCCAGTATCAAATCTATCAGCAGTTTATACAGTTGTTGACGAAGCTATTGTCGTAGCAGTTCAAAGAAGTATATTGCAAGTTGCACCTGAAATTGCAATAGTAGCTAATCAAGAAGAACTACAAAGAGCATTAACAGATCCAGTAGTAGCTATAGAAGCAGTAATAAACGCTACATACGAAGCAATCGTAGCTGCTCGTAGTATTATATTACCATTAGTAAGAAATCATACAATAACAAATGCTAATGGAGTCGTAATCATAGTAGAAGCTTTAAAAGAAGCACTGAAACTACCACCAATTATACCAGAACAATTTAAAAATGATGATTATAATAAATTAATAAAATTATATAAATTAATTAATATACCTCAAAAATATATTAATTATAATATATCATATAAGTATCCTAATAATTATATAGATAGTAATATTAAACAAGCTATTGGACTAAATAATTATAAATTACCAGAAGGTGATATAACTTACTCTATTGATTATTTTAATTTATTGTATACGTTTAACGAATATGTAAGAGATAATTACAATCCACCAGCAATTATAAATAATATATTTGTTTTATATCAATGTATTCAACAAATTTATAAATATAATTATATTATTTATATTTTTGATAAAGAAAAAAGTAAAATATTAAAATTAAAAGATAATTATATTCCTAAATTAAATACTGGATTAAAAGAAACTATTAATAAATTATTTGACACAAATTATTATGATTTAGTAAGAAGTGTTGATATAATAAAAAAACAATTAGAAACAATAAAAAATTTAGCAAATGATTATATTGATAATTATAATAAATTAAATGGTTATAAAATATATATAAATTCAGATGCAAATACAAATAACATAGGTATTTATCCACAAATAAAATTTCCAACTGAAATTAAACATAGTTTAGGTGATGAAAATACTATAATTGCAAAATGCAATGATTATATCACATATAACAAAAATAAAAAAGATTTTTTCCATAATTTTGTATTATATTTTCAAGATATAGGTATTTATCAAGATCCTATAAATCCTGCAAATTTATTAAACAATATTCCAATACCAATTAATTATAATATTAATATTACTGATTATTATACAAATGATAAAAACAAAGCCAACAAATTATATTTTTATGATCCTATATATTTAAAATTAATAAAACAATATTTCATAAAAAATATGTTAATAAATAATAATATAATATCTATACGAACAGAAAATCAAGATATTTATAATCCTACTTTGTCACAAAAATTAGATGATAATATAAAAAAAACTATTTTAAATGAAATATTAAATAATAATTTTGATATTTTTTTAAATAATGCAATTGATAATTTATTAAAAGAAGAAGTATCTTTATATCCTGAACCAATAATATTTGAAAAAACAATAGAAAAACCAGATTTTTATGCTATGTTATCAGAAAGCTTAGGATTTAGTAATATTTTAATCCCTAATTATGAATTTACAAATAATAAATTTTTATCTATATCTAAAAATAGATTTTTAAAATGTATTTTATACTTTGATACAAAATATTTTGAACCAACAAATATAAGTACATTAAATTATTATAAAAACAATAATATTTTTATTGACAAATTATTATTAAAAAATAAACCTCTTATATTTAAAACAGATATTAAAGGTCAAACACCTCTTTATTATGCTATAGATGGTAATAATTTTAATGTTATAGAAATAATAATTAAAACAAAAAATACATTATTCCATTATGATAATAAAAATATTTCACCTCTACAATTATGTATAAATAAACAATTACAACATTTAAATTATTTATTAGATGATGACAACGAAGATGAAATACATTATTTAAATCATTATATTAATATGTTAAGAACTGAACTAAAAAACAATAAAATATCAATACATTCAAATATAGAATCTGTATTTATTATTGCATTATTTATACAAAATCATATATGGTTAAAAAAAGCTACTGAATTTAATTTAAAAAAAATAAATGTAAGTAATACAAGAAAAAAACAATTTGACGATGAATATAAAAAAGCAAAAAAAAATACAGAAAATTCTGATGTTAATAATGAAGATTTTAAATATAATGATACTGATGTAAAAAATAATGATATATTAAATATAACTTATAAAAAACAAGAAAATACAAATTACAATTATAATGATGATGATAATAATAAAATTTTCGATAAATATTATAAAAAAGCTAAAAATTTAGAAAAAAAAAACTTTGGATTATATGGTTCATATTGGAAAAATTATGACAAAAATAAAAAAAATAAAGATAATATTTTAGAACATATAAATAAATCAAAAGAATTAAAAAATTTATTAAAAAAACATACAGAGATAAAAATTAATGTTTTTAATACATTATTACCTAAATATGACAATGATGCATTAAAAACATTAATTTATAATTTAAATTTAATAAAGAAAAAATTAGAACATTACTTGAAATTTATAAATATTAGATTTAATAGTAATAAAGATAATAATAATTACGTAGTATTTTTAAATAAAATATATGTTCATGTATTAGCTAATATTATTGGAGTTGATTTTTATCTTACAATGGAGAAATTAATAGTAACATATTATATAGGTAAAGGAGCTATAATTAATAATCAAGAAAATGTTGAGAATATTAAAAAAAATTTACTATTACTTAATAAATTTTTAATAAACAATAAATTAGATAAAACAAATATTAATTTTTTATATATAACAGAACCAATTCCTGAATCAGTTTTAAAGGATAATATTAAAGATATTTTAATAAAAATTATACCTAATGACAATAAAGAAATAATAAATAATTTTGAAACAATTATATTTCCAATGTATAGAGAGTTATATAAAATTACATATAAATATTTAAAAATGTTTATGTCAAATTATCATAAATTTATTTATAATCAATATCACGGATTGGATATATTAATATTATTATTAGAAAAAATATCTTCATAAATTTCTAATGTATATGAATGTTCCATTGAACCAAAATTAAATAATTCACCAGTTGGATCATAAAAAGTTACCTCAAAATCAGAAAAAGTATTTATAGGTTCTTTAAAATATTCTCCTAATTGTATAAATTGGTTGTACATGATAGTTCCAGGATCTCCTGCTAATAAAAGTTTTGCGAATACACCATCAATATTACCGGTTGTATATGAAGATTCCTTAAATATTGGTGAACACATTAAAATATAATTATCTCCACTTAAATTAATAGTATTTGTAATATTTCTATCTAATATATCATTTTCGTATGGTGTATCATTTGTTATAATAGTATTAAAATTAGTTATCGAAGATGGTTTTCCAATATCTTTAAAACCTAATATATGACCTAATGTATATGGTCTATCAAACAATAAACGAAATTTTAAAGGATATACAATTAATACATTTGATCCTCCATTAGTTATATCATTTTGAGCTGAACTTGCAGTATATCTAGGTAATTTTACTTCATAAGTATTTCTATCTAATATTCGTTCAATAATAAATGAAGAGTTTAATACTGAATCAGGGATATTATTTGTTGATGTTGCATTAGATATTGTTATTTCATCATTAGTATTTAAATTATGATTAGGATGATATATTCTTAATCTACTAAATCCATCATCAAAACTATGATTAGATAATGATAATGGTTTGCTAATTGTCAATCTTTGAACTAATTTAATGGTAAATAAATCATTTTGTGAATTTATATCTATAACTGGTAAATTATATGTATAATATAACATCTCACTATTATTAATATTTAAATTATATATATTTGTGATTGGTCTAATAACATTACTAATTTGTTTAGTTATTTCAGTAACTAAAGTATTTAATGTATAATTACCAGGAGTAATTTCAATACTATATAAATCATCACCATCTTCTAAAATTTGCCAATATAACATATTATTTTTTTTATTTAATGGATAATTTTTAATAACTCTTTCTGTATTTGGAAATTCAGAACTTATTAATCTTATTCTATTAACATTATAAAAAGTTTTTTTCAAATTTATTTTATAATAATTATTATCTGGATATCCTTCAATGAAATCTAATACTTGAGTAACCCAAATAGTACTACCGCCTAATGTAGTTGTTATTATTGCTTTGTCAGTTACTTGAATTTCATAATAATTATTGTTAACAATATTATAAATAATATGATATCCATTAATTTGTAAAGCTGTTCTAGGATAATTTGCATTAATTTGATTTATTGCAATTCCTGCTAATTGTATAAAATTTATATATATAGAAGATAAAGAATATTCATAATCTTGAGAAACTTTTGTTAAAATTTTAATATAATAATAATCATTACTTGGATTTTCTGTTTTATTTCTAATAAAATATATATTATGTTGAGTATTTAATTCATTAACTGGAATATTTAATAATGTTCGTTTATCATTTAAATTACCAATAATATTAGATAATTTAATAATAATTGAATTATTGTTATTTAAATTATTATTAAGATTATGATTTTTATGATTTATTCTTATATATTCATTATCTTTTGTAAATGTCAAACCATCAATTATACTAATAATATCGGGTTGTACTCCTTGAATAATTATTTTATCTTCTTTTTGGAATCCATGATTTGTATGATATATTTTAATAATATTACTATTGTTTGTAAAAAATAATGAATTATTTGTTAAATATGTAATTTTATTTGATATTATATTTTTAGATTCTATATTTCTATATCTACTATCAATATTAATTCTTGTAATATTTTTATTTAAATTTAAATTAAAATTTAAATTATTTTTATTTATATTTTGTACCATGTTTGAATTTTCTTTACTTTTATCTTTACTCATGTAATAATTTGTATTTAAAATATTATTTTCTTCGTTTAATTTTTGAATATTCATTATAATATTTTATAAAAAAATATATTTAAATTATTTATTTTTTATTATTATATTATATATATAATATATAATGTCTGATTTTGAAATCCAAAATAATTCAAATGTTTCTCTCGAAGGAGGAAAACGTAAAAGAGCCAAGAAAGCAAGCAAAAAAGCAAGCAAAAAAGGAAGTAAACGCTCATCAAAAATGACAGTTCATGATGATAAGCATACACATTCAGTTCATGATGATAAGCATACACATTCAGTACATGATGATGAAAAACATGGAGGAAAACGTAAAAGTAAAAAAAGTTCAAAGAAAGCATCCAAAAAAACATCTAAGAAATCATCTAAATATGAATTAGAAGGTGGAAAACGTAAAAGTAAGAAAAGTTCAAAGAAATCATCTAAAAAATCCAGTAAAAAAGCTTCTAAACATATGCTAGAAGGTGGAAAACGTAAAAGTAAAAGTAAGAAATCATCTAAAAAATCCAGTAAAAAAGCTTCTAAACATATGCTAGAAGGTGGAAAACGCAAAAGTAAGAAATCATCTAAAAAATCCAGTAAAAAAGCTTCTAAACATATGCTAGAAGGTGGAAAACGCAAAAGTAAGAAATCATCAAAAAAATCCAGTAAAAAAGCTTCTAAACATATGCTAGAAGGTGGAAAACGCAAAAGTAAGAAAGCATCCAAAAAAGCATCAAAAAAAAGTTCTAAGAAAGCTTCTAAATCTGCATTAGAAGGTGGAAAACGCAAAAGTAAAAAAGCGTCCAAGAAAGCGTCCAAAAAAGCATCTAAACATGCATTAGAAGGTGGAAAACGCAAGAAAGCATCCAAGAAAGCATCCAAAAAAGCATCAAAAAAAAGATCTAAGAAATCATCCAAGAAATGAACTTAATTTTTATTTTTATTTCAAATATATTATAAATATAATTGAAATAAAAAAATTGAAATAATTTAAAATAATAATAATAAGATTTAATATCAATAACAAAAAAATGCCTCCTAAATCAAAAACTATTGAAGAGATATATCAAAAACTAACTCCTATTGAACATATTTTAAAAAGACCAGATTCATATATTGGTAGTTTATCACTTCAAAAAGATAAACAATATATTTATGAAAATGAAAAAATTATTAAAAAAGAAATTACTTATCCACCAGGTTTAATGAAAATATTTGATGAAATTTTAGTTAATGCTAGAGATCATTATGTTAATGATGATTCATGTGATATTATTAAAGTAACAATAGATATATCTCAAAATGAAATTTCTGTTATGAATAATGGAAAAGGTATTGATATTGAAATGCATAAAGAACATAATGTATATGTACCTGAACTTATATTTGGACATTTATTAACATCAACAAATTATGATGATACTGAAAAAAGAACTACTGGAGGTAGAAATGGTTATGGTGCTAAACTTACTAATATATTTTCTAATTTTTTTAGTATTTCTACTGTTGATGGTAAAACAAAAAAAAAATATTATCAAGAATTTAAAAATAATATGGGGGAAAAAAGCGTTCCAATAATTACAGACTTGAAAGCTCGTACAGAAACATTTACAAAAATCGTATTTAGACCTGATCTTGAAAAGTTTGGTCTTGAAAATTTAACACCAGATATTGTTTCATTATTAACTAGACGTGTATATGATATTGCAGGTATGCATCCTAAAATTAAAATATATTTTAATGATAAAAAAATAGAATCAAATACTTTTAAAAAATATATAAGTTTATATGATTTTGGAGAAATAAAAATTGAACGTTTAGATGTTGATTATGATATTTCAACTGTTAAAGAAGAAGATGATAATGTATCAATATCTTCTAAATCTTCAAATAAAGAAAAGAAAGATGATTTTATATATGAACTTGAAAATGAAAGATGGAAAATAGCTGTCATGTATCATCCAACATATAATCATGAAGCAATATCATTTGTAAATGGTATTTGTACATATAATGGTGGAAATCATGTAGATTATATTGTTAATAATATTATTGAAAGATTAAAAACAATTATTACAAAAAAACATAAAGATATTACTTTTAAACCACAAATGGTTAAAGATAATTTAATTGTTTTTATTGATTCGGTTATTGAAAATCCATCATTCACAAGTCAAACAAAAGAAACATTAAAAACTAAAGCATCAGATTTTGGTTCAAAATGTGAAATATCAGATAAATTTATTAAAAAACTATCTGTAACTGGTATATTTGATCAAGTTTTAATGATGGCAAAGATTAAAGATCAAGCTATTCTTAAAAAAACAGATGGCAAGAAAACAACAAAACTTTTAGGATATCCTAAATTAGAAGAGTGTAGTTTAGCGGGTACTAAACGATCAAATGAATGTTTTTTAATTTTAACAGAAGGTGATAGTGCAAAAAGTATGGTAATGTCAGCTCGTAATATAATTGGATCTGAGAAATATGGTATTTTTCCGTTACGTGGAAAATTGCTAAATGTTAGGGAAGCAAATCCTAAACAACTATTAGAAAATGAAGAAATTACTGCTATTAAAAAGATTTTAGGATTACAACATGGTAAAGAATACAAAGATACAAATGATTTAAGATATGGAGGTATTATTTTGTTAACAGATCAAGATTCAGATGCTTTTCATATCAGAGGATTGCTTATTAATGCTATACATTATATGTGTCCATCACTTATTAATTTAAATACTTTTATTACTTGTTTGAATACTCCTATTGTTAAAGCAACAAATTCAAAAACAAAAAATACAATCCCATTTTATAATTTAATTGAATATGAAGAATGGAAAAAAACAAATAATACAAAAGACTTTAATATCAAATATTACAAAGGGTTAGGTTCTTCAAATAAATCCGAAGCATGTGAATATTTTGAAAACATAGAAGATAAGCTAGTATATTATACAACAACAAACGAAGATTATCCAACTGTTGTTAATAAGCAATATAATGATCCTGTTTTAGAAGCTATTACATTAGCATTTCAAAAAAACAGAGCAGATTGTAGAAAAAAGTGGTTATTAAATTACGATCCTAATAATATATTAATTAATAAAGACAATAAAGTTTCAATTCCACATTTTATTCATAATGAATTAATTCAATTTTCAAACTATGATAATATCCGTTCTATTCCAAATATTTGTGATGGATTTAAACCTGTTCAAAGAAAAATCTTATATGGATGTATTAAGAAGAAACTTTTTAATCCTAAAGATGAATTAAAAGTTTCACAATTATCTGGTTATATTTCAAGTTTAACTAGTTACCATCATGGTGAAACATCAATGATGATGTCAATTATTAATATGGCTCAGAATTTTATTGGATCAAATAATATTAATCTTTTGTATCCTTCTGGTCAGTTTGGAAGTAGAGTTTTATTAGGATCTGATCATGCATCACCAAGATATATTTTTACATATCTTAATAAAGTAACAAGATCTATTTTTAGGGATGAAGATGATATTATATTAAAATATTTAAATGATGACGGAGCACTAATTGAACCCGAACATTATTATGGTATTATTCCAATGGTACTATGTAATGGATGTACTGGAATTGGTTCTGGATTTTCTACTGAAATTGCATGCTATAATCCTTTAGAAATTGTTGATAATATTAAATATATGATGGAAGGTGAATATACACCTAATGAACCTAAACAATTAAAACCATGGTATAATAAATTTAAAGGTAGAATTACGGATAATGAATTTTATGGAGTATATGAAGTTGTAGGAGATAATAAAGTCAAAGTTATAGAACTACCTGTTGGAACGTCTATTCAAAAATACAAAGAAATATTAGAGAAACTATTAGAGAAAAGTGATTTTGTAACTGACTATTTTAATAATAGTTCAGATGAAGATATAGATTTTCTTATTACATTAAAAAATAGTATTAAATCAGAAGACTTATATAAAAAACTACATTTAATTAGTAAATATAGTGTTAATAATCATCACTTGTTCAATAATAAAGGTATGATTAAAAAATATACTATTGAAGAAATATTTAAGGAATTTTATAATATCCGCATTCAAAAGTATCAAGAACGCAAAGATGAAATGCTACGCCATTTAGAACATGAATTAAAAGTATTAAAATATAAAGTGCTATTTATTCAAAATATTTTAAACAATATCATTATTATTCATCGCAAACGTAAAGAAGAAATTATTAACAAATTAATTGAACTTGAAATTCCTGAACTTTCAGGAGATGTTGATGGAACACCAAGTTATGATTATTTAACAAATATGTCTCTGTTCTCATTGACACAAGAAAAGATTGAAGAATTTGATAACAAATATAAAAATAAAGAAAACGAAATTGAAAATATAAAAAATACAACAGTATTTCAATTATGGACTAAAGAATTAGATGAGTTTTTAGTTGAATATAATAAAATGCTAAAAGTTTTAGAAGAAGAAAAACAAGCAAATAATAAAATTATTAAAGCTAGTTCTAATAAACCAGTAACAAAAGCAAAAAAAACAGCTGTAAAAAAATAATTTAATTTATAATTTAAAAAAATAATTTAATTTATAATTTAAAAAAATAATTTAATTTATAATTTAAAAAAATAATTATATTAATAATTTAAAAAAATAATTTAATTAAATTATTAATATAATTAAATATCAATGCATCTATATTTACAGAAAAATTTATGAATATAAAATAATTCAGCAAATAAATGTAAAAAAACTCCAATAATAAAAAATCCTAAATATTTGTTTGTAAAACAATTTAATATATAATTACCTACAATAATAAATAAAAATCCTTCTATAATAGAATCAAATAAAAGATATTCTATATCTGATTTTTGTTTACATTTTTTACAAGCATAACCATTATTACAATAATAATCGTGTAT